>Ga0310786_10002383_pt1 | contig 28827 bp, 28 predicted proteins | sample AusTroGonzalo_MG_FD_203881 | JGI IMG/M metagenome (GOLD analysis project Ga0310786, IMG submission 203881) | Bovine rumen microbial communities from tropical cattle in Woodstock, Queensland, Australia - Gonzalo_03 (v2) (version 2) | ecosystem: Host-associated > Mammals > Digestive system >...
CAAACCGGAAAGGCTGAATAACCAAACCATCTAAATCGACGTCGCGTTTAAGGGTGACTAATTGTTTTGATATATATGCTTTTTCACGATTGTCGGACAACAGATTGCGAATTCTTTCATTTTTAACTGAATCTAAATTCGCATATAAATTATCCAATGTCCCAAATTCTGAAATCAATTCAGCAGCTTTTTTTGGACCAATACCGGGAACACCAGGAACATTATCACTGGAATCACCCATCAAAGATTGAACATCAATCACTTGGGATGGTTTAACACCAAATTTTTCAAATACTTGTTCATAACGGATTTCACGTTGTTTCATGCCGTCATAAAGAAAAGTGCAATCAGATACCAATTGCATTAAATCTTTGTCGCCAGTTATTATTCGTGTTCCACCGGGAACATCACAATTATTCGTTGCGATTGTTGCAATTACGTCATCTGCTTCGACGCCTGGGATACAAAGCACAGGCATTCCCATTGCATGTGCGCCAATACGAATCAATTCAGATTGTTTTAATAAATCTGCCGGGGTTTCAGATCGATTCGCTTTGTATTCGGGATAAATATTTTGACGGAAAGAAATTCGTGATGCATCAAACACACATACAAACGAATCGTTTTCTTTGGCATTTGCCAGTATCGGTAAAATCATATTAAAAAAACCGTATACTGCACCGACGGGCATACCATCAGAACGTGTCAAATTTGCATGTACACCATAGTATGCCCGAAATACCAAAGAATTTCCGTCAATTAACGTTAACATAAATTAATAAGCCTTAGAATACCAAACGTGCCTTTACACGTGCGTTATATTCCAATAAATCAGGCGTCGTATCTGTGCCTGGGATTTTATAAATATCTGGGGCATATAATACGCGACCTTCAATATCAAATTTAATAGGAACAGCCAAAATAGCAAGTGTGGCACCTAACATAGCCTGGTATGCAGCAGTTGTGTCCATGTCGTATTTTGTTTCTGTTCCGCCAGTTGTGACAGTGTGTTTACCACTGAATACTGTTCCGATACCTGCGCCAATGTATGGTTGAATCAGTGTAGATGGAACCTTTACATAACCATTTATCATTCCAATGTTAGCATCCAATGTAGTAGAATCAATGTAATTATATTCCGCTTCTATTCTGAATACAGGGATGTCCATACCCGCGACTGCACCGAATAAACGTGATGTAGATGATTTGTTTGTGTCATTGGCAAACAATGTTTGACCGCCGACGCCAACCATTCCACCTACATAAAAATCTGCAATCACACCAGCATTCGCCGCCGTTGCACAAGTTAACACAGAAAGCATAGAAATAATTGATAATGAATTTATTTTCATATTTTTCTCCTTTATATGATAATATAGTATAAAACAAAGGGTATAACATGCAAGAAAATAAACCTGTGTTAATTGTAGGCTTGGGAAATCCGGGCATAGAATATGCTAACACTCGTCATAATGTTGGTTTTATGGCCATCGATTCGTTGGTGCCAGATGATGCAACATGGAAAAAAGAAAAAAATGCATTGACGGCACATATTGAAAAAAATGGCAAAAAAATTATTTTTGCAAAACCACAAACTTTTATGAATAACAGTGGTGATGCGGTTGGACCATTAATGGCTTTTTATAAAATTCCATTGGAAAATGTAGTGGTAATTCATGATGATATGGATTTAAAAGTGGGTACATTGCGTGAAAAAATAGGGGGCAGCAGCGCCGGCCATAATGGAATTAAATCGATAGATGCCACCGTTGGACCAGATTACAAACGTATCCGAATTGGTATTGGGCATCCGCGGGATTTTGATTCGAAAATGGATTCTGCTGATTGGGTATTGGGCAAATTTGACACAGATCAATTGAAACAGATAACATCAGTCATCGAATCAATCAATATTTTATCATAAAATCGCTTTTGTTCACGTGAACAGAGTTGCATGAACTTGAATTGGGCGTTGGAACCCATTTCCAATAGTTTGGCACACCGGTATAGGTATATGTGCATTCTGTGCCAGCGTTAGGTTTGTATGTCATTATGGGGGACGTGGCATTCGTCATTTTCAAATAATTACCATATTCATCAACCACAAATGCATATCCATTACAATTTAATGTCCCATTTGTATCGACCGTCAAAGGAGTTGTTTGTGTGGTGACACAATACAGGAATAATTTTTTGTTTTCGTTTATTGTGTATAAATTGGTGTTACTGTTCAATGTTGCGGAACAATAATATTTGGGGTTGTCTGTGCTTGGTACGGTGCTATTTTCAACACAGTTTGCTTCTTGTATAAATATAGCAATATAAGTGTCGTCGGGGACACAAATACCATTGGATGTTTTTCCGCTGGCGCAACAGTTGCCGAAAAAGTCTTTTGCTTCTTGTCCGCCTTCGCATTTGTTTGTTATGATGCCATCAGCAGCAACATTTTGTGCAACATTGATGGTTATTGTTTGATCCACTGTAATTACGTTATATCCATCATTTGTGTTGATGGAATCTGTGACCATACGTTTGCAAACACTGCCATCATAATAGTAATCTATGGGGCATTTATATGCGCTGCAACTGTCTATGGAATTAGATGTGTCTGTATTATATGCAAACCATGACAATAATGTCGATTCGTCTTCATCAACAGGTATCAAAATTTTGTTTTCTGTTTCTATGCTATCCTCATGATCATTATTAGCAAGGTCGTCGTTTGTTGTGATGCTGGTGCTTTCTGGGGTATATTGGCAATATCCCCAAATATGTTCTGTGATAAGACATGCTTTGTCATTTAAATCTGTACACGATTTATTTATAGATTCATCATTTACATTGTACATATTCATTAAATAATTTGACGAAGATAAATGCGTGGTATCTATATTTGCCAAATTGCTTGATTGTTCCACGCAGGCTAATACTCTGTCCCAACATGCATTTTTTGTCAGAATTGTTCGCCGTTGATATGATGCATAATCGCCGCATAATGCAAAATTACCAGATGTTCCATTGCATTGTTGAATTATGCAATCTTTACCCACAGTCATACATGTGTCCAAAATTTTTTGATATGAAGTATCAGTGGCGATTTCCGATATACCCGTTGCCCAATCTGAATTACCATTATCCATAGCATCAAACAAACCAATACATGAATTTTGAACATTTTCACACAACGCATTAACAGTGGTGTCTGCGATAACTTCAAATGTAGATAATGCGCGTGCATCAAAATCTTCCAAAGATTGCATGGCGTTTGTTTTGCAATCTGTGACCAAAGTTGTACAACTGCGTCGTATTTGTTCCAATTTGTTGTTTTGTGCCAATTTTATTCGAGCCAATGCATCGTTTAAGAAATCTTTCCACACAGAATCTGCGATGTCTTGGCATTTTTCGATTGCAGGTTCTAAAAACTTCTTTTTGGAATTCAAAAATGAAACGAATTTATCGTTTGCCGGAATGCTGGACCAACTTTCAGAACCAACAGGTGCGGTCAACAAATTTGTCATTTCGTGCAAATTGGTCGATAAAAACGCGGATCCGTCAGCCGGGTTAATATATTGTCCCGTCACATCCAAACATTTATAAAGGTCTTCGCCACACACGGCGGCATTAGACATTTGATCCAAAATCTTTTTTTTGCACGTTAAAATGTCATCAGAATTTCTTTGTTGATATGCATTTAATCTGGACATGTCCAACAAAGCACTGCTTTCATGGATTTTTTCGATTGCTTGGTTATATTTCGCATCATAAGATTTTGCAACGGTATTGCAATCTTGTTGAATTAATAATTTATAACTGTTTTGTGCAATGGATAATTCATCGTCAGAACAGACTTCCTTTGCCATTTCTATACACACAGGTTGCGCCGCATTGTATAAAGCAACCCCATTTTTAGCGGTGGTTGAAACACCCGATAAAGAATCAACAGAATCCCATGCAGAATCCATGTTCAAAGACAAAGATACAGACGATAAATCGTTGTTTAACTTTGAATTACCAGAACTGTTCAGGCTTTCTGTTATTTTTTTCAATAATTTTTCAGATGCGGATGTGTCCGTTGTTGAAAAACCGATTTCGCCTTCGCTGGCAACGTTGACCGCCGCGGCATCTTCTTTGTCCAACCCAACCAATAATAACCGTTGGTTGAAATCTAACATTTTATCTTCAGCAGAATCTAATTGTTTTTTTATAGAATCAAATTCATGAATACGCGTGGAACATGAACAGCGACGTAAATCAGCATCTTTGTTTGCGCAAAATTCATCCATGCAATCAAAATAAACGCTTTTGCATTTTGAATAATTTTTGGATTTGATATCTGATATTTTTGCACCCGTTAATTCAGAACTGCTTGTTGTGGCACGTGACACACTTTGTCGTGTTGCGGCGCGTGAAGTAATCGTCCGTGGTTGCGGTATGGCGGAACGAGTTGATTTAGCCGTACGTGCGGTTGTCACGATTCGTTTTTTTGTGTTGTCAGCATTTGCTGATTTCGACGGACGTGGTTTTACAGTTTGGCGAACGGTTGTAGTTGTCGTTTGTTGGGGTGGGGTGGTTCGCTGATTTTTTACCGTTCCACGATTAGTTGTTGAACGATTTTGTTCAACCTTTTGTTTTGAAGATGCGCTTACACGTGTTGTGGACGTGTTTATTTTTATGTTTTCAGCATGAACAACATCCATCTGGAATACAGACAGACCAAGGCATACAGCAAAAAACAGTATTATCCTTTTCATTCCTTAAATCAATGTTAGCAAATTTATATTTTTATGGGCAAGTATAAAATGAATATTTTTTATAAAATAATATGCCGTGGGTTGAACATTTTCCACTTCGCCAAGGCTTCGAGGAACACTCGATTTTCTTAATCGTGAAAGCCCGTCGGTTGTAAACAACCGCCGTGGCACTGAAAAATTTTAACCCCGCGCTTTGTTGCGCGGGGTAACAATTTTTCGTGGTGTGGACGGGGGGAATTGAACCCCCAAGGATTGCTCCACAGCATCCTTAGTGCTGCGCGTCTACCAATTTCGCCACGCCCACATGATTTTTGCATCCTATTATAAAACTATTTTTTTTTCAACTATTTTATGATATAATATTCGATATGAATTAACTAAGGAAAGGTGTTCGCATGAAAAAAATTTATACTAATTTGTTTGTTGCAATTGCCACCGTGATGGCGTCTGGTGTGGTCGGGGCCGCCGGAACATATTACAATAACAACAGCATGTATCAACGGTATAATACGGCAAATATGGGAAATATGGGGTATAATTCCACAAATGCCGCGCGTGGTTATGCCACCGCCAGATATGGACAACAAAATACAACAACTGTGAACAGAACGCGGACAACGCGAACAATGACGACGAATTCTGTTAATAATAATACTGGCGCGAAACAGGGTTTGGTTTTCGGCGGTGGATTATCGCGTGAAACCGCATCGTGGAATTTTGAAATGAAAGATGCCGGATCAAAATTACATTATGATGGTGTGGATTGGAATGTATTGGGCGTAAATGGAACATATTATTTCGGTGGTGCAACACCGGTGCAGGTTAATTTTGGCGCGCGTTATGGTGTGCAATCTGGCGAAGTTCTGATGGTTGATGATGATATTTCAAATGGTGGATATTTAGTTTCTGCATGGACGAACGAAGTTGGTGATGTGTTGGGATATCAAACGGGACATGCTATTTCTGTTGGAACCAGCAAGGGCGGTTCTCAGTATGGTTTTAATGCTGCGTTGGGTTTGACTGATTTCTTTAAATATGGTCGTGTTAAATTTACACCGTCCATTGGTTATCGTTATTTGAATTACAAATTAAAAACCGAAAAAGGTTACGGTTTAACAATGGATGTTTTTGAAGCAAACAACGATCATGTATTTGTGACGTGTGCACAATATGAATTGGGTGAAATTCAATGTGATCCGTTTGTTTTGTTTGAATCTGGTAATGGTATAACGATAACAGGACGTGTCGTAGATGAAGAAACTGGCGAAATTTCTAATTACATAGCGGTTCCGTCTGATATTAACGGTGCGTTTCCGTATGGTCTTGATTTGGGTGGAACCTATTATTATGAACAACCGGGAACCACTCATGATTACAAAACGACGTGGGCGGGGCCATATGTTGGTTTGGATATGGAATACGAAATAAATAACACGAGTGTTTTGACTGGGGGGATTGAAATTGGTTTACCAATTTATTCATCCGAAGGAAACCAGCCGTATCGTTTTGATTGGGCGCATCCAAAAAGTGTAGAAGACAAAGGTTCGTTTGGTGATGCCATACACTTTGGATTAAATGCCATGTGGAAAACAGCAGTGTCCGATGCGACCATGTTAACGTTGGGATTCACATATGATTATTACAAAGTATCAAAAGCAACCGCAAAAACATATTTAAGTTCTGTGTGGTATGAAGAACAATATGATATTTATGAATCAATTTTGGAATCAACAGAAGCCACGGATTATGCGAAAAGTGTGGCTGCGGATCAAATAGAAGAAATAGACAAATATCGTAATGCTGGTTGGGTAGTGGAAAGCAAGAACGAGGTCAAATCTTTGTATAAATCTATGGGAATTCGTGTAGGACTTGAAATGAAATTTTAAGGTTTTATCACTGTGAAAAAAATTGCAAAAATTTTGTCTGTTGTTTTGGTGGTGTGTTTTGCCGTGTCGGCCGATTCATTCGCGATGGATTTGGTTGGTGCGGTCACGGTTAATCAAACCAGTAAAACCGCAGCCAAAGCAAAAATTGAGGCGATGAACGCGGCGCGCCGTCAGATATTGTTTGATGTTTTGTCGAATTATTCTGAACCTGACCAATTGCAAGAATTGATAGATAAATCAGAAGATGAACAATTAACAAATTTAATTGTATCGGCCAGCGTTTCCAGTGAACACATGTCGTCTGCGTCATATTCTGCGAATGTTTCGATGAACATTGATAATGATTTGGCGAAAAAATGGCTGACGGAAAATGAGGTTAAAAATTGGGTGCCATCGGCAGAACCAACGGAAAGTTTTTCTTTGTTCATCGTTGTTCCAAATGGACTTTCCGATTGGGGTGAATTAAAGCAGGTCGCCAAAGATAATAATACTGAAATAAATACAATAACTGTGTTTGGTGATCAAATTTTTGCAAAAATGCCGTTGATTTACAGGTCTAAATTTACCGCGGGAATTCGTCAATTTGGCTGGAAATACGCCGATAACAGCGGTGTTTTACAGGTTTGGAAATAAATTATTATTTTAAGGTGTTGTAAATGAAAAGAATATTATTGGCATTGTGTTTGTTGCCGACTTTTGCGATGGCTGATGCTGCGCCAACGGAAGATAAATTCAATTTAAATGTTCGTCGTATCGGGTTTGATTGGACAAAAACTTCTATTAAAAATCCGGCAGAATACCAAAATTCCCCGATTGCAGCATTGAAAGCAACTGACCAAGAAAATATCAAAGGCGTATTTGATACGTCTTTGGAATACGGATTCGATCGGTTCCAATGGGATAATTCTGTGTTTATGGAATATGGCAAACAGACATTAAAACCATACAATGATGTGGCGACAGTTGACGAAAGTGCTGATAAAATTTTGTTGTCATCTGATTTAGCATATGCTGTGTGGGATTTTGATTCTTTTAAATTGGGTCCAATTGTGCGTATTCAATATGAAACTGAATTTGCAGGCGATCCACGAACCAAGGTTGTTCGTCCGAATGCTGGTGTGTCGCTTTTTGATAATGATATATTCAAAAGCTTATATGTTGTTGGTGTACACGAATACGATTTTACATATTCAAATGAAAAAGTAAATAAATCCGCGGTTGAAGCAGGGTGGCGCATAGAATATCAATTACGCGAAGGCGTCAAATTTTCATCAGATGGTTATTACAGAAAATATTTATCGTATTCAAGGTATGTCGGCGAAGATTTAAGAGAAGATTTTTTGGCGACTGTGCATTTAGATACGAATATTTGGGGTGATTTTACAATGGGGCCATATATAAAATATCGTCGTGCTCATTCTCGTGGTGCTCAGCATTATGGGGCAAATACATCAATCGGTATATCGTTCAGTTATATACACAATTTCGATTTGATGTATAAAAAGTCGGAATAATTTATTGACACTAATAATTTTTGTGCTACTTTTTGTTGTGTTTGACAACAAAGGTATAATCTGATGGAATTTGTTCCAGATATTGATGAAGCAAAAAAGTGTATACAGTCGTATCATTTGTTTTCCGACTATTCGTCTGTGTATGTCGTCACAAATGAAGATTTACGTTTATCAATGAAATATATGCCTAAAAATTGCAACAGGGCTTTGGTGACTGCTGCGTCTGGGGATCATCCGTTATTTTGTTCGCTGTATGGTGCAAAGCATGTTGATACGTTTGATATTTCATATAATGCTAAATGTTTAACGGATATCAAAGTTGCAGCCTTAAAACATTTGAATCGTGAGGAATATCTGGATTTGTTGGAACAACTGCATAACTGTTATAATGTGATGAAAATTTCATATATGGATAAAATATTGCAAGAATTGACACCTGTTGAAATAATGTATCTCGATTCAATGAATCGTTTCAAACTGTTTGATAAAAGCGAATGGAAGGGTAAAAATAATTCGCGTTTGCCAACTGAACAAGAATATCAGATATTCCAAAAAATTATTCAGAAACCGTATAATTTCATAATGTCGAATATTACGACTTTAAGCACGTGTTTGGTCGGAAAATATGATTTTATACATTGTTCGAATATCTTTGATTATATTCTTATTCGTGATTTTCAAACGACAATTCTTTCTAATTTATTAGAGCATGTAAATGTTGGTGGTCGAATTTTGATTCAACATTTGGCAACAAACCCATGGCAAAAAACACGTTTCAATGAAAGTGATTTGGTTTTCCATGAAATATTGAGGAAAGTTCGTTTCAGACAATGTGACGGCGAAGTGAGTATTCTTGAATGTATCAGATAACAAAAGGTTAAAGATAATGGAATTTATCCCGAATGTTGATGAAGCAAAAAGATTTGTCCATAGTTATGGGTTTTATTCCAATTATTCTGCAGCATATATTGTCACAAACGAATTTTTGCATGATTCTATGCAGTATGTACCTAAAAACTGCAACAAGGCGTTGGTAACTGCGGCATCTGGGGACCATCCGTTGTTTTGTTCGCTGTATGGTGCTAAACACGTTGATACTTTTGATATTTCTTATAATGCAAAATGTATAATGGATATTAAAACCGCAGCGATGAAGTGTTTAAATCATTCTGAATATCTCGATTTGTTGTGTAAATTATATGATTGTAGGGATGTGACACGTGTTCCAAATATGGATAAAATTGCAAATAATTTGTCGCCCACAGAATATAAATATATGTGTTCTATGTTGGGATATGCATTATTTAGCAATAGGCAATTACGCAACAAAAATGACAAATTTTTGATATCACAACAAGATTATGAAAAATTACAGAAAATTGTTAAAAAGCCGTATAATTTCACAATGACAAACATAGGTCGTTTGGGAACTCATTTAACGGAATCATATGATTTTATACATCTGTCAAATATACTTGATTATATGGAAGGTTCTGCGTACAGGTTTCTTATAGTTTCTCGGTTGTTTAATCATGTCAATGTTGGTGGTCGAATTATAAGTGCAAATATGCGCGGAAAAAAATGGCCCGATAGTTTCCCAACGGCAGAGATTGAAAAAAGTATTGAAGGATACAAAGACAGTTTGAATAGATATACGAATGTAGATGATTTTCTAAAAGAATCTATGGTAAAATCCAAACAGGAATTAGAACAAATGCGTCAAGTGTTTAAAAATTGGCGTTATAATAAAATTACAGATTTTGTGAACGATATTGTCGTTTTCGAACGCATTAGGTAAAAAACTTTAATTTTTTCTTGATTTTTGTGGGAATTTTGTTTATTATGGCGGCACGCACTTCGGTGCGAAGAACACAGGCATTTGATATAATTTCTGTCCAGGTATCTGGTTTTGCTTACATCAATTGCCGAGGATAACAACAGAAAAAAGGATAAAATCATGGCATTGCCAACTTTTACTATGAAACAATTAATGGAAGCGGGCGTTCATTTTGGACACCATACACGTCGCTGGAATCCATTGATGACACCATATGTTTATGGGGTTAAAGATAAAATTCACATTATCAATTTGAACAAAACTGCACCGTTGTTGCATCGTTCATTGGTTGCATTGGAAGCAATCGCCGCCGCAGGTGGAAAAATCTTGTTCGTTGCGACTAAACATCAAGCAAAAGATATTGTCAAAGATGCTGCTGAACGTTGCGGTCAATTTTATGTGAATAATCGTTGGTTGGGCGGTATGTTGACTAACTGGACTACGGTTTCTCAAAGTATTCGTCGTTTAAAGAAAATGGAAAACGATATTGCTAATGCTGACAAATTGGGTTTGACCAAGAAAGAAGTCGGCGTTATGACCAAAGAAGTTGCTAAATTACGTGAAATTTTCGGTGGTATTTTGGAAATGCACGGAATTCCACAGGCAATGATTGTTATTGATGTGCCACGTGAATTGAACGCTGTGCACGAAGCCAAAAATTTGGACATTCCAACAATCGCTATTTGTGATACAAATGCAAATCCTGAATTGGTTGATTACCCAGTTCCAGGTAATGACGATGCGTCACGTGCAACACAATTGTATTGCGATTTGTTTGTGGATGCTATTTTGTCTGGTATTGAAAAACGTTTGGGCGGTGCTGCTGGGAAGAAAGCGGAATCTGATGATGCAGAAGCTGCCGCGGAAGAATACGAACATGATATCAAAGTCAAAGAAGCAAAACAAAAATCTAAAACTTCTGAGGCTCGCGAAGTTCGCCGCAGCAAATTAGCCGACAAAGCGGAAAAAGCAGATAAATAATTTTATACAAAGAAAGGAATAAAAAATGGCAGAAGTAACAGCAAAATTAGTCCAAGAATTGCGTGAAAAAACATCCGCAGGTATGATGGACTGTAAAAAAGCATTGGTTGAAAATAACGGTGATATCGAAGCCGCTGCCGATTGGTTGCGTCAAAAAGGTATCGTTAAAGCTGCGTCCAAAGCAGGGCGCGTTGCTGCATCTGGTTTGGTGACTGTTGTTAAATGCGACAAAATGGGCTGTGTTGTTGAATTAAACGCAGAAACAGATTTTGTGGCGAAAAACGATAAATTCCAAGCGTTGGTTGCGAACGTTGCAAACAAAGCGATGGAATTGGCTGGCGATTTTGATGCTACATTGAATGCTGTCAAAGATGATATTGCTGCAACAATTTCTACAATTGGTGAAAACATGAGTTTGCGCCGTATTGCAAAAGTTGATGGTGATCATATTTATACGTATGTTCACAACGCTTTGGTTCCAGGTATGGGACAAATTGGTGTGGCTGTGGCTATCAATGGTGACGATCCACGCATTGATGAAATTGGTAATAAAATCGCAATGCATATCGCCGCGAATAAACCTGAATTCATGACAATTGCTGATGTTGATGAAAAAGCAGTTGAACGTGAAAAGAAAGTGTTTATTGAATCAGGCGCAACAGCAGGCAAACCTGAAAACATTGTCGAAAAAATGGTTGAAGGTCGTATCAAAAAATATTATGGCGAATGCGTATTGGAAGAACAACCATTTGTTATGGATCCGTCCAAGACAGTGAAAGAAGTTGTTGCTGAACATGGTGGTAAATTGGCCGGTTATGCATTCTATGTTTTGGGTGAAGGTATCCAAAAACGTGAAGACAATTTGGCTGACGAAGTTGCCAAAATGTTGCAATAATTTGCGAAACGCATAAAAAAAGGAATATGCGTTTGCATATTCCTTTTTTATTTGTTATTATTTTGCATAGATAAAAGAACGGAATATGAAAATGACTGATAAAAACGCAATATTGACAGATTGGCAAAATGTTGGCAATGACATGCGTTATGCGATGGGGTTGCAACAACGTCAACCGGTTCGCCGTGTTGGTGCGTTGACTGCGTTTCTTGACGGGGTACGTTCATTAAATCCGTTCGGTGAAATGGCAAAGGATATATGTAAACACAGGTAAAACAAGATGCAAAACGAATTATTTTTTGAATTGGAACAACGTGGGTTCATTAATCAATGTTCAAATATCGATGCTGTGCGTGATTTGTTGAATAACGGACAAATGACCGTATATTTGGGGTCTGACCCAACGGCAGATTCTTTGCATGTGGGACATTTGGTTCCTGTTATGATGATGCGTTGGTTGCAAAGATATGGGCATAAACCGATAATGTTGGTTGGTGGTGCAACTGGGCGTATTGGCGATCCATCTGGGCGTGATACAGGACGTCCCATGATGACAGAAGAAACGTTGGCTAAAAATGTGGCGGGGTTAAAGAAATCTTATTCAAAATTTTTAACGTTTGGAACGGGTGCTGCGGATGCAATTATAGTTGATAATTATGATTGGATGAAAAATTATAGTCATCTTGATTTTTTGGCGCAATATGGAACAGATTTTACTGTGCCACGCATGTTGTCTATGGAAAGTGTGAAAAAGCGTTTGGAAAACGGTATGACGTTTTTGGAATTTAATTATATGACTTTCCAAGCGGTTGATTTCTTGACTTTATATCGCGAACATAATTGCACGATGCAACTTTGTGGCGCAGATCAATGGGGTAACGCGATTATGGGTGTTGAATTGATACGCAAAAAATGTGGCAAAGAAGTTTTTGTGTTGTCTACATCACTTATAACAGATGCAAATGGGAATAAAATTGGTAAATCTGCGGGAAATGCGGTTTGGGTGAACGAAGATAAAACAACCCCGTATGAATATTATCAATATTTCAGAAATATTCCCGATGATTTAGTTGAAAAGTTTTTGAAAATATTTACGGAAATTCCATTATCGGAAATTGCTGAATTGTCAAAGGCTCAGGGCGCAGAATTAAACGCGGTTAAACAACGTTTGGCATTTTGTGCAACCGAAATTGCGCACGGGACGGATGCAGCGCGCGCTGCGGAAAGTGCAGCGGCGGCATTATTTGGCAGTGGTGCAAATTCAGAAAATGTTCCCAGTTTTGAATTGGAAATGAAATCACCAATGCAGGTCTTAGATTTTCTATGCGCTGTGAAATTATTTGATTCTAAATCAGAGGCACGTCGTATGGTGGAACAGGGCGGTATTCAAATAAATTCTGAAAAAATCACAGACAAAGAATATGTCGTTCAACCGTGTGAATCTTTGATGGTGCAACGAGGAAAGAAAGTATTTTTGAAAGTTATTATAAAATAAAAATGAAACCGGCAAAATGCCGGTTTTAATTTCTGGCGCGCCCAGCAGGACTCCCTCGGCATAAATGCCTGCGGGGCAATCGTGACGATTTTGCCGCACGTTGTTTGCAAAATCTACTGCTTGTCGAAGGTTCTCGTCCTGGGGCTTGCTACATAAATAAAATCGGGAACAAAGCCCGATTTAATTTCTGGCGCGCCCAGCAGGACTCGAACCTGCAACCCACAGATTAGAAATCTGTTGCTCTATCCAATTGAGCCATGGGCGCAACGTAAGAACGATTATAAACTATTTTTTATCAAAATACAAAATAAAAATAAATAGAAAAAATATTTGACAAATCGAAAATGTTGTCTATAATATCAAAAAATCTATTTAAAAAATAGGGGATAGATATGAATAAAACACAAAAAATGAAAACTGCAACCCGCAACAATAAAAAGCGTAATTTTGTTGCGACAATGAAGAAAATTATTGCGTTTCCATGGCACGTCTGCAAAGCGGTATGGCGTTGGGTCGTTCGCGTTTGTCGTGCAATATGGAATTGGTTAAAAAATATAAATATAATTGGAATGATAAATTTAACTTTGTCTGTCGCGATTATTGTTTTGTTGTATTGTTTGGTATCAAATGTATTGAATAACAAATCTAATAAAGTAAATCATGGACATGACAATGTTGTTGTGACAAATGCTAAATACAAAGTTTTGAATAACAAACGTAATGTTGTAAATAGCAAATTTAATACTGTGTTGCCTGTGAAAGCAAATGCAAAAACAGGTATTACCCCAAAGATCAAAGTTGTTGGCGTTAAAAAGCCAGTTGTTATTGCGGCGGTATCTGAATCTGAAAAAGAATTGCCAGCGCAAAAATTATATGGTGATGTTATCGTAGATATGGTTCCCAGTTCACCTGTGTTGATGAACGGTGTGACAGTTCAAGGTAATTTATATGTTCAAAATATGCGCAAATATACTTTGCCTTGTGGTATGAAAATTACAGGGCATTTGTTTATTCGTAATGTAGAAAGATTAAGTTTCTGTGGTCCATTTAGTGTTCGCGGTAATATCTATGTGAATCGTCAATCTTCATTTGGGCCAATTCCTGAAAATTCCCGTGTTGGCGGACAAATAATTTTATAATAGTTTGTTTTTGTTGCTTGTTAAAAGTGTCGTGGTGATATTTAGCGACACTTTTTTATTTATTTCTTTTTTATATGTGATATAATATGTGTGCCCAAAGGAAGCAAAGGAGAGAGAATATGAGTTTCTTTGAAAAACTTGGTCGGGTGTTAACAAAGAATATCGTGTACACGGTTACATTGGTAATCGCGTTCATCTTGTTCCTTTATTTTGCAGAAGGTGACATGATTGGCGGTATTTTAACTGCATTGTCTGCGCTGGTTGTTTATGTATCTGTCGCATTGTTGTATCAAGAATACAAAAAAATGCCAGCAACAAAGGCTGTGGCAAAGAAAACACCTGCTAAAAAAACAAAAAAGAAATAAAAAAATCCCCGTTTTGGGGATTTTTTTAAAGACTATTTTTTTTATTGTTCTTCTTTTGCTTGTTTAACCTGGTCAATCAAAGAATCAACACTTTCAATTGGTTTTACTTCTTTTGTTTCCGGTTCTTCTTTTGCGGCTTCTACTTCTGGCATTAATTCTTGACGGATACCAGATTTACCGTTGCCAGAAATATCTGTTTTTGCAACAACCAATGATAACATCGCGCACAATATAAAGAACAAAGTTGCCAACCATGCCGTTGTTTTTGTTAAAAAATTACCCGCAGCAGATCCAGTCAACACGCCACCAAACATTGATGCAGCGGCGGAACCAGACATGCCAGAACCCTCTGATTTTTGCAATAAAATTAAACCAGTCATTAAAACTGCGACGATAATCAATAATACCAATAATATAGAGAACATATTTTTTTCCTTTGTCTGTTTGTTGCGATTGTAGTAATCAAAACCTTAAATTGCAAGAATTTTTAATAATTTTTCTGCGGCATCTAAACTGGCGTTTTTCTTTGATGAACCTGTTCCTGTCGCAGATTTGTTCAATGCCGTTACGGTGACACTGAATTCCGGGTTGTGAGATGCACCAGTTGGTTCATGGTATTCGTACACTGGCAATTCGCCATTTGTATTTTTTTGCACGAATTCTTGCAGTGCTGTTTTTGCATCCTTTGGTGCTACTGTTTCAGCCGCGGCCAAATCAGTCCATATATTAACAATGATGTTTTGCACCGTTTCAAAATTTGAATCAAGAAATATTGCACCTAAAATTGCTTCGGTTGCGTTGGCCAATATATGATTTATTTTGCCCCCCGTCATATGTCCATGACGAATATCTTTTTCGATATCTATTTGTTTTGCAACCATTGACAATGTTTCGGTTGATACTAATGTTGCGTGACGTCTGGCCAGGCCGCCTTCGTCATCATTGGGATACATATCATAAAGCAATTTTGCCACAGACAATCCCAAAACGCGGTCGCCGATAAATTCCAATCTTTCGTTGTTATGTTTTGAATCAATGCCACTTTGGGTCAATGCCAACGTCAACAGCGATTCGTCTTTGAATTTATAATTTAATTTCATTAGTGTTTTTTCCCCATGCCAAATCTGTCCCAACGCATTTTGTTATTCCAATCCCAAAACGCCAACATTGGGGCATAATAGTTATGTGAATACCAAATAAACCAAACGTTTCCCAATACATTATCGCGTGAAACGTACGATACCGCTTTGGTGCGGCTGTCCGCGCTGTTGTCACGATTGTCACCCATGAAAAAGAAATGATTTTCAGGAACCGTAAATAATTCCGTATTGTCCAATGGATAATTATCAGTCATTTCAATAATACTGTGTTCAATGCCGTTCGGCAAAATTTCAGTGTATTCTGTCGCATTAAATACGCCACAATCATATGGTACAGCACGACAAAAATCATCAGATTTATATTCTATTGTGTAATTAAATGTGGCGGGTTCATTGTCAATCCATATTTTGTTCCCTTTGATTGACATGTTGCCTTTGTAATAACCAACACTGCGCATAGATTTTGGCAAATTTGCGACGATATATGGGCGTGGGTTGGTGCGTTCCACAATTTTATCGTTTATATAAAGACGACCCGATTTCATTTGGATAGTATCGCCAGGTTTTCCAATCAATCTTTTTACATAATCAACCGTATCATTTGGTTTGCGGAAAACAATAATGTCGCCAATTTCCGGTTCATGACGCGCAAAAAAACGGCCGTTCCACAAATTCCAAGAACCAAATGGGAAAGAATATCTGGAATACCCATATGCCCATTTTTGAACGAAAATATGATCGCCAACATGCAGTGATGGTATCATAGATCCAGATGGAATATTAAATGGTTCCAATAATAAACTGCGAAAAATAATAGCAATTAATCCACCGTAAAATATTGTGTCAAACCATTCGCGTGCTGCATTGTGTTTTTTGATTGGCATATGTTGTTATCCTTTTTTTCTTGTTTGGTATTTTATACCTTGAAAACAATCAGTGCAAGTTTTAATATGTGTCTTATGATAAATTTAAACTCAATTATTTTTAATGGGATGGATGTCACAAAGATAGATGTCCAGGTGCAATTGTCCGCTGGGTTTGCAAAACCTGAATTTAATATCATTGGTTTGGCGGACAGGGCCGTCAAAGAATCTGCGGAAAGAATACGTAATGCATTGGCAGCACTGAATTTGTCTTTGCCATCAAAAAGATTGACTGTGAATTTGGCGCCGGCTGATATTGAAAAGACAGGATCGCATTTTGATTTACCGATTTTATGTGGTATTTTGTGCGCGATGGAAGTATTGCCTGAATCAGAATTGTCAAAATACATCATTGTTGGTGAAATAGGTTTAGATGGCGCGATAGTCAGAACAGGTGGAATTTTAGCCGCCAGTGTTTGGGCGAACAATAATGATTTTGGAATAATTTGTCCAGGCGTGCAAGGATCGGAAGCGCGCTGGGCAGGTCATACCAATATATTGGCGCCACATCATGTGCTGGATTTGATAAATCATTTTCATGGAACGCAAATTTTGCCTTTGCCACCTGTGGCGCAACCAACACAATCTGATATTAAAATTGGCGATTTATCAGAAGTCCATGGTCAAGAATCGGCAAAGCGTGCGCTGGAAATTGCGGCGGCGGGTGGACATGCTATGTTGATGATTGGACCGCCCGGATCTGGTAAAACCATGTTGGCATCACGTTTGCCGACAATTATGCCGGAAATGACTCCAAATGAAATATTGGAAACGTCTATAATTTATTCAATCGCAGGAAAATTAGAAGGACAATCTTTGGTGTCTAATCGTCCATTTCGCAGTGTTCATCACACGGCCAGTCCTGTGGCGTTGGCAGGTGGGGGCAGTGACGCAAAACCAGGCGAGATATCTTTGGCGCATAATGGGGTTTTGTTTTTGGATGAATTGCCTGAATTTAGCCGTGCCACATTGGAAATTTTGCGTCAACCGATGGAATCAGGAAAGATAGTCATATCTCGTGCAAAACGTAATGCGACATATCCTGCACATTTTCAATTGATTGCGGCGATGAATCCGTGTCCGTGTGGACATTTGGGAAATGCGGCATTATCTTGTTCGCGCGCCCCACGTTGTGCAGAGGCGTATCAAAACAAAATATCTGGGCCATTGTTGGACAGAATTGATTTGCATGTTGATGTTGATGCTGTAAATCCATGGGAAATGAAATCAAATTCTGAAACACCGTCTGAATCAAGCGCAACGATTCGCCAACGTGTTGTTGCTGCGCGCGAAAAACAAATTGCACGCCAAGGATACGTTAATGCATTATTAGATGGCGCAGATATGGATAAATATGTCATGTTAAATGATGAATTAACCACATTTTTGAATACTGCTGCTGAAAAAATGGGCATGTCGGCGCGTGGGTATAATCGTGTTAAAAAGATAGCGCGGACAATTGCTGATTTGCGTGGCGATGATAATATTGTTATGTCCGATTTAGCAGAAGCATTATCGTATCGCCCGATAAATCGTGGGAAATATGGTGTAAAACATTAAAAAAATCGTCATGATGACGATTTTTTTTAGACAAGTGAAAAAAACGCATGCCACGATTATTTTCACCACTATTATATCATATTTTTTCGTTGTTTGCTAAGAAATCTTTCCAATATTTTTATTTTTTTTGAAATGCTATAATTTCTGTTGATTATAAATGGAGGAAAAAAATGATTTTATTTAGATTTGTTTTGGCTATGTTTTTATCTTTTTTACCTGGCATCATAGGTGTTATTTTCACGCCAATCGCAACGGGCGATAATCCGTGGTATGATACATTGAAAAATTCTTTGTTTACACCAGCGGGTTGGGTGTTTAGCGCTGTTTGGATGATATTGTATTTGTTAATAGGCATTGCTTTGTTTTTGGTAATGCAAAAAGCAAATGTGCGTCATCATAAAACGGCTGCGTACACGTTATTTGGCATAAATATTATTTTGAATACGTTATGGTCATACGCATTTTTCGGTGCTCATTTGATAGAATTTGCATTATTGGTTTTGATGTTGTTGATAATAGTTGCTATATTCATGGCACGTGAATTTTATAGAATAAGTTCGACGGCATTTTGGTGTGTATTACCATACGTATTATGGTTAATGTTTGCCTTTTATCTTAATGGGATGATAGTTTATTTGAATTAAAATTATTGGTTTAATATTTTAATTCTTTGAATTCGGGGTTGCCAAGGTTTAATACCTTTAACCCCAATTCTTCTATGTAATCAGAAGAAGAATATGAATGTTGCAACAAATATATATGATGTTGTAATTGGCTAAGTTTTTGTTCGGCAATTGCCAATTCTTTGCGTTCTTTGTTTAAATTCCAAGTGTTTTTAACAAAACTCTGCAAATTCTTTTCGCCATAAAACAATCGTGCAAAGAAAAAAACAGATGCAATAACCAACAAAAAGCCAATTTTTCCACGGGGACCGCCAACCCATGCGTTCTTTATAAAAATAAATAAATTTTTGATTTTTTCTTTCATGTCGTCTATTATATCACAAATGTTTAATAATAATCAAATTTTTAGTGCACCTTTGGCGGGAATTACTGATAAACCGTTCAGAAAAATTTTACGCAAATTTGCGCCCGATATTTCTATGGTTACCGAAATGATATCGTGTCATTCGTTGGTGGATGGACATAAAAATTGTATTCGTAATTTTGATGAATATGGCGACGAAGGAAACATAGGTGCGCAAATTTTTGGTGCAGATCCAGAATTGATGGGAATGGCTGCCAAGATTTTACAGGATGCCGGTGCAAAATGGATTGATATAAATATGGGATGTCCGGTTCCAAAGGTTGCTACACGGGCGGGGGCGGGGGCATTTTTAATGAAAGATCATGTATTGGCCGGAAAAATAATAGAAACATGTGCAAAATTTGTTCAAATACCGGTGTCTGTAAAAACAAGATTGGGTTGGGATAATGAACACAAAGATTGGCTTGATTTAGTGCATATTGCACATGAATCGGGTGCCGCTTTTGTCACATTACATGGTCGGACCCGTGCGGCAGGGTATACGGGAATTGCCGAATTGCCGAAAATTGAAGGTTTGCCAATGCCAATAATTGCAAACGGTGATTTACAAAATATAGATGATGTAAAACGTGTTGAAAAACTGGGGTATTCTGGTGCTATGATTGGGCGTGCAATGTTGGGGAAACCATGGTTGTTTGGACAAATTTGTGGCATTTGTGATGCGCCAACAAATATTGGACAAATTGTTTTGGAACATTTGAATTTGGTAATAGATTATTATGGGGTGCGTGCGGGGATTCCAATGTTTCGTAAACATGCTGCGTGGTATTCGGCGGGCATGCCAAATTCAGCGCAATTCAGAATCAAAGTCAACCAAATTACAGATGAAAATGAATTAAAAACGGCTATAAAAGAATTTTGGTCTATTGATTGACAATCGGCGGATTGTATCATAACATATTGGTATCATTGGTATTAAAGGATTTGACTATGGATGAAAAACAAGAAGTGTTTGAAAATGTTACAGAAATGACTGCGGGTGAAATGTTGCGTACCGCGCGTACCACAGGCCGCAGAAAACGTGAAATTGCAACGATTGCAAAACTGCTTTGTATTCGCGAAGAATTTTTAACCGCTTTGGAAGAGGGTAATTATCGTGTAATTCCCGAAGATGTTTATATTCTTGGGTTCGCACGCAGTTATGCTGTGGAATTGGGATTGAATCCAGATGAAGTTATTGACAAATTAAAACGTGAATTGGGAATAATTACAGACAAAGACGAAGAAGAAATCAAAACAGAAAAACCAAAGAAACACATCAAAATAACCAAAGCAGATTGCATAGCGCGTTGGAAATTTATGTGCAATTATGTGAAAAAACATTGGGTATGGTTTGTATCTGGTTTGTCGGTCTTGGTGATTGCTGTTGTGTTGGCGATTGTTTTTATTCCAAAAAATAATACAGATGCAGAAACGGCATCCGTTGAACCTGTGATTGAAGAAACGGTTGAAACCGTTGTTCAACAAAATGAAGATCCTGATTTCAGATATCCTGTGCGGGAAAGATTCAATGACAAATCTAAAAAAGAATCACGCGTTGTTTTACAGGCAGAAAAAGAATCATGGATAAAGATAGAAGACGCCCGTGGCAATACTGTTTTTTCACGTGTTTTGGTGCCAGGCGACGTTTATTACATGCCTTTGTCGGATAAATACAAGGCCACATTTGGAAACGCAGGTGGCATAGATGTTTGGGTTGATAAACGTCTTGTCAAAAAGGTGGGACCTGCCAATACCAGAAAATCTGGTATATCCATGGCTCCTGATGCATTGAAAGCGGCGGGGTTTGCCGAATAAATTCTTTTTTAGCATCAGATTGAATTTGTTGACAGTTTAACTATATCATAAACGCCATGACTGGATTTATAAAGATTCGCGGCGCACGCGAAAATAATCTTAAAAATGTTGATTTGGATCTGCCAAAAAATAAATTGGTGGTGTTGACTGGTGTGTCCGGATCGGGAAAATCTTCATTGGCTTTTAATACCATATACGCCGAAGGCCAACGCAGATATGTTGAATCTTTGTCTTCGTATGCACGTCAATTTTTAGATATGCAAAAAAAACCGGATGTTGATTTAATAGAAGGTTTGTCGCCGGCGATTTCTATCGAACAAAAAACGACGTCAAAAAATCCGCGTTCTACGGTTGGGACTGTGACGGAAATATATGATTATTTACGTCTTCTTTGGGCGCGCATAGGTGTTCCGTATTCCCCGGTGACAGGTTTGCCAATTAAATCGCAAACGATTGCGGAAATGGTTGATTGGACTTTGAAGATTCCGCACGGAACAAAGTTTTTTATCATGGCACCAATGGTTCGTGATCGCAAAGGTGAATATAAAAAAGAAATTGCTTTTTTAATAAAGCAGGGCTATCAACGGGCGATTATTGATGATATGTTATATGATTTGTCGTCTGTGCCCGCGTTGGATAAAAATAAAAAACATAATATTTTTATTATTATCGATCGTGTTGCGATGCCAGAACAAGATTTATCAGGTGATGCAGCAGAAGAATTTCGTTCGCGTCTTTATTCTTCGTTCGAAGCGTCTTTGCGTTTGGTACCGGGATCAGTAATTGTGCGCAGATTAGATACTAATGAAGATTCTTTGTATTCTCAAGAATATGCATGTCCCGTGTCCGGTTTTACCGTTCCAAAAATAGAGCCACGATTGTTTTCTTTTAATGCGCCGATGGGTGCATGTAATGCGTGTGATGGTTTGGGCGTTCAATTGAATATTTCACCTGATTTAGTAGTCCCAGATCCATCAAAATCTATTTTGGGTGGTGCGATTGCGCCATGGTCGCGTGGTGGCATGCTAAGTCAATATGAAAATGTAATGGATGCATTACATAAAAAATATAAAATACCATTATCAAAACCATGGCATACATTAACTCAACAAGAAAAAGATATAATTTTATATGGCACGGGTGATGAAGATATTAAAATAAATTGGAACGGTTATGTTTATGAAAAACCATACGAAGGTGTGATACCTAATTTGGAACGCAGATTACGTGAATCAGATTCTGAATCAATGCGCGCCGAATTATCAAAATATCAAACCGAAACCCCATGTCCAGTGTGTCACGGAAAACGTCTTAATATTCAGGCGTTATGTATAAAAATAAACGGCTGTGATATCATGGATGTATGTGATATGTCTGTGGACAAATCTTTGCAATGGTTTATGGATTTACCGCAACATTTGACACAAAAAGAAAACGAAATAGCGGGCATCATTTTAAGAGAAATTACATCAAGATTATATTTTTTACGTAACGTTGGTTTGGGATATTTAACGTTGTCACGAACAGCTGGCACTTTATCTGGAGGGGAAGCGCAACGTATAAGATTGGCATCTCAAATAGGCAGTGGTTTGTCGGGCGTTTTATATGTGTTGGATGAACCTTCGATTGGATTGCACCAAAGTGATAACGATAAATTGATAGATACGTTAAAAATGTTGCGCGACAAAGATAATACAGTGATTGTTGTTGAACATGATGAAGATATGATGCGCGCTGCTGATTATTTGGTGGATATTGGTCGTGGCGCGGGTATAAATGGCGGAAATATTATCGCCCAAGGAACACCAGATGAAGTCATCAAAGACAGTGAATCTTTGACTGGACAATATTTATCTGGTAAACGCAAAATAGAAGTTCCAAAAAAACGTCGTGATGGAAATGGTAATGTTATAAGGATAGAGGGCGCGCGTTCAAATAACCTTAAAAATATAACGGTTGATTTTCCCTTGGGTAAATTTATTGCGTTGACCGGGGTGTCAGGATCGGGCAAATCTACGTTGTTGTTAAATACTTTATACCCAGCAATTATGCGTGTTTTGTATAATTCAAAATTGGAAACTGGGGCACACGATATTATTCGCGGAATGGAAAATATAGACAAAGTTGTCGATATAGATCAATCGCCTATTGGACGCAGTCCACGCAGTAATCCTGCTACGTATGTTGGTGTGTTTAATAATATCCGTGATTTTTACGCCAATTTACCAGAAGCCAAAGCCCGTGGATATGATGCAGGACGTTTTTCATTTAATGTCAAAGGCGGTCGATGCGAAGCATGTCAAGGTGACGGTCAAATCAAAATAGAAATGAATTTTTTAGCAGATATTTACGTGGAATGCGATAAATGTCATGGGCAACGATATAATGCAGAAACTTTGGCGGTTAAATATAAAGGAAAATCAATTGCTGATGTTTTGAATATGACGGTTGAAGAAGCGTATAGATTTTTCATAAACGTTCCGCAAATTGCACGTAAATTAGAATTATTAAAACGTGTCGGGTTGGATTATATTAAATTAGGACAATCATCATTAGATTTATCAGGTGGCGAAGCACAACGTATCAAATTATCCAAAGAATTAGCGGCGCGCAGCACGGGTCAAACTATTTATATTTTGGATGAACCAACAACGGGATTGCATTTTGAAGACATAAAATCGTTATTATCTGTGTTGCATGAATTCGTTGACCAAGGAAACACAGTGATAGTTATTGAACATAACTTAGAGGTTATAAAAACCGCTGATTGGGTTATTGATTTGGGGCCCAATGGTGGCGATGGTGGTGGTCGTGTTGTGGCGGTTGGAACACCGGAAGATGTCGCGGAAAATCCTGAATCTTTGACGGGACAATATCTTAAAAAGTATCTGGACAAACCCAAAAAAAGCAAATAATATAAAAACAACAAACAAAGGAGATATAAAATGTTTGGTTTTGGAAAAAAGAAAGCAAATACAGAAAATGTTGAAAAAGAAGAATCTGTGAAAGTGCCATCTGGGATGAAAGCGACCGCGGAACGTATGATGTCAGGTCAATTTGATATGAACGACATGTTGGCACAATTAAAACAAATTAAAAAGATGAGCAATTTCAGCGGACTGCTTAAAATGGTGCCTGGTATGAAAGATGCGGTGGCTGCTATGAAAGAAAAAATTGCAGATGGCAGTGTTGATGCTCAAATCAAGATATTGGAAGCGATGACAGCCGAAGAACGCGCTGATCCAGAACGTATATTTGCAAATGCTAAAAATCGTATTGCTGAAACTGCGGGGTGCACGGTACGCGAAGTTGAACATATCATTAAACAATATTTAAAAATGAAACAACAAATGGCTATGATTCAACGTATGGGTGGAATGGAAGCTGTAATGCAACGTATGCAACAAGCTGGCGGCGTTCCAGGTGGAAATAAATAACGGGGACGGTTAATTATGTTGAAAAGAACAATCGCGCAACCTGTGTCAGTGTCGTATCGTGAACCAGTGATTATTGGAAACAGAATAAGATATTGGCATGTTGATGTTGGATTTGAAGGCGATATCATAGGTAATTTTAAGAGTGTTAAAGTGCCAAAACAAAATCATATTTATACTTGGAAATATGACAGGCAAAACAATACAACATCGGTTTTTTATTCATTCAGAAATGATTTATTGGGTATCGGTGCAGAGCGCGCATGGCGTTTTAGATTAAAAATGTTGGACGCAATTAACCAAAAGAAAAATGAAAATATTAAATAAAAAAATTGCTGCTCATAAATCTTCGGTGGCTTGGATTCAACGTCAAGCGAATGACCCCTATGTCGCGCGCGCACAAAAAGAAGGGTATCGTGCACGTGCTGCATATAAAATCATAGAAATGGATGAAAAATATCATTTTTTTAAAAATGGTCAGGTTGTAGTTGATTTGGGGGCGGCACCGGGTTCTTGGTCGCAATATGTCGCGCGCAAATTTCCAAAATCTAAAATTTTTGCTATGGATTTATTGGAAATAACCCCGATAAACGGTGTTGAATTTTATCAGGGAGATTTTACAAGTGATGAAGCGTTATCGTGGTTAGAAGAAAAATTAAATTTACCGCACCAAGAAACAGGGTATGGAACGGTTGACGTAGTGATGTCTGATATGGCGCCGAACACGGTTGGTCATAAAAAAACAGATCATTTACGTCAAATGGTTTTGTTGGAATACGCGTTTGATTTTGCATTGCACGCGTTAAAGCATGGCGGTGTATTTATTGCTAAATCTTTCACGGGTGGCACGACAAACGAATTATTAAAACAAATCAAAGAACATTTTGACACGGTGCATCATATAAAACCGCCTGCATCTCGCAAAGATAGCGTCGAAATGTTCATTGTTGCAATTGGATTCAAAGGGTGATCAGGAGAGAGGGTAACAAAAAAATATATATCACGCTGTTTAAGAGATTGATTAAAACAGAGGTTACCAAGGTGTTGAAACGTGTCTTACCAAAGAACACGCAGAATATGTGTGTAAATTATTAAATGTCCAATCAAAACAAACGTATATGGCAGCTATGAAACAGACAATGAATACAAAATAAAAAAACGCCATTTGGCGTTTTTTTATTTGTAACTTTCCGCAGTGGTGCGCGCTAATTCGTCAACCATTTCGTTAAATTCTTCGCCGTTGTGGCCACGAACCCAAACCCAGTGAATTTTTATTGCGGATGCTAATTCGTCTAATTGTTTCCATAATTCTTGATTTTTAACGGGTTTTTTGTTTGCGGTTTTCCAATTATTTTTTTTCCAATTTTTTATCCAAGTTTGCATACCGTTTTTAACATATTGACTATCGGTGTGAATTTCCAGTTCAGAATGTTTCCGTGCCGCCGTCAATGCCCGAATAACCGCGGTTAATTCCATTTGATTATTCGTTGTCATTTTTTCGCCGCCACTGCGTTTTGCAACGTTCACACCATCGGTAGCAATAAATCCCCATCCGCCCGGGCCAGGGTTGCCTAAACAACTGCCATCTGTCCAAATTTTTAACATTTTATTTGTATCCTTTTTGTGATATAATATCATAAAATGAAATTTAATGCCAAACAATTACAACAAATGTCAAACACAGCACGTGCGAACGCGCTGTCGGCTGTTTTGTCTGCGCGCAGTGGTCATGTCGGCATAATTTTAGATGCGGCAGAGATAATAACTTGCATTTTTGGAAATCATTTGCGGCGCGGATCTGATAGGTTTGTTTTGTCGGCAGGACATGGCAGTGCACTGTTGTATTCTGTGTTAAAATTATCGGGATATAAAATTCAAAATTTGAATAGTTTTCGGAAATTAAATGGTTTGCCGGGACATCCTGAATTTGGATTGGATGGTGTTGATGCGACGACTGGTCCGTTGGGTCAAGGCGCGGGCAACGCGGTTGGGGTGGCTTTGTCTCAAAAAATTCGTGGAATAAATGCACGGACATATTGTTTGGTGTCTGACGGTGATTTAATGGAAGGTGTTTCTTTCGAATCGTTTGCGTTTGCAGGTCGTATGAATTTAAACAACCTAATCGTTTTATGGGATGACAATAAATTATCGATTGATGGTGTGGCTCAAACGGATGTGGATGTAAAAACGCGAATGCGTTCTATGGGTTGGAACGTTATGTCGATTCGTGGGGATGATGTTGGTGCCATTGAACATGCATTGGAACGTGCGGCAAAATCAAGTTCGCCCGTGTTTATTCAATGTAAAAATATTTTGGGACGCGGTTCTACGTTGGCAAACAATGCACGTGCGCACGGTTTTGCACTGTCTGATACAGAAATGTTAGGTTTGATTGCGAAGAATACAAATGCAGAAGGTGCGCGGTTATGGGGTGTTGTTGCAGCACGTCCAAAGGCTGAATCTGCGGTTAGTGTTGGTGGTTTGCGGCGCCCACGGATTCCGTCGGTTCCAGAACGTATTTCAACACGGGAATTGTCGGGTATTTATCTTGATTTGCTGATGAAATCTGGTTTGAATTTAATAACTGGGTCGGCCGATTTAGCGGATAATGTTCGTGTTAAAACCAGTGTTTCCAAAGATATAACAAAAGACAATTTTAATGGTAATTATATAAGTTTTGGTGTGCGTGAACATGGTATGGCTGCAATCATGAACGGGATGGTTATTGGTGGTGTTCGTGTTGCAGGTGGAACATTTTTGGCATTCAGTGATTATATGCGTCCTGCGATTCGTATGGCTGCGTTATCGCGTTTGCCGGTGATATATGTGTTTTCGCATGACAGCATTTGTGTTGGCGAAGATGGCCCCACACATCAACCGATTGAACAATTACCATCTTTGCGTTTAATTCCGAATTTGCGTGTTTATCGTCCGTGCAATATGACAGAGATTGCACACACGTGGAATTCGATGATTTTTGATTCCAAACATCCGTCGGCAATAATATTATCACGTCAAAAATTTATGCAGGTTAAAACGCCAAACGATGCGAATTTGTCGCGCGGTGGATATGTGATTATGCCTGCCAAATCAGGGTATGTAAAAACTACTTTGATTGCGACGGGCAGTGAAGTCCCATTGGCTGTTGAAATCGCGTCACGTTTTAAACATATCCAGGTTGTGTCTATGTTAAATCTTGAAATATTCAATGAACAAGATGAAAAATACAAAAACCAAATATTGCGCGGTTGTGTTGTCGCGATAGAGGCCGCATCCCCTGGAACTTGGTTTGAAATTGCAGATGCAGTTATCGGAATTGATAAATTTGGTGCATCTGGTAATGCGGATGCTGTCTATCGTGAATATGGATTTGATGTCGATAAAATTATACAGGAAATAAAATCTTACTTAAAATAATGTCTGGTGATACGAATTTTATGCTGTCTTCTGGTGAATTGGTCCCGGTTATAATTGAAACACGTCGGGGCGCGCGTAATGTGACATTGCGACCAAAAACAACACCAAATCGGGAAATTCATATTTCAAAGCCGTGGACGACGTCAACCGCATTTGTGATGAAATTTATTGAATCAAAGCGCAAATGGGTTGAAAAAATTTTTGCATCTGCCCCGCAAAAAAGCACTATTAAATCTGGTGATAATATCGAATTTTTGGGGCGCATAGTTAAGGTAATTCATGATGATAAAATTCGCGGTAATAAATATATAGATTCAGATAAACATTTGCTTTGCATTGGGGGCGGAGCGGACATGTTTGAACGGCGTGTTCGTGATTGCATCAAAGATGAATTTTTAGCATCTGTCAAAGACATTATTCGCACCACACCGCGCGAATTTTGGCCAAATCGTATCAGTTTGCGTGATACAACGTCGCGTTGGGGGTCGTGTTCTTCAAATGGCAATATGTCGTTTTCGTGGCGGTTGGCATTTGCACCGTATGAAGTGATGCGGTATGTAGTAATGCATGAATTGGCACATCGAAAACATATGGATCATTCTGCTGAATTTTGGGCAACGGTCGGTATGTTATATGGTTTTGGTGTTGAACGCGCAAAAAGATGGCTGTCTAAAAACGGTGCCACA
>Ga0310786_10002384_pt1 | contig 28825 bp, 28 predicted proteins | sample AusTroGonzalo_MG_FD_203881 | JGI IMG/M metagenome (GOLD analysis project Ga0310786, IMG submission 203881) | Bovine rumen microbial communities from tropical cattle in Woodstock, Queensland, Australia - Gonzalo_03 (v2) (version 2) | ecosystem: Host-associated > Mammals > Digestive system >...
CAAAAAAATCATCATGGAAAACGACAGTGCCGCCCGAAAGGGTGGCCGCCACGCAAAAACTGTCAGCGAGCGCGGGCGCCAGCCCCGCTCACTGACCGATTACAACCGAATGAGGGTTGCCGTTCGGGCCTGAATTGTGTATACTGTATGTGCCGTCTGCGACGGGCGAGACGGTGTATCTTGTTTTGATTAAAATGGATTTTGACTCAGTAGATTCATGCATGGCCGCCTTGAAGCGAGGCGAGATCGTGGTTGTCACCGACGACGAGGACCGCGAGAACGAAGGCGACTGCATCTGCGCCGCACAGTTCGCGACGCCGGAGAACGTCAACTTCATGGCCTCCTTCGCCAAGGGGCTCATATGCATGCCCATGAGCGGCGATTGGTGCGACCGCCTGGAGCTTCCGCAGATGGTCGCCGAGAATACGGACAACCACCACACCGCATTCACGGTTTCCATCGACGCGGTGACCACCACCACGGGCATATCCGCCGCCGAGCGCTCGATGACGGCTCTCGCGTGCGCGGCCGACGGCGCAAAGCCATCGGATTTCCGCCGCCCTGGGCACATGTTCCCCCTGCGCGCACGTCCCGGAGGCGTGCTCGCCCGCGCCGGCCACACGGAGGCCACTGTCGATCTTTGCCGCCTGGCCGGCTTGAAGGGCATGGGGCTGTGCTGCGAGATAATGCGCGAAGACGGCACGATGGCTCGTCTGCCCGACATTGAGCAGTTCGTCCGCCGCCACAATCTTAAGTTCATGACGATCGCCGATCTCATCGCGTATCGCCGCCACAGGGAAAAGCTCGTGCGATGCATCGAGGAGGTCGACCTTCCTACAGACTACGGCCACTTCCGTCTGCGGATGTACAAGAGCGAGCCGGACGGCCTTGAGCATCTTGCCCTCATCAAAGGCGATCTTTCCGGCGGGGAGCCGCCCCTTGTGCGCGTGCATTCGGAATGCTTCACGGGGGACGTCCTCGCGTCAGAGCGATGCGACTGCGGCCATCAGCTGCATGAGGCGATGCGCATGATCGAGAAGGAAGGGCGGGGCGCCGTTCTCTACATGCGCCAGGAGGGGCGTGGAATCGGCCTTGCGAACAAGCTTCACGCCTACAAGTGGCAGGAGAAGGGGCTTGACACCGTTGAGGCAAACGTCAAGCTTGGATTCGCTCCCGATCTGCGCGACTACGGCGCAGGTGCGCAGATGCTCGTCGATCTTGGCCTTTCGCGCATTCGTCTTCTCACGAACAATCCCTGCAAGATCAAAGGCCTTGCCGGCTACGGCATAGAGATCGTCGAGCGCGTCCCGATCGTGGTTCCGCCGTCCGAATTCGACAAGCGTTATCTCGACACAAAGCGCGACAAGATGGGGCATCTTCTGTAGAGGAGGGGCAAAAAGAGATGACAATAACTCGTGAATCTACTTGGGATGATGTCCCGCCCGGCGGGCTTTCCTCGGTATGGAGACGCGCCGCCTCGTTTCTCGGTTCGGTCGGGCGCGCCGGGCGTTTGATGGCCGAGTCGTTCGCATTCCTTCCCGGAGTTCTTGCGCGAAGCGCAGGTCGCGCCGCCATGATGCGCCAGTTCTACACCACCGGCATACGCACGCTCCCAGTGATATCCGTCGTTGGACTTTTCACGGGCATGATTCTCGGGCTCCAGGTTGGCCTGGCCCTTTCGAGGTTCAACCAGGAGATGTACCTTGGCGCAGCCGTGATGATAACGCTCATACGCGAGATGGGGCCTTTTGTCACGGGCATATGCCTTTCCGCATGCGTTGGGAGCGCGATGGCCGCAGAGCTTGGGTCCATGACCGTGAACGATGAGGTGGCCGCCCTTGAGATCATGTCCATATCGCCGGTGAGGTTCCTCATGGCTCCGCGCATCGGATCGCTTCTCGTGATGTCCCCTCTACTCGCTTTCTATGCCTGCGTGCTTGGCGTCGTGGGTGGCGGCCTTGTGGGCTACACGCAGTTGAACGTGCCGTTTGCGCAGTATCTCGCGAGCGCGATGAGCATGGCTGAAGTGAAGGATCTCTACGTTGGTCTCTTCAAGGCAACGGTGTTCGGCGCGGTGATCGGCACCGTCTCGTGCCATCAGGGGTTCTCGGTCGAGGGAGGCGCCGTGGGCGTGGGGCATGCCACGCAGCGCAGCGTGATCATATCCTTCCTGCTCATCTTGATGCTCGGGTACATGATAACCCGTCTGTTCTATTTCGAGTTCTAGCCATGATACGGTTTGAAAACGTCGTGAAGCGCTTTGCCGGGAGGGAGGTCCTCTCCGGCGTCTCGTTCGATGTACGCGACGGCGAGATCCTCGCCGTAGTGGGGCCGTCCGGCACGGGCAAGTCGGTCACGCTTAAGCACATGGTTCGCTTGCTGACCCCGACATCGGGCAAGGTGTGGCTCGACGACGTCGAGATTTCGTCTGCGACGGGCAAAGAGCTGGAGAATGTCCGCAGTCGCTTCGGATATCTTTTCCAGGGAGGCGCGCTTCTTGGCTGGATGACCGTTGCCGAGAACGTCGCGTTGCCGCTTCGCGAACGAACGCGCATGAGCGCTTCCGAGATCGAGGCCAGCGTTGCCGAGGCGCTTAAGGCGGTGGAGTTGTCCGATGCGGCAGATCTTTATCCCGCCGAGATATCGGGCGGCATGCAGAAGCGGGCAGGTCTGGCTAGGGCAATAGTCAGGAAGAGCGACATCATTCTCTACGACGAGCCTACTTCGGGCCTAGACCCCGTGACGTCGGTCACGATCAACCGCCTCATCAAGCGTCTCAACGTCGAGCGGAAGATGACTTCCATACTCGTGACGCACGATCTCCAGGGCGCGCTCCTTTTCGCGGACCGCATCCTCATGCTGAAGAACGGACACGTCGTGCTCGTGGCTCCGCCAGAGCAGTTTGTGAACTCCGACATCCCTGACGTTCACGAGTTCCTGGCCGCCCAGCTCATAACTCCCGACATTCTCGCAAAATCTTTTAACCTCAAACAATGAAACAGAACATGAAAACATTGCAAACCATCGCTGCCGTATCCACGGCTTTCGGACTGTTTGCCGCCGCCTTGCCGGAGGCCCGGCTCGCGGAAATAGAGTCTTCGCTTCCGGAAACGCCGCGTGCGGACGGCGCGCCTGCCGCAGATCGGGCGAAGTGGGATCCTCTGGCCGCGACCAAGGAAGGCCGTTCCACGGTGTCCGCAGCCGTGAGATTCCTTTCTAAGCCGATCCCGGAAGCTCCTGACTCCGAGTATCTCGAGTTTACGCAGAACGGCAACAGGACCCACTACCAAAAAAGCATCGGCCGCCTTGTCCATGGATTCACAAAGCTTTACCAAGCCGAATGTCTTGAGCACAAGGGACGTTTCACCGCAAAGATCGTGGACTACATCAACGCGATCTGCGCGCTGAAAAGCTGGACTTTCCCTGCCCATGACGCTTCGCTTACATGCTTCAACGGCACTCCCCATGTCGATCTTTACAGCGCCCACATATCGCTGTCGCTTGCAATGTGCATTTCCTGGCTGGGGGATGCATTGCCCGCCGCCGTGCGGGAGAAAGTGTGCTCGGAGATAGACAGGCGCACTTTCCAGCCCTACCTTGCGCACGCCCGGGGCGAACGCAAAATCAAAGGGCACTGGTGGTTCCACAGCGGAAACAACTGGAACAGCGTCTGCAATTCATGCGTCGTCCGCGCCGCACTCGCCATAATCCCCGACAGACGTCTCCGCGCAGAGTTCGTCCTGCATGCCGAGGGCAGCGTTCCGTACGCGCTGGCGGGCTACACGCCCGACGGCTACTGCTCGGAGGGAATGGGCTACTGGAATTACGGATACGGACACCATCTGATGATGGGCCTCTCCTTGCGCGCGGCCACAGGCGGAAAGGTTGACCTGTTCGCCGATCCCAAGACGAAAGAGGTGATGAAATACGCATACGGCTACCAGCTTGAACCAGGAAAGTCTCCGCATTTCGCCGACGGCGGCGGCAATCCAGGGACAGCCAATCTGGCATTGGGCCGGCAAATCTGGCCGGATATAGTTTCGACCGCGGCGTTGAAGTGCCCTGTGCTGATATCCGATCCACCTTTGTTCGCATTGCGCGCCTTCGGACAGGAACCCGCTCCAGTTCCTCCGACCATGGACACCTTGCCGCAGCACACGTGGTTCAAGGACGCCCAGGTGCTGATTTCGCGTGCGAAGAACGAGAAGCTTGGCCTTTCGTGGAGCACGGCGTTCAAGGGCGGACACAACGCCGAGCTGCACAACCACAACGACGTTGGATCCTATACGATCATGATGGATGGTTGCGAGATGTGCGGAGATCCCGGCGGCGAAGAATATACGCGCCGCACGTTCTCCAAGGATCGCTACGTTTCGAAGGTCCTCAATTCGTACGGGCATCCTGTGCCGGTGGTGGGCGGTCAGCTTCAAAAGACCGGCCGTGCCGCCGCCGCGAAAGTGGTGGACGCGTCGTTCTCGGACGAAGAAGACTCCGTGACAATCGAATATGCCTCTGCTTATGCCGTGCCCGCCCTGAAGTCGATAGCCCGCACGGTCAAATTCAACAGAAAGCAGAACAGCACGGTCGTGATCGACAAGGTGTCGTTCTCCGAACCTACGTCGTTTGAGGTGCCGGTGATAACGTATCGGGACTGGACGAAAGAACCTGGCGCTATGAAGTTCGTCTTCAAGAAGTCCAATGGCCTCCGGACAATGGGTCTTGAAGTCGGCGCTTCCGCAGAGCTCGAATTCAAATCGGAGGAAATCGAGAACCCCGGCAAACCTTCGCCGCGTCGTTTGGCGTTCTCCTTCACAAAGCCTGTGATGGACGCCACGATGACGATGACGTTCAAGGCGAATTGACATGCGGCTTTTCGACACACACTGCCATTTCCCCTCGTGCGATCCCGTCGTGATCCATGAAACGCTTTCCCGCGCCCGCGCAGCAGGCGTGGAGCGGATACTTGCAGTCGGCGGATCGGGCGCGCTGAACGAATCGGCCGCAGTGGCGGCGCAGGTGGCGGAAGGTGCCTTCGATCTTCCTTCGGTGTCTTGCGCTTTTGGCTATGACCGTGATCAGGCCGGGGAAATGCTCCCGTCCGCCATTCCGGAAGGACCTTTGTCGGCCTGGGGGGAGATAGGCCTTGACTATCATTATTCCGCCGACACGCGTGCGGCGCAGCTCGTTCTTTTCGAGGAACAGCTCGACGAGGCGCGCAGAAGGAATCTGCCCGCTGTGATACACACGCGCGAGGCGGATGAGGACACTCTTGCGATGTTGCGGGCCAATCCCGTTCGCGGCGTGATGCATTGCTTCAACGGTTCGGCGGCCTTCGCCAAGAAGCTTCTTGATCTGGGCTTCTACATTTCCTTTTCGGGAATAATCACTTTCAAGTCCGCAGAGTATGTTCGCGAGGCGTCGCGCGCCGTGCCCGACGACCGCCTGCTGATAGAGACGGATTCGCCGTATCTGGCCCCGGAGCCGGTTCGCGGCGGAACAAACGAGCCGGCCAACGTGGTGCACACGTGCGCCTTTCTGGCGAAGCTGCGCGGTGTTGCCCCGGACGCTTTCGCCGAATTGACATTCTCCAACGCAACGGCCCTGTTCGGGCCATGATGCAGCGCGGAGCATTCCTGTTTTGACGTGATTCCCAGGAGCAGAAGATGAAAAAGAAAATCAATGAGACAAAGGTCGCCGAGCTCGTGCGGCAGCTTCTAGTGGAGCTTGGCGAGGATCCTGGCCGCGAGGGTCTTCTCAAGACCCCCGCGCGAGTGGCCAAGTCGCTCGCGTTTCTGACGCGCGGCTACGGCGAAACTCCGAAGAAGGTCGTAGGTTCCGCCGTCTTCACCACGCACACCGACGACATGGTCATCCTTCGGGACATCGAGGTGTATTCTCTTTGCGAGCATCACCTGCTGCCGTTCTACGGCCGCTGCCATGTAGGATACATCGCGCGAGGGAAAGTGCTTGGCGTAAGCAAGATAGCCCGCATCGTCGATTGCTACGCCAGACGTCTGCAGATACAGGAACGCCTGACGCAGGAAGTGGCCAACGCCATCATGAAAGAGACGGGCGCGGAGGGAGTGGGCGTCGTGATGGAGTGCAGGCACCTTTGCATGATGATGCGAGGCGTCGAGAAGCAGAATTCCGTGATGACGACTTCGGCGGTGCTTGGCGCGCTGCGCGACGAGGCGGCGGCGCGTCAGGAGTTCCTGTCGCTTGTGCTACGGAGCTAGGGAGGAGGCGTTGATGACCACCGTCACGAAAGAAGTCACGTTTGACGCCGCACACCTCCTTACCGGCTACGAGGGATTGTGCCGCAATCTCCACGGTCACACTTACCATATCTTCGCATCTGTGGGCGCCGAGCCTGATGAACGCGGCATGGTCGTGGACTTCAAGCTGCTCAAGGAGCTTGTGAAAAGCGAGATAACGGATCGCTTCGACCACGCCTTCATGTACGATTCCGGGAGCGACACGGAACGCGAATTGGCTTCCTTCCTCCAGGCGCGCGGCCTTAGGACGGTGGAGCTGCCGTACAGCACAACGGCCGAAAATCTGGCCCGCTATTTCTTCGAGCGCCTTGCGGTCCACGTGCCGGTGTCGTCGGTGCGTGTATACGAGACGCCAACATCCTGCGCGGAGTTCAAGGGGAATTGACGTTTGAAGCTCGACCTGGCTACGCTTGACGAAAAACTCCGCGCGGCGATGCTTGACATCGCCGCGCTCGTCAAAGGCGCCGGCGGGCGTGCGCTCATGGTGGGCGGCGCGGTGCGCGACTTGATATTGGGCGGCAAGGAAGTCAAGGACATCGATCTTGAGGTCTTCGGCATCGCCCCGGAGGCGCTTGAGCGAGTCATCGGCGCAAAGTATTCCTTCGATCCATGCGGGCTCTCCTTCGGCGTCCTGAAGCTGCACCATCTCGACATAGACGTGTCTCTTCCCAGGCGCGAGACCAAGCGCGGGACGGGGCATAGGGGATTTCTGATAGATTCCGATCCGTATCTTACGGTCGCCGAGGCCGCCAGTCGCCGAGATTTCACGATCAACGCCATATACTACGATCCGCTTGACGGACGCCTCGAGGATCCGTTCGGCGGCGTCGGGGATTTGAATGCGAAGATACTGCGCCATGTTTCCGAGAAGTTCCCGGAAGATCCGCTGCGCGTTCTGAGAGGCGTTCAATTCGTGGCGAGGTTCGATCTTGAGCCTGCGCCCGAGACGGTGGAAATCTGCCGCAAGATGACTATGGAGGGGCTGCCTGCCGAACGTCTTTTCGAAGAGTGGTCCAAGCTCCTCGTCAAAGGCGACAAGATAGGCAAGGGACTCGAATTCCTTAGAGGCACAGGATGGGTACGGTTCTTTCCCGAGCTAGAGCGGCTTATCGGATGCGAACAGGATCCGCATTGGCATCCCGAAGGCGACGTCTGGAATCACACGTGCCTTTGCCTTGATGCGTTTGCGCGGAGGAGAATCGGCGATCCGCGCGAAGATCTGGTTGTCGGCTTGGCCGTTCTTTGCCATGATTTCGGGAAGCCCGCCACATCGGCATACGATCCGGTGAAGAAGCGCATACGTTCCCTTGGCCACGACGAGGCAGGCGTGGAGCCGACCCTTTCGTTCCTTCGCAGGTTGACGAACGAGGATCGGTTGCTTAAAGAGGTGCCGCCGCTTGTGCAGTGCCATATGCAGCCGTTTGCCATGTGGCGTTCGAAGGTAGGCGATGCGGCCGTGCGCCGCCTGGCCGTGCGCGTAGTGAGGATAGATCGCCTCATTCGCGTGGCGCGGGCGGATGACGAGGGGCGACCGCCGGAATGCGCCGGCGGCTCTTCGGGCGGCGACGACCTTGCATGGCTGGAAGCGACTGCCAACCGCCTCAGGATAGCGGATTCGGCTCCTAGGCCAATTCTCATGGGGCGCGATCTCATAGAGTTGGGATTCAAGCCTTCGCCGCTATTCGGCAAATGGCTTTCGGCTTGCTATGAAGCGCAGCTTGACGGCGCATTCTCAGATCGTGAGGGCGCAATCGCGTACTTTAAGACAATCTTGGATGTTCCCCGTCTTTTCGGGCATGAAAACCGTCTACATTAAGGAAATGCCCAATAGCGCACGGTGGAATGTTTTGTCTTCGTAGGGATCGCCGTCTGCGGCAAGTTCGGAAGGGGTGTAGCCGCTTTCAAGGCGAAGAAGGGTGATCGAATGCGTCTCAGGATCTGCGCTGAAGACAATTCGAAACATGCGCAGCGACAGTATCCCGCCACCATCTGTTTTTCGGACGCGCTTGTGTGTTGTGTCGAAAGGAGCATGGGAGAGCTGCAGGACGGCGGCGCGGTGGACATCGGGCGCGCCCGCAGCCTGTACGATTGCGCATGCGGACGTGAAATCTGGCGCGGACTTGACTTCCCAGGCGTCATGAGACTGTTCATCGACCCAACCCGCCTTCGCCGTTGGAAACGAATCTGCGGCTGGAATGTATGGCTTCAAATCGAGAATGGGCGTGCCGTCAAGAAGATCGGCCTCTGCCACATGTATCGAAAGACCTGATATTCCGATCAGCCGCACACAGCTGAGACCTATCGGGTTCGGACGGTAGGGAGCGCGCGTCGCGAATAGCCCCACGCGCCTGTGGCCAGGAGCGGCAACGGGAGGCCGCGTTGTGGGGCGCCACCTGCCGTTGTTGCGGTCGAACGCGAATATCAGCCATATGCGCTCAAATCCCTCAAGATCGCGCAGGGCCATTTCAAAGCCTGTTGTGCGTTCCAGTTCCACGCGGCCTTCGCCGCCCGCGAACACTCCCTGGCGCGGCGCTTCGTAACGCCGTGCCGCGTCGCCTCTGAAAAAGCCTATCGGTTCGAACTCCATCTCTGAAAACAAGAAAACCACCGTTGGACGGTGGTTCTTTGTTTGGTGGCGGGGGCGGGACTCGAACCCACAACCAGCAGATTATGATTCTGACGCTCTACCATTGAGCCACCCCGCCGCTGTTGGGAAACAGTATATCAAATCCTCCGTCCGCAGTCAATGGGGCTTGCAGCAGAACTTTTTCTGCGGCAAGGCGCATGGTTGCGGATTTGGCTAGACGTCGATTTTCACTATCTTGCGGATTATGAGCCAGCCTGCCAGCACGAGTGCGGCGGCCAAGACCATGCACGCGATTCCGGTGAGAGACGTGAGAAAAGGAATCATGAGCCCAGGTTTCATGAGAGTGAGGATCAACCCCAGGGCGAATGGCATTAGCGAGACTATGATGCCTTGGAAACGCCCTTGGGCGGTCAGCGTCTTCACGCGACGTTCGATTCGCATCCGTCCGCGGATTGTCTCGGAGATGCGGTCGAAAATCTCGGTCAGATTTCCGCCTGTGCGGCGGGCTATGTCGATGGCAGTGCAGACCAGCGTTAGATCTTCGGAGCCTACGCGGTTGTCCATCGAGCGAAGCGCTTCCTCGAAGCTCATGCCCACGCGCATCTGCTGCAGAAGAACCGTGAACTCTTGGGAAATGGGCTTGTCCCCGCCGTCGACGACGCTCTCGAACGCCTGGGTTATGGAGAAGCCTGCACGCAGGGCGTTGGACATCGTTCCCAGCGATTCGACAAGTTGGACGTTGAATTTCTCGCGGCGGCGGACGCGAAGTATCTTCGCATAGCGGGCCGGAAGAGTGAACGCGAACGCGCCGGCGGCCAGCCCCAGGACGACGCCTGCGGAAGTGGACATGATGCTGGTGAAGCTGAACAGCGGAATGAAGAAGAGGAAGAATGCGGCAAGGGCGGCTATGCGGCCCAGCTCCGCTATCTTCCTTGGGGAGATGAACATGAACACGTCCTCGAACTGGCGGCTCGTCTCCGCGCCCATCTGCGAGGCATAGTTTACAGCGCCCTCCTTGAGCGCATTCACGAAAAGCCATGTGAAGCCGCAGAAGGAGATTCCCACTGCGGCGGCGGCAAGCCATGGAATGAGGTTGTCAGACATGGAAGATCATGCCTCGCCGACGATTTCGAGATTGATGTCCAGCCCGCACGACGGATCGAATATGGCCGGGGCGAGCTTGAGCCCTCTGCTTCTAAGGTGCTCGTAGAAAGTTGGAACGGCGCCGGTGGGGGCGAAGCGTCCGATGACACGGCCGTGGGCGTCCACGCCGGACTGGCGAAAGGCAAATATGTCCTGCATGACTATCTGTTGCCCCTCAAGGCCTGTGACCTCCGAGATCGCCACCACCTTGCGAGACCCGTCGGAGAGGCGTGATTCATGGACGATCACATCCACCGCGCTTGCGATCTGTTCGCGGATGGCGCGCGACGGAAGCTCCATTCCGCTCATCAGTACCATGGTCTCAAGGCGGGATATTACGTCGCGGGGGGAGTTCGCGTGGACGGTCGTGAGCGAACCGTCGTGGCCGGTGTTCATCGCCTGAAGCATGTCAAGCGCCTCTCCGCCTCGGCATTCGCCCACGATTATGCGGTCAGGCCGCATTCGCAGGCAGTTCTTCACGAGATCGCGTATCGTGATCGCGCCGCGTCCTTCGATGTTGGGCGGGCGCGCCTCGAGGCGGATGACATGCGGCTGCTGGAGCTTCAGCTCCGCGGCGTCTTCCACAGTCACGATTCGCTCTGTTTCGGGGATGTAGCCGGAGAGCAGGTTCAGAAGAGTCGTCTTGCCCGATCCAGTGCCTCCCGCGACTATGATGTTCTTGCGCATCATGACGCATGCACGCATGAATTCGGCGGCGTTGTGCGTCCATGTGCCGAAGCGTATGAAATCTTCGGTGGTGAGCGCGCGCTTGGCGAATTTGCGGATGGTGACGACCGGGCCGGAGAGCGAAAGAGGCGGGATGATCGCATTCACGCGCGACCCGTCGGCGAGACGGGCGTCGACGTACGGTTGCGACTCGTCTATCCGCCGCCCGAGCGGCGCGACTATTCGTTCGATGACGGCCATCACGCTGGCATCATCCGTGAACTGGAGGTCTGTAAGTTCTAGCCGCCCATTGCGTTCCACATAGACGCGGTGGGGGCCGTTGACCATTATTTCAGTCACTGATTCGTCGGCAAGAAGATCTTCCAGCGGACCGAGGCGGAGCGCCTCGTTGAACACCTCGCGTTCGAGGCGCAATGGATCGATCTCTTTGGGCAGGCGATTGTTGTTCTTCACCTGCGTGATGATCTCATGGATCTTCTCGCGCGCCTGTGCCTCAAGGCCGTCGCGGTCCACGCCTTGTGCCGTAAGACGCTTCAGATCAAGGCGCGTGATGAGCTCTGCCTGTATCTGTTCTTTGGCCTGTCGCATCGCTACAGCCCGTGAAGGGTTGTGGCTCGGGTTGGACGGAGCACGCGAAACGCCGCGGTTTGAATCGGGCGATTCGGCGGCGGCTTGCGCTCCGGCCGTCTTGGGGGGCTGGATTTCGTCTGTCGCCGGGGCGAAGCGAAGCATGCAGTTGCCGATCTGCACCACCGCATCGGACGCAAGCGGCACAAGGTCGTCTATGGCGATGCCGTTTACATACGTTCCGTTTGAGCTGCGCAGGTCTTTGATCGTCGCCTCGGTGCCGGACAGAGTCACGAATGCATGCCTCTCGGATATCTCGGGGAACGGAAGGGCAATCGCCGCCGCCGCGCTGCGGCCTATGAAGTATGTTCCGTCCTCCAGGCGCCGCTGTTCGGGCGAAGTCGCGTTTGGTCGGATTATATGGACGATGAAGGCCATTCCCCGTTCCTCACTTCCCGTTTACGCGCAGTTGACGCTTCGTGTTGAGTTCTTCGATTTCGGCGCGGATCTTCGCGAAGTCCACCTGAGGGAGCTCTTTCTCGTAGGAGGTGTCGTTGCGATTCCTCAGGGAAAGCGAGAGGCGGCCCTTGATTTGTTCCGCGAACACGAGCATTTCCGCTTCGCGGGGAGTGACTTCCAGCGTGACCGTGGAATATGTGGCGCCGCCGGGCTGTGCATGGCCGTATGCGGCGGATTTGGCCGTCTCTTTGCCGGTGGCGAGCACGAGAACGTTCTGCAGAATCGTGCATGTGACGAGTTCGAGCTGCGGCCTGCCGTCGCGATCCACCGCCTTGCCGGGGAACGAGAATGTCCCGATCACGTCCACATGGTCGTTTGGACGCACCATGCCCGACACAGAAGATGCGCCGGAGCAGTTTATCGAGACGGCGCGCATGAGCTTCTTGACATCGCCGGCCAGGCCTCCTGACGATGGATTTCCGCCTTCGATGTCGGACCAGAAGAGAACGTCTTTTTCTCTGTGGCCGAGAAGAAGCCTGCGTCCGACCACGTCGGAAAGGTTCGCCTGGGTTATGGCTTGCCCGCGAAGTCCGCTTTTGGGGACTGTCAGCAGCCCGAGATCGGATTTTTGAATGACGCTTCCTGCCGGAACGTTTCGCGCGAACGCAAGCACCTCCATGGTGCCGCCGTGCTGCGCGTAGAATCGGGCCTTTAGCCCTGCGACCTCGGCATTCTTGTGGTCGAGGTATGTGCGCGTGAGAACGGCGGCCACGAGGCCGGCGACTACTGAAAGGACGAGTACTATTTTCTGTTTCATGGCGTTTTGAATATTCTACCACAAAGCGTGGCGTCGGTGAAGGGTTGTGATTCGAGAGCCGCCGGACGGCAGGTCTTCGGCGACAAGGGCCATTACGTCCGCTCCGCGGGTGAGTAGGTGAAATGTCCCTGCGGACACTGGAGTATCGGCCCATCCGGCGGCGCGAAGTTCTGCCGCGGCCCGTTCTGCGGCATCGAAAGCCCGGCTGGCGTCATGGCGGATGTGTACGGCAGAATCGCCACGCGCGGATGCATATGTCGCATCTGGAGGTGGAACGGGCGCGCGCCGGAAGAACCAGCCGCCGGAGACGACCGCTGCCGCCAAGGCCGCAAGGAGGGCGAGAATCTTCATTCCGCCTCCTCCCCCGCGCGCACCGGGCGCGGAATGGTCATGACCGGAATTGCCGCATTCTCCGACATGCGCAACTTTGAAAATCCGAGAAACTGCAATGCGCCGAAATCTTCAACGTTCACTTTGAAGTGCAGCGTCTCTTCACGTAGCGGCGCTGGTTCCGACGGGACGGCCTCGGAAACCACCGCATGGATGGCCTGCGGCATGGAACCTGCGCTACTGCCTTCTGCGGCAGTCTGGGCGTCGCGGCCGGCTTTCACGCGCACAAGGCTGAGGTGGCGCGATGCTTCTGGAATGGCTCGCCCGAAAATCAGGATCGACGAGATGATGAGCGCGAGGACGAACACTCCCACGACGAACTCGAGCATTGCCTGCCCCTTGTCAGTGCGCATGGCGAGTTCCTCCTTTGAGTGTGCCGGATCCGCCTGTGACGACGCACTGGTCGCTGTTGTCCTTGAGCCAATCGACGCCTCGACGGCGGAACGCGGCGTCGTCCCATTTGTCGAGCGATGCGCACCACGGGCAGGCTTTCGACGTGTGCCCGGTCTCCATGTACACGGGGATGTGACTGCGCACGTGTTCGACCCATGTCTCGTCAGACGTGCCGAGGCGCGCCTCGGATGCGCCGGCGAGAGGAATCAGCCGCATATCCGAGAAATCAGGCGTGATCAGCGCGAACGGCCTGTTCCCGAACGACGTCACCGGCTCCTTGAATCCTGCGGTCTCGCGAAACCCGAACGGCTTTGCGGCGGCTGTCCATACGATCGCCTTCTGCGGAACGCCTGGGGTGAGCGGGTCGAGGTTGCCGATCACGCGCGTGGCCGCCGCTGCGCCGAAGACGTTGTACTCGTCCTTTGGCGCGGAAAGGATCGGCAGTTTCTCCGGGCCGAAGGGATCCATTTCCGTCCAGGCGCGCCACTCCGACATGTCGTATGTGTACCATGGTATGTCGTTGCCGTCCATGAGCGAGATCGCATAGTCGATCGTGTCGCCTGCGACATGTGCGAGATTGTAGGCTGTGGCCAGATCGAGCAGTGCTTCCCTCAGAATTCTGAAGTCGAGATGCGATCGGCGGACCGATGCGCCGAAAAATTCAGGGTTGTCGTGGTCGATGGGGCGAGGTTCTCCCAGAGAGCCCCAGGATTGGAAAGACGAGAGGAGCGAGAACATGTCGTCGCGCAGGAAGAACCAGCACCAGTCTTCGCCGGCTACGGCCTCATAGAAGGATTTCGCGTGAAGGGGATGGCCGTCGGAGAAATCGGCGGCGGGGTCGAAAAGGCGGGCGTTGTCGCATCCAATGGCCATGCCGTCGGAACGAATCTGGCGGAGCATGTCGGAGTAGTCGCGCCACTTGTCGGGCCAGGCAGAGCCGGGAACGCTTTCCATCAGCGCGGCGCGTGACGCGGCTTCGTCAATGAGGCGCGTCATGCCGGGGTCGATGGGGGCGTTGTTGCGCCTTGCGGCGAGATTCGCGGCGTGGAGCCCCATAAGCGGGCCGGCGAAGGCGATGCGTTCCTGGAGCGCCGATATGCCGGCTGAGATATCCATGGCCAGTTGTCTGGCGTCATGGGGGTCTTTCCGCGCTATGTCGCACACGGCGTCAATGCGCTGCAGATTGAGATCGCCGATCAGATTGAGCGTGATGCCCTGCCAGCGCGCGGCCGCGAGTGCCGCCGCATCGCCGGCATTGCCAAGGTGCGACTTGCCGCGCAGAGCCAGAAACACGTCCACGTTCACAAGCGCAAGGATCACGAGCGCCATGAGCATAAGCACCAGCGCCACCACAACCTGTCCAGACCGGCCCATTTTCGCGCTGATCTTCATTTGAGGTAGAACGGGTAGTGGCTTTCTATCTTCGCCTCGCCCCGGAGCGTCAGCTCCGCGGCTTCATCGCAGGTTGTCGCGCAAGGCGGGTTGAGAATGTTGAACACGTTCTGGCGTTGCCAGACGTACATCGTAAGTTCGCCCGCGTCGCCGCGCGGTTCGGCGCACGACCAGCCTAGCTTGCCGTTGTGCCAGCGCTCGAAATTCAAGATGCCGTCGGTCTCCGCCGGAGATTCGGCCTGGAGGTATGACCCCATGCGGCTCACGAGCGCGGCGGTTGACGGGATCGTGTCGCCGTTTATGCGCGTGAGGCATTCTCCCGAGACGGACATCGCGCCGAGACGCGCCGTCTTCAGGACCATGAAGTCGTTGAAGCCCACCGTGCGGGCGCGCGCGCAGCGCGACGCCGCATAGTCGAGTGCGGTGCGGCAGATCAGGAGACGGGCGTAGTCGAAGACAAGGAAAAACACGATGCACAGGAAGAACAAGACGACGATGGATTCCACCATCGCCTGACCACGGCGGCAGAGGTCGCGATCCTTGACGATGCGTGGCCCGGATGGAGAAGAGCGGGGCATCTTCCGCCTCGTGGGGGGCGTCAGTTCTCGCCGAGGTTCCTCAACTTGTTTTCGTTGATGTTCTCGACGGCGTTCTTGGCGTTCTGGCCTTCCTGTGCGGAGAGCGCCTCGGTTGCGCCGGCCACCTTGCGCCCGGCGGCGCGGCTGAAGTACGTGAACACGCCGATGAGCGCGATCGCGATGAGCGCGACGATGATGATGTACTCGACCATCGTCTGGCCTTTTTTGTTCTTGCGTGTCTTCATTGCAGTTTCCTTTCTCACGGGTATTCGGCGGCGACAAGCGTCGCAGTTCTCTCTGACGACGAGCGCGCCGCGCGCACGAGAAAGCCGAGCGCGGAGACGACGGCGAGAATCGCAACGAACACAAGGATGTATTCGAGAGCGGCCTGTCCTCTTCTGCTGCGGTTTTCCACGCTGGAGATTTTACCATACGCGATGCGCGCGCGCAACCCCCTTGCCGTAAAGGGCGGCGTATGCTACAATAAACGGAACGCCGCCGCGCTGGCGGCTCTTTGAAGCAAGGTGGCAAGTTGACTAAGACAGGCAAGGCATGGACTCTGTTCCTCGCGACGCGCGTCGCGGGGATGGTCATTGACGCCCTTGTCATGGCATTCGCGTATCTTGCGGCCTTTGCGCTCCGGCTTGACTTCCAGGAGCCGCGGTGGGGCTGGCGCGCGGTCGCCTATTCGTTCGTGGTGGTGTGGGTCGTCCAGCAGGGCACCCTCTTCTTCGCCGGATGCTACCGCCTCACGTGGCGGCGCACCGGCGCGCTTGACGTGCCGCGCTACGTCGCCGCCGTGATCGCATCGGCAATCGCCCTCACCTTGATGCGGTTCTTCCTCCCGTCCGTGGCGTATGCGTACATGCGCCCGCCCTATTCGATAACGCTCATCAACGCCGTGTTGGTGGCCGTGGGTGTGATAGGCGTCCGCTGGCTCTGGCGTCTCGCATGGGACGCGCGCCGAGAACGCGAACTTCTGATCAACCGCGACGAGCGGAGGATGGATTCCGCCGACGTCCTTGCGTTTTTCTCCGGCCGCCGCGTGATGGTGACGGGTGCAGGCGGCTCCATCGGCTCCGAGCTTGTGCGGCAGATCGCTCGCTGCTCCCCGGCCGAGATACTTCTCGTGGAGCGCGGGGAAAACGCTCTCTACGAGATAGACCGCGCAGTGCGCGACAGATTCCCCGGCGTCAAGGTCGTGCCGGAGATGGTGGACATCGCCGATGCGGCGCGAATGCGCGCCATCTTTGCCGCGCGTCGCCCCGAGATAGTGCTCCATGCCGCAGCGTACAAGCATGTTCCCATGGTGGAGGCCAATCCGCGGGAGGGGTTGCGCAACAACACGCTCGCCACGCGCCTTCTCGGAGAGATGGCGATGGAGGCCGGCGTGGAGAGGTTCGTGATGATTTCCACTGACAAGGCCGTGCATCCCGTTGGCGTGATGGGCATAACAAAGCGCATGGCGGAGATCGCTCTTCTTGGGCTGAATGGGGGAAAGACGCGCTTCTCCGGCGTACGCTTCGGGAACGTCCTTGGCTCGAGCGGAAGCGTCGTGCCGCTCTTCAAGGAGCAGATCGCCAGGCGCGGTCCCGTGACCATAACGCATCCCGACATGAAGCGGTACTTCATGACGGTCCAGGAGGCCGTGTCGCTCGTCCTGCAGGCGGCGACGCTGGCTGAACCGGCACTGTACGTGCTAGACATGGGCGAGCCCGTGAAGATCGTCGATCTCGCCGAGGAAATGATCTCCGAGGCAGGACTGAGGCCGTACGTGGACGTGCCGATCGTCTTCACGGGGATACGTCCGGGCGAAAAGCTTTTCGAAGAACTGGACGTGAGCGAGAAGAGTGTTCTCAAGACGGGTTGCGCGCGCATATACGTGTGCCGCGACGATCCTCCGCGAACGCCAGACGAGATCTTGGCGTTTGCGCACGAGCTCGTCGACGGCGACATGGACGACGAGACGCTACGTCGCCGCCTCAAAGAAGAGACGGCAGCTTCCCGGCTTTAACGGCGGTGCGATCGGAGTCCGCGCAGGGGCGATTCGACGGACGTGACGGTAAGCATCGCGAACGCGAAACCTTCAATTCGAAGTAACACCATTGAAGAAACGCTTGTGCTTTGGGGGCGCATCTGATATACTAGTTTGCGCCATGAGAGAAAGAAGAAAGTCTGAATGTTTGCCACGGTGTCTGGTGGCGGTGCTGGTCGCTGTTGTGGTCGTGATGTCCGCAGAGGCGCGCTCGCCGGAGAACGTGCCGGATTTCCTCGCGCTGCCGGACGGCGGCCGCGCCGCGACGGCCGAGCAGTGGGAGAAGGCGGCAAAGCCGAAAGTGATGGATTTCTTCCTCTCGAACGTGTACGGAAGGCGTCCGGTGGAGAGGCCCTCGTATCTTTCGTTCACGGCCGTGTGGCCTGACCGCGACATGATAGGCGGCAAAGCCGTGCGCAAGCGCATCCGCTGCGAATACGGCGGCAAGTACGGAACAAATTCTTTCTACTTCACGGCGTTCATCCCGAAGGCCGCCAAGCCATCGCCCGCGTTCGTCCTCATATGCAACAGGGATCCCGCGAAGAACATCGATCCGGAGCGCAAGGTGAAGAGCGATTTCTGGCCCGTCGAGGAGATGGTCGAGCGCGGCTACGCGGCCATATCCTTCTTCAACGGCGAAGTGGCGCCGGACAGGAATGTGGGCAACACGGTCGGAGCTTTCGCATGTTTCGAGGATGTTCAGCGCCAGTATCGCTCGAAGGAGAACTGGGGCACACTCTCCGCCTGGGCATGGGCGGCGAGCCGGGTGATGGACTGGATCGAGACGGAGCCGCTTCTTGACGCGAAGCACGTGGGCGTTATAGGCCATTCGCGCGGCGGCAAGACGGCTCTCATCGCCGGTGTCACCGACAAGCGCTTCGCCATGGCATGCTCCAACTGTTCCGGATGCACTGGCGCCAAGCTGAACCGCTACGATCTCCCCAAGTCCGAGCACATAATGCAGATAGTCCGCGTATTCACGTTCTGGTTCGCGCCGAACTACGTTGAATGGGTGAACCGCGACGAGGAGATCACGTACGACCAGAACGCCTGGATCGCGCTGGTCGCGCCTCGCCTTGTCGCGGTGACGAGCGCAACGGAAGATTCTTGGGCAGGGCCGCGCGGGGAGTTCGAGGCCGCCCGGCTCGCCTCGCAGGCCTGGGAGCTGTATGGCAAGAAGGGTCTTGTCGGTCAGCAGTTCCCTGCGGTGAACGATCCGCTGATCGACGGGCACGTCGCCTACCATTACCGCGAAGGCAAGCATACGCTCTGCCTCAAGGACTGGACCTTCTATATGGATTTCGCCGATCGCCACGGGTGGCGCGGCAAGTGAGCAACGGCAAGAGATCAACAACATATAAAGCAAAAGGAGATTCTCATGGAAGTACGCTACACGACGGGTCGCGAGGAATACAAGCGCATGACCACCGCAGAGCTTCGCGCGGCGTTCATGAACACTTCGCTCCATCAGCCCGGCAAGGTCAATCTCATGTATTGCGAGGTGGAACGCGGCATAGCCGGCTTCGCGGTGCCGACCACAAAGCCGCTGGCGCTTCCGGCCGGCAAGGAGATCGCGGCCGAGCATTTCTGCGATCGCCGCGAAGTGGGCGTGCTGAACGTGGGCGGCGAAGGGACCGTGACCGTGGACGGAAAGAAATTCGCGCTGCGTCCGCTCGACGTGCTCTACATCGGAAAGGGCGCTAAGAAGGTGCTCTTTTCCTCGAAGAGCGCGAAGACGCCAGCGTCGTTCTATCTCGCCTCCTATCCTGCCCACAAGGAGTTCCCGACCAAGCTCATCAAGTTCGAGGATGCGAACCATCGCCACCTCGGCACGGTCGAGGACTGCAATGTGCGCACGATCCACCAGTTCATCCTGCCCGGCAAGTGCGACAGCTGCCAGCTCGTGATGGGCTTCACGCGCCTTGAGCCTGGAAGCAACTGGAACACAATGCCCGCGCACACGCACGAGCGCCGCACGGAGATGTACATGTACTTTGACATCGCAGACGATGCGGCGGTCTTCCACTTCATGGGGAGCGGAGACGAGACTCGCCACCTTGCGATGCACAATCACGACGTGGTCGTGAGCCCGATGTGGTCCATCCACGCCGGAGTGGGCACGCGCGCCTACACGTTCTGCTGGGCCATGGGCGGCGAGAACCAGGTGTTCGACGACATGGACGGCATCGCCGTCAATGCGCTCAGGTGAGCGAAGAACCATGCCGCAACTCGGCGTGGAAATGGTATAATCTGTCTCAAAGAAAGAAAGGTTCAGTCATGATATTAGACCAGTTCAAATTGGACGGCAAAGTCGCGATAGTCACGGGAGCAGGCCGTGGCATCGGGCAGGCTTATGCGCTCGGCCTGGCCGAGGCGGGCGCGGACATCGCCATAGTCGATGTGATCGACATGGGCGAGACCGCGGCGCAGATCAAGGCATTGGGGCGGCGCGCCATCTGCGTGAAGGCCGATCTCTCGAAGGGCGAGAAGGCCGCGCCGAAAATCGTCGCAAAGGTCGTGAAGGAGCTTGGCGGCGTGGACATTCTGGTGAACAACGCGGGCATCATCCGCCGCGAGCCGTTCCTGGAGCACAGCGCCAAGAACTGGAACGACGTAATAGCGGTGAACCTCTCCACGCCGTTCTTCCTGTCGCAGGCTGCGGCGGCCCAGATGGTCAAGCAGGGCCGCGGCGGCAAGATCATCAACATCGGCTCCATGCTCTCCTTCCAGGGCGGAATCCTGATTCCCGGCTATGCGGCGGCGAAGGGCGGCATCAAGTCCCTGACGATGCTCATGGCCAATGAACTCTCGAAGTACGGCATTTGCGTGAATGCCATCGCGCCGGGCTACATCGCGACCGCGAACACCGCGCCCATCCGCGCCGACAAGAAGCGCAACAAGGCGATCCTCGACCGCATCCCCGCAGGGCGCTGGGGCACGCCTGACGATCTCAAGGGGCTGTGCGTGTTTCTGGCGTCGGCGGCATCGGACTACGTCACTGGATTCATGTACGCCTGCGACGGCGGCTGGTTGGCACGCTGATGCGAATACTCACTCGATACGTTCTGCGCGAATTCTTCGTGCCGCTCGTCTACTGTCTGACGGGTTTCCTCTCCATATACGTGCTCTTCGAGCTCTTCGGCTCGTTCAGCCGCATCGCGGAGGCGAAGCCGCCGTTCGGAAAGATAGTCGCATACTTCGTCGGCTACGTGGCTCCGTATTTCGAGTGGCTGGCGCCCGCGTGCCTCATGCTCGCCACTCTATACACCATGTGGAGGTTCTGCCGCCATTCCGAGATCATCGCAATGCGCGCGAGCGGCATCGGGTTCTTTGCGATAGTCAAGCCGCTTCTTGCGATGGCTGTGCTAATGGCCGCGTTCACGGTGTGGGTGAATGAGTGGTATGTGCCGCGCTATTCGCAATGGGCGTACCAGTTCCGCGACGCGCGGTTCAAGGAAGACGCCATGACGCATGCCGACGATCTCGTCTACCATAATGCCAAGGCCGACCGCACATGGAACATCGGCGCCGTTATGAACGATGCCGCCACCGCGCTCGAGAGCGTGAAGATAGCCGAGGATTGGCCGGATGGAGGGCGCAAGACCACGCTTCTCGCGGATCGTGCCGAGTTTCTCGACGGGCAATGGTTTTTCCTCAATCCAAAGGTGTATTACTACGACAGATCCGGCGCCGAGATCGCAAGCCCTGTTCCGCAACTTGACGGTCTTTCCCTGCGCAGTTTCCCGGGCTTCGATGAAAGGCCGTCCGACTTCCTGCTCGTGAACAAAGACCGCGCGTACTACTCCATAGCGGATCGTCTCCGCTATCTTGAGACCCATCCGTCGATCGAAGCCGAGTCTGTATGCAGCTACCTCTACGACATGTGGGCAAAGGTGTTCTCTCCGCTTGCTTGCCTCGTCATAACGCTGTTTGCAATCCCGGCCGGGATTGCCACAGGGCGCCAGAGCGTGTTTCGCGGCATAGTGACGGCCCTTTGCATGTTCTTCGCGTTCTACGGGATAACGATATTATTCATGATTCTCGCGAAAAAGGGAATCTGTCCGCCGCTTCTTGCGGCGGCTCTGCCGGACGTCTTGTTCTTCCTTGTGGGGCTTAGGATGTTCTGGCGGCAACGCTGACATGCCGTTTTTCACGTTAAGGTAAAATCGATGACAAACAAAGAATTAAATCGCTACGATCGGGCAGGGCATCCTTTGGCGACGGTGGTTGATTGCGGTGGAGTGGAGATAGGCGGCGGAATGTTCCAGATCATCGCAGGGCCTTGTTCTGTGGAGTCCGAAGAGCAGTTGATGTGCACGGCAAGGGCCGTGAAGGCCGCCGGTGCCACTCTTTTGAGAGGAGGCGCCTTCAAGCCGCGTACATCTCCTCGCTCGTTTCAGGGGCTTGGCGCCGAGGGCATTCGGCTCCTCCTCGAGGCGAAGCGCGAGACAGGCTTGCCTGTCGTGTCCGAGCTGATGAACATCAACCATCTTGAGCTGTTCAACGATGTGGACGTAATACAGATCGGCGCGCGGAACATGCAGAATTTCGATCTTCTCAAGGAGATTGCGGCGCATTCCAAGAAGCCCGTGCTGCTGAAACGCGGCTTCTCAGCCACGATCGGCGAGCTTTTGGCCAGTGCCGAGTATCTTCTCGAAGGCGGCAATCCGAACGTAGTGCTTTGCGAGCGTGGCATACGCACATTCGTGCATGAGACTCGCAACACCCCGGATCTGGTGGCCGTTCCCGTTCTGCACGAACGTACGCATCTGCCGGTGATCGTGGATCCCAGCCATGCGACGGGCGTAGCGCGCCTTGTCAAGCCTGTGGCATGCGCCGCCGCCGCGATCGGTGCCGACGGCTTGATCGTGGAAGTGCACAACGATCCCGCCCATGCTCTCTGCGACGGGAACCAGAGCCTTACGCCGGAGCAATTTTCGGATATGGTGAGAGCCGTCAACTTGATTCTTCCAAACGCTTGCAAATGACGCCGAATATGGTATAATAGACCCTATCAACCAAGGAGTATATTGACTATATGGTGACAGCTATAATCGTCGCGGCCGGGAAATCCGAGCGTATGGGAGCAGGTACGGACAAGGCGTTCCTCAGCCTTGGGCCGAAACCCGTGGTGGCTTGGAGCCTTTTGGCGTTCGAACGTTGCACGGACGTCGATCAGATCGTTCTCGTTGTCCGCAAGGAGCAACAGATCGCAGCGAAAGCCCTTGTGCGGATGTTCGGCATCTCGAAACTGCGTGCAATCGTTTCTGGAGGCAAGGAGCGGCAGGACAGTGTGCGCGCCGGCATGAAGGAAATGGATTCCGACACGCGCATCGTCGTTGTCCATGACGGCGCGCGTCCCTGCGTCACACCCGAGACGATAGCGGAAGTCGTGAAGATCGCGCGGCGTTCAGGAGCAGGAGTCGTGGGCCGGCGCATCTTCGACACCGTGAAGTACGTCGAGAAGGGCAACACCGTCACGCGCACGGAAGATCGCACAAAGCTCTGGGCGGTGCAGACTCCTCAGGCGTTTCAAGCCTCTCTGCTTCGCCGCGCATACGCCGAACTCGCAAAGAGCGGAGCCGTCGTGACCGACGACGCATCGGCCGTGGAGGCCCTCGGCGAGATGGTGAAGATTTACGAGACGCACCAGCCGAACCTGAAGATCACAACGGTTGAAGACTTGCAGATAGCGTCCGCCGTCGTGCTCAAACGTTGACAAGGGAATCAATGGCAAAAATCTTCGCTATCCTCGGTGACATACACGCGAACATCGATGCCCTGCGCACGGTGCTTGATGATGCGCGGTCCCAGGGCGTGACTGATTTTGTCTCTGTCGGGGATGTCGTGGGCTACAATGCGGCTCCTGCGGAATGCATCCGCGTTGTGCGAGACGAGCTCAATTGCCCCATAGTGAGAGGCAACCACGACCATTACGTTTCCTACGTCGAGGAATCGCTTGCCGACTTTCATCCCATGGCTGCCAGCGTAGTGCAATGGACGCGAGCCCAGCTTTCGGAAGAGGACATTCGCTGGCTTCACGATCTTCCTCTGTCCAAGCCTGTGATGGGGTTCACCCTGGTTCACGCAACGCTTGACATGCCGGCGCGTTGGGGGTATGTGTTCGACAACATCGACGCCACGAACAGCTTCGAGTATCAACGAACCCCTATATGTTTCCATGGCCACACGCACGTACCCATAATCTACGAGAAAATGGGTGGCATAACGCATTACGAACCGTGCGATTTCCATGTGGAGGTGGGTCAGAAGCTTTTCATAAACGTCGGCAGCGTGGGTCAGCCCCGCGACGGAGACCCAAGGGCGTCATATGTGATCTACGACATGAACAGCAAGACGATACGGTTCCGCCGGCTTGAGTACGACGTGGCGGCTGCGCAGGAGCGCATACGCGCCGCAGGTCTCCCGGAACGTCTGGCATTGCGTCTTGCGGAAGGGCATTAACTGATATGATGTCGAATGAGTTGTTCGTGAAACCTGCCGTAGTGTGCCTGTTTTGCGCCGTGCTGGCCGGATGTTTCTCCACTTCGTCGCGGCCACCGGTGAAGTCTTGGACGGTCGAGCCGGCCCAGTACGGCGATTCCGTGCGTTCGCCTGTCCGCCTGGACGAACTTCCGCCCCCCGCATTCAAGGCAACGCGGCTTGGCGTGGTGACGGTTCTTCCGCCTTACGACGGCACGTCCATGCGCGTAAAGCTGGCCGACGGCACTTTGGCGGAAGATTCATACAATGTTTTCGCCGCTCCGCCTGCTCAGATTTTGCGCCGTCCTGTCATGGGGGCGCTTGCGGCAGAGCCGCGTTTCGGCCATGTCCTGTCGCAGGCATCCACCGCTTCGTCCGAGGCTGTTGCCGAGATATTGGTGTCGGAGCTTGCGCTTGACTGCAGGGAAGGGCGCAAGGCCGTGGTAAGCGTTGGCTTGAACGTGATCAAGGGGCGCGAGGTTGTCCTTTCCAGCGAGGCGTCCGGCTCTGCCGACGCTGCCGCCGGCGACTACACCGATGCGTTCTCAAAGGCTTTCAACAGTGCGTTGCAGGAAAGCCTGGTCCGGCTCAAGTAGCGGGTCCATTCGCCGCGAATTATGGTATAATCTTCGCGTGTCAAAGAGAAAGAAAATCTCAGTTGGGCTTGTTAGCCTTGGCTGCGCCAAGAACGCAGTCGATTTGCAGGTGGCGGCCGGCCATCTCGTCTCGTCGGGATGCACGCTTGCGCCAAACCCCGATCGCTGCGACGTCGTGCTGGTGAACACTTGCGCGTTCATCGAGTCGGCGCGCGAAGAGGCGGTGGCCGAGATACAGCGCGCCTGCGCGCTCAAGGCGGCAGGTCGCTGCAGGGCGGTTGTCGTCGGCGGCTGCTTCGCGCAGCGATACGGAAAGCGACTCGCCGATCTCTTCCCCGAGGTTGATGCCTTTCTCGGCATCGACGCGATAGACCGCATCCCGGAGATTGTGGAGCGTGCCCTGGATCGACGCGGCGGCTTGCAGCATTTTGACATCCCGTCATCATCTCCGGACCGGTTGTTCAATCCCCCGTTGCCGGCGTTGCGCTTCACGGGTGCGGCATTCGCCTACCTTAAGATCGCCGAGGGATGCGTGCATCGCTGCAGCTATTGCGCCATACCGAAAATCCGCGGGCGTTATCGTTCGCGGCCGATGAAGAGCATTCTCGCAGAGGCGCGCGCGTTGATAAAGACCGGCGTGAAGGAGCTTAACGTGATAGCCCAGGATCCCATGCTGTGGGGCGTGGATCTCAAGGGCGGCGAGAGGCTCGTAGATCTGCTCAAGGCGTTGGACAGGCTGCGCGGCGATTTTTGGATACGCGTTCTGTATTCATATCCGAGCGAGATCAGCGATGAATACCTCGATTGGCTGAACAATGCTCGCCATGCGGTCAAATACATAGATGTTCCTCTTCAGCACACCGATCCGGACGTCTTGAGGGCCATGGCGCGCGGCGGCGCGATCAAGGCCACGCTCAATGCCGCGGAGCGGTTGCGCGCCGCCGTGCCGGGCGTCACCCTGCGCACGACGGTGATGACGGGTTTCCCTGGAGAGAGCGAGGAAGCCTTCGCGCGCCTTCTCGAAGACGTCAAGCGGATGGCCTTCGACCATCTTGGCGCGTTTGCCTTCTCCCCGGAAGACGGGACCAAGGCGGCGGAGATGCCCGGCAGGCCTTCCGCGGCCGTGGCTCGCCGCAGGGAACGTGCGGTGATGTCTGCCCAGCGTCGCGTGTGGGCCGCGCGCGCGAAGACGATCGTGGGGCGCACTCTGCGCGCGCTCGTGGTCGCGCCGGGAATTGCGCGCCTTGAAAGCCAGGCTCCAGATGTCGATGGCGTGGTGATCCTCGAGAAATCCAAGGGCGCGAAGCTGTCGCCGGATGTTGGCGAATTTGTGGATGTCGCCATAACGGCGGCGGACGGCTACGATTTCAGGGGACGAGTCGCCAGATGAAAGAGGGCGTGTTTTTTCAAGACCTCGCCGTGCTGATGTCCGCAGTCGGCATCGTTTCCATAATCTTCACAAGGTTTCGCTGGCCCAAGGTCATAGGATATCTTCTGGCCGGAATCCTGATGAGCTCGAACACATGGGGCGGAAGTTTTCTGGTTGACGAAACGTCCATCTCCACCATAGGCCAGCTCGGCATAGTCTTCCTGATGTTCGCCCTTGGCCTGGAGTTCAGCGGAAACGCGATGAAGAAAGTGGGGCATGTCGCAATCCCCACGGCCTTGTTTGACGTGGGGATGATGATTTGGATCGGCTATACGGCAGGGCGCGAGCTTTTCGGTTGGGAGAGCGTACCGTCTCTATTTCTGGGTGCGGCGATATGCGATTCTGCGACTACGCTTCTCGCCAAGACGATAGACGAGATGAATTGGTCGAAACGTCCGTTCGTGCGCTATATATTCGGTACGACGATTTTCGAGGACATACTCTGCGTGGGCGTGATAGCGCTCATCACGGGGGTAGCCCAGGGGCGCGGCATGACCTTGGTCGAAGCCGGAAGTTCGCTCGGGGGGCTTGCGGTTTTCTTCACGGGCGTGCTGGTGTTCGGATTGATACTCATACCCCGCCTCTTCAACAGCGTGGCAAGGCTCAAAGACGACGAATCTCTACTCCTTACTGGCCTTGGGGCTTGCTTTCTGGTGTCGTTCATCGCCGCCCATCTCGATTTCTCGCTTGCGCTCGGCGCGTTTCTCATGGGAATACTTGGAGCGTCAAGCGACGTCCGCAATCGCCTGCATTCGCTCACCGCTCCCCTAAGGAACATGTTCGCGGCGGTGTTCTTCGTCACGATCGGGCTCTTGGTCGATCCTGTCGCGTGTTTCCGCCATCTGCCCGAAATATTCGGACTTGCCGCGCTGATCATCGTCGGCAAGGGACTGAACTGCTTTTTGATGTCCGTCCTTTCGGGACAGAGCGTCAAGGACGCGGTGCAGACTGGATTCGGGCTTGCGCAGATAGGCGAGTTCGCATACATGGTGGCGCTCATGTACATGGCGATAACGAACGACCTCTCTAATCCGATGTACCAGATCGTCGTGGGCGCATCGCTAATAACGACGTGTCTGAATCCGGTGATGCTTCGCATGTCCGATCCGATCGGGAACTGGCTTGAGGGAAATCTTCCCGTGACCGTCAAGGGATGGATCAATTCGTACCAAGACTGGCTGCAGCGCTACCGCAATGCGCTTGCGCCCACGAAACTGCTCAAGCACATACGGAGCCGAGTCGTGTGGCTGGCAGTTGTCGGAGCGTTGAACATCGCGGTATCGGTCTTGACGTCGATGCTCAATGCGCGCGACTATTCGCAGTTCTCCGTATTCTTCGAATCCCACAAGCGCACGTTCTTCAGTCTGGCGGCGAATCTGTTCTTCGCATCGATGCTCGTCTCGGTCGCGGGGCTGGCCAAGTCGCTTGGCCGGGGCATTGCCATGGTGCTGACGGGAGGGCACTCGCGGAAGAGATGGAAAGCGGCGGTGAGCCAGTTCCTCGCCTGGGTCGTAATGGCGGTGGCGCTCGTGCTGTTCTTTGCCGAGATCACGATGCTGAACGTGAACATCCTGCCGGACGAAAGGCCTGCGCGCATCGCGATTGCCCTGTTCTTCTTCGCCACCGTCATTTTCGGCTGGAAGCGATTCGCCCGCGCCGGAAGGGTGGCTGGCTACCAGTTCAACGAGGCGGTCCAGGCCGAGAAGCGCCATGCGGCGCGCACCGGGGCAACGACTACGTTGAGCGTGCCTACCGACTTCTACGTGAAGTTGCCGCTAGACGGGAATTCCCCTGTCTTGGGGCGTTCCATACGCGAACTTGACATCAGGGCGAAGACGGGAGCTTCCGTGGTGAGCGTCGAGCGCAACGGCGAGCGCAACCGCAACCCCGGCCCGGACTGGAGATTCGCCGCCGGCGACGTAGTAGTGGTGATCGGCGAACCGCCGCAACTCGCCGCATTGCGCTCTCTCATCGGTCCAGCACGCTGATGTCCTGCCCTTATATGGACTGTGGCTTTTGGCGGTTTTGCACACGCCAGGAGCCGGGTGTAGTGTCCGTTTCGCGGCGGAATGTGTTGGCGAGGTGCGAAGCGTTGCAGTAGCCTGTTTTCTTCGCTATCTCCGAGAGCGAGAGTTCGCTGTCCGCCAAGAGATGCTTGACCAGCACGAGGCGCTGGCGGGCTATTTCGCGCCCGACGGACGTGCCAAGCTCCTTCGCAAACAAGCGATCAAGCTTCAGTCTCGAAACGCCGATCTTTTCCGAGATCTGCGGAGAGCCGATTGGCTCGGCGAGATGAGAGACGATATATGTCATCGCCGCCCGGACGTCGGGATGTTCCGCGGCAACCGTGTCGGTGGACCGCCGCACGGTTATGCCATGTGGCGGAACGCGGACGGGCGACTTTGGCGCACGGCCTCCGTTCATCAGCCGTTCCAGCAGCGCGGCTCCGGCGTATCCAATCCGTTCGAGGTTGTGGTTTACCGATGAAATCGGGATTGCCTGGTTGAGACATATCAGCCGGTTGTCATCCACGCCTAGTATGGCCACTTCGCCGGGAACGTCGATTTCGCATTCGCGGCAGATGTTCAAGACGCGGCTTGCGTCGTAGTCAGAATAGGCAAAGATGCCGAGCGGGCGTTTTGCCTTCTTGACGGCGTTCCCAAGCCATTCCGCCAGGGGCCGCCAGCCGGTCCCCATGGAACGTGCAGGGTCACGCGGGACGCGTGACCCTGCCTTGCTGGATTCCTCCGACCACACGAGGCGCGCCGGTTCGTTGTCCGCGAATGAGCGGCTTGCCTCAACGATATATCTGGCCCAGCCGTTGTTCGGACTTCAAAAAACCTGTAACATGCTCTTCGGACGTTTCTCTGGAATATTCCCGGAGCCGTATGCGGGGGTGGTTTCGGCCGCAGCCTATCTGGCGATGTGCTGGGGTCTGCTTTGGTTTCTGCATAGCCGCAAGATCTACCTGAAAGTCTGAGAGTCAAGGAGTCT
>Ga0310786_10002385_pt1 | contig 28824 bp, 41 predicted proteins | sample AusTroGonzalo_MG_FD_203881 | JGI IMG/M metagenome (GOLD analysis project Ga0310786, IMG submission 203881) | Bovine rumen microbial communities from tropical cattle in Woodstock, Queensland, Australia - Gonzalo_03 (v2) (version 2) | ecosystem: Host-associated > Mammals > Digestive system >...
AGTGAGGTGACACATGACCGACAAAACCAAGAAAGCCTTTAATAATGCCATTGCAAGTGCGAGAATGGAAGGCTTTGATTTTACAGATGAGCAGCTTGAAAGCCTTGCTGACATCATTGAGCAAGTAGATGATGGTAAAATAACTTGGCAAGAAGCCATAGATTCTCTTGTTCAGAAGTATAGGAGGGATGATAAATGCTTGTAAGAGCTGAGAAGCCTATAACAAAAGAGCAGTATGAGAGAGCACAATTAAACAATGGTTTTATTTCAGATAAAGATATGGAAGTGATATTCTCCGAGGCTGAAATTTGTGCTTACGGCATATATAGTCCCGTAGGTTGTGCGAGATACAACGCTGAGACAGGCACAACAACATACATATGCAGATATACCACTTCTACAAACTGCGATTGAGGTGAGACATGAAAGTTTATGCAGACAATGCAGCGTTTAAGCCTCTACTGCCCGAAGTCAAACAGTTTATTCACGAGTTCATTGAGACAGACTTCCGCAATCCATCAGCAATTTACAGCAGCGGACGATCTACACGGAGACTGATAGAACAGGCGAGAGAGCAGGTTGCAAAGGTGATAGGCGCGGACGCAGACGAGATATATTTTACAAGTGGGGCAAGTGAAGGAGTCAACTGGTTTGCTCATAATGCTGACCGTATATACACAACAACCATTGAACATAAGGCTGTGCTGCGAAATGCAAATCAGTTTATTCCTGTAGATGATACGGGCATAATTGACTTAGATGTATTCCGTAGTGAATGTCCGCGTTATGGCAATGTGGTTGTTGGTTGGGTGAATAATGAGATTGGCACAATTCAGCCTATAAAAGAAATTATTGACATATGTCACAAAAGGCACAGTTGTATTCTCGTTGACGCTACACAGGCGATAGGACATATCCCAATAGACGTACACGAACTCGGCGTTGACTTCCTTGTAGGCTCTTTCGGCAAACTCGGCGGACTTACTGGTAGCGGTTTCCTCTATATGAGAAAGGGTATGTGCCTTGAGCCGATGATAAAGGGCGGCGGTCAGGAGCGTGGGCTTAGAGCCTCGACAGAAAACATCTTGGGTATTCTTGCGGGAACTATGGCGATATGTATAGCAACGCAAGACATTGATATAAAAATGTCTCAAATCTGCAAAAAGCGAGACAAAATTATATCGGAACTGCTTCAAATTCCCAAAAGCCACCTAAATGGTGATTTGGGTAATAGAGTCTGCGGCAATATCAATATGGCTTTCGAGGGTATAGAAGCAGAGAGTTTGGTATTACAACTTGACTTAAGGGGCGTACAGGTGTCCGCTGGATCAGCTTGCAACTCCGCAAGCATCGAGCCATCTCACGTATTAAAGGCGATAGGTCTGAGCGATGAGCTTGCAAGGGCTTCAATTCGCATAACGATAGATGAAAACATTACAGATGAGCAAATTGATTATATGGTGAATACTATTAAGGATTGCGTAGAAAAGATGAGGCAGTCATCGCCGCTATGGAAGGAGATATGTAATGAGAATAATTGAGAACCGCTATGGAGACAAGCAACAGGAATATGAGATTACTTGCCCGCATTGTAAGTCAAAGCTTGCCTACAAGTTTGATGATGTTGTAAGTGGCGGTGGTAGTGAATGGCTGTATTGTGGAGCTTGCAACAAAGAGATTTCTTTGTATGAAGATGAACTTCCCACAATAGACACGGTGCAGTACCCCAAAGACTTCTTTTCATTTGTAAATGGCGTGTCGTTAAAAGACAACGAGATTAACAACGACATAAAAGAATGTCTAAACGATCTTGACAAAGATACAGATTATTCTTACAGAGCAAGTGGTGATACGATGGTCTTTGCCTTTAAATCCGACGAGAGTTTGCCAGCGGCTACGGTCATAGTGGCAAAGAAATATCAGGAAACAGACGTAAAAATTTCTCGAAAAAATTTCTAAAAACTCTTGACAAAAAATAAAGTTAGTGCTATAATATAATTGTAAGGATATTTTTATACCCTTACACAGTAACAGATTAGAGATAAGAAAGGAAAAGGTGATTCAAGATGTCAAGAGCATCGTTTATCCGACGTTCCCTCGCGGGAACAGCATTAGTAGCAATTTCACTCCTTACGATTTGCGGAATGGCTGCCGCTTCGCAAAGGAGCACAGACGCAGAAATTAGTCAGCCAACGACCACAACCGAGGTGACAAGTACAGAATGTACTACAACTTTTATAGCGACATCTACTACTACCAGCTCAACAACATTGTTTATGACAACCGCAGAGACAACGACGGCATTGATGACAACAACGACCGAGAGGATTGTTTATCCGACTACTCCTGCGATTGAAGTTCAACCTTATGTGGTTGAGCCGCAGACAGAAGCAGGGGTGCAGTCGGCGGGGGATTTGCCAATAAGTGATAGAGAGTATGAGCTTCTTTGTAAAATTGTTGCGTCTGAATATGGCGGTATGAGCGACGTTGGCGAAAGAGCTAAAATCGTTGCGTCGGTCATGAACCAGTCATATCGCACTGGGCAATCTATCGAAAACTGCTTGTATACATCCTGTGTTCCGTGGGGGTTCTGCCCTGACAACACTTGGTATTGTAGCGGTTCTGTTTATTATGGCGATATGGCAGATGCGGTCGATTATTACTTTGCAAATCAAAATACTATATTTGGTGATTGGCAAGCCGATTCGTGGTATGCTTCGGGGTATGGAACTAATGTATTCCATAGGCAATTATGGTAAATAAGAGTTGTGAGTAGAATGAGTGATGATGAATACAAAAAATTTGATACCACAAGAAGAATTATGTAATACATAAAGGAGAAGATCAATGTGTACAACGACAGTTAGCTACACAGCTCGGTGTTATGCCGAGCTACGTAGAGATACAAACGAAATGAACTGGCGAAACTCGCAACAGCCTGTATGGACTCGACAGATGACAGAGTTTGAAATGGCACAGGTATTTGGCGGGAATCCCGATTACATAAAAGAAATAGGTCGCAATAGCGATGGACAGGAATGGAGGCTATTAGATGACAAAACGAGTTCTGATTGACGATATTAACAAAGTCAAGGAATTTGTAACACATACGCTGAAGTGCCGTGGCGAGGTGGTTGCCATTAGCGGCAAGTACAGAGTTGACGGGCGTAGCATAATGGGACTGCTCAGTCTGAATCTCAGCGAGCCCATTGTAATCGAATACGACGAGGACGACTGCGAGCTTATCGACGTGCTCGTAGGCAAGTTTTACGTGAGGTAAGAATATGCGAATAGAGAATGTTAAAGTCTACGGACTCGAAAATGCCGTTAGGTGTAGCAAGTTCCCGATGTGCGTTGACACCTCGCAATGTACCGAGGACGTGAGCCCTACCACCGACAAGCTCGCAATGTGTAAGACAGGAACGGGGCATGACAATTTCCTTAACGGCGTAATTGTGCAGTTTGACCTGACTTTTACCGTAAAGGCGTGGACGGAAGCGGAGCGCTACCATTTCCTCGACTTCATTTCAAGCCAGTCTACAATGCACCGAATCGCCAAGTTCAACCTTGACGAAGCCTATAACGAATATGTTGACCCGCGTATGGTCGAGGTAATGAAAGAGCTTGTCGCGCATTACAACGAGACAAAAGACCCCGAGGACTATCTTAGGGTGCTTTATAGCAATCCTTGTGGCTTTGAGCTTACGGCGGGTATGACTACTAATTACAGGCAGCTCAAGACAATATTTCAGCAACGCAAAGACCATCGACTTCCTGAGTGGAGAGAGTTTTGCATTTGGTGCAAGAAGCTCCCGCACAGCGAATGGATAACAGGGGAGGGCGAATAATATGTCAAAGCCTTTAATAGCAATACTTGGTATGTCGGGCTCTGGTAAGACCTCGCTCGTGAACAAAGTCAGTAAGAAGTACGGCTATACCGTCCTCAAGTCCTACACAACGAGAGCGCCGAGGGAGAATGATGAAGCTGACCTGACCTCGCATACGTTCTGCTCTATGGAAGAAGCCGCGTTTTTCTCAGACCAAAAGCAGATAGTGTGCTCGACTTGGTTTGCGGGGAATTTCTACTTCTCAACTCAAAATCAGCTTGACAGCTCCGACCTTTATGTATGTGACGTGAACGGGCTTAAGGACTTGTATCGCAACTACCGCAATCGTCCGATATTGAGTATTTACCTCGACGTAGACAGTTCTATCGTGGCTGACCGCATGAACAAGCGAGGGGATAGCGACGAGGACATTTTTAAACGCTTACAGCACGACGTTGAAGCTTTTAAGGACGCGAAGGATTACGTGGATTTCGTCTGCGATAACAGCACACAAGACAAGTGCAACGAAATTTGCGAGTTTATAGATATGTTATTCAGATATTATAAGGGGTGAGACGATGGGATATATTATTAGCGGCGTGGCGTTTATCGCAATGTGCGGCTGCGCGTTTCTGATGTGGTCTTGTTGCAAGGAAGGCGGCAAGTATGAACGTTAAGGTATACACAATTCCGTGCAACAACGGGTACGAGCTGATGAGCGCATTGGAGCAGAAGGATATTCCGTATGAGGTCGAAGCGCCGACGATGGGGTGGAGCGCGAGAAACAAGATTAAGGAGTTACCTGTAATGGAAGTTGACGGCAAGCTCCTCGATTATAGAAAAGCAATGAAGTGGATTAAGAAATATAAGGGGTGATAGCAATGGTGACGTTATATAGCTCTGGCTGTTATAACTGTAAACGACTCCAAAAGAGACTTGACGACGCGGGCGTGGTTTACGGTATCTCAAATGATACCGACCACCTCAAATCACTTGGCTTTGATACAGTGCCCGTGTTGCGAGTTGACGATAAATACATGACATTTAAAGAAGCAATTAACTGGGTGAAAGGAGTCGAAAATGTATAAAGAAAAGTATGAAAAATTCCGCAAGAGCGTAGATTTTATTGAGAGCTATAGAGGCGCAAGCAACGCGGCTACTGGCTCAAAATACGACGCAAATGCAAATGTCGAACACAAAAACATAACTACTTGTGCGGGCGAGCTGGTAAAGGGCGAGAAAATAGGGACGAATCGCCTTCTTATGATAGACAAGATAACTCAAATGTATGGCGGCGAATTAGCTGAAGAATATATAAGACAGCTCGAAAACCACGAAATCTATAAACATGATGAAACAAGCATAGCTCCCTATTGCGTTTCCATTACTATGTACCCGTTTCTTCTTAATGGCTTGGGCGACATCGGTGGCGTTTCGTCAGCCCCCACAAATCTCGAATCTTATTGCGGCTCATTCATAAATCTCGTGTTTGCTGTTGCTGCTCAATTTGCTGGTGCGGTAGCAACGCCTGAGTTCCTGTTATATATGGACTACTTTGTCCGCAAGGATTACGGAGATGATTATATAAATCACCTTGACGACATTGTAAGCCCGCCATTTGCGCTGAGACAGAGAACGCTGAAGCAGACTATCGAGGATAAATTTCAGCAGATAGTATATTCTATATCTCAGCCCGCAGCGGCGAGAGACTATCAGTCGTGTTTCTGGAACATAGCCTATTTTGACCACTACTATTATAAAGGTATGTTTGGGGAGTTCCTTTTTCCTGACGATACCGAGCCGATATGGGAGACATTCAACTGGCTTCAGAAGGATTTTATGAAGTGGTTTAATAAAGAGCAGACCAAGAAGGTGCTCACATTCCCTGTGCAAACAGTTAATCTCCTTAACGACGGAACTGATGCGGTTGACCAAGAGTGGCTTGACTTCGCCTCTGAAATGTATGCAGAGGGCGCTCAATTCTTTACTTATACAAGCGACAGCGTTGACAGTCTTGCGTCTTGTTGCTTCTCGGGCAAGCAAATGTGTCTCAGTAAATCAAGCGAAGGTGTCAATCTGATGAGCTTTGAGGATTTGTATAATGCGAATTACGACGAGTGTAAAAAGAATTTCACGGTATTTCACAACGGCTCATGGGTGAGCGGTAAAGTAATAAGGCTTCCAAAACGCCCAATGTATAAGATAGTAACAGCCAATAAAAAAGAGATGGTGGTAACTGACAACCACATATTCCCCACTCTTAAAGGAGATAAGAGAGCTGATGAATTAACAACCGAGGATTTGCTGTTATTTAATAGTCGTCGCTTAGATACATACCCCGAAAGAGACAGAGGTCTTACTTACGAAGAAGGTTATTTAATAGGTATGTATTTGGGAGACGGCAGTATGTGCAATGAAGATAATAACTACGCCCCCACAATCCATCTCTCTCTTAACAAAGAAAAGTTTTCGCGTAGCGCTGCGATTCTTGAACAAGCCCTTTCTCAGATTGGAGAAGAAAAGAATTTCATTCTCGGCAAACCCTATAACAATGTATATCCTCTGAGGATTTCAAGTTGGGTTGTTTATAATTTTATTAGAGACTTTGTGAACGGACGTTATTGCCATGAAAAAGAATTAAATATGGATTGTTTATTACAATCATATAAATTTAGACGTGGCATTTTAGACGGTTATTATCTAACAGATGGCGGTAATTCAAATAGAATCTACACCACCTCTGAGAAGCTCGTAACTCAAATCGAGACGCTTATTACTTCCCTTGGATTCAACAGTGTAATCGACGTAACTGACAGAACCGATGAGCCAGTAATCATACGTGGCGCTGAGTATCAGAGAAATTACCCATTGTATTGCATACGTTGGTATGACCCAAAGAATAAGCGCACCGCAAACGGCGGAGCATTCAAGGTAGTTAATAATTGCGAGTATTACAAGATTACTTCAGTTGAGCCTATTGAATACGACGACGAATATGTATACTGTTTTGAAATGAAGAACGAGGACGAACCGTATTTCACTCTCCCTAACGGCGTTATTACACACAACTGCCGCTTGCGTAATGAAGTACAAGACAACACATTCTCGTACACGCTGGGTGCTGGTGGTGTCTCTACTGGTTCTAAGGGCGTTCTCACAACCAACATCAATCGTTTGGTGCAAAATGCCACCAGAGAAGGCAAGGATATATCAGAAGCCGTTAGAGAACAAGTGCTCAAGAATCACAAGTATCTCATAGCTTTCAACGAGATTATCCGCGATAGTTTCAATAGCCGTATGCTCCCGATATACGATGCGGGATTCATTGATATGGACAAGCAATTTTTAACTCAGGGCATAAACGGATTCGTAGAAGGAGCAGAGTTCCTCGGCATCGAGATTTCACCTAACGAAGAATATTTCAAATACGGCGAAATGATACTCAAACCCATATTCGAGGAGAATCGCAAAGCCAAAACAGAACATATTATGTTCAATACAGAATTTGTCCCCGCCGAGAACCTTGGGGTTAAAAATGCAAAATGGGATAAAGAGGATGGTTATGTTGTTCCTCGTGATTGTTACAATTCTTACTTTTATATCGTCGAAAGTGACGAGACGAGCATTGTCGATAAATTCATCTTGCACGGTAAGAGACTTACAAAGTATCTTGATGGGGGGTCTGCCCTCCACGGTAATTTGCTTGAGCATTTAACAAGGGAACAGTATATCAAACTGTTTGGTGTTGCCGTTAAAACAGGATGCTCATATTACACATGGAACGTCAAAAATACAGTGTGCAATAAGTGTGGCTATGTTTCAAAGCATACTCTCAAATCTTGTCCGAGGTGTAGTAGCCACGACCTCGATTACACCACACGAATAATCGGTTACACAAAGAGAATCTCATCGTTCTCAGAAGCGCGTCAGAAGGAAGAAGGTAGACGTAATTATGGCTCATACTCAGAGACTTAAATATCTCGGCTATGCCATAGTTCTGCAAGAAGTTCCCGACGAAATATCGCTGGCGATAAACATAAGTGGTTGCCCTCATAAATGTGAGGGCTGCCACAGTCAGTATTTGTGGGAATACAGAGGACTCTATGTATCAGACAGCCTTCCCGCTTTAATTGATAAATATGCGGGATATATAACTTGCGTGTGTTTTATGGGTGGCGACCAAAATATGAAAGAGCTCTCCGAGTTATGCAACTACGTTCATTCTTGTGGATTGAAGTGCTGTTTATACAGCGGGCTTGATGATTTTCCTGTTGATTTGCCTGACTTTGATTATGTCAAAATTGGACATTATGACAATACCCTCGGAGGGTTAGATAAACCAACAACTAATCAAAAAATGTATAAAAGAAAATTGGATTCAACTTATATTGACATAACCTATAAATTCAAGAAGGAGGAGTTCTATGCTGAAGATTTTTAAAAACCCCGACGAGGCAACTTTCAAAGAGGTGCAATCGGAAGTCAAAGCTAATGACGGATATTGCCCTTGTAAACTAAACAAGACTCCCGAGACAAAATGTCCTTGCCTTGATTTCCGTGAGCAAAACACCGAAGGGGAATGTTGCTGCGGAATGTACGTCAAAAAGGAGGTGTCCGAAGATGCTTGAATCGTGGGAGATGTGGGAGCGCGAACTTGACTATGAGCCAGCAGTTGCTTTCAAATGCGACTGCTGCGGTGGAGATATATATGTAGGAGATACAGTGTATGTATTAGGTAATAATCATTATTGCGAGGAATGTTGCTACGAAACAGAAGCAGAAGCAGAGATTCCAGAACCAGACGAGGACTACGAGTACGAAAGTTGGAGGGATCGGCAGCTTATGGATGAGTGGGAGCGCGACAACAATGCTTGATTCAACCATTTGCAACGCGTTTCCATATGATGAAACCATGCTTTTATGGGTGACGTATACCTCAAGTGACTCGTCGGGTCAAACGTGGTATATAACCTCTGACACTTTGCGCCGTGAATATCAGTTATGGAAGGGCAAAAAGAAAACAGCAAAGAAATCTGCGAATCCAACAGATTTATATAAATATATGAAGTAAAACGAGGAGGATTTAAAATGAATATCAGAGAAGAAATTGAGCAGAAGAAAAAGGAACTTGCCGAGCTTGAAGCTCGTGAACAAGAGGAACTCGCCGCCCAGCGTGAGCAAATCCGCAAGGAGTACGGCGCGGACTTCAAAGCTCTGAACGACGCGGTTGAAGCCTTTAATAAGAAGCACGGCAAAGATTACATTCTCGCGCATCATTACATTGGGCGACACGAGATAGACCCATTCGATATTTTCTGTGGGCGTATTATATGAGAATCGCGATAGATATAGATTGTACGCTGACAACGTGCATATATTCCATTCTCGATTATATTAACACTCGTCTGCCCGTAGACCTGAAATTGGAGGATATTAAGTCCTACTATATCGAAGAAGCTCTCCCCGAGCAATACCGCTGGATTGTGGCGGCGGCATTTCGCGACCCCGAGATGTGGCGCACGGTCAAGTTTCTGCCGCACGCCGCCGAAGTAGTTGAGCAGTTGATACGCGACGGACACGAGGTATGGTTTGCGACAAGTGCCGAGCCGAAAAATATGCACAAGAAGATAAATCACCTATCCAGAAATATGCAAAATTTGGATTACGAGTATATCTGGAAGCATACTATTAATATACAGGACAAGTATCTGCTCAACGTAGACGTACTCATAGACGATTTTCTCGGGCATCTTACGGCAAAAGACCGCCGCTACTACTCCATAGCGATAGATTACCCTTGGAATCAGACGGCGGCAAATACCCCGTGTTTTACCCGTGTAAAAGACTGGACTGAGGTGCGCGACAAAGTGCAAATGATAGAGCGCTTGATAAAGGAGAATGAAAATGACGTGGTGTCACCCCGACCTACTGCCTGAATCCGCCGACCCCGTTGGCTCGGTGCGGCATAGTGACGTGAATATCGTCCGCGTGCTCGTGCCTTGCCGAGAGGAAGGTCGGCTGTATCAGTGGGTCAAAGATATGTTTGTAATATATGACTGCTCGCCCGAGTATGGCAACACGGCTTGCGAGTGCTTTAGAGGCACAGTGTTGGAGGAGGCTGACGGCTCGTATTCGTGGTGGCGGTCGATAGACCAGAGAGGGAATGATAATAATGAAGATTCAGATTAAATACTTTGATAAAGAGATAGACAAGATTCAGCGAGTTGACAAGGGTGATTGGATAGACCTTAGAGCTGCTGAGACGGTCGAACTAAAAGCGGGCGAGTTTAAGTTAATTCCGCTTGGTATAGGCATGATTCTTCCAGATGGCTATGAAGCTAATATTGTACCGAGGTCAAGCACTTTTAAGACGTATGGTATCATTCAAACTAACCATTATGGTGTAATTGATAACTCATATTCGGGAGATAACGATCAGTGGCGTTTCCCTGCTTACGCTACAAGAGACACTGTTATAAATAAGAATGACCGTATATGTCAGTTTCGTATCAACGAGATACAACCAGTGTTTGACATAGAAGAAGTTGAGCATTTAAATAACGCCGACAGAAACGGTTTTGGTTCTACAGGCACAAAGTAAAAAAAATAGGGGAGACTACAATTAAGTAATCTCCCCTTTATAATAAGAAAGGAATATGTTATGCCAAAAGTTTATTTGACTGAATCTCAAAAAGAAAACGATTTAATCAAACAAAACCTTACTTTGCTTCAAGGCGGACTAACCTGTGCTCAGATGGGTAAGATAATAGGTGTGAGCAAATCCACTTATCTCAACAGACTAAAATCTCCCACACAACTTACCATTCAAGAAGTAAACAAGCTCTGCAAATATTTTCACATTCCCGTCACATCATTCTTGACAGAGAGGTTGACGTGGCAATAAATTCGTGGCAAGTTTCGTGGCAAGTTTTAGTCCAAAATACTGTCCGAGTGGTCAAAATATTGTCCCGATGGTCAGAATATGATACCAAAAACAGGCAGAAAAAAGCCCTATAAACCGCGAAAGGCGATAAATAGGGCTTTGTAATATGGCGCGGATTGAGAGATTTGAACAATCTTGCATTTGCTTAAAACAGGCTATTTACAGCCTTGTGTGAATTTGTGTGTCAAGTTTTGTGTCAAGTATTTTTCTTTTTCCTGTATAGATTTTCATAGGTTGCAGACATAGTTTTTGCAACTTCTTTTTCTTTGTCCTCGTACAAATGCTGGTAGATTTCCTTCACCATTGAGGGTGAAGATTGACCCAAGCGTTTCATAGCATATTTATCGGGAACTCCCATCGCCAACATCATAGAGGCATTACCATGTCTCTGCTCGTGCATTGTATACCGTGGCAAGCCCTTTTTGTCACAAAGCTGATTAAACTTTCTCAAAACGGAACTTGGCAACATTGGAGATATAAACTCTCCTGTGTGCTCGGCTCGATCTAAACGCTCCTTTAGGATTCCATCTACTTCGATTTTTCTTGTACTTGCCTGAGACTTTGTTGTGTTTTTGTAAACAAATTTACTGTGTTTATCGGGCACTACCGCCGCATGAATATCAAGCACTTGTCCGTCATAATCGCTCCATTTTAGTGCAGCTATTTCGGACTGTCGCAACCCAAGAGTTACGGCTATTGTCACAGGCAGTTCCACTGAAGTTCCTTCGACCATTTCGAGAATGAGAGCAATCTCTTTCTCGTTGGGTATTTTTTTCTCCGATTTTGGAATACGCGGAAGCAAGACGCTGTTGAAGTCAAGCATTATTTTTGCCTGTCTTAACGCAGCCGTTACCAAACCATACTGCGACTTTACCGATTTAGGCTTATATCTGCTGGCATTGCTGTTTACCCAAGATTGTAAGTCGCGCTCCGTTAAATCGTTAATATTAATGTTTTCAATTTCATTTATGCTGTTGTTTAGTATAATTAAATAGCCTCTAATAGAAGAAGGGGATAGTATATTTTCTTTACTTTCAATATAATTCCTTACGCACTGAGCTACGGTTTCACGAGATAGACTTCTCTTTTGTTTTTTGCCATTCAACCACTCTGAAGCCAAATACTCAGCCTCTTTCTTTGTAGGGGCAGTAAAAGATTTGCATTTCTTGGTTTTGTTGTCATAGGCACGGCAACGCCAATTACCAGAGGGGAGCTTTGTTGCTTTCATAAAAACACCTCCTTAAATGCGCCTTATTACAATTATATTATATCATTTATGGCGCAAATTGTCAACGAAAAAATAGGGATAGTGAGCCGTAAAGCCCGCTATCCCTTATTGTTATTTAGCCAGTGTTGCTATGACCGCACCAGCGATTCCCGTTGCTACAAGCGTAACAATCGCTGTAATCGCCGCAATCTTTATCTTTTTTATATTATTTAAAGTCTCCTGTGCGGGAGCGTTTTCTAAAGCATTGACCTTTTGCGCCACTTCGCGCTGTTCAACCTTCATCTCCCCCACATCTCCTTCTACACGTTTGAGTGATTGAGCCATGAGCGCGATGTTGCTATTCATTTCATACAGTAGTTCTTGCTTCTTTTCAACGTCGCTTACTCGTGCCTTTAATTCTGTTATGTCTTTAGTGTTTGCCGATACTTCGCCTTTAATCTCGTAAAATTCTTTGTCTGTTATCGCCATAGCTCCTTGCTCCTTTCACTTATTTTGCAACCATAACTCGCAGAGAGCTTGGAACATAGCGTTAGTTGTGTTCTTTCCGACATCACCATCTACTGCGCCACAACTAAATCCCTTTGTATTAAGGGCGGTTTGCAGTTCTTTAACGTCAGACGGGTTGTTGATGTCGAATGTTCTCTTGAGTTTTTCCATTTCGACCCAGCCCGCGCCAGACTTGAGTTTGCCGTACTTCACATAGTCCACAACCTTCTCCTCGACGATTGTGTATTTAGTGGCAACCTCGATTTTGCCAGTGGCGGGTTTGCCAATTTCTTTATAAATGGGCGTTCCACTTGTGAGAGTCTTGGTGTAAAGACCTGTAACTTCATTGAGTTGTGCGTTTACCTTGTCGCAAATCTCCTGTGTATGTCCCTTAATCCACGTTGCGGGGCATTGCGTTGCTTGAAACATATAGTGATAGGTCAAAGAGCCATTTTTATCGCCTGTAAATTCAAGTTTCTTGATGCCGTTGCGCTTGCAAATATCCACGCAAAGCTTAATCAGCGAAGCGTATACAGTCTGCGAGATAGACCACGGCTCTCCATAAACATCATTTGAAACCTCGATGGTGATAGAACGATTGTCATTCCAAGCACTACCGCTACACCACGATCTGTCGCTTTCGGGGCAGAATAAACCTATACGTCCGTCTGAGCCTATACAGTAATTAGCAGACATTTGTCTTGCTGGATTTGCCACAAGCGCACCAAACTGTTCAACAGACATCACGGCAGCACAGTGGTGAATCGTAATCTTGGTAATAGGCTGATTTCTTGGCGCATTTCTATTGGGCGAAATCTGCGTGTATGATACCAAAGGTGAATTTGTAAATCCCATTACTGCACCTCCTCCTCATCGTCGCCTTTACCATTTGAAAACTCCTCGTTTGTTTCGGGAGCTAAAACAAGTTCCTTTTCGTCCATTACTCGTCCGCCTCCTTATTCTCCAATTCGGGTAATCCCGCAACAGATGTCAGCAATGAGAGTATACCAGCAAGAGCTGAAGCCGATACTACGATTTTCCAATTTACAGATTCAATTGCTGCCGATGTTCCTATTGTTGCGATTGCGGTCTGAGCCACTGTCTTGAGTGCTCTGATTCCTGCCGCTTTGAGCCAGTTTTTGTCAATGATTTTTGCCATACTATCACTCCTTTGCATTTCATATCTATATTAAAGGCAACAACCGTTTAGCTGTGCCTATTATTTTCAAAAAACATTTGAGGGTGGCGGAATTAACCGCCACCACGAGGGCTTACTTCATTTCGGAAAGGAAACGCTCAAACTTCTTGCGAGTGCGCTCATCAGGAGCTTTCTCCATGAGTTCTTCTATCTCGTCCATAAAGTCCTCTTTCGCATCATCTCTGCTGTAGCCACGAGCATATGAACCGCGTCTTGCATATGAGCCACGACCATTAGAACGACCACCTCTATTTTCCATAGAGTTGTCATAATAATATCTGCCGCCCATATAGTAGCCACTGTGTCCGTCCTCCGCCTCTATCATAGCGATAGTGGTCTTGAGAGACTTCATTGTGTGAGTGAGCTTATCAAGATACTCCAAATCGCCAGCACTCAGTTCTCCGCCAGAGCCATTAATCTTCTCGTTTGCATTTTCAAGTTCCTTTGAGACTGTCTCACAAAGGTCATACAGGGTATCTAACTTCTTATCCATACTCTACCTACCTTTCATCTAATTCTGCGAGTGCCAATATACTCAAAGATAATATTAGCGTTCATCACATTGATTGGTTGTGTGCTTATATTGCGTACTGAAACACTCTGACAGCCACAAAGACTTGGTACTGCCACGATTATTGAAGCTCCAACATTATCACCTGATACATCTGAAACCAGAGGTACGGTTACTGTCATAATGGAACTAGGATCAGTTTCACCACCTATAGCTATTGCAAGGCTGATAGGTTCAACTGTTCCTGCGGGTTCTTCGGGCAAACTGATGTTGCCGTGGAACTCCACGTTGTAAAGTGTTTCATAAATACGCCTACAGCCACAACTGCAATTAGACTGAGGTGCATTGTTTGCGAATAAGAAGATTCCGCTTTCATCTCTATGGAATACAAGTCCCTCATTGCAAGGAACAGGGGACTCCGTAAAGATTACAGGTGCGGTAGCCTGTACTACTTGTGTAGCGTTTGCGCTGTATTCTGCTGCCATAGTTATCACCGCCCATCATTAAAATGAGCCGTTGCAACCACAACCGCATGAGTTGTTCTGCGGGCAAGTGAAGATAGGCTGTGAGCCATAAACGGGGACTGAATTTACAGGACAATTCTTGAGTCTGTTGTAGAGAGCATCTACTTCTGCTGTCTGACCCTGTAAAATCTGTGCTGTCTGTGCTGTCTGCGACTCTCTCATAGCTGACATATTAACGGCGTTCTGAAGTGCAACATTGTCTCTCTGAGCCTGTGCAAGCTGTGCCTTTACGCCATCGAGTTCAAGTGCGCAAAGCTTATCGAGAATAGCCTGTGTGCCTCTTGTCTGAGAATCAATTATGTCGCGCGTGTTCTGTGCCGATGCAGCTCTTGTGTTGCAAGCTTCTGTTGCTTCTGTGTAGCGAAGATCAGCTATGCCACTCTGTACGTTTGTGAAGCCCTGAGTGTTTGCTGTCTGCTCTGCGAATGAGCGATTAAGGCTTGCAAGCTCGTTTGCATTGAGCTGCTGTGCAAGTGCGTTCTGTGCACCAAAGACTGAATTGTTCACGCCGTTAAAGCCGTTAGCAAGGTCGTACCTCATATCGCCGCAGCACTGACAAAGCTGAGTGCTAAGTCCCTGTATGCCGTCACGAATAGAAGTCACATTGCTATTGAGCATCTGGTCACGGAATCCGTCGTTGATGTTCTGGCTGTTGTTGAGCCACGGATAAAGACCATCATTGCGCCATAACCGCCGCCAAAGCCACCAAAGCCGAAGCCGCCGTTACAGAGTGCGATGAGGAACAGTATGCCAAGCCAACTGTCTCCGCCACCAAAGAGTCCGTTGCCACCGCCGTAACCACCAGTAGGAGATACGAGCATTGTTGTGTCCATTCCGTTTTCTGTAAGAGCCATAAAGCCCTCCTTTCTCCCCATAACTTTTAGGGGTTGAGCGTTCACATCCGTATGTGTGAACGGGTTTTATATATCAAGGCGGAATTGCCTTAATACCATTAGAAAGGTAAAGACTATAACTCATTGTGAGCCATAGCTTTACACTATAACTCACTTCCTACCAAGCATTGCATTTACACGCTGTTGAAGCATTGGCGGGATTCTGCCGTTATCGGCTAAGTATTGTACAATTTGTTGTGGAGTTGTAAGCTCCTTTGGGATATTCATTCCCGTAAGATATTGCATAGGGTTCTGCATAAACTGCTGATATAATGCGTTCATATCAGGCTGTTTCTGCACAAAAGGATTACCCATCACCATTCAACTCCTTTACTATTTTCTGCATATCATCAATAATTGTTTTATAAGACTCAAACTCTGTCTTTGTCATGTACTCCGACATATCGGGTGCAACTGTCACAGATGCTTCTTGTTGCTGTTGCTCCTGCGGTGTGGTTCTTTTTACCATGTCGTATATTTCAAATACGGGTGGTTCAAGAATTGACATTCCAACAGATTTTTTATAAAGGCAACCTTCGTTTTCATTTATGAAATTTGTCGTTGTATTAGGCGGAGTATTCCACCTATACGCAACATCTTGTGAAGGCACATTTATAAAAGTTGTGATTTGGGATTGTTGCATTGGCGGACTCGTAGGATATTGTTGCCCATAAGAATTATATCCGCCAGTAGGAAAATAAGGAACTCCATAAGCCATTTACTCACCTTCTTTCGTGTAATAATAAATCGGCGTTACATGACCGCTATCCCAAGCGTCATAATAATCACCATCAACTACTGCTACGGCATGAGTGCCAGTTGCCACTATATACTTGCCAGTCGGGTGATCGTTTGCAAAATCTACAAGGGAATAGCAAAACGGGCAATCATTAGGACAGATATGTCTCTTAAAGCCCAAGCTTCTAAGATACCAGTCCCACGATGCGTTTGTATTGCCCCAATCGCCTAAGTAAAATCCTTCAGCACAAAGAGTAGTATAGATTTCGTCCCACGATATTCCCGTGACAATGTTAATAGCCCTTATCACACAATCGCCAGCGTAGTAGTTCCCACGAGGGTTTTCATTGAAGTTTACATACATAAGACCACCTTACGTCTTTCTTGCTTGTTCATCGTAGATAGTCGCCAAATCCCAATCAATAGCGTCCCTTACTCTGTAAAGTAGTTCTGCATCTCTCAGTTCTTTGTCAACGTCCTTAACGTATTGCAGAACAAAGTCTGCGGCGGCTATCTCTGACATATCCACAAGGTTGCGATAGGAGTCCTCGTATATAACTTTGCTTTTCTTTTCCCATTCAATCCACTCTTTTAATGCGTATTGAATGAGATGAATTTTGTCATCTGGCGATAGCTTATCGTTTGGATGTTCTAATATGTCCAGATTCAATATATCCACTTGCGGTGGATTATCTGACGTTATCAGTATATGATGATGCTGTGCAGCATACTTTTCCAATTTCAAAAGACCGTCCGATTCTTCGTGCAGTTGTTTCTTCTGTCGTTTAGCGTCGGTTTCGAGGTCTATGAAGTTGAACAGTTCCGTGAGCCGAGTGTGGATCATCATAGCCCCAACCATGCGGTTTGATAACTTCTTGAATATTTCGTGCATTGGCATACCTCCTTTCATAATTAGAGGCGCAACCAAACTAATGATTGCGCCCATTTTGTTAAAAACTACAGCCACTTTTTGGCTATATACCGTTGTTTCAAAACCGATAAAATTACCTTTTTATTCATTTACAATGTAGCAATATTGGAGATATACCATATACTGCTTGATGTTGGTGTAATTGATATATCAGAACTATCAGCGACACTTGCAACTGTAAGCGAATTATCAAAACTTGCCGCCTTATAGACAGGAAACAGTCGCGGTGATGTTTCGTTGTTATATTTCAGCGCGAGGAAAACGCCCGCAACGGCATAAGATATAACAGTGATTAAGTATGCCGTTCCCGCTTTCAGTGTGTAAGTTTTTGCAGTATTTGCAGTATATTTTGTACCCTTAACTACTGCCGAAGCGAGTCCCGAAGTCAACTCTGCATTGGATAGTGCGCCAATCTCATAATCTCGAGACATATCCCACGCCATCCTATCACAAATCATAGGATAAATCGTGTAGTTTTCTAATGTCTGATTAGCCGCTATACGAAGAAAAATGTTTTGCGAAGTCGGCTGACTGAATGTTTTATATCTGTCATTACCACTATCAATCCAATCGCCATCATTATATACTGATATGCCAGTTTTATCGCCTGTTCGAGCATACAAAACAAATGTGCCAACAGGCATATTTATTCTGCCTAACATTAGATAATAAACACTTCCACCCGTAGACCCATTAATTGTATATGAATTATCTGCGTTACGAGTGATTGTGCCTGTAAATCCTGTTGGATTAGTTGTTGTCCCAGTTGTAGGAACAAATATGTTTTTTACACCATAATGACGATTCAACAAAATATTGTTTTCATCCGCTCGCGACCTCTCGTCGAGCTTCTTGATTGCGGCGTTTACTGTATCTGTTGCTACTATCGTGTCGGTCTTGCTCGGGCTCTCGGGCGTATATCCCGTCAGCGTAATCCCCGAGCCAACCTTTGTGTCTGTAAACACCGCGTCAGAAGGAACACTCTTGCCAAGTGAATATGTGGTCGAAGTCGGCACACCATTAGCAAAATAAACAGGCTGTGTTGTAGAACCCGCGCTTGCCGTGTCGAGCTTTGCCGCAGATGTAGCCGAGCCACCCGCTGTTGCCGCACCCGCATACTTTGTTGAAGCGGGGAGTGCGCTTACGTCTGAGGCACTTGTAGGAACTGTGATATTAATTGTCTTGTTGCTCGAAGCATTTACGGTGAAGTCGTCAACCTTCGTGCCGTTCTTCTGAATTGTGATTGTTGCATTATTGACTGTGGGTATATCAGTTGCGTCAGCCTTTAAATCGAGAGCCGCCTGTGTCGCGGTCGAAATGGGCTTATCCGCGTCCGACGTATTATTCACGTTGCCGAGTCCTACTTGCGAAGCTGTAACCTCGTGCGGATTAGACTTATCCGCTTCATGGTCTGCGATTGCACCACGAGCAACAGTGTCCTCCGACGAAACTTCACCGCTCGCTGCCATTGTCACTGTGCCGTCCGCGTTCTCCGTAAACGTGATATTTGAGCCAGCTTTGAAATGCCCGTTGGTATAATTCTGAGCCGCTCCCAGTGTTACTATATCCATATATTAAAACACCTCCTCACGCGAGCACTATTGCATAAACACTCGTAAATCCGCTTGCGCTCTGAAGCGAAATAGAGTGCAGTCCGCTCACGTCGGCGGCGTAGATTTCGTTATCCGTAATGGTATCTACTACTGCAAAGTCGCTTAATCTAACCAGAGAAAGAACCTTGTAATCGCCGTTAGCGGTCAGCTTGCCAACCACCTTACATGAGCCTGTACCCGAAGCCTTAATTCTAACGTCCGAGCCTGTAAGTCTTGCGACCGCGAGGTCTTTGATAGCGCCATTCTCGAATAAGTCTCCGCTATTAACAGAATACTTGTTTGCCATAACTCATCACTTTCCTTTCTTAGTCGGCTAAAGCAAAATAGCCGTTTGTGTAGTATGAATTGTCGTTCATCGTCAGTTTACCCGACTGCCCAACAAATTGATTGAAATGCAGTTGGTATATGTGCGGACAATAAGTCTCGGCATATGGCGACACAAAAGGATTTAGTGCCGTATACTGCGCTTGCATAGAGGTTAAATTGCCGTATATATAATACGAAGATAAACCATCCGCTATCATCTGAGCGGAGGAAGAACTACCTTCACCGCTTATCAGATTGGCGCAACCGAAATGTCCGTCACTTGTCGAGCTATTATAGTAACAGTAAACCGCGAATGTATCACCATTGATTGCCTTTGATACAAATATACCACAAGGAACATCGCCAATAGACCATTGTATATAGATGCCTTTGCTTGTTTTTACGCCAAACTCAAAAACAATGCCTTGACTATTTGCGCCCATTGATACAACCTGATAACCAGAGCTGTTAGTCGCGGGTATGAAAAGATACGCAATATATGAGCCATTATTCGGACATAAAGTCAATGCGCCCATTGGTACATCTTGCCTTTTATTACACCATATATACCCGCTCTGAGAATCGCCCGATATATCCGCAAATAGGTCGGCAGCGTTTTCCTCTATCCAAGCGTACACCTCGGCAAACTGCTCTGCTCTCGTTTCTCCGACAAATGCAGTTTTAATAATCGCCATTATATCTCCTCCAGTGTTGCAATACCGATAAGCGGACTTGAGGGCGGGGTGGGACTTTCGTGAAGATTTGCGCCTATAATAAAAGAAGTCGAATTACTTATATACCCGCGATATGCGAGCTTTGCCTCCTCACCAACCACAAGTGATGTGCCGCTCAGATTCGCAACCGTAAAATGTCGCTTGTCTGAAATCATCTCGACTTGTGCCGTCCCGTTTTCATTAACCGCAAGTATCTTACAAGGAGCAACCGATATATATTCAACGTTTTCAAGAGCCGCTTTAATGCGCCTATCTATAAGCTCTATGATTGTATTCACTAAATTCCACCTCCCTCAATTCCAGTGTTGTCGGGCAACCACGATGTTTGGGTTGCGTTTACTGTCATTGCCTCTGCGCTCAAAGGCATTGTAATACTATTTACTACGAATGTTGCGTGGTCAAGATTATACCGTTTATCTGTTATGCCAATTGTGCAATTTACATCCAAGTGTGGGATTATCGGGCAAGAGAACGTGATTGACATTCCTTGCATTGCTTCCTTCATGAGCAGATAGTCCGCGTATGCCTTGCACCGCGCTTGCATTTCGGATTGCGGTACGTTCACATACGGGATTTCAACGTCTGCCATGCGACGTATGCCCGCGCTATCAAGTCGCAAAGGTGACGCGGGATTATTGTTTGCCGCCGTGTATGACACGTTTTCAAGGTCGCTCTCGTTGGTGTAGACAGTTACGACGTTATAGCCGTCGAGGTTGAAGTCCACGCTCGCATTGCTGTACATATCGTCCTCATCCGAGAAGTCCCACTGGTGCGCCATAAAGCGGTAGCCGTCAATGCGATTCTCATCCGCCATTACCTGAAAGCAGAAATGACCGTTGGTATTGTAGTATGCGTCCGCGCCGTAGCCGTCAGCGATAGAGCTAAAAAGCGTTGAGATGTAGTCGTTGCTGTTGATGGTGATTTCGTTCTGCGTGCGAATACCGTCAAACTTCGTGCTTATTATGGGCGTTATCGGGTCTACGGGATATGCTGACGCGCCCGTCCTATGATTCAGATACGGCGAGCTAAACTCGTTCCACATCAGAGTATCTTTTATGAGGTTAGTCAGCGTCGTGCCAGCCTCTACGATACAAGAGGTGTCCAACATTCCTGTCTTAATCGTGCCGTCCAAAGCACCGCCCTTGTCCACACCTTGTATGCTTACCGTGTCGCCGTCGCACGTAGCTTTTTGTGTGTAGAATACACCATAACTCCACCAATAGGTCTTTTTGCCGACTTCTATGCCGAGCCACAATTTGAACTTGCGGTTGAACCATATCGCGCTGTCTTGCGACGGCAGATACTTCTTTTCTACGTTGATGAGATTCAGAGAGCATGAGCGTCGCGTGATTTGTTCATTGTTGATTGTGACTTGCCCCGATGAGCCGAGTGATACATCACGGGTAATTTCTCCAATCACGTTCTCGTAGTAGCCAAGAAGCTCCACACGAATCTTATAGCGGCGATGTTTTTGCCGCAGAGCGTAGAGATATTCCGCATTGTACTCATCATAAAATTCAAGTGGGTCTATTGTCGGTGTGGGCGGAGGCGGAGGATTATACGGTATTCCTAATAGCAGTTCATTGAAAGGGAATCCGTTATTGTAGCTTGCGGTTATTCGCCACTGTGATACTGGCAAAGGTATCGTGTCAAGAGCAGGTGTCGGTTCAAATGCTCCCGTTATAGGGAAGCCTGAATTGACACTTGGCACTATCGTCCAACTTGCAAAAGGAATCGGCGTGGTATACTCTGCAACCTCATTTGGCATATAGTCATTTGCAAGCTCATCATCTTCGGTCATATACCAGTTATACGCTTCATACGTATATGTTAAGGTGGAATGCATTGTATACCAAGAGCCTTGTGTATCGCTTGGTGTAGGTTCTCTCGCCATAATGTTTCGATTGACAGTTCCCCTATCTTCGGTCGCCATAATAATAGCGTATTTAGTGTTCGGGTAATTATCTAAGTTTACCTCGACATTATATGCAGGAGAGCCACTATACAGCACGTTTTCATTTTCATCGAGCAAGTACACGGACACTGAGCCTTGACGATAAGATTGAGTATCATACACTTCCCAACTATTGTCTTGGAGCTTGCGCCAATAGTCTAACTCAACAGGGCTTGTGGTGAATTTTATAGAATGTATTACAGGGTCTATTGTAATGAGGTCTGATGAAATGCATGAGGTCGAACCGTCATACACACCACCGCCTGAATAAGACCCCTGATTCCAAGAGGATATGGATATTTGATTTATCGACATAACCTCACCCCCTAATCGGGAATCCTAAATTGCGTAAAGTTGTAACTGACTTCATACCCGCTGTGTCTGTTTGGAGTAAATTAGCAGGCAAATCTCTTGCAGACGAGCCGCTCGGGAATGTGAGATTGTCTGTGTTAATCACCGTCATAGTTGCGTTGTCCGAATTTATTACTCTTGCCATATCTATTGTAGCATTTATAGCGTTTGCAACTCCCGCGATTCTAAAATTAGCGATACTGCTACCAACGAGCTTTTGTGTAAAATCACCCTGAACGTAAGAATAATAAAGATTCTGCATATCAACTACTGAAAAGTCGCCCGTTAGTTTTACGTTATTAAACCACGATTGACTATTGAAACTAAATGCGGGATAGGTAGTTCCATTACCTATACCTTTAATGTTTACTGAACACTGATTCAAGCTCGTGTAATTTGTTCCAAATAACGAGGAAGCTTGATTGCTTGTTCCCGCACTATAATTGTTTAGCAAAGTACCAGATATGTTGCAACCTGTCAATGTACACATATTTAAAAAACAAGGATAATTTGAACCTAAAGAGGCAATGTAATCAATAGTTACATTTTCAAAATCCACATTTTTAATTAAAAGCGGGTAGGTACTATAGCCTTGTGAATGCCCGTCAAATACATATTGGTTGCCATGATAAGGTTCACTTGCACGTCTATGATAAATATTTTTGATTGAATGATTGTTGCCCTCTATTGTAATTGTCCTACTGCCGCTGTTTTTTATAGTCTGAGTAACACCAGTCCTATACTCTGTGTCGTTTAGGTCTATGTCATTGTCTAAATATACAGTCGTGTTCTCTGTTGCTGACGAAACTGCACTGTATAGCTCGTCCCAGTCTGTTACGTGTACGTCTGCCATACAATCCCTCCTTTCATTCTATTAGTGTACCGCCAGTAATTTCTGTGCTGCTATAAAACGATGTTGCGTAATAAGTACAATCGTCCGACAGCGAAATATTTGGCAACCGCCGCGCCTGATTGAAACTATAACGCCCAATGCTTCCTGTCGCATTCGGTACGTTTATTTCTTCAATGAGCGACGTATTAGTTGCGGAAGTTGCGGAACGCATAAACGAACCCACTATCGAGGCTTTTGGTTCTTGTCCCTCATTCACAGGATAACCGCCTACAATAGCCCACGGGCTGTCGTCACCTATAGCAAATCCAACGCTCTCCAAATAAGTCTCGTCCCCGAGATTTGTGTCCGATACGCCAATCCAACCGCTTGAACCATCTGTAAATGCCATACGGTCAGAATTAAAATAACATACATAGTCGCTATCTGCCAAAGTAACAGACTCGGAATCTACCGAAACATTCCAAAGCGACTGATTGTATTCCTCGCTTCCTTGATTTATGCCAGTTACAAAAGCGGAGCTTGCAATTACCTTGCCATCAAATCTTGTTGCATTTACAATCGCACCAGTCGTGTCAACCGTAGGTGCATTAAGATAAAATTCCACATTGCTATCATTGAGCATGACAGAACCTAAATCAATCTCTGAGCTTGCGTCTGCCTGTAAGTAGAACGCCGAATTATTTACGTCGATGCTTTGCGCGTCGAAAATTGTCAGCGTAGAGCCGCCCACAACGCGACAGCCAAACTCGCTCATGTCAACTTGACCGCCGAATTTGAACACCTTGTTTACGCCAGTTGCAAAAACATTTTGCACAATCAGATTAGACACCGAGCCTTTAAAATCAAGCATAGTGTTGTTTGAGCCAAATACGCAAAGATTGCGCCATATTGAACTTCCTGTGCGTCCAATAATGTTGGGGTAAATTGTCAAGCCCGTAAAAAGCCCTTGCGGGTAGGCGATTGATAGGTCAATTACCTTCTTGGGGAATTTAACATATTTGCCAATATAGTCCGCCGTATTGTACTCAAGAAATTCAGCCCAATTATTGACAATATACGGGTCTGTAGATGTTCCTGTTCCAGCCATTTCAATCGCCTCCTTTACTCAATAAATCTTATGGTGTCAGGGAGTCTTACACCCTCGACTTCGGTATAGTTAAATGACGTTGCGTATAATCCAACTACGGGGCAACCGTTAAGCGTACTTGGTACTGTAACAAACACAGGTACACCAATGTAGCGCACGATGTATGCTTCGTCATTTCTGATAATATAAAGATAGTCTGAATCGGTTGTGTCTGCATACTTGTCATATGCAGACTGCTTCGCACAAGCAATGCGCTCGTCGTCGTAATAGCCTGTAGGTACATAAATATGTGCGTTATCAACATCGTCGCACTCAATCCACGAGAAGGTGAAGCGAGTAGGAATCTTATAGTAATCTTCCTGATACTCTACGCTCGGACTCTCAACAATATTCACAATCCACACGTCGCCCTTTTGCGATTTTAGCAAGAAGGAACAAGGCTGTGAGATAAACTTGCGCCATGCGTTTACAAGCGTGATTTCATCGTTATATTCTTGGGTGCAACAATCAAACGTTCCTATCATTGCCGACAAAGTACCGCTCATATAGTCAAGGTTAGTGGACGACATTGAGGGGAGTTTACCAAGACCAATGTTTGCAACGTGATTGAGGTTCTGCGCGACGGTCGTATTCTCGATGTCGCATATAAACTTCCATGTATCACCTATGGTATAATAGTTTATATTTTCGTTTGTGTTGTGCCAACCAAAATCGGAAGCGTTTGTCTGACGCGGATAAAGAGCACTAATGTAATAACCGTCAAAATCTGTATATATTTCGTCAGTCGTTACGCTGCGCTCATATATTTTTGTGGTATCGGGAGCTATATAAAGAGTGGTGTATCTATAATGTCCCTTAGTCGAAACCGTGAAGTCATCCCACGGATTATGCAAAAGGACTGTTTTGCCACTATTGAGGTCAGTACGATAATGCTGCACATCTGCTCCACTTGGGCTTGTATCACTGTTGATTTTGGCACAACCATAAGCGTTAATCGGTGTCCACCTATAATTGAATATACGAGGCGAATCTTCGTCAACTCCCTCGCGGCGTAACGAAACGTAGCCACTATAAACCATATTATCCTGTGTCACTATTTCACAAATAACGCGATAGTTTACTTGTGGTGCAATATCGCCACCCCACGGCTCAATACCGATTCCTGTGTACCAAAAAGTGTATTTTATATTCTGTGAGAAAATTTTGCCCGAATCGGCAATCTCGTATAACGTCGGTGATGGTTCTTCTAAATTGCCGTCGTATGTATACAGTTTCAAAGAATAGTATTTTATGGGCGAATTGTTAGCTTGCGAATATGAGCCCGTAACAAAAAGAGGGGAATCCTGTCCAGAATCTATATATTGCGCGTCTTTACCGTCGCCAAACGCCATACTCAGCGTCAAACTTGGCAGAGCGCGGCACATAAAGTAATATTGCGGGCTGATAAGATAATTTGAATATATTTGATAGCGTGCGCCCGTAGTCGGCAAAGTTGTAAATTCCGAGTCTATCGTCACCGCACCGTACTGGTCGTAGGTGTCCGCTGGCAGATAATTCTCAATAAACCGCCTTTCGCCGTTTATCTCTATCACCATGCCCGCCATTACCACATCGTCAACTTTCGTGGGGTAATACTTGCCGTCGTTACCGTTATAGCCCCACTCATACAGCGGCAAATGTTTGTCAATGAAAAGCACCGTGGGACTGCCCGATCCGCCGCTCTGAATAGACCCGCGACATACGGGAATGTCGTACAAGTTGTTCTCACCCGCAAGGTCGCGCTGCGCCATCATCACTTGCCACACATAGTCGTGACCGTTAGTGAGCCCAGTAGCGTTACGCGCCATAGTGATTTGGTCGCCGTTAAACGCGGGACAACCGCCATGACCCTCGGGGCTATCTATTGCTTCGCCCCAGTAGCCGATACCGATTTTTTCGCCAGTTGCCATATCGGTTGCCTTTATGTTGTAATACGAGAGCCTGTCGCCGTTAAACGTAAACGACATCCGAGTCCCATCGGCAGGTTTCGCCGTGTTCTCAGGACTTACATTTGTTGGGTATTGTAGCAAGTTACCGCCTCCTTTCATATAGTTTAGGCGCACACCGAAGTATGCGCCTGTTAGTTATCTGCGCGGTTTGAATACCTGACTTTCGGTCAGAACCGTCTGCATATAGGATTCCATCTGTCTCGCGAATTGCTCCGCGTTCTGTACGTTGGGGAGATTAATTACAGTTCCGTTGAATGTAACTGCATTTCCTACGTCGTTGTTTGTCTTAGGCAGATTTTGAGCAATCTTATATCCTCCAGTTATCATATCCGCCATTACATTTGGAGTGTTATGGATATAATCATACAGTTTCTTAGAGTCGTTAGCATTGAATATTGTTTCCGACTTTTGCTTTGTGCCATGAACAGCCAACAGACCAGTATAGTCTACCACTCGTCCCGTTGCCGCACTATGCACGAGCTGCATACCCTTTGCGGCTTTTAAGAGCTTTGCGTCCCATTCGGAATTAACAAGACCAAAGTGGTTGTCATCAGCATTGTATGCGTCTGCCATAGCCATTACACCCTCACGATACGCATTGAAAAATTCCTCCAACTCCTCTGCCGCGTCCTCTAATCCACTCGTGTCGAACGAAATTGAAGCGGTCATGTCGCCAATCTGACGCGTGTACCCCGCGATTTTCTCCACAAGTCCGCTGTAAGTTTCAGCAAATTCTTCAAGGTTTCTATTACGCTCATCTAAAGTGCTATCTTCATTCAAGGTGATGTCACTAAGATACTGATACCAGTCAGATGTCGCCGCCTTTGCGTCGCTTGCCGCCTTCTGCACCGCAGACTTGTACTTTTGCCATTCTTTAATTTGTGCCTCTTTTGCCGCAATTTCCTTATTCTTAATATCAATTTCCTTTTGCAACGTCTGCATTTCGATATTAGAAATATGATTAAGCTGATTACCATATGACTCATATTCTTCCTCGTATTTGTTGAATATACCTTCATCTTGTTTGGCAATCTTTTGTCTCCAATCCGCGCCAAGAATTTGCTCGGCAAGTTGTTCATCTTCAGCCTTTTGCCTTTTGCCCGTAACATCTTCCCACTTTTTGAGATATTCTTCTAAAACCTTAATCTCTTGGTCAACTTTGGCTTTATCTACCTCTCGTTGTGCCTTTTCAACATCGGACTTCTTGGCTTCATATTGCCAACCGCCAGCCTCAGTGTAAGTGCGGACTTTATTGTTCTTGGCATTTTCAAGATTTGCAAGTTTTTCAGCAAGACTAAGAGCTTCTTCACGTTCCTCGTTCTGAGCCTTTAGGTTATCAATCTGCTCCTTAATTGCCGACTGAACGGTGTTAGCAACCTTTTCATAGTTTTCGGTAATCTCTTTCAGCTCATCTTCTTGCTCTTTAAGGATTGCAAGCTGATCTTCCAATGCGGCTTTCGCATCTTCAATTGCGGATTTCTCCGCCTCTATCCCATCAACTATTTGGTCAACTTTGTATTCCTGCGCCTTTAGACGATTGTCCGCTTCTTCTTGGAACTTCTTTGCGAGTTGATTGATTGCGTCTTGTGTCTTGGCAACAGCCCCAAGTCCAGATTCCCATTGCGCCACAAGAACATTATTAAGCCGCAAGTGCTCTCCGTATTCTTCAGCCTTTTGGTTTGTAATATCAAGATTGTGTTTTGCTTGTTCAAATTGCTGATTGTATTCGGCGTATCTTGGATTGTGGACATCAAGCATGGTCAAACTAAAGCTGTTTAACTGGTTTTGATACGACAAAGCATCTATTTCCGCCTGTTTCTTTTTGGCAAGCAAAATTTGATTTTCAGATTTAAGCTGTTCTACATTCTTGTTGATGTAAGCGTCCTTTAACTGAATTACTTGATTTTCATTTAGATAGAATTTATCGCCAATCATCTGTACATCAGAAAGAATTTTATCTGTGTCAAGTTCAGCAAGTTTCCAAAAATCATCGCCCGACAAACCTTCGCCAGACATGAGTGTTGAAAGGGCGTTCTGCATCATTTCAACGTTTTTAAGTCCGCTCTGCTGAACTTCATCGAGGGTCTTAAACCACGCTTCACGCCAAGTCGATAGTTCTCCAAGCGTTTCTGAAAAACCTTGAGAATATGCGTCAAATACACTTGTGACACTTTCGGTTAAGACAACATTATTGCCCGCGAGTTGTTCCGCCTCATAACGAAGATCATTTATTTCCTGAGAGATAGCGAATTTGTCAACCAGATTTGTCGCTTGATTTAGCTCATTGATTTTCTGTGCCGCATCAGATAAAATATCACCAAGTTCATTTGCTTCTTCTGTATTAATTTTAGCAAAATCAGATTGGAATTTGGCTATCTCATCATATTCAGACATTATTCCCTTATCAGATTTTGCAATTTCATCAACCTCAACTCTTAACGCCCTTAAATCTTTCAGTGTTTTAGTTGTAGATTGTCCACTCTGCTTGCCCCATTCTTCATATTTTTCGATAATTAAATCTAAAGTGTTTATATATTCGTCATACGCATACCCTTGCCCAGAAGAAGTGAATCCTAATATTTCACCTCTCTCATCAAGGCGGTTGCGCAATTCTGTTTTAACTTCTCCAGTAATAGGATTCTTCGACTCGACTTCAATT
>Ga0310786_10002386_pt1 | contig 28823 bp, 28 predicted proteins | sample AusTroGonzalo_MG_FD_203881 | JGI IMG/M metagenome (GOLD analysis project Ga0310786, IMG submission 203881) | Bovine rumen microbial communities from tropical cattle in Woodstock, Queensland, Australia - Gonzalo_03 (v2) (version 2) | ecosystem: Host-associated > Mammals > Digestive system >...
CTTGCCTATGAGCGCGCTGGCGAGGGCCACACGCCGCGCCATGCCCTTGGAGAACCCGCCGACCGCGCGCCCTGCGACGTCCGAGAGGCCGACCATCTCGAGAAGCTGGGCGGTGCGCTCGCGGGCTCTGCGGGAGTCAAGTCCGCACAGCCCCGCATAGTAGGACAAAGTCTCCTTCGCCGTAAGGAACGGATGCAGGTAGCTCAGCTCCGGCAGATAGCCGAGGCGCGCCCGGGCAGCGACGGACTGTGGCGGAAGTCCGAACATCCTGACCGTGCCTTCGCCAGGGGCGAGCAGCCCGAGTATCATCTTTATGGTTGTGGACTTGCCGCTTCCGTTCGGGCCGAGGAGCCCGAACACCTCGCCGCGCGCGACGGACAGATCCAGCCCATCGACCGCCCTGACCGTCGGCCGCATCCAGAAGTCCCTGAACGTCTTGCCGACGCCACGTAGTTCTATGACATTTTCCCTTTCGCTCATGCCACGTCCCTTTCGCCGAACATACGCACGCCCAGGAGCGCAAAGCCCGCCACCATCGGCGCAGTGGCCGCGAACGCCAGCGCGACATGTGCCCACGGAAGCGAACCGCCCTTCGAGAGCGCGTCCGAGAGGTAGTAGTTGCCGAACGCCGGCAACGCCGCGAGGAAGAGGATTCCGCACAGCGACGCCGCCGCATTGTCCCTGAACCTGACGGAAAACGCGGCGGCCGCGGCGACGAAGACCGCAGCAGGCATCGCCAGCATCGCCGCCGCCGGAGCCACGCGCATCGCAGACGCGATGGCTGAACAGTCGAATCCAAGCCCCGCCACAAGCGCGAAGTCCGCCGCAGCGCCGAGGATCGAGACCGCCAGCGCCGTCCATGTGACGGTCGTGGTGAACCTGAAGCGCGCGAAGCGGTTCAGCGCGGCCGCAACGACAAGGGGAACCACTACCACGGCCGCGTCGAACGCGAGCGACCACCCCCATACACGCGACACGTCGCCTGTAGGCGCGGCAATCTGTCCTCCGACCTCCGCGCCGACTACGGTGGTTGCCACCACGCCGAACACCGTGAGCGCAAACACAAGGTACGCGAGGAACGCCCCCGCCGCCTTGGAAAGGAAGAACCCGGCCCTCGACACCGGATGCGCGAGCGCCATCTGCAGGGTTCCGGACTCGATTTCCCTGCGAAACACCTTTATTGTGCAGAACACAGAGTACGCCAGGCCGACGACAAGCATGGCCGAAAGACCCGCGTCCCGCGCCATCCTGGACGGCTCGCCGAACTGGTGAATGTGGAACGCGGAGGCGACCATGACGGCCGCCACCGCGCTTATTGTCAAGAGCAACGCCAGCGGCTCAGACGACATCTCAAGAGCCGTCGCCCTGACGATAGCCCACCAACGCCTCATCTCGGACTCAGAACCAGGCGGTTTCCAGGTCCGTGTAGAGGAGGTATCCGAGGAATCCGACGGCGCAGCAGGCCGCGAACTGAAGGATGAAGTCGAACACCAGCAGGCCCGGCGGGACGTCGGCAATGCGGCCAGCTTCCGGCTCCGCAGCCGGCGGCGGCGCAGCAACTGCTGCAGATGCCGCAGGCAGATCCGGGATGTCCGCCACTTCGCCGTCGGCAGGGGCCTCGGCCTTCTTCTCGGATGGCTTGGTCAATGCCGTCGAGCCGGGCTTCTTTACGCCGAACTTTCCGGTCGGGCGAACCGCCACGCCGCCAGGGCGCGATATCTTGAGCGTCTTGCGCTGAGTCACCGTGGAAGCGGCGTCTCCCTCAGCGGCAGTGGCGGCCGGCGTCTCCGCGGCCGGGGCTGCGGGAGCCTCCGCCGCCGGTGCGGCCGGCGCCGCGACGGGCTTCTGGGGAGCAGGCGCAGGCGCCGATGCAGGCGCAGGAGCGGGCGCCGTGGCGGTACGCGCGGGCGCATGGCTCTGGATATCCGACGGCCTCTTTATCCTGATCGTCTTCATCGGAGCCGCCTCGTTCTGCACTGGGGCGACGCCAATCGCATCGGACAGGGAGATTCGCGCCGTACGGGACTTGGACGCCTGCTTCTGGGCCTCGGTGAAGTCCTGGTCCGCGATGATCCCGGTCTTGTGGAGAATTGCCTGCTGCGGAATCTGCTGTGTAATTCCCTTCAGCTTCTGGGTGACGGTCTTCAGCTGCTCCATCGAGCTGGGCTCGGCTCCGGCAGCTGCCGCAGCGGCGGCCGGGGCGGGCGCTGGCTTGCCTATGGTCGGCCTGCGGAGTGCGGTGCCCATGCCGGGCTTGGTGCCGCCGATCACCGGCTTGCGGATGACCGGCTTGAGCTTCAGCGTCGACGCATGTGCAGACGTCGCGGCGCCGAGCGGATTGACGGTCGGCGGCTTGGGTGCGCTTATCGGACTGAGGTTCTCTTCTGCCATGCTGTGCTCCCTTCCATTTTGCGGATTCGTCCCAAGAGACGTCAGACGGACATCACCTCGGCTTCCTTCGCCTTGAGCTCCGCGTCTATCTTCGCGATGCCGGCGTCGGTCGCCTTCTGTATCTTGTCCAGAGCGGACTTCAGGTCGTCCTCGGAAATCTTCTTGTCCTTCTCGAGCTTCTTGGCCGCGTCGTTTGCGTCGCGGCGCACGTTGCGCATGGCGACCTTCTGCGCCTCGGCCTGCGTCTTCGCCGTCTTGACGATCTCCTTGCGGCGCTCCTCGTTGAGCTCCGGCACCGTTATGCGCACGACCTTGCCGTCGCTCTGCGGAGTCACGCCGATGTTCGCGGCGAGGATTGCCTTGACGATGCCGTCGATCGTCGACGGGTCGAACGGGGTGATCTTGATCTGGCGCGGCTCGGGCGTCGAGATCGTGGCTATGTTCTTGAGCGGCTGCTTGGACCCCCACGCCTCGGCCTGTATGCCGTCCACCATAGCGGGGCTCGCCTTGCCGGTGCGAAGCCCGGCGAACTGCGCCTTGAGGGCGTCGAAGCTCTTCTGCAGCTTTGCGTTCGCGTCGTTAAGAACGTCGTTTACCGTTTCCATGTCTGTTTTTGCCTTTCTTGAAAACCCTGGCGTCAGCCCTTGGCGCTCACAAGAGTGCCGACGGCCTCGCCCTTTACCACTCGCTCAAGCGCGTCGCCGTCGAAGAAGTCGAACACCACGATTGGTATGCCGTTGTCCATGCAGAGCGCGAACGCCGCGGAGTCCATTACCTTCAGGCGCTTCTCCAAGGCGGTCTCGTACTTGAGCGAGCCGTACTTCTTGGCGGTCGGGTCCTTCTTCGGATCCGCCGTGTACACGCCGTCGACCTTCGTCGCCTTCAGAAGCGCCTGCGCACCGATCTCGCTCGCGCGGAGCGCCGCCGCCGAATCCGTGGAGAAGTACGGGTTGCCCGTGCCTCCCGCGAAGATCAGCACGCGCCCCTTCTCGAAGTGCCGCAGGGCCTTGCGCTGTATGAACGGCTCGGCGAGCTTCGGCATCTCGATCGCGGTCATGACGCGCGTGGGGACGCCTATCGCCTCAAGCGCGTTCATCATAGCGAGGCCGTTGATTATCGTCGCGAGCATCCCCATCGAGTCGCCGGTCACGCGGTTGACGCCCTTGTCAGCCCCGGTCAGGCCGCGGAAGATGTTGCCGCCGCCGAGCACTATCCCGACCTCGACACCCATCTTGTGTATCTTCTTGACGCGCTCCGCCATGAAGGCGAGATGCTTCGGGTCGATGCACTCGCCGGTCTCCCGGTTGCCGAGCACTTCACCCGAAAGCTTCAGCAGAATCCTGCTGTACTTGACCTTGCTGCTTTTACCCACGACGCAAATTATACAATTTCCTGCGGAAATTGGCAATAGGCAACGTGACAATTCTTGCACTGCGCGGTTCTTCTGCGGAACCTCCGAAAGCCGGCGACGGGCGCCCGAGACGCCGGGTCACCCGCGGAATATGACGAACTTGCGCATGAAGAAGTTGAGCATGAACGACACGGCGACCTCGACGACGACCGCCGCGGAGGTTGTCACTCCGGCGAACTCGATCAGGGCGCTCTGGATCGCAAGCGCCACGGCCGTCGCAAGCGCCGCGACGCCGAAGAACATGCCGAACTCGACATACCAGCGGAACTTGCCCGGGCGGAACACGAAGGCGCGGTTCATCAGCCAGCAGAAGACGTTTGCGACGGTGAACCCGGCCGCGGTCGCGACGCCGGCAAGGAACCAGCGCGCATGGTGCCATGGCTCCCCGCCGGTGAAGACGACACTCGGAAGACCGAGCAGCTCAACAGCCTTGTCGCTGGGCGTAAGGCACTTCAGGCAGGTCGACGCCAGGGCGTAGAACACGGCAACCTGCACAGCCGTCGACATGACGCCTATGACGCCGTACTTGACGAACTGCCAGAACGCGCCGCAGTCGTGCGAAAGGATCTTCGCCGCGGCCTTAAACATTCAACTGCGATTCGTCGGCCTTGACGTCCGTGAGCCCGAGCTTTCCGAGGTCGACAGACTCGATGCCGAGCGGCTTGGCCGTCTTCCAGCCGCCGCGCGTGAAGTCGGGGACGTCGACGGAGCTGCCGCGGTTCAGCGCCGAGATCTCGGAGAGCTCGCAGACCGCGCAGGAAGCCGCGAGATCGTAGACGTCCATGTCGAGCGGAAGCCCGTTCTGGAGGCAGTAGCAGAGCCTCAGGTCCATCAGGAAGTCCATTCCGCCGTGGCCGCCCATCTTCTTGGCAAGCTCGCCCGCGACCTTCCAGAGCGGATGCATGTACTCGGCGCAGACCTTGGCGGTGTCCTCGGCGCTCATCCATCCGTGCGCGCCGTCGCCGGGCTTGCCGGCCAGGGCGATGCGGAAAGGATAGTCGTTGAGGCAGCCCATCGTGCCGGAGAGGAGGTTGATGCGGCTGTACGGCCTCGCGCTGGTGACGTCGTGCTGGACCATGATCGTCTTGCCGTTCACGGTGCGGATGACGGTCGTCGACATGTCGCCGCACTTCGGGTGCAGCTCGGCCTGCCAGCTGTCCTCGCCGAACTTGACCTTCGCGTACGCGTCCATCCCGACCTGGTTCGTGGACACGCAGGTGAGGTAGTCCATGCGGTCGCCGCGGTTGACGTTCATGGCCTGCATGATCGGCAGCAGCCCGTGCGTCGGATAGGGGTTGCCGAAGTGCCTGGCGTTCCACTGGAGGCGCCAGTAGCCCTGGTAGCCGCCCTTCGCCGGGTCGAGGTAGTTCAGCTCGCGCAGGTCGTGTATGTACGCGCCCTCGCCGTGGACGAGCTCGCCGAGCTTTCCGTTCCTGACGAGGTTCAGCGAAAGCATCTCGACCTCGCCGTAGCAGCAGTTCTCGAGCTGCATGCAGTGGAGCCCGGTGCGCTCGGAGGTCTCGACAAGGGCCCAGCACTCCTCGAGCGTCATTGCGCTCGGCACCTCGATGGCGGTGTGCTTGCCGTGCTCCATCGCGTAGAGCGCGATCGGGGTGTGCGTCTGCCAGGGCGTGGCGATGTAGACGAGGTCGAGGTCGCTCTCGCACATCGCGCGGTACGCGGCGGTCTCGTCCGCGCCGGAGGTCTGCGAGCCCTCGTAGACCCAGTATTCGCGGGCTGCGGGCTTCCCGTTGTCCCTGAGGTGCTTCTGCTGTGCGTCGACGCGTGTCTTGTACAGGTCGCAGAGCGCGGCGACCTCGACGCCAGGTATGGAGGCGAGGCGGTGCACGGCGCCGGGACCGCGCATGCCGAGCCCGACGACCCCTACGCGCAGCTTCTTTATCGGAGCCACGGCGTAGCCCGACATCGCCCCGGTCCCGCCGACCTTGGCGGCGGTGCTGGCGCATCCGGCCAATGCGGCGGCGGCGCCCATCCACGCGGTACCCTTCAGGAATTCACGACGGTCTGTGTTCACCTGCTTCCCTCCTTAGCTAGCTGCCGAAAATCAGACGCCGCCCCTGCCGCGGAGCGACCCGTGGCTCAGGAACCCCTCATACTTGCGGACGAGGAGGTGGCTCTCCATTATGCGGAGCGTGTCGAGCGCGACGCCGACGATGATGAGCAGCGACGTGCCGCCGAAGAAGCTGGCGATGGACCACGCGAGCGGCGGCTTGGTCCAGCTCATGATGAGCATCGGTATGAGCGCTATGGCCAGCAGGCCGCATGCGCCGATGAGCGTGATCTTGGTCATCACGTCGTCCAGGTACTCCGCGGTGGCGCGGCCGGGGCGGATGCCCGGGACGTAGCTGCCGTCCTTCTTGAGGTTCTCTGATATGTCAACGGCGTTGAACTGCGTCGCCACCCAGAAGAACGTGAAGAACACGATCAGGACCGAGTAGATGGAGATGTGCAGCCATGTCGTCTCGGAGAGCATCATGGCGAAGTCGTGGAGGCGCCCGGTCGGGGCCGCGACGTACTTGACCGCCGCCGCCGCGATCTGGATGAGCGGCTGCGCGAAGATGATCGGCATGACGCCGGTGTAGTTCACGCGGAGCGGCATGAACGTCTGCTGCATGCCGTAGGTGTTGCCGCCGCCGACGGAGCGGCGCGTGGAGTGGATCGCGACCTTCCTGACGCCCTGCGTCAGCATCACCGTGCCCATGACGACGAGGAGGAAGAAGAGGATCAGTATGAACAGGCCCGAGATCGGGGCCGTCTTGGCCACGAAGTAGCGGTTGTACGCGGCCTGGATCGCGTCGGGGAGGCGCGAGGTGATGTTGATCATGATGATGAGCGACGCGCCGTTGCCTATGCCGAACGTCGTGATCTGGTCGGCGAGCCACATCACGAAGAGCGACGCCGTCGTCATGCCTATCACCGTCATCAGGTGGAAGCCGAGGCCGGGATGCGGCACCAGCACGTTGTTCGCGAGGCTCGGGTCGATCATGCCGGGACGAGAGAGGATCGTCGCGATGCCCCAGGCCTGCACGACGCAGAGGCAGATCGTCAGGTAGCGCGTGATCTGCGCGAGCTGCTGGCGGCCGTTCTCGCCCTCCTTCTTCATCTTCTCGAGCGAGGGGATGATGGACGACAGCAGCTGGATCACGATCTGCGCGGAGATGTACGGCCAGATCGAGAGGAAGCCGATCGAACACTGCCCGAGCGCGCCGCCGGTGAACGTCTCGAACCACCCGAACAGCGTGGAGTCGCCGCTGCGGAGGTTGTCTATGATCTTGCCGAGTTCAGTCCAGTCCACGCCGGGCGTCGGTATCTGCGCCACAAGACGGCACACGAAGACTAGTCCGAGAGTAACTAATATTTTCTTGCGCAGCTCCGGGATGCGGAACGCGTTTGAAAAGCCCTTCATCATCGACATGGTTGCTTTTGCTCCTTTTGTTGGTAAATTGAAAGGATATTATACCAAAAATCAGCCGCCCCTTTCAAGGTCGCGCCGCATGGCTTTTTTCTTCAGCGCGTCGCGCTTGTCGTGGAGGGCCTTTCCGCGGCACACCCCGAGCTCGACCTTGACCCGCCCGCCCTTGAGATAGACCTTGAGGGGAATCAGGGTCAGGCCCTTCGCCTCGGTCTTCAGCCGCAGCTCGCGGATCTCCTTCGCGTGCACGAGGAGCTTTCGCATGGACTTGGGCTCGTGGTTGAACCTGTTGCCGAACCTGTACGCAGCTATGTCCGCGCCGACCAGCCACAGCTCCCCGCCAAGCACCGCGCCGTACGCCCCGGACAGCGACACCTCGCCGTGCCGGACCGACTTGACCTCGGTTCCGGTCAGCTTTACGCCGCACTCGACCGTCTCGAGCACGGCGTAGTCGTGCCTCGCCTTCCTGTTCTCGGCGAAGACCGGGTTGAACTTGGACTGGGCCACCTGAGGCTCGTCAGTCGGCGAACAGGGAATTAACGCTGATGCGCTTCTGGTTCCACTTCGTCTTGGCGTCCTCCGCCTTGGCGATGGAGTCGAAGTCGATTTCGGCGATCAGCTTGCCCTCGGCGACCTCCCTCAGCGCTATGTCGCACTTGTCCTCGTCAAGGGACTCGGGCTTGATGAGCGGCTTGGCGCCGTTGATGAGCTCGCGCTCGCGCTTCGAGATGAGGTTGACGAGCACCGGCGTGGACGGCACCTTCTCGTGGGCTTTCTTCAGAAGTTCACTGTTCATTCGCTTTTTTCTCCAATGAAGTGCATAGTATACTACATTTGCCCCCGGAGCGCAACCACCCGCGCCAGGAAGCCGCCGGAATCACGACCGCCCCTCCCCCTCCGCCGGGCGCACGTCGACGCCCCGCGGGCGCGGATGGTGCGGATGGTGGTGGTGGTGCAGTATCTTGGCGCGGCGGCCTGTGATGACCGGCACGCCAAGGTGATACTTGATCGCGAGAGCCCTCAGGACGAAGATGCAGACGATGCAGACGATCCCGCACATGCGCACGTCCACGCCGCACGCCGCGAGGACGAAGTACACAACCCCCCCGGCCGCGCACGCGAGCGCGTACAGCTCCTTGCGGAATATCAGTGGAACCTCGTTTATGAATATGTCGCGGAGGACGCCGCCGAACACAGCCGTCACGACGCCCATCATTATGGACAGCCACCAGCAGTCAACAAACTGCTCCAGGCCGAACTCGACCCCGGCCGCCGCCGCGACCTCCACGCCCCTCACGGCAATGACCTTCTCCATCCCTATCACCATGAAGATCGATATAGCTATCGTGTCGAACACGAACCAGGTGATCTGCTCCGTGATGAAGCGCCGCCCGAAAAGCGCCACCGCGACGACGGCCAGGAAGGTCGTGACGAGGTAGCTCGGGCTGTCCAGCCAGAACGGGGGGACGCCGAGCAGCAGGTCGCGCAGGGTGCCTCCGCCCAGGGCCGTGACAAGGCCGATCACGTACGCCCCGAACCAGTCGAACTTCTTCACGCTGGCGAGCCGGACGCCGGACACCGCGCCGGCGAAGGTCCCGAGCTGCGTAAGAAGCTCCAGGAACGGGGCGGGGCCAAGCAGGGCCTCCACTATCTCCCTAACGGCCCCCATGCCTCAGCCCCCCCCCTTTGCGCCGCCGTGGGGGATGGGCTTCCAGCTCCTCGTCGGGTGGACGAGCGTGAACAGGACCGTTGCCGAAAGGACGAACGAGAACACCGGGAAGGTCGCCACGGCCCACCACGTCGGGCGGCGCTTGTGGTACGAGAGCGCCACGGACGCCCACGCCGACATCCATCCGACCACCGAGACGAACGCCAACACCCCGAAGAAGAACGCGGACGACGGCAGCAGGTCGTCGCCGCGGCATATCTTGTACACGAACGCGACGAAGTCGACGAGTATTATGAACGCGACCGACATGCCGGTGAGTATCGCGAAGTAGCTGTCGAACAGGCGCAGCGACGGCTTCTTCGCCATCGCCTTCAGCCAAGGCGCGAAATAGAGCCTCGCGACCTGCCAGCAGCCGGTCGCCCAGCGGCACAGCTGCCGCCACATGTGCCGCGCCGTCACCGGCTGCTCGTCGGCGTACTCCGCCTCCGGGACGTATCCGACGCGCCGCCCCGCGATGTTGCACTGGACGGAGAACTCGACGTCCTCCGTCATCGTGTAGGTCTGCCAGCCCTTCTCGCCGAGCACAGGCAGCATGAACGCGAATCCCGTGCCCGTCAGCTTGCCCGAGAGGGAGAGCTTCGTGCGGACGCGGTTGGAGAGCTCGTTCATGAGGTCCCAGTACACCGTGTACCAGCCCGAGATCGAGTTCCTGCGGGCGTTGGACGACATCCTCCGCCCCGTGGCCACGACCTCGCCGTCGTTGAGGGCGTCGTTTATCACGTCCAGCCACTGCCTGGAGACTATGTTGTCCGCGTCGAACACGGCCACGGCGTCGAACCGTCCGCATTCGCGGACCTTCTCGATGCCCCACGCCAGCACGTCGCCCTTCCCGGCGCTCGGCTCGGTCTTCTCCCACACAGTCGCCCCGGCCGCACGTGCCTTCGCGGCCGTGCCGTCCGTGCAGTTGTCGGCGAGGACGATGACTTCGCGGAACGCCTTCGGGTACGACGACATCAGGACGCTCTTTACTGGCAGCTTTATGACGCGCTCCTCGTTCCTCGCGCATATCAGCACGGCGAAGCGCAGCATCCGGTCTGACTTCGGATGGCGCCTGCGTGGTATCAGCAGCCCGACCGCAACGACGAGCGTAGACCACAGGAACACAAGGCACAATATGCCGCACAGGAGGTAAAGTGTGCCCATAACGTTTCCGTCGCTAGTCATCGCGCCACCTCCTGTGTGCCCATAGGTACTGCTCAGGGTACTGGCGGATCACCGCCGAAAGCCTGTCGTTGAGCGCCTGCGTCGCCGCATCGCGGTCTGCGTCCCGGGCGAAGCGCAGCGGCGCGCCGCCCACGAGCCTGTATCGGTAGGGACCGATGCGCACGAACGACCCGACGACTATGCGGCGCCCGTAGCGGACCGCGAGGCGGGTCGCGCTGGTGAAGGTCTTGGCCGGCCTGCCGAGGAACGTGAGCTTAACCCCCTTCGAAGTGTGCTGGTCCATCAGTATCGTCATGGCGGCGCGGTCGGTCTCCCATTTCCGGAGAATGTCCGGCGTGAAGCCGTGGTTCTTGTCTATCACCGTGACCGGGCCCCTGAAATGGTGCTTCTTCATCCAGTTCGCGACGAACTTGTTGTTCATGACGCGGGCGATCGCGATCATGGGCCTGGTGAACGACAGGACGTTGGTGGCGGCCTCCCATACGCCGTGGTGCGCGCTGACGAGCAGTATCGGCTCGTCGGGGGTGTCGAGAAGCAGCTTCACGGCCTCGGGGTCGGCGCCCTCGAAGTCCAGGTGCTCCCGCCAGTTGCCGGCGTTCACGACCCCCGGCACGCACAGCGCCTCGCAGATGTGCCCGGCGAGGTGGCACCACGCCTTCTTCGCGATGCGCTTCGCCTCCCTCTCGTCCGCCGTTATCCCGCACTTCAGGATGTTGCGGACGGACAGCTTCCGCCGCCTGAAGAAGAACGGCCAGAGAAGCGCGGCGAAGCCGGCCCCGAATCCGTAGGCGTGTCTCTGGACGAACGTCATCTCTCGAAGCGTATTGTCGCGGCGCGTCCGTGTCCGTCGAGCCCCTCGACGGCGGCGAACGCCTCGATCGTCCTGCGGGTCTCCGCAAGGTCCTCCCTCGTGAACGCGACGAAGCTGTGGCGGCGGCGGAAGTCGTCAGGCGTCAGCCCGCTGAACATGTTTGCCGCTCCGCCCGTAGGCAGCACGTGGCTCGGCCCCGCGACGAAGTCGCCGGCGGACTCCGGCGTCCACGGGCCCGCGAACACGGCGCCCGCGCTCCTCACGCCCTTCATCACCTTAAGCGCGTCCCTGGTCATTATCTCGAAATGCTCCGGCGCGAAGCGGTTGACGACCTCAAGCCCCTCCCTGACGCCCTTCGCCACCACTATCAGGATTCCGTCGCGGTCGATTACGCGCCGCACAAGCGCCTTTCTGGAAAGCGCCTCAGTCTGGCGGAGGACCTCCGCCTTGATCGCCTCAGCAGACTTCCTGGACGTGCATACGCAGAGCGACTTCTCCCATCCGCTGCCGTGCTCCGCCTGCGAGAGGAGGTCGGCCGCGATCCAGCGCACGTCGACCGAGCCGTCGGTAAGCACCGCTATCTCGCTCGGCCCCGCCACCTGGTCGATGGCGACGTACCCGAACACCTGCCGCTTCGCCGCCGTGACGTACGCGTTGCCGGGGCCTGCGATCTTCTGCACCTTCCGGCAAGTCTTCGTGCCGAAGGCCATCATGCCTATCGCCTGTATCCCGCCGACGCGGTATATCTCGGTCGCCCCGGCCAGCCCGAGGGCGTAGAGGAGGACCGGGTTCACCTCGCCGGTCCTGCCGGCGGGCGTGCATGCGACGATCTCCTTCACCCCGGCGGCCTTCGCGAGAGTGACCGTCATCACTGACGTAGACGCCAGCGGCGCCGTCCCCCCGGGAACGTAGACGCCGACGCGGTCCATCGGGGAGAAGAACTCGCCGACCTTCCCGCCGCGCGGGGTGCCCATCGACCACGCCCCGCGAAGGGACGCCTTCGAGAACCTCGCGACGCGCCTGTGCGCATCCCTGACGGCCCGCACGACGGCGGGGTCGATGGACTTCTCGAGCCTGGCGATGTCCGCCTTGACGCGGAGGTCCCTGCCCTTGAAGCCCTCGAACCTGGCGACGAACTTCCTCACCGCCGCGTCGCCCTTCGCCTTTATCGCGGCGAGGACGGAGCGCGCGGCGTCCTCGGCCTCATCGGGGAACGCCGGGCGTGCGTTGAAGCGCGCGACCCTGGGGTCGCCGGCATCGACAATCCTTATCATCCAGTCACTTCTCCCCGAGCATGCACTTGACCGTGCAGTCGCAGGCGAGCTCCCCGTTTACATAGCCCTTCATCGAGAATATCCCGAGCTTGGAGCCGATCTTGACGTTCTCCACCACGGTCGTCATCTTGTCGCCGGGCCTCACCGGCCGGCGGAAGCGCGCCGACTCGACCGACGCGAGGATGAACACAGCCTCCTTGTCCGGGTCTGCCGCCAGTGCGCCGCGGGCGACGATTCCGGCGCCCGCGACCTGGGCCATCGACTCGACGAGCACCACGCCGGGGACTATCGGATTCCCCGGGAAGTGCCCCCGGAAGAAGTCGTTCTTCTCCTCGGAATAGGTATACTCGCCGACGCACCCCGTCTCGTCAGCCGCGATCAGCGTGTCGACGAAGAGGAACGGCGGGCGGTGCGGAAGGAGCTCCACGCCCGGCTTGTTGTACGTGTTCTTGAATTCTGGAATTTCCATTGCCGTTCCTTTCTCAGCCCTCGACCTTCCTGAACACCAGTATGCCGTTGTGCCCGCCGAAGCCAAGCGACGAACTCATGGCGACGCGGATGTCGCGCCTGACGCCGACGTTCGGCGTATAGTTGAGGTCCAGCTCCGGATCGGGGTTCTCGTAGTTGATCGTCGCGGGGACGAACCCCTCCTTGACCGCAAGCGCGGTTATGGCCGCCTCTATCGCGCCTGTCGCGCCGAGGCAGTGCCCGTGGAACGGCTTCGTGGAGGATATGTTTATCTTCCTCGCCTGCTCGTCGCCGAACACGCGCTTGATCGCCGTGGTCTCCATCGCGTCGTTTAGCTTGGTGGACGTCCCGTGCGCGTTTATGTAGTCGACAGTCGACTTGTCCTCCACGCCCGCGTCCCTGAGCGCGATCTCCATCGCCTTGACCGCGCCGTCGCCGGACGGATCGGGCGCCGTGATGTGGTACGCGTCGCACGTCGCGCCGTATCCGGCGAGCTCGGCGTAGACTTTCGCGCCGCGAGCCTTCGCATGCTCCTCGCTCTCGAGTATGAGGACGGCCGCGCCCTCGCCCATGACGAACCCGTCGCGGTCGGCGTTGAAAGGACGGCAGGACTTCTCTGGGCAGTCGTTGAACTTGGTCGCGAGCGCCTTCTCCTTCATGAACCCGCCGACGCAGAACTCCATTATGACGGCCTCCGTCCCGCCGGCGACGACGACGTCCGCGCGGCCGCAGCGGATCATGTCCAGCGCATAGCCGAGCGCGTCAGTAGAGCTCGCGCAGGCCGTGACCACAACGTGCGAGGGCCCCTTCGCGCCGAGCGCGATGGAGATGTTCCCGGCGCCCTCGTTGGCGATGAGCTCGGGGATTGCGAGCGGCGAGAGGCGGTCCGGCCCGCGGTCGAACAGAGTCTTGAACGACTCCCCGGTCACGTCAAGCCCGCCGATGCCATTGCCGAGCACCGTCGCGACGCGGTCCATGTCGGGAGAAAAGCCTGTGTCGCCCTCGACGCCCTTCCTGGCCATGCCAGCGTCCTTCCACGCCTCGACTGCGGCGGCGACTGCGTACTTCGTGAAGTTCGCCATGTGGCGGGCCTCCTTCCTGTCGAGGAGCCCCCCTCCGATTGCATACTCTTCGAACCCCTTGACCTCCGCAGCGACCTGGCTGGTGCAGCGCGATGGGTCAAACTTGGTGATGCGCGTGATGCCGGGCCGACCCTCCTTGACGGACTGCCACGTGGCGTCCTTGCCGTTGCCCACGGCGGTCAGCATCCCGATGCCCGTGATCATTACTTTCTTCATTTTGTCTCCTGTTGCCGGGCGTTGGCCGCCCGGAGGTTGTTCGTTCTAGAGGTTCGGCCAGGTGCAGTATGTCCCGGCGTACGTCAGGCCGGCGCCGAAGCCGACCATCACGATCTTCATGCCGTCCTTCAGCTCGCCCGCCCTGACGGCCTGGTCGAGCGAAATCGGTATGGACGCCGCGCTCGTGTTGGCGGTCGTCTCGAGATTGAGCCAAAACTTCTCCAGCGGCAGCTTCATGCGACGCGCCACGGCCTCTATTATGCGCCCGTTCGCCTGGTGCGCAAACACACGGTCTATCTCCTCGGGCGTCGTGCCGAGCATGGCGCACAGGTCGCTGGAGACCTTGGCCAGCGTCTTTACCGCGAACACAAACACGTCGTGCCCCTTCAGCGTCAGCTCCGGAAGGAAGGGCTGCGGCTTCTCCGGGACCTTCGTCTCCGGCGACACCGGCAGGGCCTCCCTGCACCCGCCCGTCCGCTTGATGAAATGAGATCCATGCCCGTCCGCGCCGAGGATCGTGTGCGCCTTCGTCTTAAGGGATGCGACGCCAGGCGGCTCGTCGTTGCCGAGGACGACGGCGCCGGCGCCGTCGCCGAAAAGGATGCAGCTGGAGCGGTCCGTCCAGTCAAGTATGCGGGTGAGCGACTCCGCCCCGACGACCAGGGCCTTCTTGTCGGGATAGAAGTTCACGAACCCGCGGGCCTGCTCCAACGCGTACACAAAGCCCGCGCAGGCCGCCTGCAGGTCGAACGCGCCCGCGTTCACGCAGCCCAGCAAGTCCTGTACGACGCACGCCGTGGACGGGAAGGGATTGTAGTCCGGCGTGGACGTCGCCAGCACGATCAGGCCAATCTCCTCCGGCTTGACGCCAGCTGCCTTCATCGCCGCCTCGCCCGCCTTGGCCGCCATCGTGGACGTGGACTCGCCCTCGCCGGCCACATGCCGCGAACGTATGCCAGTATGCGAATATATCCATTCATCGGACGTATCCAGCGACTTCGCTATGTCGTCGTTGGTAACAACCCTTGGAGGCAGGTAGCTACCCGTCCCTAGAATGCGTATGCCCATTACTCTCCCTTTCGCGAGATTTTTGCAATATATTATATCAAAAATGGCACTGGAACGCCATAGGCTCCAGAAAACATAATGGAATTTGCTCCAGCCCAAGCCTCAGGATGCGGACGAACGCACCTATAACTAAGGAAATCTCCCTGGATTCCGCTATTTAACGTCCTCTATCGATACCTTGCCGTTGATGCGGCTCCCGTTCACGCGCCGCCCGTCGGAAAGCGCAATGTTCTCGAACGAGACCTCGCGCCACGACTCGGGGCAGCCCTTGAAGAACTCGACCTTGCCGTTCGTCTCGTGCGCCATCATCTCGAGCACCGCAGTCGCAGCCGCGCACTGTCCGTCCATCTGCATGATCAAGGGATGTCCCATAAACAAGGAGAATCCCGGGCTGAATGCATCGTGGAGCGACCCATGCCCTGGATTGTTGTAGAATGTCGTCCAGCTGTGCAGCGCATGGACAGCCGCGTCCGGGCTGCCGAGGTGCGTGTGGAGAATCGACGCCCATGGCACACACCACCCGGTCCAGAGGCCTGTCCCGCGGTAGATCCATGTGTTGTACGTCTTCGACGCGACGTCGCGCACCTCCTTGTCCGAGAGGTCAAGCGTGTCGAACGGATAAAATCCCGCCATGTGGGAGTGGTGGCGATGCGACTCCGTGAGCGGCTGTCCGCGGAAAAGCTCTATGCCGCTCTCCCCGGCCGAATAGCGCGGAAGGCGCTTCTCGACGTCTAGCCACATCGAGTCCGGCTCCTCGCCGAGGAGCTTCGCCGCCTCCGCGAGGTCTCGCGCGAGGCGGTGCGCGGCGGCGAGCTGGAACGACGGGTCGCGCCCGACCGCGCTTCTCACGTCCGATCCGCCCCACTCGGGCGAAGGGCCGAGCGGAAGCGTAAGGCGGCCGTCCTCTTCCTCCATCATCGCGCGGTAGACGTTCATCGCCCCCTTCATGAAGTCGTAGGCCCCCTCCTTCAGGAACGCAACGTCACCGGAGTATCGGACATAGCGCATCATCATCGCGGCCACCCACGCCGTCGAGGCATGGTCGATCGTGCCGGTCCAGAACCCGCCGATGCACACGCCCCTGTCGTCGACCGAGTGAGGGAGGACATAGCCGTCGTCGACGCCTACGAACCTCCTGGCGTTCTCCCTCAGGAGCGGCCGCCACGAAAGAACCATCCGGAAGAGCGGCTGGAGGTTCTTGAAGTGCCCGCCGCGATAGGCCGGGGAGTAGCACTCCTGGACGTTGATGTTGAAGTGGTAGTCGCCGTTCCACGGGACCAGCCTGTCGTCCTCGAGCCACACGCCCTGCAGTCCAGCCGGCACGCCGTCGGGATCGGTCATCGCGCCAAAACGGTACATGCCGTAGTCGAAGGCGCGCTGCACCACGGGGTCGGGCACCTTCACGCGCGCGCCCTCGGCCCAGAACTTCGCCCAGTATTCACGAGACTCCTTCGCCACGGCGTCGAAAGAAAGCTCCCCCGCGAAGGACGCCTTGCCGCCGCGCCCTGTCTTGAGCGCGACCACGCCGTCTTTCTTGGTCCATGAAAGCCACACGGGCTCGTCCGCGGGAAGATTCCACCCGAAGCCGCCCGTGCCATCCGACACGCCGTCGAAAACAGCGGCCTTCTCGAATCCAAGCGGCTTGAGCTGTCTTTCATAGACGGGGAAATCCGTCGCGGGGACGGTCTTCACCTCATAGTCGACGCCTTTCGGGAACTTCATCGCGAAGACGCCGCCGCCAGCTTTCGACATGGCAATCTCGACAAAGGCCCGCCCGTCGCCCGCCTTCACCGCAGGATACCACAGCTCAAGACGGCCAAGGCCCGTCGCCGTGTCCAGTTCGCCGCGCTTCACGCGCCAAGCGTCCTTGAACGTCACGACAACACGGCCTAGCGGAAGCATATAGGGATTGCGCGGCTCGCCCTTCGGGGTCTCCTTCTTGAAGAGCCCGTAGAGGCGGTCCCTGTCGCCGGAACGCACGGCGGCGACGATGTTCGTGTAGCTCTGCGCGGGAGTCCAGACATATCCACCGCGGTGGTCCCAGAGGTCAGACCGCCCTACGGTGAGGCGGATATCCCTGTCCCCGCCCCAGACGAGGACGCCAGTCCTGCTGTCGCCGAAGGCCAGCCCCTCGTGGCAGCTCCCGAGTCGGGGAAATTCCCATGTAACCGTCTCGGCGAAGACAGACAGCGATGCTGCGGCAAAGACAAAAGCTAGGTTTTTCATAGGGCACATTATACCAAATCCCCTCCGCAAAGGGAATGCCAGCCCCCTCCGTCCGCATCGCCCGCATGCCGCAGGCCTCTCCAGGCGCGTCAGAGCTTGACGAAGCCGAGGTCGGAGGGTATCCACCAGCCGTGCGGCGAGAGGTCGAATGGGAAGACACGGATCCCGTCCGGCTGGCAGTTGCGCTTGAACGCCTGCGTGAAAAACCGCCGCATGAACGTATCGAGAGTCCTCTTCACGGCCGCCTTGTCGAACCTGCCGGCGAAATGGCGCGTCGCCGCAGCCAAGAGGTCCTTCGTCCCCATCTCGTTGACGATGAAGTTCCAGAGGAAGAAGTCATGCAGCTCGTACGGCCCGATCTTGTCCTCGGTGACCTGGCCCTTCACGAGCTCCGGCGAGACAGGCGTCGCCACTATGTCCAGCAGCGCGTCAGCGGCGACGCCCGGGTTCTCCTTCGCCCACCAGTCGCAGACCTTGCGGACGACGGTCTTCGGGACGCCGCTGTTCACTCCAAACATCGACATGTGGTCGCCGTTGTACGTACACCACCCGAGGGCGATTTCGGAGAGGTCCCCGGTTCCAAGGACGATGCCGCCCGACATGTTGGCCTTGTCCATCAGGATCAGCGTCCGCATGCGCGCCTGCGCGTTCTCGAACGTGACGTCCGGCGTCTTGCCGTCGTGTCCGATGTCCTTGAAGTGCTGGCGGCACGACTTGACGATGCTGATCGTCTCCAGGCCCAGGCCAAGCCCCTCGCAGAGCTGCCCCGCGTTGCCCTTCGTGCGCTTCGTCGTCCCGAACCCAGGCATTGTGAAGACGTGTATGCCCGCCTTGTCCAGCTTAAGCCTTTCGAACGCGCCGACCGCGACGAGCAACGTCAGGGCGGAATCCAGCCCGCCGCTCAGCCCGACGACAACATCACGGCAGCGTATTGCCTTGAGCCGTGCCGCCAGGCCCGCGACCTGCGTGCGGAAGACTTCCCCCGGCCTGCACGGGAAAGGCTCCACCTGGCCGCGCTTCGGGGGCTTGCCGAGGAAGGCCCTGTGTCGCGCGAGCGAGCCGTACCTCTCTTCGTCCGCGCGGGCCTTCACTTCGCGCCCCCTTCTTCGCAGGCGTGCGGACAGCCAGCGCACGGGCACTTGTAGCCTTCGCCGTCGATGGACACGTCCTTGCCCGTCCAGCAGTATGTGCAGAGTCGGTCCTCCGGCAGCCCTATCGCCTTTATCAGGTCGTCGATGCGCTGGAAGGCGAGCGTCGTTAGGTTGAGCTTCTCCCTGACGAACTCGACCATCTTCTTGTACGGCTCGCCGTCGGGGTCGACGTACTTCGACACGTCGGCGCCCTCCCCCTCGTGCCCGCGTATGTAGCGGCGGGTTATGAGGTCGTATACGCTCTTGGAGCGCGAGAAGTTGAGGAACAGGCACGGATAGAAAAGCGGCGGGCAGGCGATGCGCATGTGCGTCTCGAGGCAGCCCTCTGAGTACAGCTTCGCGGCCTGCTTGCCGAGCTGCGTCCCGCGCACGATGGAGTCGTCGCAGAACACCAGCCGGCGGTTGCGGATCAGCCCGGGTATCGGGATGAGCTTCATCGAGGCGACGTGCTCGCGCTGCCGCTGGTCCTGCGGCATGAACGAGCGCGCCCACGTCGGAGTGTACTTGACGAAGGGCCGGGCGAACTTCATGCCGGCCTCGTGGGCGTAGCCGAGCGCATGAGACGTACCGGAGTCTGGAATGCCGCAGGCGGCGTCAGCGACGGTCGGGGTGCGCTTCGCGAGGGCGCTCCCGCAGCGGTAGCGCGTCATCTCGACGTTGCGCCCTTCGTAGGAGGACGCGGGATAGCCGTAGTAGACCCAGAGGAAGGAGCATATCGCCATCTTCTCGCCTGGCTCCACGAGCGTGATGTCCGCCTCCGGGGTCAGCTCCGCGACTTCGCCTGGGCCGAGGTCGCGGACGTACTCGTAGCCGAGGTTCGGCAGCGCGCAGCTCTCCATCAGCGCGATCATCGCCCCGTCCTTCTTGCCGAGGATTATCGGAGTCCGGCCCCAGCGGTCGCGTGCGGCGTAGAGCCGCCCCTTGTCGTCCAGGATCAGCATCGAACAGCTGCCCTTCACCTTGCTCTGGACGTACTTGACGCCCTCGACTATCGATGGCTGCGTCGCGATAAGGGCGGACACGACCTCCGTCGGGCCAACCATCCCGCTCGTGGTCGAGAACTGCAGCTGCATCGAGTTTGCCTCGAAGAGCTCCTTCTTTATCTCCTCTATGTTGGATATCAGACCGACGGTCACGATCGCGAACGTGCCGAGCTTGGAGCACATCACCAGAGGCTGCGGGTCGGTGTCGGATATGACGCCTATGCCGACGCTGCCGGAGAACCTGCCGACGTCGTTCTCGAACTTGCTGCGGAACGGCGCGTTCTGTATGTTGTGTATAGAGCGCTGGAAGCCGCCGCCGCTGAGCACGGCCATGCCTCCGCGATGCGTCCCGAGATGAGAATGGTAGTCTGTGCCGAAGAAGAGGTCCGCAACGCAGTCCTCCTTCGCAATCACGCCGCAAAATCCGCCCATGAGCGTCTCCGTTTGTTGTATGTTGTAACCCCTCTCCCGCTTTCTGCGGAAGATTCCCATATTTTACCATATCGGGCCTGTGGTGTCACTAGCAAAGCGAGGACGGCGAACGCGCCCCGTCCCCTGCGCCGCCGCTAAGGCCGCCTCCCCCGGCGCGCAAGGACAAGCGCGCAGGCGACCCAGACCGCGAGCATGACGCCGGAGAAGAGAAACACCGGCAGCCACCCGTGCTCGACCACAAGGGTGAACGCGATGGCTGTCCACAGCCCTCCGCCCATGAACGGCTCGTGGAGAAGCTGCTTGTAGCCGAAGCTCGCGGCGGCGCAGGTCTTGGATTCGGGATCGACGGTCCGCAGCAGCAGCAGGCCCGTCGCAGTGACGCCCGTCGCCTGCCCGAAGTCCGCGATCGCGCGCTCGAACCACGCCTCCTTAAGGCACCGGGGCCCGAACCATAGGACGGCGAAGACGCTCCACGCCGCGCCGGCCGCTATGATCACGACAAGGGGGATCCAGTTGGCGGCGACTACCTTGACGCTGATCGTCGCCACCGCGGAGACGACCAGGAAGTCAAGGGCCGCGCCGGAGATCCGCTCCATCTGCCCGTGGTCGACCATGAGGTCCTTCTTGATGACGCGCTTCGAGAACAGCTGGAGGAGGACGCCGCCGATCATGCAGAGCGGGAAGAGCGGAAAGTCTTTGAACACCTTCCAGCCCGTGAGGCGCAGGAGCGCGAGGATCCCCACTCCGATTGCGATGGCGACGCCGACAATCGCCAGATGCCACGCGAGGGAGTCTATTGAGTCGCTCATCACCGTCTGCAGCCCGGCTGCGGGACGCCTCAGGCGTCGGTGGACTCCAAGGCGCTCGTGTCCGCGGCGGCGCTCGAACGGCACGACCTCGTGGACGATTCCCCGGCTGTGCGCCCAGTTGACGAGCGCCATCCCCACGACAATCCCGACGATCATACCCGCCGTCGCGACGGTGAAGCCGAGCGCCGCTCCGTCCTCCCAGCCGGACAAGGCGAAGCTCTCGGACATGCCGCCGACCGTGCCGTGCCCGCCCTCGAAGCCGATTTCTATGAGATTGCCGAAGCATGGCGGGACTCCGCACAGCCGCGACAGGACGAATCCGGCCAGCCCGAGGCCGACGACATACTGCCCCCAGGCGATGACTTGCCCCAGCACAAGCTGCGGAAACGCTATGGACACCACGCGACGCAGGCTGGGAATCGCCTTGCCGAGAAAGAGCGTCGCAAACACGACGTTGATCAGGAAGCCCGGGACCCGCCGCATCGCGCCGAGAAACCCTGGGTCGATCCGGTCGCCAATCGAAGAGAACACCACCAGCCCGATCGCACCTCCTACGACCGAACTCGGCAGGTAGAGCCGCTGCAGCAGCGAGACCTTCAGGCGCACGAGCTTGCCGACGACAAGCAGCCCGCACAGAGTCGCGAACACTCCTATCGCCTCCGGCATTCCGCACCTTCCCCTGTCTTGGTCTTTTCCATTTTGCTATTATATCAAAACCGGGCCTGCGGCTTCAACTTGCCCTCGAGCGTCACGAAGCCACCACGGGCTCGTCCTGCCCAAGCACCCTGAGAACGACGTCCCCGAGGCCCGCTTCCGCAAGCGCGGCGCGCATGGCGCGCTCGGCAAGGTGGGGGGCGTTGCATTCCCTCGACAGGTGCGCGAGCGACAGGGCCCTGAGCCTCGGCGAAGCGAACCGGCGCACCAGCGCCGCGGCGTCGTCATTCGCCAGATGCCCCCTGTCTCCGAATATCCGGCGCTTCAGGCTTTCGGGCCGCGCGCTCGCCGCCAGCATCTCCGGGTCGTGGTTGGACTCGAGCGTCGCGATGTCGGCCTCCGAGAGGTTCACGCCCACCGAATCGAGCGGCGCGCCGACGTCCGTTGCGTGGAAATACGTCAGCCCCTCCGCCCTGACGAGATATCCGACGGGGTCCGGGACGTCGTGCGGAACAGAGAACGCCTTCACCGCGAAAGGCCCGACCTCGAACTCCTGTCCGTTCTCGAAGACGGAGAACTCCGACTCCCCGACGCCGGTCACGGACGCAATCGCGTCCGCGGTCATCATGTTCGCGAAGAGCTCCGCGCCGGGGAAGTGCGAATGGAACGTCGCGAGCCCCTTGACGTGGTCGACGTGGTTGTGCGTGAACACGGCCGCGACTATCCGGCGCGGGTCGATGCACACGGCCCTGCAGCGCCGGACCAGTTCGCGGCAGCTGACGCCGCAGTCTACCAGCAGCACCGAGCCGCCGGACTCCACGCAGTAAGCGTTGCCCGCGCTCCCGCTCGCCAGCGATGCAACCTTCACGAGCCCTCCGGACTTCAGCCGCGCTCGAAGGCCCGGTGCGCGATGTCCCTGCGGTAGAACATCTTGTCGAACGATATCTTCGACACGCCTGCATACGCCCTGTCGACCGCCTCGCGAAGCGTCGCCCCGACGCCGGTCACGCTGAGGACTCGCCCGCCGGACGTCACCACCGCGCCGCCTTCGGCCTTCGTGCCGCAGTGGAACACGACCGCGCCAGCCGCGGCAGCGTCTTCAAGGCCGGATATCGCCTTGCCCTTCTCGTACGATCCGGGATAGCCGCCCGAGGCGACGATCACAGTCGCGGCAACCTCGTCCTTCACGACGACGTCATCGTCCGCCAGCCGCCCCGTGGCGGCGTGCAGCAGGGCCTTCGAGAAGTCGCCGCCGAGACGCGGCAGGACCGCCTCCGTCTCGGGGTCGCCGAAGCGCGCGTTGAACTCGACCACGTTGACCTTCGAGCCGGAGAGCGCGACCTTGCCGCCGTCCGGCGTGATCATGAGCCCCGCGTAGAGGATGCCACGGTAGGTCGTACCGCGCCGCCTAAGCTCGCGGATCACGGGAAGGATTATCCTCTCCTTTATCTCCGGCAGCATCGCGTCCGTGACGACCGGCGCTGGGGAATACGCGCCCATTCCTCCGGTGTTCGGCCCCTTGTCCCCGTCGAAGATGCGCTTGTGGTCCTGCGAGCTCGGGAGCAGCACCGCCGTCTCGCCGTCGGTCATGGCGAGTATGGAGCACTCCTCTCCGTCGAGGAACTCCTCCACCAGCACCTCCGCGCCTGCGGCGCCGAACCTGCCCGCGACGAGCATGTCGTCGATCGCGGACTCCGCCTGCTCCTTCGTCTCGGCGACGACGACGCCCTTGCCCGCAGCCAGCCCGTCGGCCTTTATGACGACGGGGAGCCCGTATTTCGGGAGCGCCGCCTTTGCCGCGGCCGGATCTGTGAACACCTCGGCCTTCCCTGTAGGGACGCCAGCCGCGTCCATGACCTCCTTGGCGAAGCGCTTGGAGCCCTCCATTCGCGCGCCAGAGGAGACCGGCCCGAACGTCGGGATGCCGAGCTTGGCGAGCTCGTCAGCGAGCCCCTTGACGAGAGGCGCCTCGGGTCCTACGACGACCAGGTCCGGATTGTTCTCCCTCGCCCACTTCGCGATGCCCGCGACGTCCTCCGCGCCGACGGCGACGCCGGCGGCGACAGCCGCGGTGCCGGCGTTGCCCGGCGCGCAGAAGAGCTCGTGCCGCACGGGGTCCCTGGAAAGCCTCCACGCTATCGCGTGCTCGCGTCCGCCGCTTCCGACGACCAGAATCTTCATGTCTGCGCTCCTCTCCTTACCTGCGCTTCGAAGCCTGACCCGGCACGACCAGCCGCTGCCCGACCCTGAGCGCGTCGCTCTTGAGACCGTTCATCTCCTTGATGCTCTTCACCGTCGTCCCGAACGCCTGGGATATCAGCGAAAGAGTGTCGCCCGGCTGGACGACGTACTCCTCGCGCGGACCGGAGTGCGAAGGCGTTGGATCGGCGACCGGACGAGACGCCGGCTCCGGCTTGGGGATCTTCTTTACTATGTCGCTCACTATCTCCCGGCGCTGGTTCTGCATATCCGAGCGGAGACGCGCGAGCTCGGCCCTGAGGGCGTCGATCTCCGCCTTGAGCGCCGCCACCTCGCCGCCGCCGCGCTCCAGCCTCGAGACGCGCTCCGCAAGCGCGTTCTGGTTGGACTCCAGCACGTCCACCTGCCCGGAGACGCGTTGCATCTGCTCGTAGGACTGCTGCCTGAGGAAAGCCTCCCGTCCGCCGGGCGGCGGCTCCGCGTTCGCCGCCATCCCAGTCGCGAAAACCGCCAGCGCGGCGGCCGTCTTGATCTTCATCTTGTTTCTCCTTTCGTTTATATCCAGAAGCAAAGCCACACGACGCCCGCGACCGCGGCGGCCAGCAGGAAGCGCGTCCTCTTGAGGTCGGCCTCCTCCTGCCGGATGGTGCGCCCGAAGGTCTTCATGCCACCGCCCGAGAGGTAGTGGAATAGCCTCCAGCCGTGCTTGCCGCCCGCAGCCGCCCCGCAATTCGCGCCCTGGTACGCGTCCAGCAGCCACGGGGCGCTGGACCTCGTGTACGAGTGCGCGTCTTCCACCACAGATGTCGCTATCCTACCCATGTCACGGCAGCACCAGCGTCTGTCCAGCCTTCACGTCCCCGGTCGGCGGGACCGTCGCCTTGTTGGCGTCCTGAATCCTTCGCCACGCGGACTTGCGCCCGTAGAACCTGAGGGCGATCAGGCTCAGTGTCTCGCCCTCCTGCACGACGTACTGCTTCGGGCGACCGTCCGCGGAAGCCGCGGAGCCGTCTGCGCCGAACCTCCTGCCGAGCTCAGACAGCTTCACTGGGGCGACGTTGTCCGGAGTCTGCTCCGGCAGCAGCTCAGACCCCTTCGCCGCCTTCTCGGCCTCCTCCCGCTCCTCCTCCTCCAGAAGCGCCTTGGCCTCGGGATTGAGCGAGAGCGGCTCATCCTCGTCGTCCGCAATGTCCGCCACTCCGGCCTTGCGGGGGGCCTCGTCGTCTTCCTCCGCGCCCACGGCCGCCGACACGGCGCGCGGCCTCTCGGAATCGTCGTCGTCCTCGCCCATGCGCTTCAGCACGGCCTTGGTCTGCGACAGCTCGCGCTCCAGGGTCTTGACCCGCGCCTCTGCGGCGGCAAGGCCCTTCGCCAGCTCCGCGCGGGCCTTCTCGGACTCCGCGGCCGCGCCTCGCATGGCCTCCAGCTCCGCTGTGAGCTTGGCGCTGTCGCCGAGGTTGTACTTCTTGGCGAATTCCGTCGCCAGCAGCTTCTCGCACCCGTCCATCCTGTCTTTCGCGAGCCGCGCCCTGTCGCTGTCCGGGGCGAGCATAAGGTAGTCCCGGTAGGAGCACATGGCCCCAAGATAGTCGTGGATGCCGTCCTGCAGGAGAACGGCGAGCTGGAAGCGCGCGCTTGCGTTCGAGGGATCGGCCTTTACCGCGCTTTCGAACCCCTTGGCCGCGGCCTCGATCCTGCCGGCCGTGTAGTCGGCGACGGCGGCCTGGTAGAGCTTGTCCGTCCGCTCCTCCTTCAGGTCCTCGCGCCTCGCGTAGTCGCAGGCCCCAAGGGCCAGGAGCGCCGACACGGCGGCTACCGCCTCAATCCTCGTCATCGGAATCCTCCTCCCCGCCTTCCTCGTCGTCTTCGTCGCCTTCATCGTCGTCGTCCTCGTCGAATTCGTCCGGGGTGTCGTCGATGAAGATGTCATCGTCGGATCCCTCCTCGCCTTCGCCATTCGGCAGGAGCCCTTCCTCCGAGTCCGGCTCCGGGTCGGGTGCCGGCGGCTTGGCCTCTTCCGCCGCCTTGGCCTCCTCCGCCTTTTGCGCCTCGTCTACAGCCTCCTCCAGCTCGGTCTTGGCGGGGGGCTTCCTGTATGCCGCTGCCTTCTCGCGCGGGTTGGAGCGCTGCAGCGTAGGGTCGAGCTCGTTCAGCTGCTGCAGGGACGCAAGGCCGAAATGCTCGAGAAAAAGCGCCGTTGTCCCGTATAGGAACGGATGCCCGGGCAGCTCGGACCGCCCCACGAGCCTGATGAGCTGCAGGTCCATCAGGGTCTTGATGTTGGCGGAGACGTCCACGCCGCGTATCTCCTCCACCTCGCTTTTCGTTATGGGCTGGCGGTACGCGATTATCGCGAGCGTCTCCAGAGAGGCGCGCCCGAGGCGGCTGGGCCGGTCCAGCTTGAGCATCGCGCGGACGTAGCGTCCGCAGCTCGGGACTGTCTGCAGGCGGTACGAGCCCCCAGTGCACACCAGCTGGAAGCCGCATCCGGCGACGTCAAGCGCCTTGCCGAGCCCCTTCAGCGCCTCCTCTATCTCGCGGCTCGTGCAGGTCCTGTAGACCTCCATGACCTCGGCGTTCTCGCCCTCCTCCGGCTCTACGGCCTTCACCGAGGCCCTCAGGTCGCCCGCCGTCAGCGGGGTCTCGCTCGCGAAGAGCAGCGAGCCGACAATCTCCTGCAGGCTCCTCGGAAGCGGAATCTTCGCAGCGTCACTCATATTCGTCTGGCCTTTCCAATGGCTTGTCCTCGGGCATCTCCTTCGACGGAAGAATCGTTATCTCGTGGAACGCCGCGTTCTGGTACACTATTACGCGGTGCTGCCTGAGCAGCTCCAGCAGCGCGAGGAACGTCACTATCACCTCGCCCTTGGGCGCGTCCTCCGCGAAAAGCGTCCGGAACGACACCTGCCCCTCGCTGCGCGTGCGCTCCAGGACGTAGTCCATCTTGTCCGGAACAGAGAAGCGCATGCCCTTGAGCTCCTCGTGCGGAATCTCGCTCGCGCGCGCAAGGACCTCCTGGAACGCGGAGAGGAGGTCGTAGAGATCCAGGTTCGCAAGAGCCCCTCGCGCGTCTGCGGCGGTCTTCTCGAACTTCGGGCGTCCGCCGCCGTAGTCGAAGCTGTTCGCACGCATCGCCTCCATCGTCTCCAGGCGTATCGCCGCGTCCTTGAACTTCTTGTACTCGATGAGCTGGCGCACGAGGTCCAGCCGCGGGTCGACCCACTCCTCGGCGGTGTCCTCGCCGGCGCTGCGCCTGTCGACCGGAAGCAGCATCCGAGACTTGATGACCATCAGCGTGGCGGCCATGACTATGAACTCCCCGGCGATGTCGAGGTTCATCTCCCTCGCCTCGTCGATGAACTTCATGTATTCGGCGGTTATGTGCTCTATCGGTATGTCGTAGATGTCCAGCTCTTCGCGCCGGATCAGGTACAAAAGCAGGTCAAGCGGACCCTCGAACACGTCAAGGTTCACCTTGTATTCGTCTGCGAATAGCTGCTCCTGCGCCATTGAAGGGAATTATACCATATTTTGCCCCGACGGGGCGAAAATATGACTACGGCAACACTGCGGCGCGGAAGCCGGGACATGCACCCCGGCTTGGCCGCGCCAGGCGGACGCCATCCAGGGCCTGGATCAGAGGGCGATCTTGAAGACAGGCGCGAACTCGACCGGCGCGGCGCCGGGCAGGAACTTCGGGAACTTGACCTCGAGCGCTCCGTCCTTCGCAGACCAGTCCACCTTCGTCGCGGAACCGAGCATCGAGACGCCCTTGGCGTCCTTGAGCCCCGGTATCTTGACTTCGTCGACGTCCTTGGCGAAGACGGTCATGTAAATGGCGTCGCCCTTCTTGGTGAAGTATATCTTCTTCTTCGCGAAGTCCTTTGGCGCCGCCGCCCAGCGGGTCGTCGCGTAGATCGCCTCGCCGTTGACGTCGAGCCAGCGGCCGATCGCGAGCAGGCGGTCCTGCATGATCTCGGGGATGCGTCCGTCGGAAGTCGGCCCCACGTTCAGCAGGAGGTTGCCGCCGCGCGACACGCACGCCACGAGCGTCTCGACGCAGCGCTCGCGCGACATGTAGTCCTTCGGCGTCTCGAAGCGGCTGTAGCCGAAGGAGTTGCCGATGCCGCGGCACTCTTCCCACGGATGAGTCGCGTTGTCGCCTGACGTGTCGCCGCCCTCGAGCGCATACTCGGTCGTGTAGTGTCCGCCGTGGTGACCGCGGCACTCCTTGCCCCAGCGGTCGTTGACGACGACGGTGTCCTTCACCTTCGACTCGTTGTAGAGCCAGGCGAGGTACTCTGTCGAGCAGTGGCGTTCCGACGGATAGTCCCACTCGCCGTCGGGCCAGATGATGTCCGCCTCGTAGTTGTCGGCGAGCTCCTTGAGCTGCGGCAGATTGACGCGGCGGTTCCACTCCTCGGGCGTGAGCGCGGACGGCGAGGGCTTGCCGTCGCGGATTCCGGGATAGAGCGGGTTAGCGTACTCGAGCATCGAGAAGTAGAAGCCGCGCTTTAGCCCGGCGTCGCGCATCGCCTTGCAGAACTCGCCCGCGAGATCGCGGCCAGAACCGACGGCGGCGGCGTTGTAGTAGGGAGACTCGGGGCTCGGCCACAGCGCATAGCCGTCGTGGTGCTTCGAGGTGAGGACGACGTATTTTGCGCCCGCCTTCTTGAAGAGCTCCGCCCACTCGGCGGGATTGTAGTGCTCTGCCGTGAACTGCGAGGCGAAGTTGCCGTAAGGCGCGTTGTGGTAGAATTTCTCGTGGTGCTCTAGATACGGCTTCTTGCCCTTGAGCAAAAAGCCCTGGTACCACTCGGAGTAGCAGTCCCACGCGAACTTGCCGTCCTTCGAGACATTGCCGAACGCCGGCACCGCATACGGCCCCCAGTGGATGAAGATGCCAAACTTCGCCTCTGTCCACCATGAGGGGACAGGTCGCTTGTCAAGCGACTCCCACTTGGCCTCGTATGTCTCCGCAAGACCCGACGACGCAGCAACCAGCGCAAATGCAAACAATAGACTTTTCATGAATCTCCTTGTTTATTTTATGAAAATTACGAGTCCCGAGGTGATCAGAATCCTGTCGGACGCAACCCACGGCTTCCAGCCCCAGACAATCCTGTCGTCTGCCCCTTCCGGATGGACATACGAGCAGTCAAGCGACGCCTTCTGGTCGATCAATGCCCCGTTGCGGTAGAGCTTCCAGCCGGTACAAGTGTATTTGTCGCCAGTCGAAGGGTTGGTCCATGTCGCATCAGCGCGGAACGTCGTCGCCCAGCCCGCCGCGGGATCGACATACACCCGCGGCAAAGGTGTCAT
>Ga0310786_10002387_pt1 | contig 28822 bp, 21 predicted proteins | sample AusTroGonzalo_MG_FD_203881 | JGI IMG/M metagenome (GOLD analysis project Ga0310786, IMG submission 203881) | Bovine rumen microbial communities from tropical cattle in Woodstock, Queensland, Australia - Gonzalo_03 (v2) (version 2) | ecosystem: Host-associated > Mammals > Digestive system >...
TTCATGCTCATCATGCGGCGGAAATATTATAACGAGCAGTACATCTTCGGTGGCAAAATGTCCGTTCTGCAACCATGATGTTATAATTTCATCGAATTTTGCGGGGGATATACGTCCTGATAAGGTGATACCATTCAAAAGACATTCTGATGAATTTGCGGAAAAGTACAGGGAATTTATCGCAAATTCAAGATATGCCCCTAAGGAGTTCAAGGACGAAAAGGTAACGGATAATATAGTTGGCTGTTATATCCCGATATGGCTTTACAGCTGTACCTGTGACACGGTTGTCAACGATATGTACAGGGCAGAAGCAAGGATAAAGGATTATCCTATTCTTGCGACTGACATCAAAAAGAATATTTTCTATGCAGCTGAGCCATTTAATTACAAAGAGGCAGAGAATTTTACAGAATCCTGTCTCACTGGTTTTTATGCAAACAGATATTCTATAGGAGCAGAACACGCTATACAAATTGCTGATGATCAGATAAAAGGAATATGTTCTATAAGGGCTGCTTCACAGGTTGAAGGTGATTTTGTTCCTGGCAAAGTAAAGAATAATACTGAAATAAGTGATAAAAAGTTACTTTATTACCTTGTACCAATATGGCTTTTAAATGTTAAGTACGGGAATTCTAATTATACCTTTGCAATGAATGGGCAAACAGGGGAATTTGTCAACTCTGATGTACCATACAACCGCAAGTATTCCGTGGACTCGATCCTTATATTTGTAGCTGTTGAGATATTATCATTGATATTGGCATATTTATTTGTTAAAGAGGACTATATGAGTGTTGCAGTAGCTTTATTGGTTGCAGTACTTTTAGTTGGATTTATGATCACACCGTTAAATTTTATAATAACCTATATACTGCACAGAAAATTTTTTAAAAAGTCTATCAACGGACTTGGCTTTAATGAAAGCGAAAGAGTTGCAAAGATATCAGATTTTATTGATGGAGAGATAAAAGTCAGCAAAAATGCTGATTTCCTTCCGTAAACAGTGAAAAGTCATTAATCAGATACATCTTATGTCATACACAGTGATATATGGATTTAGACGCGATATACTTGACAATTTTCAGCTTTTCGTGTATAATATACTCGTAAATTTGATATAGGGGGGCGGTATTATGCCAAAAACTTCAAGAGACAAAGAACTTGATAAAATGTACAAGGATCTCCTTGAGGCACGTGACAGTATCCATGCAAGAAAGGACGAAGGAAACAGACTTCTGAAATTTTTTGTCGGACTGCTTATGCTGGGCGGCGGCTTGTTCATGATATTCCAGAATATCAGTGTTGAAAGTACGTGGGGCTACGGCGGTTACTTCTTCAGGATAGGCGGCTTCGGACTTCCTAACGGACTGATAATGCTTCCGATAGTTGCAGGTATCGCAATGCTTTTCCTTATGGACAGAAAGATATTCGGCTGGGTAGTTCTTTCTATCGGAATAGTTATTGTGCTCCTGAGTGTAATGCTGACTACACACCTAAGATGGCGCAGCACAAATGCTTATGTTTTCATAGTAATGTTCGGGCTTGTGGCAGCAGGCGGCGGCATGGTGCTGAGAGAGCTTTTCAGAAGAGATTGAATAAAACAGCAAGACCCGTGAACTTAGTTCACGGGTCTTTTCTTATGTGTGCCACTCGGAATCAAGAAAATCAATACGGCTGCGAAGCCACTCTTCGAGATATTCAGCCGCCTGTTTTTCATTCAAGCAGCCGAGTGATCTTTCTGAAAGCTCAGATGCAAATTGATTATTATTTATGATATTGTTCCATTTTTTGTAGTTTTCCTTGAAATCATTCTGATATTTTGTGCTGTCATCCTCGATCATGCTGCATATATCATCAAAAACACCTTTATCATAAGCCTTCGTCCACGTATCCTTTATCATGTCTTGATACCAGTCCTCATAGGCAAGTACAGCGAGCCACGGGTTTATCGAGGGCTTGCCCATGCTTGGGTCAGGTATAATGTTTGCGGCATAAAAGCCGTAACTATCCTCACAGCGCGGTCTGTTTCCCATTGATGAGTCAAAGTCCCAGGGAGCTTCAAACCGCAGCTTTTTGCTGCCCTTATTACTGAAATCTGCGTCCATATAGAAGCTTGACCAAGTAATATCAGCATCGCAGGTGAGCTCGCTGACTATATACATATCCACAAGTGACTGCACATCGACAACGTTTTCCACAGCCTGCTGAGGAGTAATTGAGGTAGTCTCTGAAACGGTTTTATACTCGTCATCAAATACGAAAGCCTTATCGTTATAAGCGGCCTCATACATTATTTTATAGGTATTGTTAACGAAGTTTTCAATGAAATCGTGCTGCTCCTGAGAATAGACCTCGCTTTTGATTGTAACGCCGAGAGGCTCTCTGATAGTTCCTCCTGCACTGAGACATTTTATTGTCCTGCCGCTGCCGTCATTTCCGTCATAGGGCTTTAGCAGGGCATTGTTGTTAAGGTCAAGAGGGAACGCTTTAAGCTCCTCCTCGTTCTCGAAATATCCGTCAAATTCAAGAAAATAACCTATATCTGTGCCTTTGTAGTCTTTCTTGGGAGTATTTATATTTACTCTGTTTTTGGTTGCCTGCTGCTGCTCGGTAAGCAGGTAGACACCCATGTATTCACCGTTTATTTCAACGTTCACAAGCTGTGAGTCAGCACAGTAAAGACCGTCTTCGCTGAGTATCTTGCGAGCACCGTACATTGCAGCCTTGTTTCTGAGCATAGAGCCGTCCTTGTATTCGGCGAGAAGTACCCAGTTCTTGAATTCTGCGCCGCCATTGAGTCCGAGAAGATTGGTTTTCTGCTCGAATTTTATTCTCAATGGCTTCTTTGGGTAGTCTGTGGTCCAGTTTCCTCTGACCTTGACCTTCGCAGCACATGGCTCAAGATTGTCGCTTTCGTCCTTGGTGGTTAGCTTTAAATAGCAGTCCTCATAGTAAGGCTCGGGCGGCATTTCATACCCGGGTGTCCACAAGGATTTTGCTTCTGCAACGTGCTTGGCAACAGGCTTTGTTACGAAATCCATAACATTTTCGGCCGTGCTTTTAGTTTGTATGGATATGATCGGCAGATTTAAGCTTTCCGATATCGTACTTGTTTTGATTTCGGGGATTATTTCTTGGGGTTCCTTTTTCGCAGAACAGCCGAAAAGGAGAGCGGCTGACAGCGAGAGGGATAATATCTTATTTAGTTTGCTCATAAAAGAATCTCCTAACAGCAATAATAATAAAATTATAACACATTTTTTTAAAAATATCAATATTTTGAAAAAATACCTATGAAATATGTAAGTACAGCGTCACGCTGCTATAACATATTGTTTAAAATGAATGTACTTATCCTGCTGAAGATTTACATATATAATGTATAGAGAATATTGTTTTAATAATAGTTGTAATAAAAAGGAGCTATTTAGTTATTTTTTCTCAATAAACAGATTTTGAATAAAAAAACACTCCTTACGAAATATCAGTATTTTATAAAAAATAGTAATCTGAATACCTTATTTAAAAATTCGCACTAAAAGTCGCTTATGACAAAAAATGGTATAGTAAAAACATATACGCTAATGCTGCGTTAAGCTTGAACCAACCTAATAAGGCTAAAAATCTCTCTTTTTAAGCTCGTGAAAAAAGGGTCGAAAAAATCCTACTTTTTGATTTTTATTGCTATTTCAACCGCAATATTTGACTGATATGCGTTTTGAGCGCAATAAATGACTTGTGAGGTTTATAGTAATTTAATTATAATTAAGTTAGAAATAAAAACAGCAAATTATACCGAGGGTATTACAAAATCCAATTCTTTATCTCAAAAGGAGTGATTTAGTTGAAGCTTAATAAGATCAAAAAGATCATCGGCGCAGGTGCATCCGCAATGATGATCGCAGCTGCTATCCCTGCTGTTGCATCAGCTGCTGACCAGCAGACAAGAGGCAATATCGGCGGATACGACTACGAAATGTGGAATCAGAACGGTCAGGGTCAGGCATCAATGAATCCCGGTGCAGGCTCTTTCACCTGCTCATGGAGCAACATTGAAAACTTCCTTGCACGTATGGGTAAGAACTACGACAGCCAGAAGAAAAATTATAAGGCTTTCGGCAATATCGTCCTCACATACGATGTTGAGTACACACCAAGAGGAAATTCTTATATGTGCGTTTACGGCTGGACAAGAAATCCTCTCATGGAGTATTACATCGTAGAAGGCTGGGGCGACTGGAGACCACCCGGAAATGACGGTGAAAACAAGGGTACAGTATCCCTTAACGGAAATACATACGATATCCGCAAGACAATGCGTTATAATCAGCCATCACTTGACGGTACAGCAACATTCCCACAGTATTGGAGCGTTCGTACATCAAGCGGTTCTGCAAACAATCAGACAAACTACATGAAGGGTACAATCGACGTTTCTAAGCACTTCGAGGCTTGGGAAAAGGCAGGTCTTGATATGTCAGGTACACTTTATGAAGTATCTCTTAATATTGAGGGCTACAGATCAAATGGTTCTGCAAACGTAAAGAGCGTCACTGTAACACAGGGTGAAGGCGGCGGTCAGCAGCAGAACAATGACTGGAACCAGAACAATGACTGGAATAACTGGGGACAGCAGAACCAGAACAATGACTGGAACAACTGGGGACAGCAGAACCAGAACAATGACTGGAACAACTGGGGACAGCAGAACCAGAATAACGACTGGAACAACTGGGGACAGCAGAACCAGAACAACGACTGGAACAACTGGGGACAGCAGAACCAGAATAATGACTGGAACAACTGGGGTCAGAATAACGACTGGAATAATCAGAACCAGAATAATACATGGGACTGGAACAACCAGAACAATAACCAGTGGAACGGCGTTGTAAATAACGATTGGAATAATAATAACTGGGATTGGAACAATCAGAACAACTGGAACCAGAACAACGACTGGAATTATCAGCAGCAGAATAACGATTGGAACAACCAGAACAATAACTGGGACTGGAATAATCAGAACAATTGGAACCAGAACAATGACTGGAACAACTGGAATAACCAGAACCAGAACACATGGGATTGGAACAATCAGAACAACAACACATGGAACGGTGTTGTAAACAACGATTGGAACAATAACAACTGGGATTGGAACAATCAGAACAACTGGAACCAGAACAATGATTGGAACAACCAGCAGCAGAATAATGACTGGAATAACCAGAACAATAACTGGGACTGGAACAATCAGAACAACTGGAATCAGAACAATGATTGGAACAACCAGCAGCAGAATAATGACTGGAATAACCAGAACAATAACTGGGACTGGAACAATCAGAACAACTGGAATCAGAACAATGATTGGAACAATCAGCAGCAGAATAATGACTGGAATAACCAGAACAATAACTGGGACTGGAACAATCAGAACAACTGGAATCAGAATAATGATTGGAACAACTGGAATAACCAGAATCAGAACACATGGGATTGGAACAATCAGAACAACAACACATGGAACGGTGTTGTAAACAACGACTGGAACAACCAGCAGCAGAATAATGATTGGAACAACTGGAATAATCAGAACCAGAATCAGGGCAATAACGGAAGTGCTTCAACAGGCAAGTTCAACAGCTCTGCTACAATGGCAGATGATTTCAGAACAGGTTCATCACGCTACTTCATAGCTTCTGATGGCTGGACAAACGGCAATCCATTTGATTGCGGCTGGTACAAGTCACAGACCGCTTTTAGAAACGGTGCGCTCGAGCTCACTATCGACAGAGACAACACAGGCAAGTATAACTATGCAGGTGCTGAGTACAGAACCAATGATTTCTATGGCTTCGGTTACTATGAGACATCTATGCAGGCTATAAAGAACAATGGTGTTGTATCTTCATTCTTCACATATACAGGTGAGTCTGACAACAATCCTTGGGACGAGATAGATATCGAGATCCTTGGTAAGGATACTACAAAGGTTCAGTTCAATTACTATACAAACGGTAAGGCTGATCACGAAAAGCTCTACGACCTCGGTTTCGATGCTTCACAGGGCTTCCATACATACGGCTTCGATTGGCAGCGTGACCACATCACTTGGTACGTTGACGGCAAGGCAGTATACACAGCTTACGACAATATCCCACAGACACCCGGTAAGATCATGATGAACGTATGGCCCGGTATAGGTGTAGATGACTGGCTCAACCACTACGATGGAAGAACTCCTCTCACAGCACGTTATGAGTGGGCTACATACAACAAGCAGTAATAGCTTATAAATGCCAAATAGGTGTTTGCCTATAAAAAAGACCGCATTTCGTGAGAAATGCGGTCTTTTATTATTGTATCAGTAATTATATTTGTGTGTGACAATTCAGGCAGACCTTAAATTGCCCTTTCAAGGTATATGCTGTTTTCACTTTCACTTGAAAAAGTAAAACCATGTTTTTTGTAGAACCTCTGGGCGTTGGTATTATACTTTAATACTTCAAGTTTCAATGTTTTCATGTCATTTTCTTTTGCTGTAAGTATAGCTTTATTTAATAATTTGCTGCCGTATCCTTCGTTTCTGTATTGAGGTCCCACTGCGATAAATGAGATAAATGCTGTCTGTGTCGTATGGTCATTTGCATAAATTGAAAAGAAACCGATACGCTTCGTTTTTTCCTGTAAGCAGTATACGATGCCGTTAGCGGCAATTTTTTCTGAAACAGAATCTACATATTCCTCTTCGCCCTGGAGCGGCGGCAGTCCGTCATTGAACTCAAGTAATGTCCTTTTTATCCTGTTATGGTCCTTGATACGGATAAAAGAAATGTTGTTTGGGGATAGTTTGTCGTTGAATTGAATGTTTTTTTTCATAGTTTTCTCCTTGTATAGTCTGATGTGTTTTATGATATAAAGCTTATTATCCTTTGATTATCAGTTGAAAAATGACAGATCAAAAGAAAGCTTTTTATATGTATGTTACTGAAAAAATGTAAAATAGATAGTAGTGTGAAGTTGGAAAGTATTATTTGAAAAATGACATTCTGTTTATAGTATGTGAAGTGTAAAGCCATATATTACGATATTATGGCTGTTTGTATCCCCCTTAAAAGATTTTATTTCATTTCGGCTTCTGTGTACTTGCCTTCTGCAAGTGCCTTTATGGTATCTTCTGTGATATCGTTATCCTGACCGAGTACGTAATACTTGCCGGAAGTACGCTCCTTGACGGTCTTTGTGTATGTGTCCTTATCGGTCTTTTCGCCGCTGAGGTAATAAACAAGCTCTACGTTCTCATCGTTTTTCTTGCTGTTTTCGTTATCTCCGTAAGTGAAAGCTTCTTCAAATTTGAAAACATTGGTGAAGTTATAAATGCTTCCTGATGTATAGCTCGGACCGTCAAATTTCGTTGCTATTTCGTTTTTATCGGCATAGTACAGCATAGTGCCGTCTGCACCGAAGGTGCCTACAGGTACGGGACAGCCGTTCCATGCGAATACATCAACATAAGGTGCGTAATGATAGCCGCCTGATACAAAGAGCTCTGGAACTCCGTCACCTGATATATCCATGAGTGAGAAGTGGTTGTCATCGTTTTCCTTCTTATATTTAAGGTAGTCGTTGAGTACGGCGCAGTAAGCTTCCTTCCAGTCCTTAGCACCGCCGAGGGCTGCATTGACGATGTCATCATCGAAGCTGTGATCCATGCCTATTGATTTGAGTACGCCCTCAAAGAAATGGTTGTATTCTTCTGTATACTCGTCCTCTGTGACTTCCTTGCCGTTTACCTTAGCAGTATTGTCGGTTAACTGATAGGTGTATACATTTGGGAACTTGTCGTTTTTCAGACGGTAGAGCTGAACTGTCTGGATATGCTCAGCATCATTGTATCTGAATGTAGCAAGGAGACTTCTCTTCATTATATAGCACAGGTCTGCGCAGTTCTCGATCTTGTCAAATTCTGTGTAGTCGGTATCGTTCAGGGACTTTACAAGATAAGTCTTATTTCCCATAGGACCGTAGGATATGATGAGCTCTGGTATCTGATCATCGTTTATATCATAAACAGTAAAACGTGCTGTATCATCGTAATCATCGGATTTCTTGAATTCCTCAAGCTCTTCGCGGTAAAGCTTGTCCCAGCTCACGTCCTCCATTTCCGTAACATCAATGGTTTTTCCTTCAACAGGATCTTCATAGGAAGTATCTATATGCATATCATCGAATTCTGTTGTAGGCTCTGTATTGTCAGTGCTTGCCGAAGAAGACGTAGAAGCTGTTTCGGGAGCTGTAGTGCCGCCGTCGTCTTTCTTTTCATTCTTTGAACTGCAACCGCAAAGAAGTGCAGCTACACATAAAAGAACTGTTAGCTTTTTCATATCTTGACCTCCGTAGTATTTTTATCTGTCATAAGTATTATATCACACATTTAATGATTTGTCATCTCTCTTATTGCTATTTTCGCAGATTAAGATGAAATGCATGTGAAAATTTTCTGAAAAACTGCTTAAAGGCTCGATAAAGGTATTGAAAGATAACCGGGATTTTTGGCGGGGATTTTTGCTTTATTTTGATTTTTATGGTATAATCAAATAAGAATTTTAATTTTTAAAGACTTTTTAAACTTTGGTATGTTATCATATTAACAGTGAAACACAAATAACAACAGCGGAGGATAGTAAAATATGTTCTTTAAGATGCTGAAAAAAGACCTGAAATGCAAAAAAGGTCTGAACGTGATACTGTTTATTTTTATAACTGTTGCATCGGTGCTGGTATTTGCAGGCTCGGTCGAGATATTCTCCTATCTGACAGGTGAAAAGAGAATGAAAGAGCTGTGCAATATAAGTTCTGCGGATATGATGGTCATGAACAGTATAACAGAAGATGAAGAAAAAATGAAAAAGCTTGAAAGTGTTCTTGATAATTATAAGGATATTGAGAAGTATTATTCCTGTGATATGACGAGGATAGATCCTTTAAGAATGGATTATCCCAATATCAAGGAGGACGAAAACAACAGCTTTTTCAAAAGGCAGACGTACCTTATGAAGCTGCCCTGTGAATATGATCTTCTGTATGATACAAATGATATGCCATTTTCTTTAAAAAGTGGTACAATAGCCTGTCCTGTGGATTTCAGTACAAGCATTGGACTAAGAATAGGCGATAAGGTGAAGTTTACGACTTCTATGGGTGATATCTATGAGCTTGAAGTTGCCCATTTCTTCAAGGAAAGCGGCTTCAACAGCAGAAAGCGTATTATTGTTGCAGATGCTGATTACGATATCCTTACAAAGGACGAAGTAAGAAAAATGAAGGATTACGGACTCTTTATAAGGGACAGTAATTCAGTGAAGATCGACGAGATATTTGAAAGCTTGAAGGCTGAAAAAATAACCTGTCCTATATATATGAAAAATGATTTTTCAGACGACAGCTTTATAATGCAGGCTATTGTCTCGGTATTCGTTGTTATAATCAGTGCATTCCTTATAGCTATCATATTTATGACAATAAGATTTACCATGATAGCTGATCTGAAGAGTGAGGAAAAGGAAATAGGTATGATGAAGGCGCTTGGAGTTGATTCCTTCAGCTTCAGGTGGCTGTTTGCGGCTAAATATATAGCTTTTGCCGTAGTAGGAGGTGCTATAGGTATTGCCGCAGGCATACCAGTTTCGGGATATGTGGTAAATCTTTTCAATGCAAATGTTATACTTCCCCAGAAGCATGAGATATTTATCATCGGTATCATAGCTGTACTTGTCATTATAGCAATGATGATAGGCTTTTCGCTTATGGTAATGCGCAGGATAAACAAGATATCCGTTATCGACTCTATACACGGCGAAAACTGCGGTGAACGTTTCGGAAAGGGCTTCCCACTGTTCCTGCATAAAAGGAAGAAGATGTCAGTTCCTTTTTTCCTTGCCGTTACAGATATACTCGGACGATTCAAGAGATACATATTCCTGATAATAGCTTATACTCTCGGTGCGGCAATAATCCTGCTGGCTTATAATGTCCGCAACAGTATAATTTCAAAGAATTACATGAAGCTGTTCCTGTATCATACAATAGATTTTGATGTGCATTTAACAGGTGAATTCTATAAAGATGTCGATAAACGCATTGAGGCAGAGGGAAAGAATACCCACGCAGTCATTAATGAAATGTTTGAAGAAAATGGTTTCCCTGCATATATTGATACTCTGAACTATTCATGGGGCACCCTTCTGAACGAAAAAGACGAAAAGGTCAAGAATTTCGATATAATATGGGGCGAAAATATGGATAAGATCAGATACCGTGACGGCGGCAGATTACCGAAGCTGGAAAATGAAGCGGCCATGAGCTATTTTACCGCAAACAGGCTTGGTATAAAGCTTGGCGATGTGGTGACTGTGGATATAAGTGAGGAAAGCGAGGACGGTCTTTCCACTGAGAATGTAAAAAGACAGCTTGTCATAACTGCTTTCTTTGACTATTTCGAGGCGGGCAATCCTGAGATAATCATGGGTAAGGATTACCGAAAGGGGCAGGAGATTTATCCTAAGGACTGGATAGGATATGTCATAGATGCGCCTGAAAGTCAGAAAGCAGATATAGTTAAGGCTATGAAGAAACGCTTCGGCGGCGATGCGATAAGAACATGGCAAGAGGCGCTCAAAGAGGATCAGATGGCTGATTACGACAGACTTTTCGCTCTTCTTGAATATGTATTGGGCGGTGCGGTTTTATTTGTGCTCATACTTATAACGTATCTGTATTCGACGGTATTCGTCACAGAGGAGACTCCTGAGATAGCACTGCTGAAGAGCACAGGCTTTACAGACGGATCAATAAGAAAATGGCATCTGCTGAGAATGACTGTACTGGTATTATTCTCCGTGGTGATAGCTGAGGTATTGTTCAAGACTCTCGGTCAGCTGCTTATGACTAAATTCATGGAGAGCTATGAGGTAACGGGAGTAAACTTCCTGCCCGAGATAACTTTCAGCTTTGTGATCATACCGCTTATGGTACTCTGTGCTGTACTTCTTACAGTATCTTTGACCCTCAAGGGAATACGCAATATCGGAATATGGAAAATATCAGAGGAATAAGGGAGAGAAATATGGAAAAGGTTTTATCCGTAAAGGAGCTTTGCAAGACTTATATAATAAAGGAATACAGCAATAATGTACTGAGAAATGTTAGCTTTGATCTCAATAAAGGCGATTTCGTATCCATAATGGGACCCAGCGGAAGCGGTAAATCCACACTTTTATATACCGTCAGCGGTATGGATAATATGACATCCGGTTCAGTAGATTTCGGCGGAAAAGATCTTGGATCAATGGACCGAAAAGAGCTTTCAAAGCTCAGACTTACTGAAATGGGTTTTATTTTCCAGCAGATGTACATGATGAAGAAGCTGTGCGTATTTGACAACATCGTACTTCCTGCATATCAGGCAGGTACTCCCAGAGATGCGGCAAACAAAAAGGCGGAGGAGCTTATGCGCAGACAGGGGATAATAGAGATAGCCGAGCATGAGGTGAATGAGGTGTCCGGTGGACAGCTTCAGCGTGCCTGCCTTTGCAGAGCACTTATAAATTCGCCTAAGATGATATTTGCCGATGAACCTACAGGCGCACTTAATTCAAAGGCTGCTGCTGATGTTATGAAGGAGATAATCACAGCAAACCGTGAGGGCACAACTATAATGATGGTAACTCACAGCGTACGAGTTGCTGCAATGAGCGATAAGGTGCTTTACCTTATGGACGGCGGTATCCAGGGCGAAATGGAGCTCGGAAAGCTTGCTGATGACGGTGAGCTGCCTGCAAGAGAGCGCAAGCTGAAAAACTGGCTCATGGAGCAGGGCTGGTAAGGGGGAGCACTATGAAAAGAAGAAAAATATCGGCTGTATGTGCAGTGCTTATGTCGGCGGTTATGCTCAGCGGCTGCGGACGGCTTACATATAATGATTATGAGATCCCTGAGACTGAGACAAGCTTACTTACACCTGTGGCAAATAACTATATAGATAATAATTATGAGGGAACAGCTCCGACTAAGGAAAAAACAAAGGAAGTTTATACATCTGCTGACGGCTTGTGCAGGATAGAGTGCAAGGACAGCTATTATGACGTTACCCTTGACTACGAAAACGGCAGCTATAAGGACGTAGGTGCGGCTTATGCAGAGGCTGTGCTCCTTGCAAGACCTGATTACGGTGAGATGCTTGAGCAGTATCTGTACGAAAACATAAATACAGTTGCAAACGGCTCTAAAGAGGATTATACTGAGATAGAGAAAAGAGTAATGACCTTTTATATGGGGCTTGATGATGACTACAGGCAGGAGCTTGACGGCTTTGCCGGGAAATTGGGAGATAAGGACTTGGAATTCAAGCAGGACGGTATACTCAGCCATGATGAGGTGATCCTTATGGAATTTATCCCCGATGCGCTGAGAGGTACGGCTTGCAGCGCGATCTCTGCCGATGGTGAAGCTACGGCAACAGGCGAGCGTATAACCTGCCGTGTACTTGAATGGCAGCTCGGAAGCGAAAATCAGCTTTGTCAGGCTCATGCCCTTGTGCACTACAATAACGGTGAAAAGAGCTTTACTTCTGTTACATATATGGGATTTTTCCCAATACTCACAGCCGTTAACAAGGAGGGAGTGCTCCTTGGCGAGCTCGATGTGGGAAGCAGTGATGCGGAATATACCTGCGAGGGCAAGACAAGCTATACTTACGCTATGAGATATGCTCTTGAAAATTTCGGCACAGCTAAGGAATGTGCGGAGTATATGGCTGAGAATTCAGAGAAGTATCCTTACTGTGTCAATATACTTGCTACGGATAAAAATGATGCTTATATCGCAGAGCTTGTAGTTACCGATAAGGAGGACGAGGGCGAAACGGTTATACGTGACAGGGATACAAAACTAAATAAGGATGTTGAATGGGACGACCCTAACTATCTATGCGTTGTAAATTCCTTTGCGGCGGAGGGAAATACCGATAAGCTTGCCCACAATGAAGGTAATATAATAAGGTGGAAGAGATATAATTCACTTTTCTGTGGTCAGAAGAATATGACAGTTGATCGATTCAAGGAGCTGATGACCTGTGAAAAAATAAGTGAAAGGCTTGTGAATATCCGCGGCGATGGACTGGTGCATATGGTGATCGCAGACTATTCAACGAATACGCTTCAGGCGATACTTACAGGAACAGAGGGCGTTATAGACACACCTGAGTTTATTGACCTTGGAAGCTGGAAATAAAGGAGTAAAAAATGACAGATATCCTTATCATTGAGGACGACCCGGAAATGGGAGAACTGGTAAGAGATTTTATGATAAAAGAGGGCTTCTCGGTAAGGCTTTGTGCCGATGCCGAGACAGCCCTTGTGCTGCTTGAAGGGGAGGAGTGCAGAGTAGTACTTCTGGACGTTATGCTGCCTAAAATGAATGGTTTTGAGACCTGTACGGCGATACGCAGCATCAGGGATATACCTATACTTATGATGAGCGCGCTGACCGATGAGGAAAGCAAACTCCTCGGTTATGAGACAGGCGCTGATGACTATATCGACAAGCCGTTTTCGGTCAGAGTCCTTACAGCGAAGATACGCGCACTTATGAAAAGAAATGCTTCTGAAAGCAGTGATACCGGGACTTTTCGGAGCTGTGGAATTGAGCTTGATACTCTATCTCGCCGTGTTACCGCAGATGGCAGGGAGCTGAAGCTCAATGCAAAGGAATTTGAGCTTTTGCAGTACCTCATGGAGCATGAGGGCGAGGCTGTCAGCAAGGAGGAGCTTTTCAACGCAGTCTGGGGGTACGACTGCTTTACCGAGCCGAGTACAGTAAGTGTACATATACGCTGGCTCAGGGAAAAGATCGAGAATGATCCGAATTCTCCCGAGATAATAAAGACCGTGTGGAAGGTCGGCTACAGGTTTGGTGGAAGCCAATGAAGAAGATAATGATAACGCTTATCGCAGTCCTTGCAGCAGCTGTTCTGGCTCTGAATATAGGCTGCAAAAGGCTTATGAATATTCAGATAAGCAGGAGAAATATAGCCGTAAACAGGATAAATACGGATATATCAACGCTTATAGCTGACGGAGAGGCTGACGCTGATAGTATAATAGCGTCAAATATCGGGAAATGGAGAGCCGAGTATGGCAACGATATGCCTGATGATATCAGGTTTATTCCTATAAGAAACGAAAGCAATGATATTTTTTACGCTCCCGTGGACAAGAGCACCGCATTATGCACTATATATGACAGAGACGGGAAAATAGCAGGCTTTGCAGGATACCGATACAGTGAAAACAACATCGGACGAATACTGTTCATAGGCAATATCGTTATATTAGTCAGCTTCCTGATAATCCTTGCCCATGCACTTTATTTATGGTTTGCGGTAATATTACCGTTCAGACGGCTGTCGGACTATCCCGAGCGTCTGGCAAGGCTGCGTGATATACAGAAGCTGCCGGAGAGCAGGAACAGATACTTCGGCAGATATATATGGGGTATGAATATGCTGTCCGATGTACTTGCTTCCAGCACTAAGCGTATAAACGAGCTTGAGGGGCAGAGGCGTACTCTTGTATCGTCTATAGCCCATGGAGTCAAGACACCTGTATCAAATATCCGTCTTTATACCGATGCGGTAAGGACAGGACTTTACTCATCTGACCATGATATGATAGTCAGCATTGCCGATAAGATAGATAATAATACCGAAAAGATAGAGGCACTGGCTGCTGAACTCATGAGGTCAGCAGCTTCATCGGCTGCGGTCACAGACCTTGAAATAAGCCGTTTTTCTGTCAAGGAGCTTGCCGACCTTGTTAAAAACGAGTACAAGGACAGAATGGCTATGAAAAGAATTCCTTTTGAGGTTGAATGTAACAGCCGTTCTGTAATGGAAAGCGATAAATACGCTCTTTACCGTACCATAAGCCAGATATTGGAAAATGCGGTGAAGTACGGTGACGGAAAGGGGATAAAAATATCATTTGCGAAGCAGGACGACAGCTTTTGTATTTCCGTAAGAAACAGCGGTGAGCTTCTGCCGGAAAAGGAACTGCCATATATATTCAGGAGCTACTGGCGCGGCTCTAATGCCGCCGACAAGGACGGAAGCGGTATCGGAATGTATGTCGTTAATGAGACAGTTAAAGCTCTGGGGGGCAGAGTTTACGTCAGACGGCTTGAAGAGACTTCGGAAATGGAGTTCGTTATATATATTGAAGATAAATGATATAGTTTGATCGCCCGTGAGCAGCAGCTTGCGGGCTTTTTTACTAAACTGTTGTTAAAAATGTGCAATTGGTGTAAGGAATTTAAGTTTTTGATTTGTGCAGATATACAAATCATTATGAAAATCATAATATTGTATTGACAAACAATATTATACGGCGTATAATATTGTCATAAACCAAATATTGCAAACCACAAAATACTATATGGAAAGGAGCAAGCATATGGGTTTTTCAATTAATGCAGGATTGCTTGACGCTATGGTGCTTTCCATAGTTCAGCGCAACGACACATACGGGTATGAGATAACGCAGTATCTGCGAAAGGCTGTGGATATATCGGAATCCACGCTTTATCCCGTACTCAGACGTTTGCAGAAGGGCGAGATGCTCGAAACGTATGATAAAGAGTATATGGGAAGAAACCGACGTTACTACAAGTTAACGTCACAGGGTGAAACTTCTCTGGAGGAATACAGAGAAGAATGGCGAAATCATAAGAAAAAAATTGATAGTATTTTAATGGATGAGGGAGCTGAAGAGAATGAACAAGCTTGAATTTCTTACAAGACTTAGAAACTGCCTGGAAAAGGGCGGTATGAATTCCGATGATATAAATGATGCCCTTACTTATTACGAAGAGGTTTTCCTTGACGCAGGGTTCGGTAAGGAAGAGGAGACAGCGGCTTCTATGGGTTCACCTGAAGAAGTGGCTGTGAATATACTCCGTGAGAGCGGTATACAGATAAGCGGTCCTGAGGCGTTTGCTCCACAGCCGCCGCCTGCACCGGCTCCTATGCCGCAGTATCAATATCAGTATCCGTATCAGGGCGTACCTGTACAGCAGCAGAAGTCAGGTCACTGGGGACTCAAGATATTCCTCGGAGTAATTACATTTCCAATATGGCTGCCGATACTCATTGTTGTAGTATCTGTACTGTTTGCTTTAATTGTTGCGGCATTTTCGATAATATTTGCATTTATCGCTACAGGTATCGCTCTGACAGTGGGCGGTATAGCAGCATTGTTTGAAGTACCGAGCGTAGGACTTATGCTACTTGGCGCAGGTCTTATCCTGACGGGTATCGTATTGCTTATCTGCAAGCCGGTTTTAAATCGTGTTATCCCTGCAATGGGCAGAGGTATAAAGGGTATGTGCAATTGGATAGGCAGTCTTTTCAGAAAAGGGGGAAAAGTAAATGGCTGAGAACATGAATATGGACATGAATAATAATATGAATTATAATTTGAATAATAATATGAACGGTCAGTATGCACAGGCTACGCAGAAGAAGAGCTCAGGCGGCGGACTTGCATGGCTGGTATTTATAGTAGTCGGAATAATACTGCTTGTTATAGGCGTTATCCTTTACAACGGCCATGACAAGGATAAGTATTTCAAAATAAAGGATATTCATGAGACCTTCAGCAGTGAGTCGATCAGTAAGCTTGATATCGACATTCCGTATGGTGATATAACTATCACAAAGAGCTCGGACAAGATGATACATATTGACGCTGAAAATGTTCCCGATGAATTTGAGGCAAAGACAGAGGGCACGACCTTCAGAACATTATGCAAGAAGAAAAAGATAGCCTTTATTACGCTCCCGAGATTCAGCTTCTGGGACGATGCTGAAAATGCTGTTATAAAGCTTGCGCTTCCCGAAAAGGAATACAATAGTTTCATTCTTGACCTTGGAGCAGGGGAGACAACAGCTTCGGATATAAAGTGTGGAAGCTTCAAGCTTGACTGCGGAGCAGGGGATATCACATTTACAAATGTAAAATGCAATACCGGTGACATTGACTGCGGCGCAGGACAGGTAACCATTACAAACATGGACTGTAAGGAAAAGCTGGATATAGACGGCGAAGCTGGCGAGATCAATATACTTTCAAGCACACTTGGCGGTCTTGATCTTGATCAGGGCGTAGGACAGTTTGAATTTTCAGGTACTATAAACGGAAATATTGACGCTGACGGCGGTATAGGAGAGATGATATTCAGACTTACAAATCCCGAGACTGATTTCTCAAAGCACGGCGGAAAGTATAAAATGGATATAGATCATGGTATTGGCTCGGTAGATGTTTACTACAATGAGTGAGAAATGCTATGCTTGACCATACTGAAATAAAAATAGGCGACAGAGTTCATCATCGGCTTTTCGGAGACGGTACAGTAACGGATACGCTGCTTATCGGTGATGATACTGTTGTCACCATTGAGTTTGACAGCGGCAGCAGGAAAAAGCTCTGCGCTGTTATCTCAGCACTTGAACGTGCAGAAGAAAAAGACGAGCTAAAAGAGCCATGATATAGAATAGATAAAGCCGCAGTATCTCTTGGGGATTACTGCGGCTTTTTGTGTTAGCGAGCCGTTAGCCTGAATGAGCGGCGTTTCGCCGCGTGAAAGCTGAGAGTTAATGTGTTCATACATCGCACGCGAACAGAAGTTATGTAAGCGAAGTATAATTAACGGTTTTGAATAGAGTGAGCGAGCTTGCGAGCGACAACGCAGGAGCGTTCGAGCTGGCTCAGCCCGAAAAAGATGACCCACAGCAAAAGCTGTGGGTCGTCCTTTCAAATATCATTTATATGAGGAATGAGAAAATTTGGTCATCGGTCACAGATCGAGCAGTCTGCGCTGGATAGCACTTGCATCGTTTGAATTAAGTCCGTCGCAGTTGCCGTCAACATCGGCATTGAATTTTGCTGCATCTGTGAGCTGGTATTTGTCGGGATTAGCAAGGAACTGAATGATAAGAACTGCGTCTGCCATATCTACCTCGCCATCACCGTTAACATCACCGCTGTCTGGATTGTCTATATCCCAAAGGATACCCATATTGCTGTCGTAATTATAAGAGCCGCCCGAGCTTGAATTGCTGTCGCCTGTCTTTATAAGCACGTACATCTGAGTTATCATAATATCATAAACATCACCGCTTGTGCCGTTGTTATTGAAATCACAGTTTGATGTGATGTTGTTCCATATACGTGCAGAGAGCTGGCTCTGTGAAGCATTTCTTCCGTTAAGGATATCGCCGAAATATATATCAGAGGCTTCATAGTCACTGCGGTCGATGATACCGTCAAGGTTTACATCGGGAGCAGATCTTCTTCCTGCGGCAACGTCCTTGCAGTATTCATCAAAGCAGCTGTTGAACTTCTGGGTATTGAAGGTAAAGAGATATTCCTCTATACCCGTAGTTTCGCAGTATTCCTCAAAGTATCTTTCGGGACTGTAGTACCTTGAATACTTTTCGGGGATAATGCTGTTATAATAGCTTACTTCGGCGTATTCCGAGCGGAATGGTGTATATTCGAGCAGACACCATACGAAGTAGTTTTCAAGCCAGCTGTCACGGGTTATCGCCTCAGCCCTGCTGCGCAGTTCATTGCAGCGTTTTACAGTAGCTTCGGGTCTTTCCCAGGGAATGAACTCTCCGTTGTTCTGCTTTGATTTGCTTAAATTTGTGGTGCAGACGTAATAGTCGATATAATCGTTTATATCAAAGACACCATCTGCATTTACATCAAGGTCTATGCGTCCGTTTCTGTAGGCGGTGGAAATAAGCGGATAACCTGCCATGAGGTGATCACTTTCATTATACAGAACCGTTACAAATTGTTCGGATGCGAAGGGAGCATAGGTACCGTTTACGGTATCGCGGTAGGGATAGCTTTCAAGGCTGAAAAACTCAGGCTTTGCGCCTTCCTTTATGAGGAAATACCTTATAAGCTCGGTATAGCTGAGCCATGCAGGGGTATTGTTTTCTTCATCTTCGACCTTTGATATACTGTAGGCTCTGCAATTATCCGCAACGGTATCGGATACCTGATAATAATTGCTGTAGCAGAATATATCATAGCAGTCCCTGATATTGAAAACACCGTCACAGTTTATATCAACAGCTTCTGTATTAGCCTCGATATCCGAGAAGATGCTGCTTTCATCGGGATACATTCTTGTGTAGGGAAGCTTATATTCGGCAGCCGAAGCCATTGGAATGGCATTTCCGCCCATAACAAAGGCAGAAGCAAATGCGCCGAGATGCTTCATATAATATGTCTTTTCTTCGTTTGTGATAGTATATTCAACAGTGATATTCTCACTGTCTGTATTTGTTGTTACTCTGCTGTGGTCGGAACGGCTCGCAGTAGTGCGCGGTGATCCTGCCCCCAGTGCAGTAAGAGCTGATCCCGTAGTTACCGTAGTTGCCTTTGCAGTCACATTTCTGACCGTTGTGGCTGCGCTTGCGGTCACAGTAGATACACTTGCTGTTTCGCCGTTCCCGATAGCAGTAGTGATCGGCTGAACTTCATCATTTCCGATCATTGTCGTAACGATCGCAGGTTCGTCACGAAAATCATTTTCGCTAAGTTTTGAGCGGTTTCCGAGATCTGCCCATATACCCAGAGCCATTACGCCTGCCGCAGCTGCGGCAGAAAGCCCGAATATTACAGGATATCTCTTTTTCCGCTGCATTTCCTGAGCGGAGATGACCTCAGCCTGCATAAGAAACTCATTTTTGTGCCTGGTCTCGGGAAATCTGAATGATTCCCGAACAGCCTTTTTCATTCGTTTATTCAAGCCTCAGCCCTCCGATCCTTTAAAATCTTTTTTCAGACGTGTGAGTATCTGCTTAATCATGCGGCTCATTTTGAACCGTGATACCCCGTATAGCTCGCTCAGCACGCCTATCGGAACTTCATTTACATAACGCAGCAGGATTATCTCCTGTTCCTCGGCTGAAAGTTTCTTGATGGCGTTGCCGAGTGCCACATTTGTAAGAATGATGTCCTCATAATCTTTTCCGTCGCTCATATCTTCCGAAAGCTCTTCAGTTTTCTTCCGATGATAGGCATCTGCACACAGGTTACCTGCGATAGTGTACAGATAATGGAGCTCCTTACCCATATCGTGGTAATGAGAGCTTTCAAGAAAACGGAGAAAGGTCTCTTGTGTCAGATCTTCAGCTTTATCCCGGTCGTGAATCTTATAGTAACAGTAGCGGAATATCTTATCGTATTGATCTTTTATGTCCACTGACACGCTGAAACCTCCCTTCACTAATGTATAACTGTTTAAGAGCAGAGAATGTGCAAAGAAAATTGTAAACAATTTGTGAACAAACTTCTGCCGCATTTTGATTTGTTTTTGCTGTTTTGCCCCAAAGGTCAAAATGAGCTTTAAATAAAGAAATGTGCGGCGCAAATTCCAAATTTTAAAGGAATTTGCGCTTCCTGAACAAAGTTCAGGGCAACAACCGTCTGACTGCGGTTACTGAATACACATTAATTATAACATACGGGCGGAAATAAAGCAATAACGGGAAGGGATATTTCCTGTAAAAAATCAACTTCATCGGTATTTATTCGGTTGAAAAACTGACTTTTATATGTTAGAATTATAAAAAATCAAGGAGGATATATGATGAAAAAAATAGCTTCGGCAGTTGCCGCTGCTTGTGTATTTCTGACAGGCAGCACCTGCCCGGTTGTAAAGACTCATGGTATCGGGGGAAATGAGTCTGATAAAATAAAGATAATGGCGATAGGCGACTCTATCACAGACGGCTACGGTGTTTCGGGTTCTTACAGGAAATTTCTGTACAATGAGCTGACTAAAAAGGGATATTCCGTTGATATGGTAGGCTCAAAGGGCAACAACTTCATGGCTGAATATACCGACAGCGAAACAGGTGAGAGATTCACCTATGATGATGACAATACAGGCTACAGCGGTTATGCAATAAAGGAATATGCGGGCAGAAACGGCATCCTTGAAAACCTGAAGTCCACGGACTGCCTTGCGTCCTGCAAGCCCGATATCGTAATATTGCAGATAGGCACAAATGATGTTATCGACAATTATGATATGGAAAACTCAGGCAGGCGTTTGCAGGAGCTTGTGGAGTATATCATGGACAATATCCCCGAAAGCTCTGCGCTTTTCGTTACAACAATACCCGATGTTGATCCTAACCGCACCGAGGTTTACAGCTGGTTCGGGAATTACCGCCATTCTGCCGATTGGCAGACCAATTATCCCGATGATGTGGCTGAAGAAAATATACATAAGACGGTAAAGACATATAATGCCGAGGTCACAGCAACTATACGTGAAATGAGAACCATCAGGATATTGAGCGGCTGGGATATGAATTCAGGCGGCGAGGCTCCCGATGAAAGCTCACTGAAAGGTCCTCACCTGAGAAATGCAGATGTTTCGAGCGTCATCACAGATGTTAAGAACCAGCTCATGGACGGTGTCCACCCCAATAACAAGGGTTACAAGCTTATGGGAGAATACTGGGCTGAGGTAATAGACTCCTATCTAAAAAATGCACCGTCAGTTCAGCCTTCCGAAGCAGAATATAACATTTCCGACCTTTTGAAGCTTCAAAAATACATTCTCGGTACCAATTCCGAAGATATGAGCCTTTCAAGGTTTGACATCAATAAAGATGAAGTTATAGATGTATTCGATGTTATCGGATTAAGAAAGATATTAACAAAAGACTCCTCGATATGAGGAGTCTTTGTGTTTATTCAAAATGTTTTTATCAGTTAGGCTGAGGATTATTGAATTTACCTACCTTCCATGAATCGTCTGGCTGTATAACTACCGAGAATTCATCTGTTTCAGTATATGGTTCAAAATCTTCAATGTGAACGATGAAGCGGAAGTCGCTGTAATGTTTTTCAACCTCAAAGAATATCTCGTCATCTGTTTTACGCAGAACTCTTGTTACTGTGGTCGATTCGAGATAAGGATCAACACCTGGGTTACCTGTGAGCCAGCATAACTGATCGTTGTGTATATAATAATATTTTTCAATAGTTGTATTGTTCTCAGCATATCTGTCGCAGAATATCTCGTGGTATTGAGCGCGCAATTCGTCAAGAGTTATATCATACACATAGGAAAGAGTTGGACCGTCAACTTGTGTAAAGCAATTCTTAGTATCAATATTGAAGTACTGCGGAGCTGAGCGTCCGTATTTAAGGTCAGTTTCTATTGCTTTTTCATATAACTGCTGTGCCTTTGCGATAAGCTCTGCATCTTCTGCTGAGACTTCAGTATTTCCGTTATCACTATCAGCAGAGGTATCTTCTGCGCTTACATAAAGGGTGATAACTGCTTCCTTGTTGACTAAAGTACCCTCGGCAGGTTCAGTCCTGATAACATAGCCCGGCGGTACTGTATTATCTGATTTTTTGACGATATTGTAATTAAGACCTCGTTCTTGAAGTTGAACCTTGGCAAGCTTATACTCTACATCTACAAGTCTTGGAACTTCAACCTCTTCAGCTGTATTTGCCTGAGAGTTATCTTTTTCAGAAAGGTTCTTTTCCCATACCTTGTGGACAAGGTCGTTATAGGGCTCTTCAAGTATGATCATTGTATCAAGTGAGGTATCTGTAGCCCCTGCTAAACCCAGTGCCTGAGCCGCCTTTTTGATAACTTCATCACCTGTGAAATATCTTATGTTCTTTCCGTCACTATATTTTATTGAGACTTTTTGGCTATCATCTGAGTTATAGTAGTAAAAGACAAGCTGATATGGGGCACCGTTGTTGTAGATGAACAGGGTAACATAATCTTCTTCAGTTGTAAATGCTTCTGATAATTCTGTCCATTTACCTTTATTGAAGCTGTCTGCGGTGAATTTCAAAGTGTCGGAAGATACATCAATAACTGATGGCAAGTAGGCTGAACCTGACATTTTGACTTTATCATTGGAGATATCCCCGAAAGGACAGCCCTCCACTGTCTTAGTTGACGGACTTGTAGCAGGATCGGTTGCCACAGGTAAAGGATCGTTGTTGAAGGTGTTCCTGTTCTTCATAAAGAACATTCCTCCTGCAACAGCACCGCCTGTGATGACCAGTGCAGCAGCTATAGCCGCGAATTTCTGCCATACGGGCTTTCTGTAATGTTCTACGCCCGATACTTCGATATTATCTTTATTATTGCTTTCTTTGTTTCTTTCATTATATATCTTTCTGCTCATAGCGAACATCCTCTCCATTTCAACATCGGAAGCAGGACAGTTTTCAGCGATCTGTTTCATTGTTTCGTTATCTGCATTTTCAAGCATTTTAAGATCAAGCTCCTTATCGTTCATAACTGTACCTCCTTTAAAGTGAAATATTCATAGCGGTGAGCTTTTCCCTGAGCTTTTTCAAGGCTCTGCTGCATCTCATTCTTACAGCCTCGGGAGTTAGTGACACTTTTTCAGCTATCTCTTTTGAGCTGCGCATGAAGAAGTATTTCTGCATTATAATAGTTGAATCTGGTTCGCCGAGAAGGGATATGCAGTTCATAAGGCTGCTTCTCAGTTCTTTTTTCTCATAGTCTGCCTCTGTATTTTCGGGAGCTTCCTGTTCGGGCACGTCCTCATCATCAACAGAAATGAATGTAAATCGTTGATGTGTCAGCTTCCTGTACATATCCGCAGCCTTATTGCGGGCAATCACGCCTATAAATCCCGAAATATCATCGTTTACTGCTTTGCTGCTGTCATAGTATATGTAAACGTCCGCAAATACATCTCCTACACATTCTTCGATATCTTCACGGCTTGCGCAGCTTCTCAGACGGCTGAAAACGATAGTATAAACGTATTTGAAATACTCGCTGAATATTCTTCGCTGTGCTTCTTCCTTTGAACGCTTATAGGTTTTTTTATATTCTTCATGTGTCATATTGATCACCTCTTATGTAAAGCTTTTAAGATGCATCGTATCAGCTTTCATAATATCTATTCCGATGTCGGAGCAGAAACGTAACACGTTTAGAATTATTTTTTTGATTTAATTTTATTATATACTATATTTGTGCATATTGCAAGAAAAAATACCGTCGAAATCGTTTATTCCGACGGTATATAAATATTATAGATCATGATAATCAATGTTTTTCCATTGAATAAGTGCTTTTTTCAGCCCTTATGTGAAAGAGGTATTATTCTTCCTCAATCTGAGTTGCGGCACCGATGAATACAGGAACGTTGTTCTTGTCAACGATCATGTAAACGAAAGGCTTATCAAGGTAGATGTTTATCTTCTGCTTTTCAGGTTTTATTCCACTTGCAAGAGCCATCATTACAGCTGTTACAGCAGCAGCCTTTGTGCCCTTTTCTGTTACCTCGATCTTTGTCTTGTGGAGTACATCATCAATATAAAGAGGCTGTGCACCGTCAACTGTAAGATCGTTTATCTTTGAGAAGTCTGCAAGCTTCTTATCGAAAGCATCTTCCATTCCTATAGACTTGAGTATATCTTTGAGTCCCTTATTGTAATTGTACTTGAACTTTGGAATCATAACGTTGAGCTCGATATTTGACATATCTTCGCATTCCTTGAGCTCTTCAAGAAGCTTTTCAGCGTCAAGGTCATTTACGTAGTCCACGATATTCTTTTCCTTGGGAAGGATACCGACGAAACTGTACTCTCCGCCCTTATAAGGCTTCTTGAAGGCATCAGCATCACCAAGGTCGAAATACTGCTTTTCCTCGCTGTACATCTTTTTGATGTTGTGTTCAACGCCGTTAAGGTCTGTGAATTTTCCATCATAGGATTCGTCATATGATCTCTGCCATTCAGCCTCAAAATAGAGTGTATTGATAAGCATCATCATCATTTTCTTCTCGTTTGTAGGATCAAGGTCGCCCTTGTTGAGAAGTTTTGGTATCATACCTCTTGTATTGCTGCTTACCCAGCTGTTTACGTCACCGACTGTATTGTCATCGAACGGGGTCTTATATATCTCGGAGTTATAGTACTTCTTGTTCTGTTCAAGGAACTCATCCTGTACCTTGAAGGTCTCGTCATCTCTGAACCAGATAGAATTTGCGAGGTAGAGCTTCAGCTTCTGCTCATCGGGAAGATTTGCAACATAGTAAGCCATATACTCATTCAGCTCATCAAGAGTCATACCGCTTCCGAGGACCTTTTCCATTTGCTCCAGAGTATTTTTGTCAGCACCGTTTGCAGTCATAGCAAGGGCCGATGATATTGAAAGCGGTGAGATAAGGAGATTTTCCTCATTCTCCTTTGTAGGATCAAAGGCTTTTTTGAGGATATCTATACCCAGCTTCATTTCAGCCTTTGCAAAGGCTTCATCTGTAGCCTTGCCTTCTTCTGCCTTGATATCCACCTGATCGTCAAGGCGGATACTTCCTGCCATAGGAGCTCCGTAGAACTTGTCTATCTTACCGAGGAGATAATCTGAAACAAGCTGAAGATCCTCTTCATCAATGACATCGTTCTGGTCTATATCGGCGTTGAGGAAAAGTGATTTTGAAAGGAGATACTTCTCAGGATCACTGAGATACTTTCTGTATGAGATAAGGTCGAAGGAGTCAACTACTCCGTCATCGTTGATATCGCCGTAATAATGGATATCGGGAGATTTTATCTGCAATATCTCATTTATAGAATAGCAGCCATCGTACCTGGTGCTGTGGTCCGAATCCTCGTTGATAAGACGAAGCTCGGGATAATCGTCAAAGGAATTGAACTTTATTGTAACTACAGTATCGGGTGTGAGAGCTTCGAGCATTGCATTGTTTGCTTCGGTATGATCTACTATGTAATAATGATAATCAAAATCCATTATGTACGAATAAGACCATATTGAGTAGTAGCCTTCTATCTTTGGCACTAACTGAAGCTTAGAACGATGTGAATCCGGATCGGTGTTTACACTTAAAACGTAAGCGTCCTTCAGCTCATACTCGTACAATTTAGGTGCGTGTATGTCATCATACAGGAGTTCCTCTTCATCGTATTCGGCAGAAGCCGAAAGCGGCGAATACAGGGACTTGGGGGGGATGTTGCCGACAGCTCCGAGAGTCAGTGCAAAGCTCAGGATACCTGCGGTAACTTTGGTTAGTTTTTTCATGTTTTCCATAGTGAATTACTCCTTTCATAAGTGGATATTTTATGGAATAGTTTCCATATTAACAGTATAACATTCATCGTTTTACGTGTCAACGAAAAAGCTGCATTTTCTACACAAAATAGGCGAAAAAGGCAGATTGTGCTTTGCGCTTGAACATAATGCCGAAAAAAGTCAGTGAACAAATTTCACTGCCATTGTATATCTGCACAAGGCGGTATTAGATTATTTGTGCAGGTATACAAAGATGTCCGCGATACAAACCCTTATAATATTAGACGTATGAAAAACGAAAAACTCGCAGTAAAAAATGAAAAAAATTTAAGGCTGAACAGAAATACTGTACAGCCTTATTAAAGAATGTGATATTGTCGTTTATGCTGCCTGAAAGAGAGCACGCAATAAAATCTTCTGCATCAGATTCTATGATCTCTATTTCCGGAGCAGTATATTTTCCATTGTGTTTTCCTGCGTTATACTAATTTAAGGTCGCAGATGAGTTTTTTTTCATTAGCAGCCGAGACACCTGTTATTGTCACGACAAAAAGTATCTCATTATTGGATATAGCTTTATAATAAGTTCCGTTTGAGGTCATTCCCGTGTAATATTTGCTTGTTTCAAAGGTTCTTTTTGTCCCTCCGAGAGATACGCTGAAAACAGCCTTGCTTTTGCCCTCTAATTCAGACTTATTCTTTACAAAGACATAGCGGATATAGTGCTTTCCATTCTTATCGGCTGTTTGTTTATATTCGGATTTTGTAAGATATGATGTGTTCTTTTCAGGGGCATTCTTTAATGCACATAAATAATAAGGGTCTGTGTATGTTCCTGTTCCCATTACTATAAAACCCCAAGCGTCAGCGGAAGTCCAGTTATCAGTGAAGTAACCTTCAGTATCAGCATAAGACGGAGAAAATGCTATGTCTCTTATTAAATATCTGTCTCCAACAGTAACGCAAGCTTCATAATCATAGAATTCATAATCTGTGATATTATATTCTGCGCTGAAAACCTGCTTTATTCCGCTTATTTTATCCTGTACCCATCCGTTGATGCCAACATAACAATATTTATCTGCGTCAAAAACAAGCAGATCATCTATCTGAAATACAGCACCTTCGGAAACAGTTACGGCGTTAGCTACTTTTTGGGGATCAATTTTTAAGGCCTGGAACCAGTAAGGATCTTCATATGTTCCTGTTCCGTTTACTATATAACCCCAAGCACCATCGGAAGTCCAATAATCAGGAAAGCTATCATGTGTATCAGCATAAATCGGAGAAAGTTTAAATATGTTGTATCCAACAGTAACAGAACATGAATAATCAGCTTTTCCTTCTTCGACAGTATAATTTGCGTCTGTAACTTCATTTATGCCTTTTGTTTTCATCTTTTTGTAATCGCTGTAACCACCCCAATAATATACATCTGTACCAAAATCAAGCAGATCGCCGATCTGGAAAACAGCACCCTCGGCAACGGTTACTGTTGATGCCGCATCAGCAACTATAGCATTATTTTTAAGAGAATATCTTCCGAGTCCGATCGGCAAAGCTCCGCCTATAAGTGCGATTGAAAGGAGAGATGCCACAGTTTTTTTGAACAGTTTACTTAACATAATGAATTCCTCCTGTTTTATTTAAGACAATCATATTCTGGTCATATAAAAAACGTTTTTCGTTGGCGTTGTTATTCAAAAACAGGCGGATATTTTTAAGATCCGCCCATTTTCGCATTTATCAGTGGTAGTAGGAGTCAATGCCGAGGTATTCTTCAAGTGTGAGTCCGCTTGCATGGATAGGATAGGACATATCTGTACCTACATAGCGGATATGCCATGATTCGTACTGATAGCCTGTGATGCTCTGCTTGCCCTGTGGATAGCGGAGAATAAAGCCGTACTCGTGGCAGTGATTTTCAAGCCATATAGCCTCGGGAGTTCCGGAAAAGCTGTCGTCTATCTGGTTTACGTCTATTGCAAGACCTGTCTGATGCTCGGAATAGCCAGGACGTGCGGAATATGTATCTGCCGCAGCCTGTCCGTCACGGGCAACGTAGTTATTGTATATCTGGTTCTGGTAATCATATGAACGATATCCTGATGAGAGCCAGATGTTCAGACCCTGTTGTGAAGCCGCAGACTGGAGCTTGTAGAACTGGTTAAGGCAGGTCTGGTCAAGACCAGGAGCAAAATCGGCAGGAAGGCTGTAGCTCTTGTTTGCGATGAGCATACCGCTCATATATGTAAGACCGCTGTTGCTGTACTGTACAGGAGCAGGTCCATAGTTATAATCGTTGGGAGTAGGAGCTGTGTCGCCTGATGGTGTATTTGTCTGCTGCGGAGCAGGCTGCTCGTAGGTCTGTTCTCCGCCGCCTGCGGGAACTGCCTGCTGCTGAGGAGCTTCTGTTGCAGGCTCTGAATATGTATTCTGAACAGCCTCAGTCGTATCCTCTGTGGAAGCGGCTGTAGTTATTGTAGTTTCGGTGCTTTCCTGCGCCTGTAAAGTTGTTGTTACATCCTCGGAAGAGGTTGTCACTGTCGGCTTTGTGGTTGTATTTATTGTGGTATTAGGCTGTCCCTCTACTACCTTTCCGCATGACGAAAAT
>Ga0310786_10002388_pt1 | contig 28807 bp, 22 predicted proteins | sample AusTroGonzalo_MG_FD_203881 | JGI IMG/M metagenome (GOLD analysis project Ga0310786, IMG submission 203881) | Bovine rumen microbial communities from tropical cattle in Woodstock, Queensland, Australia - Gonzalo_03 (v2) (version 2) | ecosystem: Host-associated > Mammals > Digestive system >...
ATCTTATGCCTTTTCTGGTAATCTGACCGCATACTCTCGCGACACTCGTCGCTACCCTCCGCGGCAAAACGGCGCAAATTATACCAAATATGGCTCAATTCGCGCAAGAGCGAATTTTAAAATCGTTAGCGGGTAATAGGTTAGCGGCGTCCGATTTCATTTGCAATGTCCGCCTGCGCATACGGTGGCGGGGCCGATGAAGCCAGCTTCATGGTACTGCGCGTCTGGCTTCGGACCGAACTTCGTCCATGTGCGACGGTCTTTCTCGGGGAGTTTCGCGTCCTCCACGAGCGCGTTGTACCATGTCGACGTGACTTCCACGCGAATGGAGGATTCCCGTCCGGGCTTCACGTACGGCGCAATGTCGCATGCATACGGCTCGCACCACAGGTCGGCGACCTTTTGCCCGTCGACGTAAACAGTCGCCCAATCGCGCACCCTTCCAAGGTCGAGGCGGACTTCCGATGCCGCAATCCCGATCTTGACCGTTTCCTCGTACATGCGCTTCGTCGCGCGCACGGGATAGTCCTCGACTGGCCTAAGTTCAATGCCGACGGCACCCGCATTCAGCTTCTGCATATCCCGCCAAGTCGCTAGACTATGTTCTACGCCAGTGACGGGATCAAGGACCGTGCAAACTCCGTTTTTGACACGGTGGAACGCGGCGCGGCCATTCTCCTCCACTACGAAGAAGATGTTCTCGTCGCCGTCGCGCCGCTGATACCATCCGCTCAGGCAGGATGGGTCGATGCCCAGCATCGCCTTGAGAGGCGAAGGCCAGTCCGGCTCGAAATCGCCGCGAACGACGCGCGCCCCCTTCTTGGCCAGCGCGGCGATCTTCGCCTCAGTCGCAGGCAAGAGGAACGTCCCTTTAGGAATCCAGAGGACACGGTACGTCGGCGAATCCGTCTGCGGCTTGCAGCCTGGGCACGCGCCAATCGCCAGCCGCCCGTCCACGACGTCCAGCGCGTTCATCAGCACGTCGTTGTTGAGGTAGTCGTACTTGTAGCAGTTGCCGAAAAGGAGCGTGCTTTCCGACGGCTTGTGGTTCACGTCGTCACCAAGGTACATAAGGATGTCAGCCACCGGAACGCCGCGCTCAAGTTCGCGTCCGCACCGCTCGATGTACTTGGAGAAGTGCTTAAGGTACGGCCACCACGTCTGCTCGCGCAGGAACGGAGAGCCGATGGCGTCTCCGTAGCTCGACGATGGCGGCTTGCCGCCGATCACTGGGTTGTGCGTGAAGGTGTTGTACACGATGTGCGTGACGCCGCGCGCATAATGCTCGTCCAAGACCTTTTTCCAGTCCTTGAAGCTCTCGTCGAACGTCAGCTCGAAGCTCGTAAACGCCTCCGCGCTCACGCGCCGCTTTCGGTAGATGTGCGCGGCGGACGCGCAGGGCAAAATCGGCTTGAAGTCGAAGCTGCCGACGAAGCCGTTGTTGTCGTGAGGATTCCAGAACTCGCACATCGGCTCGTCCGCGTATTTCCAGAAGCGCATTATGTCGCCGGGTATCACGTCGCCAAACGCCGTCTCGTACACGACGGACATGCCGTGCTCCCGCGCAAGCCGCGCAATCGTGCCGTAGTAGTTCTCCTCGACAAGACGCGAGCAGACGTTTCGCCAGTCCAAGAGGAACTTCTCCGTCTCGGCCTCGCTGCCGAGGATGTAGCCGAAAAGCGCAGGCAGCCATGGTCTGAGGGCGTATCCAGCGCGATTCCTGAACTCGTCCTCCATCTTCCAAGTCCATGACTGGCTTCCGCACTCCCAGCTGTCGACAAGGATGCCATCAACCTTCACACCCGCCTTGATGAGCCGCCCAATGTAGCCAGCAAAGTTCGCCTCGAAGCCGCGCGGGTCCATCTTGTCGCACTCCCAGCCCGTCGCCTCCGGCGGCGCGGGATGGTTCTTGCGCTTCATGTTGACGTGTCCGAAGACAAGGCGTTTCGTCCCGACGGCGTGGATCGGCGCGGAGTTGGTCGAAATCTCAAACCGGCGCAGTGTGCGTCCGGCCTTCGCCTGCCAGTTGTCGAGTCTGTGCGCAGACGACCAGACCGGCTCGAACGACTTCATGTCGTGCACGGCACGAGTCCGCAGCTCCAGCCCTTCTCGCGGCAACGCCCCGACATCGAACGTCATCTCCAGTCCCGGTCCGCCGAACGTGTCCGCCCAAGTGCCGACGGGACACTCCCGCTCGACGACCTTCTTTCCGCAAGACCACACCTCGAAGACGACGCCCGGCTCAAAGCTCCATTCGTGGTTCAGCTTGCTTGGCGCGGGCAACACGAGCGACCTGACGACATCATGATCCTCCGCCTCGACAGGGAACTCAACCTCGCCGATTTCATGGTAGTCGTCGTCCGCGTCAAACTCCGGCTTGTTGCCCGGCTCAAAGCAGACGAGCTTCCGCATCGCGCGGTCGGGCGTGATCCACGGTCCCCCCGACATCGACCAGCCCGGGCAGTTCTGCATCTTGAACTTTAGTCCGCGCCTGTGACACTCGGTCTCGGCGAACTTTATGAGATCAACCCAGTTCCCGCTCATGCACGGAACGCCGTTCGTGACGCCGGGCCACAGCTCATCACCGCTGCCGCCGCCGTGAAAAAGCGAGATGCCCGAAATTCCCGCATCGGAAACAGCCGCGATGTCGGCGGCAAGACCTTCTTTGGACGCATTGCCGCCGATGATGTGAAACCACGTCTCGGGACATGTCGAAGCTCCAGCGGACGCGGCAATCACGGCAAGGGCGGCGGTCAAAGCGTTCATTTTGCGCGAAACCCTTTCTGCAGCGCCTGCTTTCTAGGATTGTCGGAAGACGGAACAAGCCCGCTCCACCTTGGTCCCTCGTGCTCGACGCTCCAACCCTCCCATTCGCGGAATGCGTGATAGCTCCAGTCCCAGCCATATTCCTCAAAGATGTCGATGCAGTCTCGCAGATATTCGTCCGCCCCAGGCGCCCAGGCGACGGCAGAGAACTCGCCGCAGTAGATCTTGGCGCCATGCCTAAGCTGGAACTCGCGGACAGGCCGCAGGCCGGCCCGCAGATACTCCTTGTTCCAGCCCTTGGACTCGTCGGGATAGGCTCGATACGTATCGCCTTGCTTCCACATCACGCCCTGATGCGTGTAGGCGAGCGGCAGATACATGTGGACCTGATAGATGATGTTCGGCATGTCGAGCGGAGAGAAGCATCCGTACGCCCATGGAGAATCCATGCCGTTGCATTCAACGATGATCGGCATGTCACGGTCGATTGCGCGAATAGCCTCCGCCGCGCGCTTCTGGAGCGTCCAGAAGTCGCACTCCGGCGCCGCCTCGGAGGTTTGCAGTGGCTCGTTCACGAGGTCGTAGCCATAGATGCCCTCACGTCCCTTGAAGCGCTTCGCGATGCGTCGCCACGTTTCGACGAAATGCCGCGCCACGGCAGGGTCGTGCAACATATTCCATTCGTGAAACTCGTTCTTCATTCCCGGCGCCTCGTGCATGTCGAGAACGACCTTCATGCCGCGCTTCACCGCCTGCGGCAGCACAAAGGCGTCGAAGTGGTCAAGCCGCGTGTCAAGCCAACGGTCGTATTCGCCAAGGTCAGGCGTCACCTTCTGCGCATTCCAGTTGCGCCCCATCTGATAACGAATCAGCGTCACGCCCCACGACTGGAGCGTGTCGAAGTCGTCAATGGTCATGTCCTGCGAAGGCGACATCACGCCGCGCAGCCGCTTCTCGGACTTGACGCTGTATTCGCATTTGAGGTTCTGGTTCGTGATGGGCCATAGCGGGACAGACTCGCCGATGCGAAGCGTCGAAAGGTCGAACGCGACCTTGCCGCTCGTCTCCTGAAGCCCGAGCATGAGCCGGGCCCTGCGGCGATTGACGCCGGCAACCAGGTCGGACACTCGAATCGTTTGCGCAGGGAAGTCTCCAAGGCGTCCTTGCGTGTTCGGGTACGACCACTCGCCCGAAACCGAATCCACATACTCGAACTGGAACTTTAGTCCGTTGTACCAGTTAAGCGGTTTTGCAATGCCAGCACCCCTCGCGACGATTGACGCGCCGACGGGCTTGCCGTCCCACTCCGAAAGATCGATCTCCGCGCTGGCAATGCCGCCGGTCTTTTCCTCTCCCTTAGGCACCTCGGCGATAAGGAAGTTCCCCTTGATTTGCGTGTTCGCACCGCAATGCCAGACCAATTCGCCGCCGGGCGCAGCCAAAGGCGGCAGGATTGCGCCCGTCGCGACCAGAAGCAAAAAGAACAGCCGGTTCATTTCATGTTCTTCGAAAGGTCAAACTTCACCAGAAATGCGGCGGAGCCGTCGATCTCCTTCTTGAGCGTCAGACGGCCGTTTTTCATTGCCATATGCGCCGGAACGAAGTTGCGCTCATGGTCGAATATCTCGGTCGACACAAGCTCTCCGGCGTTCTTCACGTCCACCACGATCTCGCTTCCCTTGCCGCAGTAGTCCGAGACAAGCAGCCAGCCGGTCTTGCCGTCCGCCGACTTCGCGGCGAACGTGGTCACCGTGCCTTCGCGCGTCGATTCGCACAGCGTGGCGCAATTCTTCATCAACTGGCCAAACGCCTTTAGCGCATGCCACACCTTGTACTTGTTGCCGAAGTGGTCCATGTATCCCCAGGCACCTTCATGCCTGCATCCATAGTAGAAGGCCTGGCTGTACTTGGACGTCTGCAGATGCGACAGTACCGTTAGCGTGAAGCATGACGAGTCGATGCCATTGTGCGAATGGGGACCCGACCACACGCGCTCTTGCACGGCGGGATCGTCGCTGCGCAGGTCATTGAACCCGCCCTCTCCGAGAAAGTGCCATTCGTCGTTGATCAGCTCGCAGTCCGTGAAACCGTACTCGTCGCACAGCCGCCGCGCGGACTCCGCCTGTTCCATGATGTCGTCGGGTCTGTTGCCGTAGTAGTGCCACGAAATGAAATCCGGCGCGACGCCCGCCTCCTTGCATCCCTTGAATATGGCCGTGAGGTACGGCACGTCCCACCAGCACAGTGCGGGGCCGCCCACCTTGATTTCGGGAAACTCGCCCTTGAGCCGCTTCAGCGTCTTGACGTAAAGCTCCACAAACAGCTTCCGCCGCAGATCGGGAGTCTCGCCGTCGTTTCTGCCGCTGAAGCACCACATGGCATTGTCGAGATTCGGCTCGTTCCAAATTTCCCAGTATTTGATGCCCCACCGCTTGCCGTCGGCCCACCCCCTGTTGTAATGGCGCACCGTGCCCGCGAACACCTCGACCATCTTGTCGATGTCAGAAGGAATCTGCGCGTTGAAGTGCACGAGACCGGAATGCTCTATCGACGTGCCAAGGCGGTAGAAGATATCCAGCCCGATGTCGCGGGAAAGCCCCAGCATGTAGTCGGTGGCCTTGAAGTAGTAGTTTGACGGATTCGCCGCGTCAAGGTGCATCAGCGGGAAGACGAAATGCGCATCGACGATACGCTGACCGGGATTGATCAGCGCAAGGTCGTGGGTGCGCACGGAATGGAAGTTCAGCTCCCTGATCTGCCGAGCCGTCTCGTCGCCCGTTTCGATCTTCGGCGCATAGCCCGACGAGTGCAGTTCCCTCCGCACCGCGCCCTTCTCAACGGCGAAGTCGGCGGAAAGCGCCGGCGACGATTCCGCGACAGCCGCCGACGTGCAGACGGCGACGAACGACAGCAGGATTTTCATTCCATTGCCCATGACATTCATCGTATGATTACTTTCATGCCTAGAGGAGCGGAGATACTTACGTTCGAGAAATTCCAGTTGTAGTACGGAACGTCGGCGAAAGGAGCAAGCGAGCCGGAGGAAGTCAGGCCCACGTACACCGTTTTGCCGTATGCGCCCGCACTGTCCGTAATGCTGCCGTAGTCCCTCCAGACGGTCGTCGCGCCATTACCATCCTTACCCCTGTAGCTGAAGGTGAAGACATCGCCATCGCGCCTCAGGCGCAGCCAGCCGACGTTGCCGACGCCGACTGCGGTCGTATCGAACTCGCCATCGATAGCAGAAATGTCTTCCCCTCTCGCAGTGCGGTATTTGTCGCCAAGCATGAGGGCGTCGCCGTTATCGCGCCAGCGAAGGAAGCACGCAGCAAACGGATCGCTGGCTGCAAGCCCGGCACGCACCATCAAGCCGCACTTCTCGCCGAGGAAGCGATTGTAGGTCCAGTCATCAGATTCGATCTTCGCCGTCAGCACAAAGTTGCCCTCAAACGGCTGCCACAGGAAATTGTAGCCCTGCTCGCCGTTTGCGACATCGCTGCCGCCGTATGCGAAGCTGATGGAGCCGTCATTGCCGAACAGAACATCTCCAGACGGGCAGACTGCCGAATTGGCGCTGAACGTCCGGGCGCCAGACCAGCATTCGGGCAACGCGTTCGCCACAGGCACAAGCTGGGAGGCGGGAATGATAGCGCGCTCGACGGCTCCGCTCCAGTAGAGGCGGCAGACGTTGTCACCATCCTTCTGGAACCATGTCATCACTATGTCGTGTTCGCCCGCCGTGAGTGCACTGGACGACGAGGTCTGGACCGTGGTGTCCTTGGCCTTGCGGTAGAGGACCGGCACCTTGTCAATCCAAAGGTTCACCGCGTCGTCGGACTCGGCTTCGAACACATAGTTTCCGCCAAACGGCACGATCAGCTTGCCCGACCAGCTCACGAAGAAGTTCTCAGTCGAACCGCCGACCGAAACGTTGCTGAAATTCATCGTCGCGTTCGTCTCGACCGAAACGACCGTCTCCACTGCGCCAGTCGTGGCGTAGGGACTGCTCCATACGCCATGAAGTCCGATGCCGCCGCCGACAATGTACGGACGGGCCGTGCAGTCCGCCGAATACGCCACTTCCGAACCGTTGGTTGTTTTAACGCGATAGGTGTAGAGTGTGCCAACCGTAACGCTTGAATCAGTCCAGGACGTCGTCGCGGCGGAAAGGTTGCTGCCCACGACCTCCCACGCGCCGTCGTCAGTCTTGCGCTCGACGGTGTAAGTGCCGTGGCTGGCAGGTGTCCACGTCAGCGTCACGGACGGCGCTCCGCTTCCATACGAAACCACTATGTTTTCCACTGCTTGCGCACCCTCAAGATCGGAGTCAAGCCATCCATAGAACTGGATTTCGGACAAGTTGCCGCTCCATCCAACGCCGGGGTTGGTGTAGTAGAGGTAGCGGTAAGTGTTTGCCGTGTCAAGGCTGTCGCTGTCGTGCCAGACGCGGAATCCGCTCCAGACGAGCGGCTCGATCAGCGCCGTGTGGTTGCCGTCCTGAATCCAGTTCGCGTCGTTCGACCCGTAGAGCGTCAAGCCGGTAACGATTCTGGGATCCTCACTCGCAGCTGTGACGGAGTGGAGACGCGCGTGCGCGACGTGCGCCGCCTCGCCGAGATCGACACCGATGCACGTGCTCGGCGCGGCGTCTAAGACAGCGACGTAGTCATGGTTATAGTCGCATCCGGCGCTTGAAATGTTGTTGTCACCCGGGAAGTAGAGGACGTTGTTGAACGCGAGCAGAATGCTGTTCGTGACGGCCTCCCACGTGTCGGCACTGACCGGTGTTCTGCCTTGCTGTCCGCAGTTGTAGATGATGTTCACGCCGGACCGGAGATGCCCCATGTCGCCCAGATCGCGCTCCAGAAGCCGCCAGCGGCGGAACGTGATTGAGGTCTCGTTCGTGACTGAAACGGTATCGCCGCCTATCGGGAAGTTCGCGGCTACGCGGTAGTGGAGCAACACGCCGACAGGAGCGGACGCATCCACGTAGGTGTCGGCGTCTTCACCAACCTGCGCAATCTCCGTCCACGGTCCGTTCGCGCCAGGTGCTCTCAAGATCGACGTTCCCGACGAACCCAAGGCAGGCCACCAGCTGAGGACTGGGACGGGATTCGGGAAGTCGCCGCGCATGACCGTCAGCTCTGTCGGCGCGGCCGTCGCGACAGGCGTGGCAGTCCCCGAAACAGGCGCATAGAACTGATGGTTGACGCGGTCGTAGAGTCCGCAGACGCCGTTCTTCTCGGCGGGAAGGAATACGCGCGCATACTCGCCGCCGTCAATGATGTTGAACGACCAGATTGTGCATCCTCCGGGATACTGACCGGGGATCGTCATCGTCGTGTCGTTCCCCGAAAAGTCGTAGTCGTTCGCGGTCGTAAGCGCCGTTCCATTGACCTGGAGCGTCTTGCCGCAGTCGATTTGGAAGCGCTGCCCTGCGGTATAGATTGACCATTCAAGCGAGATTGACGATGCAGTGCCATAGCGATAGTAGATGAAACTGCTGTCAAGATTGAGAATCCAGCAGCCATCGCTGCGAGACTTGACGCCGAAAAGGTCGAACTCCGCCGTCGTGTCTGCGCTCACGTCTGCAATGACGCGCGGATTGCTCGTCACGACACAGCCCGTGTCGAACTTGGCGTCGCTCGGAATGTGTATCGCCTCCAGAAGCCGGTCGTACGGCTCCGCCGTCACCGTGCCCGTGCCGACATTCGTGTAGAACTGACAGGCGATGCGGTCGTAAAGTCCGCATTCGCCATTCTTGACCGCCGGGACGAAATCGCGCACGAGCCGTCCGCCGTCCTCAATCTTGAACGACCTGAGCGTGCACGCACCATAACGTTCGTTGCCGGGCACCCTCATCTGGTATTCGTTGCCTGAGAAGTCGTAGTCGCTGAATGTCTGAAGCTCGGTTCCGTTGACGACAAGCGTCTTGCCGCAATCGATCAGAAGTCGCTGATAGGCGGAGAAGCTACCGACCGCGCCGCCGCTATTCGCCGTGCCGTAGCGATAGTAGAAGTTTTGACCGGACGTGCGTGAAACATCGAGGTTGAGAATCCAGCAGCCTTCGCCGCGTGGCTTGACCCCGAAGACGTCCAAGTCTTCGGTGCCTGAGGTCCAGTCTGCGCTCACGTCGGCAATGACGCGCGGGTTGTTCTTTACGACGTACTCTGTTTTGAAATAGGCGCCATTCGGAATGTGGATAGCATCGACGCGCTCGCCACACGCCGGCGTCACCGTACCGGAGGCCGGCGCATAGAACCGGTCGTTCGCACGGTCATAGAGTCCGCAGACGCCGTCCTTCTCGGCCGGCAGGAAGTCGCGCACGAGGACCCCGCCGTCCCATAGCTGGAACGCTATGAGAGTGAACCGATGGGCATCCTCGGTTCCGGGAATCGTCATTGTCGTCTCGTTGGACGAGAAATCGTAGTCGTCGAAGGACTGAATTTCCATTCCGTTGAAGACAAGCGTCTTGCCGCAGTCGATGTCGAGGCGCTGGCGGGCTGAGATTTCGCCGGCCGCGCCTTTGCTGCCCGCAGTACCATAGCGATAATAGAAGGATGGATGGTAACCGCCGGTCGTGGTGAAGTCAACGTTGAGGATCCAGCAACCCGCGCCGCGATGCTTGACCCCGAAAAGGTCGAAGTCGTAATCCGTCTCGCCAGCGCTCACGCTGGCGATGACGCGCGGATTGTTCGTGACGACATAGCCCGTGTCGAAGTAGGCGCCGTCTGGGATGTCTATCGCATCCAAAAGCCGGTCGTATTGTTCCGCCGACAGCGTCGCCGACAGCATGATCGCCGCGCACGTCATTAGCAACAGTCTTTTCATGGGCTTTTCCTCCTATTATTCAGGTTTGTTGGATGTTTCAATCACTTTGCGCATTACAGGTTCGATCGCAGTCCGCCACAGCCCGTAGCCGTGCTCAAGCGGATGCAGATAGTCCGGCATCATTTCCGCCGAAAGAGTGCCGTCCTTCTCCAGAAAGACGCTGTTGAAGTCCAGCCAAATCACTCGCTCGCCGTCGACTACGGACTTCGAAAGTTCGCTCGCCTTGGCGTTCCGGATGCGGCGCGACGCGGAAGGAACATGCTCCGCCGGGAATATCGGCATCAACACGACCTTCGCCTTGGGCTGCTTTTCGAGAATTTTGCGCACGACGGCCTTGATGCCTTCCGCAATCTCCTCGGCAGATTCGCCGTTGTTCGTGCCGATCATCAACGCCACGCCGCGCGTCTTGTAGCCATCCATTTCGCCGTGGTCAAGGCGCCAAAGGACGTTCTGCGTAGTGTCGCCGCCGCAGCCGAGGTTCAGAAGGCGAAACTCCTTTTTCATCTCGTCCCAGACCTTCCGCCCAGGCCCGTTCCGGAATTTCAGCATGCCCTGCCCATACGCCTTGTCGACGGCCTCCAGGTCGAGTGGGTCGCTCCACCCTTCCCAGCCATGCGTTATGGAATCGCCGAGAAAGACGAAATCATACTCCTTCGGTCCGGCCGCGATTTCCTTGAGCTTCGCCGCGTGGCGGCGGTCCCAATATCCGGGGCCTGCCCACCAGGTATGCTGACGTTCAACCGACACGGGTTCCGCATCGGTCGTCGCCGCAGCGCACGCCAGTGCGGCGAAAATACAGACGACCAACAGCGTATACACGCTTCCCGAATATGGCTTTACACAGTCGATCTTCATCTTTCAATCTCGCAACTATCTCTTGCACATGAGCGGCACGGACGAGAATCCCTCGGGGCGGTCGTAGAGCTCGCAGTGGCAGTCGCCGAGGTGCTTCACCCTGAAGCCGTTCGCCTTGTATTCCTCGTAGTTGAAGGCGTTGAGTTCGTCGATCGCGATCTGGTGGAACTTGTCGAAGTCGGGCCACCACTCCCAGCCGCTGCCGAAGTCGTTGTAGAGAAATGCATCCGCGCACTGCTTGCCGAGTTCGGGCGTCACGTAGAACGCTCCCATCGCGAGGACGTTCACGCCGTTGCCGGTGATCGCGCGGAATGCCGCAGGCACGGACTCCACGACGCCCGCATGAACGCCCGGACACTTCGACGCCGCGATGTGTATGCCCATGCCGGTCCCGCAGAAGATGAGCGCGCGCTCGAACTCCTTCTCGGTGATCATCGCGCCGACGCGAAGTCCGATGCGGTGGAACATCAGCTCAGTGTCGTTCGGGTCAGAATCGGCCTTCACGCCGATGTCCGTAACGGTCCAGCCCTTCTTCTCGAGATACTCCTTGATCGCCTCCTTCAGCGGATAGCCCGCAAAATCGGCCGCCATCAGAATCTGCTTGTCTTTTACCGTCTTCATCTCTGACAACCTCCTTTTGTCTTTCCGTGTATTCAGTGTATTCCGTGGTTCTTGCCTTCATTCTACCAAAAGTTCAGCGGCCGCAACAAGGCCTGTATAGACAGGCTCCGGCGGGCCGTGGTATAATACCCGCATGACAGGAAGAGAAATTGTCGAGCAATTGACGAAGGACATAATGTCCGGCACCTATTCCGAAGGAGGGAGGCTTCCGAGCGAAGCGAAGCTTTCGGAGCATTTCGGCGTCTCGCGCATGACGCTGCGCGGAGCGCTGGAACAGCTGCGCCAGCAGGGCCTCATCGAGAAGCGCAACGGCTCGGGATCGTTTCTCACGAAGCGCGCGTATCGGCGGAGCGGACTTATCGGTCTCGTCATCCCGGACTACGAGTCGTACGAGTTCTTCGCCGAGATAGAGAAGGAGGCCGAGCGGCATGCCGCGCGCCTCGGATACCGCGTCGAGCTCGTCTTCTCGAACGAACGAAGGCGCGAATCGCTGGTACACGACATCAGGCGCAAAGTGCGCAAGCTTGCAGTCAGCCGCGCGGAAGGCGTGATCTTCCGTCCATTCGTCGCGGAAGACATGGTCGAGACCAACAAGGAGATCGTAAGCATCTTAAGACACGCGGAGATTCCCGTGGTGCTGATCGACTCGGACATCACCAGCCCGCCGAACCGCAGCAGCTGCGACCTTGTCGCCGTCAACAACGTGAACGCTGGGCGCATCATCGCGGACCATCTGCACGACTGCGGCTACGGACGCATCGCCTTCCTGATGGAAGACAGAAAGCCGTTTGCGAACGCCAACTGGAGCAACCGCCTTTTCGGACTCGCCGGCGAGCTTGCCCTTCTCGGATGCGAAGGCGGCGTCCGCAGGCTCGACTTCGCCCCGAACGACGAACGCGAACTCGGCAGACTCCTCCGAAGCCGCGCCCGTCCGGACGCCATCGTGTGCGGAAATGATGAACAGGCAATCCTCCTTACCGAAACCCTCACGCGCCTCGGGAAGCGCATTCCAGACGACGTCGCGGTCGTTGGATTCGACGACATCGCGGCCGCAAGGCTTGCAACCCCTCCACTTACGACGATTTCGCAGCCCGTGAGAAAACTTGCGGCGACAGCGTTCAAAACGCTACTCGCGCGCATGCGCTACCCGAACAACGACTCGCGCGAAATCCTCCTCGACGCGCCGCTCATCGTCCGTCGCTCAACGTCTGAGCTGATGCCATAAACCGCCATAGCGCTGCTTGTTGGCGGTGTCCGAAGGCTCCTCCTTGTCTAGTTCGTTTTTGATAGACTACCTTCCTGTTCCTGCGCAACAGGTGTTGCGATAGCCATTCCAATCGGGAAGGCGAAAAGAATGCTCGAAGGCCGATGGCCGTCGGCCTTCGAGCAATGGCGACTAGCCCGCATCCTCCTGGGCACGGCAATCCGACCCCGAGTTAGGGCGTCGCCATTTTGAGTGGTCAACAAACTGAATGGTTGCAAGGGCTGCGGGCCGATTGAAGCCCGACAGCTGCTTCAGCTCGTATGACAAGGAAAGTATACCATGAATCAGGCCAGAATGCACGTGGGAGTTGACGTCGGCAAGGACAGCCTGGACATCTGCTACCCCAATGGAGACAAGGAACACATCAGGAATACAAAGCGCTGCCGGGCAACGCTCATCAAGAAGGCCCGCGCCCTCGGCGCTGTCATCAGCTTCGAGGCCACCGGCCCCTATGACGAGGCCCTGGAGTCCGAATGCGTCGCGTCCGGAGTCCCCGCGGTCCGCCTGGACGCGTGGAAGACGCGAAAGTACGCTGAGTCGCAGGGCATGCTGGAAAAGACCGACTCGATAGACTGCGAGATGATCAGGGACTACGCCGCGTCGCTCAGGCCGGACCAGCTGCACTTCGTCAGGGAAAGGTCCGCAGGGTACCGGAAGCTCAAGCGCGCCGTAAGCGTCCGCCGGAACCTGCTCAAGGCGAAGGCGCTGATCGCAAGCCAGCTCGAGGGCGATCTGGACGCAGAGATCAAGTCCGCCATAGCAAGGGCAGTCGCCTCGATCGACCGCCAGGTCGAGCGGATGGACGCCGTCTGCGTCGCCGCGATACGGTCTGACGAGAGGATGGGCGCCATCGCCGCGCGGTTCGGGCAGGTCGTCGGCATAGGTCCTGTGCTCATCAGCACGGCCCTGGCGTCGTGCCCCGACATCGGGTCGTTCACGTCGAAGGGTATCGCCAAGTTCGCCGGCGTCGCCCCGCTCGAGAACAGGAGCTGCACGATTACGAAGAAGCCCAGGCCGAGAAGAGGCCGCAGGGATCTCAGGTGCGCGTTGTACATGGCCGCCGTGAGCGCCTGCCGCAGCAACCACCGCCTGCGCCGGACATACGAAGGGCTGGTCGCCCGCGGGATTCCCAAGCGCGCTGCGCTGATCGCCCTGGCGCGCCACATCATAATCCTGATGAACTACATAGCGAAGTACCCGGACTTCAATCCCGAAGTCGACCCGAAGAAGGCCGCGCAGATGGCGTTGCCCAAGAGAAGGCCAGGTCGTCCCCGCAAGAATCCGTAACAGTCACAAGCCGCAACGAGGTTCGTAAGTGCTGCCACACCGCAGCGCCTGCGTAGCGCTGTCTCGAAATCAGCCAAAAGGGTTCTTCTTCCCTCCCTCCTTTCCCCCGCACCCCCTTTTTCTCCTTGCTATCTTCTCCCTGCGCTGACGCGCAAAAAAGAAATTCAAAAATTATGGTTGCTCGGGGAGCCCTCGGCGAATACGCCGAATCCCCTCGCTCGGACCTTCGCTCCACCGCCAACTTCGCTTCGCATCCGAATAAAGGCGTGTAGTGCCAGGCGAGCTCCGGCCTCTGAGCCAAGCCGAGCCGATGGTCGCGGGTGAGGTAGGCGGAAGGTCGCAGGCGTAAGAGTGACTTGCGTACGCAACCAGCGATAGACGCCGAGGCACGGCAGGCTGAATACGGTTATTTGTCTGATGCGCGAAAGCCGTCGCGAGCCTGGAGCCGAACGAGAGCCCCGCGAGCCATCGGGCGGCACGGCGAAGTGGTCGGGCGCAGGCCTCGCCTTCGGACGCCGCCAACGAGCGAGCGTTATTCTACTTCCACCTCGCGTGAGAGCTTGAGCGGGAAGTCGGTCGTTACGCGGTCGGCGCCAACAGCAGCACACTCGTCCCATGTCACCTTCTCCTGACACATCCAAAGGCAAACCGTCAGCCCCGCCTTGTGCGCCTTCTCCACCATCTCCTTGGTCGTACCGACGCGCGACGCGACGCTGCAGCAACGAAGCTCCTTCGCCTTGGCAATATGCGCGTCCTCAAGCGGCTTGCCGACGATAAGCCCGAGCGGCGCGTCAGGATCGACCTTTCGCATCATCGCAAGCGTCTTGTCGTTGAAACAGGTGAACGCGTAAGTCCCCGGCTTCATGAGCACCTTGGTCATCGCGCTCAGCTTGCGGCAGTAGTCTTCGAGGACGTATGGCGTGTAGAAGTCGCTCGGGCCCACCTTCATCTCGATCTCCATGAAAATGTCCTCGCGGCCGCGCATAGCCATCAGTACTTCAGAAAGCGCCGGCACTTGCTCGGACGACTTCGTTAGACGCAGCTTGCTGAACTCCGCGAAGGTCATGTCCTCCACCGCGCCCTTGCCATTTGTCGTGCGCGCCACGTCGTCATCGTGCATGACGACGAGGGTGCAGTCCTTCGTGTAGCGGACGTCGAGTTCAAAACCCTTTATGCCTCGCGAAAGGCACATCTCGAAACCGCCAAGCGCGTTGTCGTCATATTCAGCGCACCCTCCGCGATGCGCTTGAACAAGCGGACCTAAGCCAGTCTTCAGCTTCGCGTTCGCCGGATACCTTGGGCTCGTGCATCCAGAAGCGAGCACGGAAACCACAAACACGCAAAAAGCAAATCTCACCAATACTGTTTTCATATATCTCCTTCTAGTTCTTCCATTTTTGTGTATTTCGTGTATTTCGTGGTTTCAAAATTACTCATGAAAGAAAGTCGTTGAGCGTCATTAGCGACGGGATTCTCTCAAGTGGATACTTCACGCCGAACGCGCGTTCCGTTTCCATTACGAGACGAAGGTGGTTCACGCTGTCCCAGCCAGTGATCGACTCATACGCGGTCGTGCCATCTATCGACGCGCGGTCAACGCCAAAGATACGCGCGGCAAGAGCGAAGAATTCCTCGCGCCGCATCGGATCTGAAAACACCTCTGACGGTTTCATGACTTCTTGATCCCGTAGGCGCCGACTGCAAGAGTGCCGACGAGCGAGATGATCCCAAGCGCAAGGGTGATCGGCTGCGGACTTGGCAGCTCCGGCTTGGGCTCGTCCTTCTGCTTCTTCTTCGGAATCTCGACAAGCGCCGCACTCTGGTATATGCCGAGAACGCGAGCGCGCATCTGGTTGAGCTGCGCGACGCCGCGCGGATCCTGCAACATGCGTCCGTCGACAAACTGCATGTCGGCGTCGGCGCGATGCGGTGCGCAGAAGAGACGGTCGTTGCTTACGAGATCGACGACGCCTATGAGCGCACAAACAGCGACAACGGCGACGGCGATACGCATGGCGACGACTGGAGCGAAGCGCTTGGCACATCTCTGCGACAAACCATAAAGCGAAGAAAGCCCGTATCCAGCAAGAACGCAGAGACAGAACTCCGTCAAATGATGCCACTTGACCGGCGCACGAAGGTAGTCGCCAAATGGCAGCGCATAGACAAGTCGGTAGACTGGCTCGCAGTAGCGACCCATTGAGAAGAAATAGAAGACAACCGCAGACAGCGTGAAAAAGACCATCGTCGACCGCCCCGGCTCGAGAGCCTGGAACTTGCGTGACTTGAGTGCACTAAATCCAACAAGCACTAGCAACAAGGTCATCCACCCTACATAGAGCGAGTGCTGGCGGTAGTTGCCAGAGGCAGCGCCAAGCGGACGACCGAGACGCCCGACATACTGACGAATTCCATTGCCGCGCTTCTGCCCTATCGCGAGTGTAAACGGACAGCTCGTGTCGCCTTCGATGCTAGAGTGCCAGAACTCCTTTGTCGCTTCTGGTGGCATCGACCAGTTCGTAACGAATATCCACCGCTTCTCGGCGTCGTCCTTCGTAGCGTTTGCAGCAACGGTCTGTCCTTCCTCGATCTGCTTATCGCGTCCGGCAAGGTCGTTCACGAACGCGCTTCTGAAGCTCGCCGCGCCAATAGCGAGAAGAGCCACAAGAGCAAGGAGAGACCCCTTTGTCCATTGGATGATAAGGGGGAACGGGGAATGGGGAACGGGGAACGGGGAATGGGATGTCGACTGTCGCATGGCGCGAAGACAAACCACAAGTCGAAAAACAAAGTAAATCCCCGAGAAAGCAGAGAAGAGAAGCCACAGGTCGGGCTGGCGCATCGAGCCCCATGCAAGGCACGCGCCAAGCAAAAGCCAGTGGCGCGGCTTACCCTTCTCGAGGGAGCGGTCGATGAGCCCGAACGCAAAGACACCGTAGGTCATCCACTGGAACCAGCCGAGGTGTCCAGCGGAAAAGAGCGTGAACCAATAACCAGAGAAGGCAAGCAAAAGCCCCGCGCCGTAAGCCGCGACGCGGGGAAGTCCCCTTCCGCGAAGGAAATACACCATTCCAAGCGCCGCCATAAACGCGGCGAACGCATACTGGAACTCCGTCCAGAGATAGGGGCTCCCTATCCAGTTGATCGCCTCGGCCGGCGCGAACTTTCCGGTCTCAAGCCAGCCACGCAGCCAATCGCGGAACCAGTATGTGGAATAAGACGTAGCGCAGTCGGGCATGACTGGCGCCATCTCGGGGCTCCACGTCCCCCAGAAAACGAACCCCGCCAGCGCCGCGAACACTGCGGCGAAGGCGAGGAACCAGTAATGTTTCGGCCTAAGCCGCATTTACTTGATGAACATGATCGCGATGATCGCGAAGACCATCGTGAAAATGGCGACCGTCTCGACGATGCCGAGCGCGCCGAAGTAGTTAGTGAGGCCCTGCCCCGTCTCGCCCTGCGCGTCGCAAGCGGCGGCGGCGGCACGACCCTGGAAGAGCGCGGAAAGCCCAATGCCAAGCCCAGCGAAAATGCCGAGGATGATGCAGGGAACGCCGGCGCCGGCGATGTCGCGCTTCATGAACATGATGAACATGAGAATCATCCCGTACAGGGTCTGCGTGATAGGCGCACCAACGAGACCGAGTAGAATGAACGGCGCGGGCTTACCAGCCGCATAGCACTTCTTCCATGCCCCAACCGCGGCTGACGCGGCGAAACCTGTGCCGAACGCCGATCCCGCGGCGCTCATTCCCAAGCAGGCGACTGCGCCTGCGATGACCAATGCTGCTTCGTTCATTGTGTTTTCCCTTCTGTGTTGTTAAGTGGTTATATAGTTTGATGGTTAAGTGGAGGTTTTGCGGAACGGACTGAACGCATAGCCAGCCCAAGTCACGCCCTTGTGGTTAGAGAACTCGAGGGTGTTGAGTCGCACCGCGTGGACGAGAATCGAGAGCCCAGCCATGGCGAAGTTGAGCCCGTGGCCAATAAGGAGAACAAGGATCATGCCGATAGCGGTAACCGGTTTTAGCCAGACCATATCGGTGCAGTTAAAGATCGAAAGCGCCATGTCGTTGAAGTTCTCGGCGACCTTGACTGAGGCAAGCCCGACAGCGAAAAGACGGACATACGAGATTACGTCGCCAAGCGCGCTCATGATGTTAAGAGGCAACATGCCGAGCTCTACGCCGCGAGTCTTCAGCTCGTCGCCCTTCAGCGTGAAGCCGAAGACGAGGACGAGGGAGACGCCGAACATCCAGAACGCCCATGTCGGTATACCGGAGAATATTCCGACGATGGAGTTCGTGACGAGATACATAAAGAGGACGACTCCGGCCCAGCCGAACTGCGCGAGGCAACGGCGGTCGTTTATAATCGTGATTCCAGTCCAGATTCGCGCGATCATCAAGTGGGAGACGCCGATCGTGAAGCAGAGGAGCATCATGTTCTTGTAGCTCGGGTCGGCGAGCCACTTCACCGTAGGCCAATCGGCGCACCACGGAATCCCCGCGCCAAACCACGTATTCGAGAGAAGCCCCCAAAGAACCGTCGCAGACGAAAAGACGGTAAGGAGAGTCAGCCAGCTCTTTGCGACAAGCGTACGCTGATTGCGCGTCTTGAACCACCCGAAGATCGTGAGCGCGAGAATCAAGGCGCCATAGCCGCCGTCGCCGACGAGCATCGCAAAGAAAATCGTGAAATAGCAGAAGAACGGAACCGACACGTCAGACTCCGTGTAGGCAGGCGCAATGCCAAGCCCCGAGAAGAGAGCCGTCACCGGACGGAAGAGCTTTGGCGGCTCGATTAGCGTTGGAGGAATCTCGCCGTCAGCGGGCTCGCGCAGAAGCGCTCCCCAGCCATTCTCTCGGACAGCGGACAAAAACGCGTCGCTGCGCGTGACGGGAATCCAGCCAGAGACGAACGCCAACTCGCCCTGCTCGCCGACGAGTTCCTTCGCAGACTCGAACGCGATCTTGTCGGCAAGCGCCGGATACCTCTTCAAAATTGCGTTCTCGTCGCTGCCAGCAAGCTTCGCGACATCTATGGTGATGCGATTCTCAATGCGGTCAAGCTTCTCGCGCATCTTCGAAAGGCGCATAGGCGGCAACTTCTCCGGAAGCGGCACTACGTCACGCAGGCCTTCAACATCCTTCAGCAACTGCTCTGCAAGCTCTGGATCGAAATCGCCATAGGGCTCGTATGTGCGAATCGTCCGCTCGAGCTCGTCCTTGGCGCCCTTCAACGTCTCGCGATCGGCGTCGATGGCGAGGATTTCCGCCACTGAACGCTCGTGGATGTTTATGTCCTTCTCCTTGCCGCGCGACTTGAGGATGAGACGAACCGCCTTCTCGGCGTCTGCCGCAGCGCCCTTGGCCGCCGCCACTGTAGCGCCCTGCGCGGAGGAAAGATCGAGATGAACCGCGCCGAGGTCGCGAAGCTGCGTCAGCGTCTTCTCCTTCTCGGCAGCGAGGCACACGAGATCGAGATGGAGCATCTTCACTATCATGCCGCCACCTCGCTTTCGGGAGCGCGCGACTTCGCGATCTTTCCGCGCGTGACGGCGGCTGTCTGCTCGTCGCCAAGCGCGATCTTGATGACGCGAATCGCCTCCTTGCACTGGGGAATCTTCACCTTCTCGAAAAGGTTTACACGCTGCGACGTCTGGCGAAGCTCCTCCATGACGAGCCGCCTCTGCTCCTCGTATACCTGGCGTTCGCACTGGAGGGAGAGTATCTGAGTAGTGACTTCGACCGCATCGTCTACCCACGCAGGAGTCGCCCAGGCGTCGATTTCGCGTACATCGGTGTCCACCGAGCTGAACGTTGGAATCTCGACGCCCGCGATATTTGCCTTACCGGTATTGATCTTCTTTACCTTGACGAGCCCTTCAAGCGACGACTCGTCCGTAGCAAAGAGGCCGACCCACTTGTTCAAGCCATCGCGGACGGCACGTTCCCTGGCGCTCACGGCCTCGGCCTTCGCAACTATTCCGGCAATCTCGCTCTGCAACTGCTGCTTCTTGAGCTGAAGCATCGGCAGAAAGCGCTGGAAACGCTTGAGCGCGTCCGTCTGCGCCTTGAGTTCCGTTTTAGTTAACTTGACCTTGGCCATTTGGTGATATTATATCAAAAATAACGGCGGCAAACCGTCTTCAGAAGAACAAATCGCGCTCGCCGCGGCATGTGGCCTCGTACTGCTTCATCACGGACGGGTAGAACTTCGGCACCCACTCCTTGATGCCCGCAAGCTCCTTCTCGATGAGCGCGTCACCAATCTTGCGCGTCTCGTCCGAAGCAAAGTCGTCAAGCCACTCGCGGAAAGTGAGCACTGCGTTGATCTTGCAGAACTTCCCCTCGCGCCCGGTCTTTAGGGCGTCCATGATGCAGCCGCCCGTCCTTCCGCAACGGTAGCCAGCCGTGCAGAAGCTCGTAATCGTGCCACGCGAGGCGAGGTAGCGAACCATCTCGTCGAGGGAACGAGTGTCGCCAAGCATGAACTGCTGGCGGTCCTTCTCCTGGTGCGCCTCGTTCTCGAAATCGCTGTAGCCCTTGATCGCGATGTTGCTGGAGCAGTCGAGCTGCGTCATGCCGTAGCCAAGGACGCGGTTGCGGCTCGCGGGGCTCTCGCGCGCGGTGATTATGATTCCGGTGTAGGGAACGGAAAGGCGTGCGAGGACGATGATCTTCGCAAACGTGTCGTCGTCGATCAGCCACGGGCTCTCCTCGGGAACCTTCGTGCCGCTCGCGGGCTCGAGCCGAGGGAACGAGAGCGTATGCGGGCCGATGTTGAACCAACGCTCGAGGTCGCGTGCGTGCATGACGGTCGCAAGAAGTTCGTAGCGCCAGTCGCAGAGACCGTAGAGGACGCCAAGACCGACATCGTCTACTCCCGCCTCCATGCAGCGGTGGAAGCACGTTGTGCGCCAATCGTAGTTGCCCTTCACGCTCCACGCAGGATGCATCGACTCATAGAGCTTGCGGTTGTAAGTCTCCTGGAAGACCTGGAACGTGCCGATGCCGACAGACTTGAGGACGCGCAGGTCCTCAACCGGAAGCGGCGCGGCATTGATGTTGACGCGGCGGATGCCGACGGGCGCACCTGTCTTTGGCGCTTTGACCTGGCGGTTGTAGCACGTCTCGATCGTCTCGGCGATGTATTCGGTCGAAGTCGTGGGATGCTCGCCATAGACGGCGATGAGCCGCTTGTGGCCGATGCGCCCAGCGAGGACGTCGATCTCCTCCTTGAGCTCGTCCATCGTGAGGACGCGACGCTTCTGCTCGGCGTTGCCCTCGCGGAAGCCGCAATAGCGGCAGCCGTTTACGCAGGCGTTTGCGACGTAGAGCGGCGCGAAGACAACGATGCGGTTGTCGTATACTTTCTTCTTTATGCGGTCGGCTGCCGCGCTCATCTCGGCGAAGAGCTGCGGGTCGTGGACGGCGGACATGAGCACCGCCGTCTCTTCGGGGAGCAGAGTCTCGCAAGTCGACTCGCTCTTCGCGATTATTTCCCTGACGCGCACGGGATCTGCGGACTTCTCGGCTATATCCGAGATGCAGCGACATATCTGCGCGTCGTCGATGAAATGCCTGCCGCCTGGGAGATACTTGTCGATCTCTTCCTGCACAACAAAGTTACGCGTGTAGTCCGCCGCGTCCTTGAACTTTCTTATCTTTGAAACGTCCGCCATTTTCTGAAATTTTCCTCCAACGCCCTGTTCGGCGCGTTGAATGCGTATTATACCATAATTCGGACGAGTCGGCTCTGCCTTAGTCAGCCGCCAAGTCACCAAGCGAAGTGCTCATCTTAATATATTTTTGGTATAATATTGCCAATGAAGAAAATAGCAGTTTTGATGGGTGGGACTTCGAGCGAGCGCGAGGTTTCGCTACAGAGCGGACGGAATGTCGCAGAAGCGCTCGCGAGCCTCGGGAAATACGAAGTCGTTCCCGTCGTTCTCGATGCCGACAACCTCGCTGCAATGCCAAAAGACGTTGACGCCGCCTATATCGCCTTGCACGGCGGCTGGGGCGAAAACGGAGGCGTCCAGCTCGCTCTCGACAAGATCGGCGTTCCCTACACCGGCCCCGGCGCCGCGGCTTCGCAGATTGCGATGGACAAGGTCAAGACCAAGATGGTCCTCGAGATGAATGGCGTCCCGACCGCCGCGTGGGGGCTTGCCAATCCCAACACGGAAAAATCCCCTCTTCCCTTTCCAGTAGTCGTGAAGCCGCCGTGCGACGGCTCTTCCGTAGGCATCTCCAAAGTCTCTAAGCAAGAGGAATGGAAAAGCGCGCTCGAAGACGCGTTCAAGGCGCAGGGCGGCGCAGGCGTTGTCATGGTCGAGGAGTTCATTCCCGGGCGCGAATTCACCGTCGGCGTAATTGACGGCGAGCCCCTTCCCGTCCTCGAGATCGTCGCGCCAAACGGCTGGTACGGCTACCATGAGAAATACGATTCGAACGAAACTCGCTATCCCTTCCTCGAAGACGGCGAGCTCGCGCAGAAAATGCAGAAGATCGCCGTGGACGCCTACAAGGCCGTCGGCTGCCGCGGAGTTACGCGCGTCGACTTCCGCGTGTCTCCGCTCGGGCGCTGCTATGTGCTTGAACTAAACACCTCTCCCGGCTTCACCTCCCATTCGCTCGTCCCGAAGGCGGGAATGAAGACTGGCCTCACCTTCGCCGGCGTCTGCGACCGCATACTCGCAAGCGCAAAACACGACTGACATAAATGAAAGAGAACAAGATAACCGACTCGAACAAGGCGCGTCGCGTGCTTATGCTCCTCGGCATAGCCGTATGCATCGCCGCGATCGCGGGACTCGCCGTCGCCTACGGCAAGCTTCGCGACATCTGGCTCGAGCAGTGCGTCATAACCGACGTTGCCTCCCAGGTCTCGATCTCCGACGGGAAAATGGTCCGCGCCGACGTGATTGCGTACGAGTTCGGCCTCAAGAACGGCGCAAACCTAGCGCTCATCGACTTTGCGGAAAAGCGCAGGGAGACGATGAAGAAGATCCCGAACATACGCGACATCTCGATAGCGAGGCATCTTCCGGACAAGGTCTCAATAACGGTCGAGGAACGCGTCCCCGCGGTGCGCCTCGGCATCATAGGGCAAAAGACCGATAGCGGACGCGTGGCGGACACCGAGGGCGTCGTGTTCATCTCGTCGAGCGGAACGCTGATGCTTCCCTTGATTCGCGAGGCCGCAGCTCCCGGGACGAAGAAAGGCCAGCGCCTTTCGGGGCGCGCGCTTGCAGCGCTCCGTCTTCTCGAGACATGCCGCGACAAGTTCCGCGAGCTTGCCGTGATAGAGGCCGACATATCCAAGCCGGACTACATAACGATCGTGCTCGGGAACGACTACAGCACGGCAAAGGTGGCGTGGGACGGAATGGACGACCCGTCGGATGCGACGCAGGGCAAGCTCGAAAGGCAGCTCAACGAGCTCACGAAGACCTACTGCTCGCGCGTCGACAACGGCGTGCGCGTCTGGGACGCCACGCAGCCAGGGAAAGTCTACGCCAACACGCTGAAAGGATCGCTATGAGCAACTTCTACGCAGCGCTTGAGGTCGGCACGACGCGCACTGTCCTCGCCATAGGCGAGAACGAGGCGGGCGGGCGGCTCAAGATGACATGCCATGCCGAGATACCGTCTACAGGCGTGCGCAAAAGCCAGATACTCGACATCAACCAGGCGACGAGCTCCATCAAGAGCGTCCTGAGCGCCATCGAGAAAAAACAGCTTGAGGCCGGGAGCAAGATAACCCTCGGCAACGCCTATCTCGTCGTCTCCGGCCAGCACATAAAGGCCGGTCCCTTCCAGGGAATGGTGCCGATCGAGGGCGCCAAGGTCGGCACGGAAGAGCTCGACGCCGTATTGAAGAGCTCGCGAGCGATGCAGATCCCGAAGGACCGCGAGTTCCTCGACATCGTCGACCAGGACTACGAGGTAGACTCCCTCCGCGGCATAACGGCGCCGCGCGGCATGTCGGGACGCATACTCAAGCTGAACACGCTCCAGATCCACGCCGACAGGAACAGGATCGACGACGCGCGCACGGCCGCAGAAGCGGCGAAGCTCGAGATCCGGGAACCGCTCTTCGCGGCCACATGCGCGGCCGAGGCCGTGCTCGAGGAGCACGAGAAGCGCAACGGCGCGATCGTCCTCGACATAGGCGGCGGCTCGACTGGCTATGCGGTCTACTCCGACGGCCACCTCGCGACGACAGGGGTCATCGGCGTAGGAGGCGACCACGTTACCAACGACATCGCCCATGCGTTCCAGACGACGAACGCGCAGGCGGAACAGCTAAAGACGGAGTTCGCCTCAGCCATCATCGGGACCCCTGGGGAAACGCGCGTCAAGGTGCCCGGCTCTTCGCCTCTCATGGAGTCGCGCACGATTTCGCGCCGTGCGCTCGACACAGTGGTGAACGCGCGCCTGAGGGAGCTTTTCGCGGTCATACGGGAGACGCTCGAAGACCAGGACCTGCTGAACCGCCTGCATGCGGGGGCCATCCTCACCGGCGGTGGCGCCGCCATGCGAGACATCGACGCCCTCGTCCAGCGAGAGCTCGGCATGACGACGAGGACGGGGAAGCCGATCCACGTCGACGGGCTCGACGGAGAGAAGAACCCGGCATCTTTCGCGGCCATGGCCGGCGCAATAATGTACGCAAACCGCACCGACGACGACAAGTCCATCTTCGGTGGAATCTTTGGGAGGATTTTCACATGAGCGATTCCTCGTCCATGATGCTCATCGGAGTCGGCGGCGGCGGTTCGGCCATCGCGCGCGGCGTGCGCCGCGCCTTCGGCGAAGGACTAAGGTTCCTCACGATCGACACCGACGCCGCAACGGGGTCTGACGGAGATGAGTTCCTCCTCATAGGAGGCGACCGGCTTTCGGGGCGCGGCTCAGGCGGCGACGTCGTGGCGGCGCGTCTTGCAGCCGAGGACTCCATCGACTCACTCGATCCGGAGATGGAGGGCGTACGGCTCGCAGTCGTCGTCACGTCGCTCGGCGGCGGCACCGGTGGCGGCGCGACGCTTGAGACCGTCAAGCGACTCGACTCGCTCGGAATACCGTCAATCGTCTTCGCTACGACGCCCTTTACATTCGAGGGCGAGGACCGCCAGCGCTCGGCCCGCGGCGTCATGGCGATGATAGAGGAGGTCGCGGGGGCGACTTTCTTCGTGCCCCTGGACAAGCTCGTCGGCAACGCCGAACGCTTCGACGACGCGATGCGACGCGCCGTAGACACGATGGCCTCCGCCGTGACCCTCTTCTGGCGACTCGTCGAAAAGCCCGGCTACATCAAGCTCGACGCAGAGCGCATCCGCCACCTCGTCTCAAAGGCGGGGCGCGGCAGATTCGCCGCGGTATCCTCGATGGGCCCTGACCGCGCCCGCGACATAGGCGACATGCTCGCGCGCGCGCCGCTCCTCGCTACCGGCTCTGGCCCCGTGAGGGCGATTCTCTGCGGAGTGCTTGCAGGAGACGACCTGCGGCTCAGCGAAATCGGCACGATATCCGAAAGCGTCCGTTCGGCGTTCGGCAACCAGGCGACTTCCTTCGAGCTCGCCACTGTAAACGATGAAGACACTTTCTCCGGGCGCATTTCCACAGTTCTCCTTCTCTTCGAGGCGAACGCGAAGGACGATTCCGGCGAAAGCCCCGGCGGCGTCATAGCCAGCAAACGCAAAAAGCGCGTTTCGAAACCGCTCGGCGTAGGCCCCCAGGGCCGCGGGCGCTTCAACAACGCAGAGCCAACTATCTGGAACAACGAGGACCTCGACATTCCGACGTTCCTGCGGCGCGGCATAAACCTGGATATCTGAGATGGCCGCCCGAGACGGACACGTCCATGTTCTCCCCTTGCACGTCGCGAACAAGATCGCGGCAGGGGAAGTCGTGGAACGTCCTGCGTCGGTCGTCAAGGAACTCGTAGAGAACTCGGTAGACGCAGGCGCCACAAACATCAAGGTCTCCATCGCGCAGGGCGGGCGCAAGCTCGTCTCGGTGCGCGACGACGGCTGCGGAATGACGAAGGACGACGCCCTTCTCTCGCTTGAGAGGCAGGCGACGTCGAAAATCCTCGATGTCGACGACATAGAGAACATCGACACCCTCGGCTTCAGGGGAGAGGCGATTCCGTCCATCGCGTCGGTATCGCGATTTTCTCTCGTGACCCGCCGCCACGACGCTGACGAGGGAACGCAGATCGTCGTGAACGCAGGAGAACTCGTCGAGACTAGCACGGCGGGATGCCCGCCTGGAACGCTCGTGGAGGTGCGCGACCTTTTCTGCAATGTCCCCGCACGGCGCAAGTTCCTGCGTTCTTTCGCAACTGAGGAAGGCCGCGTCAAGGGGATATTCACAGTCCATGCTCTCGCACACCCCGGCATCGGCTTTTCGCTCGTCGTGGACGGACGAGAGCTCTACCGCCTCGCGCCCGCGACTTCGCTTGCGGACCGTTTGCTCGACATCTACGGCGCGGACTTTGTCGAAAGCCTGATTCCACTTCCACCGCCGTCCGACTCGCAAAGAAACGCCGTCCGCGTCTCTGGCTACATAGAAAAGCCAAACCTCTCCATGCCGACGCGACGCGACCAATATGTGTTCGTGAACGGACGCCCTGCAACTGCACCTTCTATCGCCTACGCCGTACGCGAGGCGTACCCGCACAGGCAGGGAGACATAAAGCCAGCACTTTTCCTTTTCATAGAGTTGCCACCGAATCAAGTCGACGTCAACGTCCATCCGACAAAGAGAGAAGTTCGCTTCCGCGACAACATCGCGGTAAAGCGCGCGATCACCGAGGCGATTGAAGGAGCACTCGGGCTGAGGCCGGCGGCGAGCAATGTGGCGGCGAGCGAGATGGCAACAAGCGAGACGACCGGGACGAACAGGACGAACGGGACAGACGATACTGACGAGACAAAAATTCCACTTCCCCCAACTCCCCCACTCCCTCACTCATCCACTCCCACTCCAACTCTCGCCCCCGCGCCGACTCTAATCGACCCTAAGCCGCAACCTGTGGCAGTAGAGCTTCCTCTTGCCGCCGACGACACCGGCGCAAGGCCGTGGAAATGGTTCAAGTTCCTTGCGTCGACGGCAAGCGGCTACCTTCTCGTCGAAACCGACGCTGGGCTCGTCACGGTAAACCCACACGCCGCCCGCGAACGCATCGCGTTCGAGAAGCTTTTCTCGCGCTCCAAGCAAGGCGATGCCCTTTCTCAGCAGCTCCTCATCCCCGAGACAATCCACCTCTCGCCTGTCGACGCAGCGCGAATAACGGCCGCGCTCGGCGACATCGAGCCGATGGGCTTCAAAATCGAGCCGTTCGGCCGCGACACCTTCAAGATCGACGCCGTGCCCCAGCTTATCGGCTCACTCTCGCCCGCAGACGTCATATCGACGATCGCGCGCGACCTTTCCGAAGGCGGCGCGAGGCGCGGGGAACGCTGGCGCGAAGAGCTTGTCGCGAAGTCGGTAGCGCGTTCCTTCGCGGGGATGTCGCTTTCGCTCGACGAAGCCGGCGCGACGCGGCTCGTAGAGGAGCTCGCCGCATGCCGTATGCCCTACGTGAGCCCAGGGGGAAAGCCGACGATGATCTTCACGTCGACGCGCGAACTCGACAGAAAGTTCGCGAAGAACTGACGCGACCGACCGCGCAGGACTCAAAAGTCACTGCCCGATGGCGAGGCGGGAGGCAAGGCGCTCGGGAAGTCCTGCAAGCCTGATGCGCTCCTGCGCTGCCTCAATGTCGTATTCAAGGCGGCGGTAGCGGATGGTGCGCGCCTTCTGGTCGTAGATGACATACGATGCGCGCGGGTCGCCGTCGCGCGGCTGGCCGACGGAGCCGACGTTCACGAAGTACTTGCGCCCTATGGGGAGGGTGAAGTCCTGCGCGTCGATGCGGTAGACGCCGCTCATCGACTTCTCGTAGATCATCGGGCAGTGCGTATGGCCGTGGAAGCACACTGGCGTCAGCTGCCTCAGGAAGTTGGCCTCCGCCTGCAAGTTGTCGAACACGTACCCGAAGTTCTCGGGCCTGTCCATCGTGGAATGGACGAGCGTCACGCCCATCTGCGTGAACGTGAAAGGCAGGTTCCTGAGCCAATATATCTCTTCCATGGACAGCTGCTTGCGCGTCCACTCCACGACGGCGGCGGCGGCAGGATTGAAGTCGTCGAGATTCTGGCGTGACGACACGTAGTAGTCGTGGTTGCCGACGACAACCGGACAGCCGAGAGCGCGCACGATCTCCATGCACTCGTGCGGGCAGGCGTTGTAGCCGACGACGTCGCCGGTGCACAAGAAGTCGGTCACGCCCTGGGCGCGGCAGTCGTCGAGGACGACGTTCAGCGCGTCGAGGTTGGCGTGTATGTCGCCGAGTATGGCAAATAGCTTAGACATCACTTTACTAGCAGCGCACTCGCTATCTGCAGGTCTTCCACGGTGGTTATCTTGAAGTTGGGCGCCCTGTTCTCGAAGATGCGCACGGTCTCGCCGGAGAGCTCGACGGCCTGGCAGTCGTCGGTGACTTCGTTCTTGCCGAGGTTCTTGTACGCGTTTGCGAGAATCCTGAAATGGAACGCCTGCGGAGTCTGCACCGCCCAGAGCTTTTCCCTATCCTCCGTGCCGGAAACCGCCGTCCCCTTCTCGACGCGCTTCACGGTGTCGGTGATGCGGTGGCCGACTGTCGCGGCGCCCACGCGCTTCGCGAGCTTGACGACCTCGGAGACTACGTCCTGCGTCACGCAGGGCCGCGCGCCATCATGGACGACGACGAAGCGTGTGTCCGCGTCACACGCTGCAAGCCCCGCCTGCACGGATTCCTGGCGCTTGTTGCCGCCGGGAACAACCGCCGCCAGCTTGGAGATGCCGAACATCCTGGCGACCGCCTTTGCGGCGAGCTGCTGCTCCTTGCGGACGACGAGGACGATCCTGTCCACGTCGGCGCACCTCTCGAACGCGAGAAGCGACCATGCCACGACAGGCTTGTTGCCCAGGCTCAGGAACGCCTTGTCCGTTCCCGTCCCCATCCGCTCGGACTTTCCGGCGGCCACTATTATCGCAGTCGTCATACCATGTTCCTCCCGCAGCATTTCTTGAATTTCTTGCCCGAACCGCAAGGGCACGGGTCGTTGCGACCTACAACAGGCTG
>Ga0310786_10002390_pt1 | contig 28801 bp, 6 predicted proteins | sample AusTroGonzalo_MG_FD_203881 | JGI IMG/M metagenome (GOLD analysis project Ga0310786, IMG submission 203881) | Bovine rumen microbial communities from tropical cattle in Woodstock, Queensland, Australia - Gonzalo_03 (v2) (version 2) | ecosystem: Host-associated > Mammals > Digestive system >...
CCAATTCTCCACCCCGTTCTATTACAATGGCGCAGACAACTTGTTGTTGATTGTGTTGGATATGACAGGCAGTTGGCAATCGGGCAACACGTGGCGCACGCATACGGCTCCGTTCACGGCTTCTCGCTACATCTATCAGGATGCTAGTGCATACAGCACCACTTCCACTCCGTCAAGCGGTTCTTCAAGTTCTACCACTGCTCGTAACAACGTGATTTTCGGTTCTCCTTGCGACAACACCACGACTTGTGTGGCTCCGAATATGAACATCACCGCCATTACCAGCAACAGTGCTACTGTGAACTGGGTGGCTGGATATCAGGAATCTGCATGGGAGATGGAATATCGTCCGCTCTCTGACACCAACTGGATCAGCATGGGCACTGTCACTTCCATGTCAGAGGTGATTTCCGGTTTGAACGGCAACACTGCCTACAAAGTGCGTATGCGTTCCCTTTGTGATGGTGACTTTAGTTACTGGACTGAGGCGAATTTCACCACTGCTTGTGGTGCATTTACCGTGACGGAGGATGATCCATGGACCGAAGATTTCGAGGGTTACACCAGCGCTTCATTAGTGTGTTGGGAAACGCCTGTTGTCTATACGAGCGGCAGCAGCTTCTATCCTTATGTTCTCAGAAATTATGGTGAAGCTGCTCATTCTGGCGGCAATACCGTTGAGTTCAAGGGTTACACCAACATGTTGGTGTTGCCTGAATTCACCAACGATATCCACGAGTTGCGTATGTCCTTCTGGGCTACGAAATTTGGTTCTGGCACCACCAACGCTATGATTGGTGTGATTACGGATATCAGCGACACTTCCACTTTCGAGCCGTTGATGGATGCAGGTGTTCCGGGTGACCGCGGTTCTTCTTCCGGTGGCAACGGTGCTTTCATGGGCCCGTTCGACTTCAGCGGTGTGCAAGCCACTTCCGGCAGAATTGCGCTTCTCTACACGGGTTCTAATACCTCTTCTGGCTGGAATATGGACGACTTCATCGTGGAGATTATCCCCGACTGTTCAGCTCCTGCTGCTAACTCTGTTACGGTTGGTAATGTGACTGACAACAGTGCTGAGGTCTCCTTCACCGACGGTGATGCCAGCCACAGCGCATGGGTGATCTATTATCGTCCTGCAGGCTCTGAGAACGCTTGGAGTAGCCAGAATGTGACTTCTACTACTGGAAATGCGCTCTCAGGTCTTACTGCTAATACTACCTACGAATTGTATGTGGTAACTTTGTGTAATGGCGTTCCTGGTGATGACCAGACGATGACGGTTACCTTCACTACGACGACGCTCCCGACCACATTGCCTTACACCACGGACTTCGAGGATGCTACCGACAACATCCAATGGGGTATTCTGAACGGTACGCAGACCAACAAATGGTACATCGGCACACCTACGGATGCTAGCAGCGACGTGAACACCACCATTGGCGGTTCTAACGGTCTCTATGTCTCTAACGACGGCGGTGCATCAAATACATACCAAAGCGGTGAATCCCGCGTGTATGCATATCGCGACGTGTTGGTTCCTGACGGCACTACCGAACTGGTACTCTCCTTTGACTGGAAGGCACAAGGCGGTTTGTACAACTATGAATTCCTGCGCGTCTATTGGTTGGATCCTACAGTGGTGACGCTCACTCCTGGTAGCAATCCGCCGACGGTGAATGGTGTCAACTATGATGCCGCTGCTCAGCCTGGCAACTACGGTCCTAACCACACGGAACACTGGTTGTCGCAGCATAATACGTGGCAGCACCAGGAAATGATTATTTCTGCTGATCAATTCACGGAAATGGGCAATGGCGACAGAATCTATCGTTTGGTCTTCCACTGGAGAAATACTAACTATAACAGCAACCCGCCGGCAGCCGTTGATAATATTGAGTTGCGCGCCATCACCTGTGCTACGCCGCTTGATCTCTTTGTGAGCAATATAGACGATGACAATGCAACTGTCTCTTGGACAGGCGGTGCTGATTACTATGGCGTCACCATCACTTCTGCGATGGGTACGGATTACCAAACGACCAGCGGCAACTCTTTGACATTGACGGGATTGACTCCTAATACCTCTTATCAAGTGGCTGTGAGAGCGTTCTGCGGTACAGACTCTTCGATGCTTTCTCAGCCAATCAACTTCACCACGACGGAGGCTGCTCCTCTCAATGAACCGACGGTTACCACTGATGCGGCTACGGAAATCACGCAGACCACGGCTAAGTTGAACGGTACCATCAGCAACCCTGACAACGTGACAATTAACACGCAAGGTTTCGAATGGAAGGCCACCAACGGCGGTACTTACACGGGTGTGGTAGCTTCAGGCAACCCGATGACTTACACCCTTACTGGATTGTCACCCAATATGAGTATCACTTATCGTGCGTTCATAGTCACCTCTAACGGTCCTCACTATGGCCAGGAAGTGGTATTCAACACGCTGCCTGAAGACATTCCCGAACCGTGTGATGCACCTACTGGTCTGACCGCTACGGACATTCAGTCGGAGAGTATCGCGATTGGTTGGGACAATGCTTCTGTAGTGAGATGGAACGTTAAATATACTCCTCAAGGCGGTACTTCAACCACTGTTACCGCTTCTACGAACTCTTACACGATTTCCAACCTCACCCCGGAGACTGAGTATCAGATCCAAGTTCAGGCTGTTTGTGAGGAAAACAATGTGAGCGAATGGTCCGCACCGATTAGTGTAACCACGTTGGTGGGCATCAACAGCTACTTGGAGAACAGCGTGACCTTGTATCCTAACCCCGCCAAGGAATACGTCGATATCCGCGTTGACGGTGATGTGAACGTCACGGGTCTGGAGGTGTACGATGTTTACGGAAAGGTTGTTCGCACCGTTGTAGGGGCGAATAATGATTCGTCCATCCGCATCAACGTTTCCGATTTGTCCGCGGGCATGTATTTCGTGCGTGTGACGACGGAACAGGGCGTGGTAACGAAGAGGTTCATTCGAAATTAAGAATTAAGAATTAGACGAAGGTCGTTCTGGAAATTTCCAGGACGACCTTTTTTGTAAGAGCCAATAGTCAAAGTCAGAGTCAATAGTCAAAGTCAATAGTCAAAGTCAAAGTCAATGGTCGAAGTCAAAAAAATACTATCTTCGCAGCGTAATAACGAGCAAACATTTTATATAACATAATAGTATAGCCTTATGAAGAAGTTATTCATTTTCAGCTTGTTGTGTCTGCTGATGGCATTTGGTTTTGTTCCGCGCACGCAGGCACAGTGTACCATCACGTCGCTTCCGCTAACGGAAGGATTTGAGAATGCGAGTGGTAGTTTGCCAGACTGTTTCTCTAGGAATCCATTAGGGGTAGCCTCAAATAATATGGTTTACCCGCAAGTGAACGCCTGGATGGCGCATACTGGCAACAAAGCGTTACGTGCTTTTCTGATTAATCGGCCAGAGACATCAGATAGTGTGTACACCTTCATTTTCCCTCAATTGGGTGAACAGTTTGCCATGACCAGTATGGTTTTGGAATTCTGGGCACTGAATTATTTTAACACTTCTCCTTGGTTGGTAGTAGGCGTGATGGATGATGCCGATGACCTTTCCACGTTTACATCAGTGCAATCATTACATAGTTCTGCCACAGGAACTTATGAAAAATTCACAGTCTATTTTGATCAATATCAAGGTACGGGTCGTTATATAGCCATCAAGTTTGTTAATACGCCTGCTGCGGGTCAGATGGTGTTGGATGACATCGTGCTGGATGCTGTGGCGGATTGCTCCAAGGTGCGGGATCTTGCTGCGAGCAATATTACCAGTACTTCCGCATTGTTGAATTGGAAACCGAATGATATAGGCGGTACGAACCACTATAATATCCGCCATGTGAATTTGGTTACCGAGCAAGAGACGTATGTCACTACTACGGACACTTTCTACGCACTTACGGGACTGACCCCTAACACCCAATACAAAACTTATGTTACGGTAACTTGCTCTAACAATGTGGAAAGCGACCCTGATTCTGTGGAGTTTGTGACTACAAATATCCCCGTGGCGTTCCCTTATATGGAGGACTTTGAAGGAGCAGATGCGTCCTTGTTGGCAGACTTTTCCTTGACGGGTACTGGTGTGAACCAATGGTGTTATGGCGCTGCGGCGGGTCATCCCGGCCATTCGCTCTACATATCTGCTAACAATGGCGTTACCAACTCTTATCTTGTGGATAGCGCGTCGAATGCATACGCCACTTTGTTGGTGGAATTTCCTGCGAACGACTTGGAATACCATCTCTCTTTCGATTACAGATGCGAGGGCGAATCTGCCCCTGCCATGGCGTTAGATTATCTCACCGTTTGCGTGATGGATGCCACAACAACGGTTCCGACGAGCGGAGCCCCCACGGGAACGGTAGTTTTAAATCAAGCTCGAGAAGTGCCCGATTGGACGCATTTCGATGTCGTTTTGCAGAATGTTGCCGGCACCGCAAAGAAAATCGTGTTCTTCTGGGCAAACAACCCGTACAATTCATTTTCTCAAGGACAACCGCCTGCGGCTATTGACAATATCGTCATCAACGGTTTGACCTGCCCGCAACCTTCTGCATTGACTGCCAGCAATGTTACGAGCGAATCTGCCACGCTGAGTTGGACAGAAAATGGCACAACAACCGATTGGATTGTCTATTACAAACCGTCGAATGGCACGGGTGATTACACAACTGTGACAGTCTCGAATAACCCTTCTGTCGAACTGTTTAGCTTGTTGGCCAACACCCAGTATCAATTTTATGTGGTCGCAGATTGCGGTGCTTCCGATTTGTCCGCGCCTTCTGAACTTGCCTATTTCCGCACAGGTTGCGGTCCTATTTCAATGTTACCATATACGGAAGATTTTGAAACGGGAATACTGGAGTTTGATACTATGCAGGATTACATCGCATGTTGGAGCCGTTTGTTCTCCAATTCTGCTCATTATCCGTATGTTGACCATTATGCCAGCGATGCCCATAGCGGCTCCCATTGTCTGGATTTCAGCAATACTCCAAATTGTTTTGACATTGCTGTCATGCCTGAATTGGAATCCGGCATCAATGTGTCGGATTTGATGATGACCTTCTACCTTGCGCATAACAACTTCGGTTATGGCAATATCGGAATCTTTGAAGTGGGTGTGATGACGGATCCCAACTCTGCTTCCACTTTCATCGCGGTAGATACCATCGACATATCAAGTGCTGGATATTCAACCTATCAGGAGATTCAGGTCTCATTCGCGAACTATACTGATTTCGGCAAATATATTGCATTCAGAATGTCTAACTCCTACGAATATAGTGGTTATCAGTTAGATGATATCACGATTGAGGAGCGTCCGAGTTGTATGTATCCTAGCGATTTCAGTGCGTTAAATGTGGGTACAGACAGTGTGACGTTGACATGGACGGAGCAAGGCGATGCCACTTCTTGGAACATCCAATATGGTGCCCCGGGATTCATGCCCAGTGATGAGAATACCTCTTTGATTGTGAGCACAACTACTTATACCGTGGGAGGCTTGACCAACCTTACATCTTACGACTTCTATGTGCAGGCAGACTGCGGTGATCATCAGAGTACTTGGGTAGGTCCTGTTCGTGTTACCACGGGTATGACGATCATCGGTACCCTTGGTTTCGATACGCTGACTACCTGTGAAGCCATTATCTGTGACGATGGTGGTGAAACGGGATATTACAGCAGTTTTTGTGACTATACGTTGGTGCTCTATCCCGCTACAGTAGGCAGTGGATTGATGATAACGGGTAGCTGTAACCTCTATGAATCATCCTCTTGGGGTGGCACAACGCTTACATTTATCGAAGGTGAAGGATTGGGTGGCTCTGAAATCGCTTCCTATACGGGCGTGCATAGCGACATTGCCGTTTCCTCTTCTGGTCCCATAACTATCCATTTCTCAGCTGGTTATAACACTAGCGAAGGCTTTATGCTGAATGTGGCTTGCTCCTCCTGTACCCCGCCGACTAACGTAGCGGTTTCGAATGTGCAGACTAACAGTGCAACGGTCTCTTGGACAGGCAGCGCAGATTCCTATGCGGTTTATGTCTCAGGTGCGGCGAATGGGTATTTTACTACAACGAATAATACATTGCAACTCAATGGGTTGACGAGCTCGTCTATCTACAATGTGGCGGTTCGCAGTTTGTGTGGTGCAGATTCCTCAATGCTTTCTCCTGTAGTAGAATTTACCACAGCTTGCGACCCGTTGACAGTCACCGAAGACACGCCTTGGATGGAAGATTTCGAGGGTTATGTCGGCAATGGCAATCAGCCTTTCGTCTGTTGGGACAGACCGGTGGTAAGCTCTTACGATGCGCCGTTTGTCTATTGCGGATGGAGCGCTTCTTGCCATTCGGGCGAGAATTCTGCCGAACTTAAGGGCGAGAACGCAATGTTGGTGTTGCCTGCCTTCACCAATGATATTCACACGTTGCAAGTTTCCTTCTGGGCAACTGCCACGGATGTGAATACTGGCACTTTGGATGTGGGTGTGATCACGGATATTACAGACCCCAACTCTTTCGAATTAGTGGGTGTTTGCGGTCAACCTGGTCCGAGAGGTCCGCAAGGTTCCACGAGCAACGGTTTGCTTATGGGACCCTTCAACTTCAGCTCAGTGTCGGCAACCAGTGGTAGAATCGCTCTTCGTTACAATAACAGCAGCAGTTCCGAGTCATGGAACCTCGACGACTTTGTGGTGGAGATTTCCTCCGACACGACGGCTCCTGTGCAAGACCCGATTATCGTGACCTCTCCTGTTACCAATATCACGGCTACTACGGCCACCGTTACTGGCATTTTGGTCAATCCTGACAATGTGCCCATCACCGCGCGCGGCTTCTTGTTGACGACGGTCAGCACGGGCAACGAGGCGGAGTTCACTGTTGAAAGCACGTCGAACAACTTCTCTACGGAGTTGACCAACCTCACGCCCTCCACTAACTACACCGTCAAGGCGTTCGTTACCTACAACGGCACGAACCACTACGGTAACGAGATGACCTTCACGACGTTAGAGCAGCAAGGCGAACCTTGCGAAACCCCGACGGGACTGGAGGTGGAGGAGACGGATATTAATTTGAATGAATATCACTATTCTGCCGCAATACATTGGGATAACAACTCGGATGTTGATCATTGGAATGTTCAATACAAGCGAGAAGACGAAGATTGGACAACGGTGTCTGTAAACGAAAACAGTTATCTATTAGAAAACTGCGTGTGTGATTGGGGCTATTTTGTACGTGTTCAGGCTGTTTGTGGTGAGGACAATAATAGTGACTGGTCAGAAGAGGAGGCATTTGGAATCATGGTGGGCATCAACAGCTACTTGGAGAACAGCGTGACCCTATATCCGAACCCTGCCAAGGAATACGTCGATGTCCGTGTGGACGGCGATGTGAACGTCAAGGGTGTTGAAGTTTACGATGTTTACGGCAAGGTGGTTCGCACCGATGTAGGGGCGAATAATGATTCGCCCATCCGCATCAACGTTTCTGATTTATCGTCTGGCATGTATTTCGTGCGCGTGACGACAGAGCAGGGGGTGGTGACGAAGAGGTTTGTGAAGAAATAGTTTAGGGTTTAGGGTTTAAGGTTTAGGGTTTAAGGGTATTCTCTAAACCTTAAACCTTAAACCTTAAACCAAACAAAGGCCGTTCCGAAGTGTTTCGGGACGGCCTTTTTTATAGTGTATTTTTTATGTTGGATTGTAGGGTAATTTTTTGTACTTTTGCCGCCTGCAATGTAGCAAGAAGAAGAGTTTTTAACTTGTTGATTTTTAGCAGTATGTAAAAAGGCTTGTGCACTTGATGCGCTCGTGATTTGTGCTTTTATTGCGCTTTTGGACGCTTAGATGGCCTCTTTAGGGAGTAGAGCATTCCACGTTATTCTTCCATGACTTGTTGCCTCTTTTGTGAAAAAATAAAAAAATAGAGATATGAAAAAGTTATTGTCTGTATTGATTTTGTCGGTGGTGTTCATGAGTGTAGTGCCGATGCAGGTGTCAGCTCTTCCTGTAATGAACATGACACTTGATGCTTGCGACAGCATTGTGGTGACCAACACAAACAGCTATACGGAGACGTTTGATGACGGTGCGGGTTGTTGGAACCTCACCAGTGGTCCTTCGAATTGGAGTGTTAATCCTTTCGGGTATATTTACCACCAATTCGGCAACTACACGTGCCATGCCATCTCTCCGATTCTTGACATTAGCGCAGTGACGAATCCGCATCTTAGCTTTTACCAGATGCGTCCTGACTATGAGGGAAGCGGCGTAGGGGATCAGCTTTCCATCTATTATCGCAACATGAGTGCGGGTGCTGACTCATCCTGGGTGTTGCTCAATACCTATACGAACGTTGTCAATAGTTGGGCTGCGGAATCTTTTCCATTGCCCAGTGGTTTGGCTCGTATTCAGTTGAAGTTTACTGCTGTAGGAATGGGGAATGTCGCTAATGGTTGCCGTTTGGATAATGTAAGTGTCTATAGTGCTCAACAACAAGATTGTTCTCCAGTGGAGCAGTTGACGGTTGTCAACGTGACGGATGGTGCAGTCGATCTTTCATGGTACGGTGTGAGTGATTACGGATTCATTGTCAGATATAAGGCTGATAACGATACAATATGGAGATATATAGACACGACTCAAAACACGAGTATGCACATTCACCATTTATTGCCGTTAACCCAATACACCGCAGAGGTGTCAGCTGTATGTGATTCTATGATTTACACAGCCGTGACTTTTTCCACTCCGATGCATTCGGCGAACCTGCCATATTCCACGGACTTCTCTTCCACCGTTGTTGGGGAGTGGGAGTTGATTAATGGTAACTGTTTTAACCAATGGAAGATAGGTAATCCTGCTAACCTTCTGACTAACAGCGCGTTGTTTGTTACTTCTGACGGTGTGAATGCTCTTTATGACAGTACTCATTTTTCGGTGGTTTCTGCTAGAAAAATCTTCAATACAGGCAATTCTGAGATTATCAGACTCTCTTTTGATGTGCAAATTGGTGGTGAAAGCTATTTCGATTTCCTGAAAGTGTTTGTGGCCCCTGCCGATGTGGAATATCCTGCTGCCACCTCTTCAGTGAACTATGCAAAATACAATTATTCAGTCAATGCTTTTGATTTTAGCGAATATCTTAGCCAAACCGGTTCTCATGCTTATCCGTATAAGTTGAATTTGACCAATGGTGTCCTTCACGTGGAGGATAATTTTGCTAATCCGGTGCCTGGTGGACAATTTCAGGTTGTTTTCTTGTGGGCGAACGACGAGACGACAGGAACTCCGCCGAGTGTGGCTATTTCGAATGTTCATGTTTCCGAGATGTTGTGCGCATCTCCCTCTAACCTGACGGCAGCGATTGTCACTTCACAATCCGCCACCATCGTTTGGGAATCTTCCGAAGGTGCAAACGGCTATATCTTACAATACAAGCCGTCATCCCTCTCTTGGGACGATCCCGGTGTGGTCAGCGTGAACTTGGAGAATTCTTACTTCAGCGTAACAGGAACTCTCACCCCGAACACCGATTATGATGTGCGCGTTGCCACCGATTGTGGAGCGGACACCAGCATTTGGGCTACCACTACGTTCACCACCATTTGCGGTGTGATGAACGTAACAAACGAGTTACCTTTCATGGAGAGTTTTAGCGTCGCTCCTGCGTGTTGGAATTTGAATGCCGGAGCAGAAGCTTGGCCCTATGACCAGAATGCTGGAATCCTTCACCACTTGTATGGCACATATAAAATCGCTGCGATTTCTCCGATTCTGAATGTCTCTTCAGTGACGAACCCGATGTTGCGCTTCTCACAGAAACGTCCTGATTATGAGGGCTCTGCAATCGCTGATACGATGTTTGTCTATTACCGTTCTGTGCATGTTACTTCAGATACGTCTTGGCATCTTTTAAGAGCTTATCCGGAATACATGAACGTTTGGACCGAAGATTCTTTGATTTTACCTCACGGTTTGGCAACGATTCAGTTGCGATTCATGGTTCATGGCGCAGGATATGATGCCGATGGTTGTTATCTGGACAATGTGATGGTTTATAATGGAACTGCCGGTGTTTGTCCTCCGGTTGTGCAACTGGCTGCGCAGAACATGACAAGTACTTCGGCGTTGGTCACTTGGACGGGCTTCAGCGAGAATGGCTATGTTGTCCGTTATAAGGAGGAAGGTGCAACCTCTTGGATAGAGTGGGGTACTACTAATAATATGGAAGCCTTGATTACCAATTTGCTGCCAGGTTATCAATATACGGTGGAAGTCTCGTCCAACTGTACGGTCATGGATTATGCCACCTTGAGTTTCACCACTCCTTTGGTGGCGGAGAGTTTGCCGTTCTTCACGGACTTCTCGAATGTGGCTGTCGGAGATTGGCAACTGAACAACGGCACCTGCACGAACCACTGGGTGATTGGCACCCCAAATGAAGCTTCCAATGCCCATGCTCTCTTTATTAGCCCAGATGGTACCAATGCTGAGTATAATCCTTCTGCTTATTCTATCGTCTCTGCCAGAAAGTTGTTCGAGGCAGGTCAGGCGGAGTCGTTCTTGCTCTCTTTTGACGTGCAAGCCGGAGGTGAAAGCCATTACGACTATTTGAAAGTCTTCTTGTCTCCCGATGGCGTGGAGTATCCAGCATCAACGACAGGCACTACATACGCTGCCAGCAACTATAGCACGTATGCAGCGGACTTTAGCGATTACCTGTATCAAACAACGGGTAACCAAGATTTTGTTTATAAGTTGAACTTGACGAATGGCAACGTTTTGCATGTGACTTTGGAGATGCCGAATCCGGCTCCCGGCGGACAGATGCAGTTGGTTTTCTTGTGGAGAAATGACGACGCCACGGGCGTCCAACCTGGTGCGATTATTTCTAACGTGAGTCTTATGGAGCAGACTTGCCATAGACCGACAGATCTTGTCGCATCTAATGTGGGTGTCACCACTGCCACTCTGACATGGAATGGTGAGGATGCTGATGGTCTGTATATCCTTCAATACAAGCCTGCAGGACAAAGTTGGGACAGTCCTGGCGTAACCAACGTATCAGTTACGGGCACCTCTTATGTGATTAGTTCAGGATTGACCCAGAACACGGAATATGAAGTGCGCGTGGCTACCAATTGCGAAAACGACACCAGCACATGGTGCGCTACAACCTTCACAACAGAATGTGGTGTTGTGGTGGTAACCAACAGCATTCCTTTCGAAGAGGACTTCGTTACTTATCCGGATTGTTGGGATTTGACGAGCGGCTCTTCTGCATGGAATTATAGTGCACATGGCCAGTTTATCTACCACAATTACGGAGTTTATACCTGCGATGCCATCTCACCGATGCTCGATATCAGTGCAGTGACGAACCCTTACTTCAAATGCTCCCACAGACATCCGGATCATAGCGGTAGTGGAGTGACAGACTCTGTAAATGTGTACTACCGTACTTCTCCTACCGCGCCTTGGGTGCTTATCCATTCTTGCGCAGGTCCTATGGTTACCTGGGAAACGGATTCTATGGCATTGCCTAACCCGACGAGTACTTACCAAATCAAAATCACCGCAATTGGTATGGGTAATGAAGCCAATGGCTGTTCTGTGAATGACATTTTCGTCTATAATTTGATTCAAGAGGAACCTACTGTTACCACTCTTGAAGCCCGGGACATCACGCAAACTTCCGCCGTGTTGGTGGGTGCTATTTCCAATCCCGACAATATGGCTATCTTATCTCAAGGTTTTGAATGGAGAGCAACGGGTGATACTTATACTCAGGTGAGCGCAACGGGCGATACCATGATGTTCAATCTTACTGGATTGTCACAAAATACCAGCTACAAGTTCCGTGCGTATGTGACTACGGCAAATGGCACACATTATGGTAACGATATGATTTTTACGACGTTGGCACCTTGTGATGCTCCGACCGGTTTGGACGTTGTCCGCTACGAAGATGGTGCTCTTACCATAACTTGGGATGATGCCGATGTGTTGGGCTGGAACCTCCATTATCGTCAGGAAGGTGATTCTTACAGCTCCGCAACATCCGCCACAAACAGCTATGTCATAGAGGATGTGTTGGATAACGTGACGTACATCATCCGCGTACAAGCCATTTGTTATGGCAATGAATTAAGCGAGTGGTCTGATTCCCTTGTCGTGTTAACCAACAGTTTGTCGGAGTATTTGAATAACGGTGTTTTGGTGTATCCGAATCCTGCAAATGATTATCTGAATGTCCAAATCACCAACGAAGATATCCATGTTACGAGCATGGAAGTTTACGATGTTTATGGCAAATTGATTACCGTTGTAGGGGCGAATAATTATTCGCCCCTACAGACCCGCATCAATGTCAGCGGACTGGCCAACGGCATGTATTTTGTTCGGGTGACTACAGAACAGGGTATTCTGACAAAGCCTTTTGTAAAGAAATAGCCTGAGAATCCACAATTGGTTGTGAATTATGGCCGCGTGCATGGAAAATGTGCGCGCCCTTTTTTGTTGATTCAAAGCGTGTTACAAAAGCATTCTGAGATGTTGATATTATTGGTTATTTTTTTCGGGAAAACTGGTAAAACCTAAGAAATATTTTTTATTTTTGCAGGTTCATAGTATATTAACGGATATAGTAAACAAACAAACACCATAGACTTATGAAAAAAGCTTATTTATTTCTGCTATTCATGATGTCGATTTTTTATCGGGGAGTTGCCCAAGATCTTATCAATGAGGGCTTTGAAGGTTCTGCGTTCCCGCCAGCGGGTTGGACGGCCAGTGCTGTGTCCGACGATCCTTCTTGGATCGGTTGGATGCGTGCAAGCACTGCACACAGCGGAACATATTCGGCATTTGTGGAGTGGGCATCTACTGGCCACGAATCCTACTTGATAACACCACAACTTTCGTTGTCGGGGCATAAAGTATTGTCATTTTGGGTTGCGGTTGACTACGCTTCATGGGTAGAGAGCACGACTCTTACGGTGGAAGCTTCCACCGCTACGAGTGCCGTTGAGGATTTCACGGTTTTGCAGACTGTGTCATTTCCAACTCAGGATGCTCAGTTCGTGAATGTACTCATAGACTTGTTGCCATTTAATGGACAGACTGTTTATCTGGCTTTCCATATCTCAGATGATTATGGCACAGGTGTCTATTTGGACGATATACACATTTATGATATTCCCTCATGTTATGCTCCTACGAATGTAGCTGTGAGCAATCTGGGAATAAACTCTGCGACAGTTTCATGGAATGGTGATTCCAATGTGGCGGCGTACCTCGTGGATCGGATGGATATGTCTAATCCTACGGCTCCTTCAGTTGTGGATACCGTGACTGTAACAACGTTCAATATGACTGGATTGCAGCCGACTACCAACTATCAGGTGCGCGTGAAGTCCCTTTGTGCGGATCAATCTACTAGCACATGGTCAAATGTGGTGTCTTTTATGACCTTATGCTCTCCGTTCACTGTCACCGCTGAACAGACATGGCTCGAGAATTTCGAGGAGTATTCCAGTAACAGTTCTGCTCCGTTGAACAGCTGCTGGGAAACACCTGTGACTTCGAACACCTATAGTACCCCATATTGTATTTGTAACTGGCCGACTGCCGCCCATTCTGGCGTTAACGCCTTGGACATGAGAGGCGACAATGGCGAGGTGAACATGGTGTTGCTGCCTGAATTCACGAATGCTCTCAACACATTACGTCTGGGTTTCTTCGCCAACACATCTGCTATTTCTGATGAGAATTCAGGTTATTTGACGGTGGGTTATGTGACCGATGAGAACAATCCCAGTTCTTTTGTGCAGCTGTTTACCGTCACTCCTAATGATTCATCTTTTGGACGGGCTTACTCCGTTTATTATGGTCCGTTCGATTTTCTTGCTGCTCCGGCAAACGCAACGAGAATGGCGATCCGCTATGTCTCCAATGCATGGAATATTGCTTGGGATATAGATGATATTTCGGTGTCGCTTGTCCCTGAATGTTCCGCGCCTACGCAGATGGATGTCACCAACCTTACCCCAACTTCGGCAACTCTCCGTTGGCTTGGACAAAGCACCCCGACCTATCAGTTGCAGTATTGGGAGTCGGGTTCCACGGATACGACGACTTTGACGAACATCGTTTATAATATCAATGGTTATGCACTCACAGGTTTGACAGAAAACACCACCTACGAATGGACGGTGAAGACGGTCTGTCCCAACGGTATCATTTATCCTGCCGGCATAGTGTCCTCCTTTACCACGCCGTTTAATGCATCAAACCTGCCCTATTTCCAGACTTTCGATGAAGGTGACTTGTCAGACATCACGGAGTATAACATCTTCGGCACGGGTAACAACCAGTGGGCTATTGGTTCTGCTACGGGCCATCCTGGTAATTCCTTATATATTTCAGATAATAACGGCATTTCTAACCATTATGATGGGAATACCTCTTACTCATACGCTGAGTTGGATATCACCTTCCCTACGGGTAACTATGAATATCATCTTAGTTTTGATTATAAAGTTTATGGTGAATCTGGCTATGATGAATTTTCCGTCTATTTGGCCGATGAAACTGCTGTCTTGAACCCCGGAGTAGTTCCTCCTGGTACGGCGTTATTGTATGAAGTGTCGAATGTGTACGATTGGACACCTGTCGATTTCACTTTGTTTAATGTGGCAGGAACTACTAAGAAGATCATCTTCTATTGGACCAATGACCATTTGATTTTCAACAATCCTCCTGTCGCAGTGGATAATATCTTGGTTTCATACTATACCTGTCCTCAACCGAGCAATATCACGGCTAACAACATCACGGATGATGGTGCGCGCCTTTATTGGACAGAGAATGGAGATGCCAGTTCATGGGTCGTTTTTTACAGACCTGCATATTCCACAGATCCTTATCTCGAAGCGTATGCATCCAATACGGCGACCACAACTCTGATGGACCTCTATCCCAACACGCTTTACGATTGTTATGCTGTGTCCGTTTGTGATGATGGTCAGTATTCAAGCGCTTCTCCTCACTTCACGTTCAGAACCCAATGCGGTGAAGAAGGCATTACGATGTTGCCGTTCGTCGAAGATTTCAGTAACTATATCTATATTAATGGTAGTGACTATGTTTCTTGCTGGACTCGTTTGACTTCCAATTCACAGCATTATGTATATGTGAACAGAGAGGATTACGAATCCAATTGCTTGGACTTCCATTATACACCGAACTGCTATACTATGGCTGTTCTCCCGATGTTAGGCGCCGGCATTCCGGTTAACTCTGTGGCAGTCAGCTTTGATGTGAGAAGGCAAAGTCTCACCGGCGGTCCTTTGGAACTCGGTGCAATGACAGATCCTAACAACCCCTATACTTTTGAGGTGATTGATACCATTAACTTGACTTACAGCAATTATTGGGAAACTCATCAGGTTCTTTGCGACAACTATACGGGTGGTGGTAGTTATTTGGCATTCAGAGTCAGCAATGCGGGTAATAGTGCTGTGTTGGTTGACAATTTGGTAGTTGACTACCTGCCCAGCTGTTTGCCGGCTTCTAACTTGACGGTCTCCAATTTGACCACGACTTCCGCCACGATTTCTTGGACAGCCAATGGTTACGACTATGGCGTTTATGTGATTGGAGCGGATACTACTTATTATTCGGCTCGTGACAGTTACATCACATTGACCGACCTGCAACCCAGTTCTACCTATAGCGTCATTGTGGTCACTTATTGTGGCGCAGATACGGCTAATGCTTCCAACCCGATGACATTCTATACTCCTTGTGGTTTGATAACAGTGACCGAGGATTCTCCTTGGGTGGAACACTTTGAGAGCTATATGGGTTCTCCAATGTCAGCCATTGATTTCTCGCCCTGTTGGGCTAGACCTGTTACCCATTCGGATGCAACGGGTACCTCCCCGTGCGTGTATAATTATGACATCGCTGCTCATTCAGGAGATAAGGTAGTGAGATTCAGAGGGTATGATAACATGTTGGTGTTGCCAGAGTTTGCTAATGACATCAATACATTGCGCTTCTCGTTCTGGGCCAATACCACTTCTGCATCTCCCGTGGGCAGAGGATTGATGGAAGTGGGTGTCGTGTCTAATGGTGCCGCCACGTTTATTCCTGTGGATACCGTGGATATTACCGCTTACAGTGTACAGGGTACGGATTCTCCAAGTGCTGACTTTATGGGGCCGTTCGACTTCAGTGTGATTGACAATATCCAACCGGGTATGAGAATTGCAATCCGCTATCATACAGATTATTTTGAGGTTTCATGTTTCTTGGATGATTTTACCGTTTCTTTGATTCCGGATTGTCCATCTCCTTTGAAGTCAAGTGTGACGATTACCGATATTTCCTCGGATTCCGCGCTGGTTACATGGGAGGATCGCGATGCTTCTCATACTCAATGGGTCGTTTACTACAAAGAGTCTGCTGATGATGACGCATCTTGGATGAGTACTAATTCCAATACCATGTCAGCTGTCTTGTATAATCTGACTCCTAACACCGACTATGATGTATATGTGGTTACTAAGTGTGGTACCTATCCGAGTGAAGATGCCACTCGCGTGAAACATTTTTGTACTTCATTGGTGCCCGCCTCCCTGCCATATATGGCTGATTTCTCAGATCTGACAAGTTGGAAATTGGATAATGCTAATTGCACCAGCCGTTGGATGCAAGGCCAACTCAGCGATGGAACTTATGCTTTGTTTGTCACAGAAAATGGTTCTACACCAGGTTATTCAGACAGTCCTAGTTCTTTGGTAGTGGCAGAAAAGACGTTCTATGTTGGAATTAACAATGAAATTGCTATAGATTTTGACGTGCAAGTGGGTGGCGAAAGCGATGGCTGGGGTGATTTTGACTACATGAAGTTGTTCTTCGCTCCTACTAACAGTAAATACGAGGCTTCTCAAATGCTGGTGGATCAACCGGCTTGGTGTGCCGCCGATTTTGCTACCTATTCGTATGATTTTTCGGATTATTTCGCACAAGCCTCTTGTAATGGACTTAAACGCTATAAATACGCATTGACAAATGGAACAGTGCATGTTACAGCGTTGATGCATAATCCTAACCCTAATCCTTCGGAGATGTCAACGGCAAAGGTGGTGTTTGCGTGGAAGAACGATTATTCTGGAGGTACACAGCCTGGTCCTATTATTTCCAATCTTACCGTTCAGCCGGTCATTTGTCCGCAGCCTACCAATGTGATGGCAACCAATGTAGGCTCCAACTCTGCGGATATCATTTGGACTCCGGGCCAGAATGAATCCGAATGGGTGGTCGCTTATAAGGTAGAGGGCGAAAACACATGGACAGAAACGACGGTATCAGTTCCGATGTTTCAAATCACGGGACTTACACCTCTTACGACATACGATGTGCGCGTGATGAGTAATTGCGGCGGTGGTCAAACCTCTCTCTACACTTACACCTCTTTCTTAACGAGTACTTGTAGTGTGGAAGACCAGTGCTCCTTTACCCTTAACTTGCTTGATTCTTATGGTGATGGTTGGAATAATGCGTATCTTGAACTCAGACAAAATGGAATCACTATTGGTACGTACACCCTGCAAACAGGAGGTGCCAATCCTGTTTCTTCTTCGGAGGTCATTTCGCTCTGTCATAACAATAATGTGTCATTGGTGTGGCATGAAGGTTCGTTTGACAACGAGTGCGGAATTACGCTCATAGGTCCCGATGGTGGTGTCCTCTATTCAGTAGGATCGGTTAGCGCTATTACAGGTACGACTCTCTTTACTTTTGTTACTGAGTGTCCGACGACTGATCCGTGTCCTTCTCCATTGGGTCTTACTGCTAGCAGTGTGTCGAACAACTCTGCGGTAATCACCTGGTTGCCTGGTTCGGCTAACTCGTGGATGTTGCGATACAAAGAGAGTTCAGAAGGTTTTTGGCAAACGGAAATTCCTGCCGCCAACAATACATATACTCTGACGGGATTGAACCCATCTACCAATTATTTGATTCAGGTCAAGGCTTTGTGTAGCAATAGCGAGGAGAGTGATTGGTCACAAAGTGTGTTATTCACGACAGCTTCCCAAGCGACGGCTGTAGAGCCTACAATTGAGACGAAATCGGCTTCCAATATTACTTCTACATCTGCCATGATGAATGGTGAGATTACCTCCCTTGGCAACCAGACCATAGAGTCTCGCGGTTTCGAGTGGAAAGAAACGGGTAGCGATACCTATACGTCAGTTGAGGCTACGGGAACAGTGATGTCCTACTATCTTATGGATTTGTCAGCGAACACTTCATACACGTATCGCGCGTTCGTCACCACGGCGAACACCACGACATACGGTGACGAGATGGGTTTCACCACATTGCCGATGCCGTGTCAGGCGCCTACGAACCTTGCCCAACTCTCTGTGACGGACAACAGCGTGACGGTAGTTTGGACCAACCATGCTGAATCCGACGAGTGGCAAATCCGCTACCGCACAGGAAACGGTGATTGGGCGGTCGTAAATATGACCACCACCTATTACCAGCTTTCAGGACTTGCACCAAATACCACGTATGAATTGCAGGTACGTTCCGTATGTGACAATGAGACGACCAGCGAATGGTCAAGTCCGCTCTACGTGACCACCACGGGTATTGAGAATTATCTCCAAGGTCAAATCACGCTCAGTCCTAATCCAGCGAAGGAGTATGTCAATGTACAATGTTCGATGAACAATGTACCGTTGGAAGGTGCGGAAATCGAAGTGCTTGACATGTATGGCAAGCTGCTGCAAACGATTACAATCTCTTCTGAAATCACTCAAATCAATGTTTCCGGCTTGGCCAGCGGAGTCTATTTCGTGCGCGTGAACACGAAACAAGGCTCGGTGACAAAACGGTTCGTGAAGGAGTAGTTCGGAATTGAGAGTTAAGAAATAAGGCCGTGCGGGGGATTCCCGGACGGCCTTTTTTGTTTTTTGTCTAGGGTTTAGGGTTTAAGGTTTAGGGTTGAGGGGGTTAGAAGGCAATAGGCAATAGGGAATAGGGATTAGTAAATAAATCACAAGTCATACGTCACAAGTCCCATCTCTTCATCTTTTCATCGCCTCATCGCTTCCTCGCGCCGTCCTTACATCTTCACCACCTTCCGCGTGAACGATTGATTTCCGGCGTGAAGGGTGACCATATAAACGCCGGCGGGGAAATTGTGGAGGGAGAGTCGTGTTTCTTCGAGGTTTGGCGTTGCGCTGTAAACTTTGCGGCCAACGGCGTTGAAAATTTCTATCGTTTGGATGGGCTCGGTGTAGGCAATTGTGATGTAGCTGTTGGCTGGGTTAGGATAAAGTTTCAAATCCTGATTTTCATATTGAGAGATTCCAACTGTACCAGCTTCATAATCGATGTCAAAACCAGCATCTGTGCCAGTTTCATCCGTTTCTAACACCAAATATACCCGTCTGGTGTTAACCGTGATGAAAGTGTCTGTTTGGTGGCCAGTCAGAGATAACAAATGGTAATCATCATTTATGCTACCGTCGTAAAAGTGCAGGAAATCTTTCTCCTCTTCCAAGTCTAAGGAGTTGATATGGAAAGTGATAGCACTATATGCACTATTCGTGATTAGGATGCGGTAATGACAGTTGCTGAAGTTGTTGTAATCCTCGTTTGCGCTGCCATCTTCAATGTGACCACTGGGTTGGGTGAAAGACTGGGTGCCGGAGCAGAAAATCTCTTGAAGGGCACTGTAGGAGGCCCTAAATCCGCGACTTTCGTCAGAGTGGGTGATCAATCGGACGGTCATGGTTGGGCAGTTCCATTCCACGTTTAGCGTGTTAGTGTCAGCTGTTAAAGCGTAGAAGGTGTTAACGCAGTTACTGGAGATGTATAAGGTATCCCCGCTAGCAAGGTCGTATTTGATTTTCAGTTTGATACCTGTCAGGTTGCTTACGTCAGGTGCGATATTCCAGGTGAAATCCATGCCGGAAGCACAGTTGTTGTAAGTTTGGCTGCCATCGGTGAAGGTGCCCTCGCCGGCGGTCAGGGTCATAGTGCCTGTCAGCGTTTGTGGGGTCGGGTATGCGTATTGCGTAGTGTCGGGGTAGCCGTTCACGATTAGTTCTTGCGCAAGATTGAAGTTGTAGCTGCCCACAAAGAGGGAATTGGTGTAGTAATAACCGTCTCTGTAGCCGCTCCAGCCGAAGTTGAAGCTGAAATAGTAGCTGCTGTCGATTGTTTTATAGCCGTCGCAGATAAAGCCGTGTCCGTTGATGTTAGGAACGCTCCATCCGGCGTAGTACATCGGGATTCGGCGATTTAAGTGGCTGACTATCACGCTATCCCAATTAAGATTGGTGGAGTCGCGGAAGAGGTATTCGGTTTCGGGGGAGTATTTGAAGAAAGTACGCAGTACTCGCGCTGCACTATGATTGGTCATGCCGGAACCATTAGGACTGTAGTGCATATCCACGCCCACGCCGCAGTGGTAAATCAGCTTTGAAATTTCTGGATTGATGCACGTTGGTTCGTCGCACATGGCATTGTAATTGTAGGTGGTATTGCCGTAGTCTGCCGATTGTACGCCGTAGTTCTCGTCCGTGTAGGAATAGCTGCCGATGCCAGTTTCGGGGAAGCGGAAATAGTAAAGAAGCTGCGCCATGGCCGTGGCCACGCATCCCGTCACTACCCGTCCATTATCTCCAGCGAGGTCGCGCGGACAATAGTAATTGTAATATTCGCCTTGGTCCCATTTGGAAAGCATCAGGGGTTTTACTTCATCTCCCGTGCGGAAGGCAGGCGCACCTGAGAGGATGTTCTCCCAACGTTCTATAAAAACGTCTTGGACAATGTGCTGCTTCTTGATTTGCTCAATTTGGTTGGCATAATGGTTGATCCACATCTCAAAAGGCGCCACATTGTCAGCATCGTTGTAGATCTGATGCTCAATATACGCTAGTACGGGTTGCGCGCTTTTGTCGCCGGAAACCACCACGAAGGCGTTCTCGGCATTGAAAATGTAGAGCAATGTTTCAGCATCACGATTAATCGTTTTGGCGCAGCGAACAAGGGTTTTGCCTTGACTATTCAGGAAGCGATCTGCTGCACGTTCAGCCTCTTGCAGGGATACATTCTGAGCCATGCCGAAGCCTACAAAGGCCAGCATTATCATACAAAGGTATATCTTTTTCATAGCGGGATTGTTTTTCGTTTTTTACCGCTGCAAAGATACGAATTTTAGTGAATAGGCAATAGGGAATAGGGTCGAGGGTCGAGGGAAGAGGGTTGGGAATTGTAGGGATGTCATATTATGGCATCCGGGGGCGTGGCAATGGGAAATTATATGGATTAATGTATTACGGTGATGGAGCCGTTGAATTGGAGGGTGCGGACTGCGCCTTCGTAGTAGAAGGTGTAGTAATAGACACCGTCGGAGAGGTCGGCGCTGCCGAAACCGCTCTCTGGGTTGTAGATGGCACCGTCCTTGAAGTATGTCTGGTAGTTTTCTTGGCTCAGCACAATTTTACCCCAGCGATCGGTGATAACAATGCGATTTTTGCGTTCGATGTTCAGCCCTTCGATAGCGAAAACGTCGTTGATGCCGTCGCCATTGGGTGTAATCACGTTCGGGAATTTCAGGTCAGCCTCGATGATGACGGGTACAGAGAATTCAGACGAGCAGTCGTTGACCACCAGTGTGAGCGTGACATCGAAGTCGCCCCATTGTGTGTAAAGGTGTTGGTTGTTATACTCCGTGGTCGTGTCTGTCGTGCCGTCGGCGAAATCCCAAATCCAGTAGTAGGACATCATTGCGATATCGGTGATGTCTGTCGTATTCGTGAATTGGATGTACGGTGCTTCGGAAAGCAACGCTTTGTCGGGTTCTGCGTAGAAGTTCGGGGTGATGACCGGTGTGACGAGCAGGGTAAGCTCTACAAGGCTGTCGCAGCCGAACATATTGTTGTGGTGACGGGTAAGCGTCTGGATGCCAGGAATAGATGTTTCCGATGCGGAAAGGGTGAACCCATAGCCTGCGTAATCCGCACCTTGACAGGTAGTGTCCGAAAAGGTGGTTCTGCTGGTCGGGTTGACCGTCACGTGCATGGTCAGCGTGCTGTCGGCGCCAGTGTGCGCGAGGAGCACCACCGATTGCGTGTCGCTTTGGGCGAATGTAACGCCGTTCCAAATCAGCGGTAGCTCACTGTCGCAGATCACAGAGTCGGCCTCTGCCGTGACGTTGCCGTGGACGAATAGGTGGACGGTCACGATGCTGTCACAGCCGTCTTGGTTGGTAAGTGTGGCGATTTGTGTGCCAGATCCGTTGAACGTTAGTCCGTTGATATGGTAAGGCAGCTGGTTCTCCACGATGGTGTCATAGACAACGGTGGAGTCGGCGGGCGGTGCCCAGTGCACGGTCATGGTAACGGTGCTGTCGCAGCCGGCGGCGTTAGTCAGCACAGCACTCTGTGTCCCGAAATCGCTGAAAGTTACGCCATTCCAGACGATGGGCAGCTGACAAGGCATCAGCGTGTCGTGTACCGTTGTGCTGCTGGTGGCGTGCACTTTCAGATGTAGATGGACGACAGTTTCGCAGGTGCCGCCAGTGATGAGCGTAGTATCGATAAGATATTCAATAGGTTGCGAGATATTGAAGTCCGGGAACCCTTCCACATGATAAGGAGTGGGAGAGGGGCAAAGATCTGCCATGATGGTGTCGAAGTTCGTGGGACTCAGATGGCCGTAAACTTCCGTCATGGGCAGTGGAGTGCGGATGTCGATGCTCCAGCCGTCGCGGTTATTTGTCCAGTTGGAGTTGAAACGGAACGTAACCGACGAAGCGTTGATATTCAGATGGTTAAAGGAGTTTCCAGAAGTGATGATGCCCGCTAGGTTAGCAGGGTTAACCGAGCTGCCGGAGTAGGCATAGAGCGTGTCGTCAAGGGCAATGTCCGCATAGTTGACTACTACTTCTATCTGATTGGTATTCGTGCAGTTAAAGGTGTGCGTGTAATGCTCGTTGTCGCCGTAATGCTGGCTTTCGCCGCCGCTGTCATAGAGGCGTGCGCTCTCCCCGGCAATCATCTGGGTAGTGCCGTTTTGCATGTTCACTGTGTGATAGAGAGTGCCGTAAATACCAGCACAATTATCTGCATTAGAGACTGTCACGTACAAAGCGGAGTCGCTGTAGAGGTGCTGGATTTGACAGAAGGATTGCGCGCTGGATGAGTAGATGGTGTCGCGCTTGAGCAGATGTTCCTGTTGAGGATTATCATACCAGCAGACGATGTAAGGTGTTGAGATGGTGGATGATGCACGTAGGGTGGCTGCGTTTCCGTAACAGGCCGTACCATCGGTGGTGATAATGGTAGGTTGTGCCGCGGTTAATACGTTCTGTATATCGACTATAGTGGTGTCTATGAGGTAGTTATAGGCACAAGTGTTATCCGTCATATTATAAGCCCAGAAACGATTTTCGGAGAGGATGGGGTAGTATTGGTAATACGTTGAGTTGGGGTTGACGGTAAAGGTGTCAATGCCAGATACTGGTGCGCCTGAATGGCCGACGTTGAAGGTCACGGGACCGTTGCCCTCCACTTGGAAGCCTAAGGTTACCCCTCCGCCCGGACAAACCAAGGAATCTCCGCTAATGGTGACACGCGGTGCGCGAATAACTTCGATATATACGCTGTCGCTCACGGTGGTGCTACAGCCCGTGTTGAGAATCTCGAGCACATACCAGCCGCTTTCGCCGTTGTAGGGCAGCACGAAATCGTTAACTCTCGTGTTGCTGCTGAAGCCATTCGGCCCAATCCACTGGTAGTCAGCTTGGAAGGAGAAGGGGAGGGCCATGATATGCACAGAGTCGCCTTCGCAGTGAGCTTGGCCCGTGTTATTGCCAAATTCCCACGCCAAAACGCTCTGACTCAGCGAGGAGGCTGTCAGATTGATATAGAAGCTGTTATAACAAGAATCGATGACCATCACCGATAATTGCTGCCCCTCCACCATGGGAACATTGTAAAAATATCCCGTGGTGCTGGTTCCGAGCATGTCGCCTGCGAGATCAGGCTGGTTGTAAAGGTAGTAGGTGTAAGGTTCGGAACCTCTGATGGCATGGGTGAGCACATTGCCGGTGCTGGAGAGATAGTCGCAAATGATGGCAAAACCGAGGTCGAAGTCAATGTATTGAGGAATATACTCTAATGTGTCATAACGTGAAATGTAGGTACAACTGGTGTTGCTGTAGGTCTCAATAATGTATCTGCCCGGCACTGTGAAAACCAAATCACCATTTCCGTCGGGCCATTCGTTATAGCCGCCGACCACACCTTCAATGACATGGTAATTATACCAGTAGAAAGAATCGACATATAGATAAGGCTCGTCGTTGTCTTCTTCAGGGTAAATGTTCCATTGGTAATAGGTGATTAGGTTATTGTTGTTAGGATGCACCACTAATCGGTCGCAAACTTGATGTATGTCGTATTGCTGCGGGGCGTTGAAAGCCAGAGAGTCTCGCCATTCGCCGTCCCAAACGTAGCTGACCGTGTCGCGACCGCAATTGTTGATGCGCTCGAACGTGTAGCGGCCAGGTGCGAGGCAGAAAGAGTCGCGGACAGTAAAATACCAGCCGTCTTCGTCAATGAAAAACTCCGCGTAAGTGTAGATGTTGTCGGGATTGTCCGGGGTGACCGTCCATTCGCCGTCTTGACAGACTGCGGTGAAATTGAAGCGGTTATATACCGGACTCTCGAAAAGGTGGATGGTCTGGTTCTTTCTGTAGGCCTCTGCGTTGACCTGTTGTTCCCGAACGTTGAAGTAACGGTCCCAACAACACGCGTTCCATCCCCAGTCCTCGCGAATACCCCAAGTCATCCAAGGATAGGGTGAGTCGCCAGCGGGCTCGGCATCGAAAACGAACACTGTGTCTCGTGATGTCAGCAGACAACCACGCGCATCGGTAACGGTGATGTGGACGGGGATAGTCGTATCAACGGCAAATACCACAGGCGCAGCTAGATAGCTGAAATCGTCGGATTCATTATGGGCAATCAGAGAGGAATCTATGCCCGACCATACATCGTAAGATATTGGGCATGTGTAGTATCGACCTGGCAACTCTTGAGGAAAGAAATCGTCCCAGTTTTCCCAGCCGCAGTAGTAGCACCAATCGGGTGTGCCGTAGTAGTTATACATTTGAGTGGCAATGCCCGAGTTGGTCCGAATCACACAGGTATCAGGAGTGACGTCCATGTCAACGCCCGCAGGAAGCACTTGCTCAATGATGTCATAAACGCCAGTGTAGAAAAACCGTTTGGTAATAATCGTGTCTCTACAAAGGTCGTGGAGTTGGAAATCGATGGTGTCATTATAAAGCGGGCAGTGATTGGGCATCTGACTGAGCGTGTCGTAGATGTATCGCCAATAGGGATCCCACATATTGTATTCAGGATAATACCATTTGGTGGTGTCGCCCCCAGGATTGATGAAACGATAGCAGATGATACTGTCCAGATAATCAAGTTCATAGTCATGGAAAGTGCTGCCTTCACGGTAAATCATGAAGTAGGTTGCTACGGTGTCCATGCAGTCGGTAGCGTTGCGTGCCTGCTGCTGATAACGATAGGGTTCGGCATTAGGAATGTTGATAGTCAGCCAGATAGAGTATCCGCAGGCATCCGAAACCAGAATGCGGTAGTCGCCCCAAGCCAAACTGTCGAAAGTGTAGTAGTCGAGGTAGTCAGCAAAGGTTGGGTCTTCCCCAGTCTGCGTACGATCGAGGAAAACGGCTTCCCGGATGGTATCCATTAGAGCGTCTAAGATGGTGACATGATAAGGGAATTTGCCCTTGGTGAGCATCAGCTGGATACGTCCACGATCCTCACATTGGAAAGAGCAGTGCATACCGCAGAATTCTCTCGGATTGTCATCCCAAGTTTCATAGCTGTTGCGCGCAATCATGGAGAGTACAGAAGCCTCCAGGTGTTCGTAATTAGCTGTAACACTGATGTTACACAAAGTGGTGTCAACCATCAGAAAGTCTCCACTGCTGTTGGGGTCTGGAACGTAAGCGGTCACCCCGATACAGTATTCGCCTGCCGTTACTTGGATGTTGTTCACCGTATCGTATTGCGTGTTGGTACCCGCGCTGACATTCCGGTAATGGTACTGGACGTTGTACAGTGGGTACAAGTTCAGATTTTGCGCATTGTGCGTCTGAGGATTAATTACAACCTCTTGTCCATTAGCGTCTTTTATAGTGATGATAATCCTGCAATCATCGTAACATTCACCTGGCTGTGTTGCAATGAAGATGCTATAAGGGAAAGCAGCGGATTGCCCCCATACCGCCGAGGTTGTTAATGCTAAAATGCTGAATATCAGAAGAATTTTGAATTTACAATATAGTTGGCCGTGGTGTAATTTTGCCATATAAAGATAAGGTTTTTTGTCGGTTAAAATAGACTGCAAAAATACAAAATATATTGGTTTGATGTTAGTTTAGGGTTTAGGGTTTAGAGTTTAGGGTTTAAGGAGTTAAGGGGTTAGGAGGTTAGAAGGTTAGAAGGTTAGAAGGTTAGGAGGTTAAGAGGTTAAGAGTTTAAGGTTTAGAGTTTAGGGTTTAAGGAGTTAAGGGGTTAGGAGGTTAAAAGGGTAGGGGAGGATTGTTCGTTGTCAGGGAAAACTAAAAGCCAAAATATGCCATGTCGCAAAAAAAGTGTATTTTTGCCTCCTTGTTTTGATGTGTATTGTAGTGAGTAGGCAATAGGGAATAGGGAGTAGGGAAAAGGCAATAGATTGTACTCGTAACTTTAAGACTCTCCCCTCTAAACCTTAAACCTTAAACCCTAAACCCTCAACTAATAACCTCAATAACCAATAACCCATAACCAATAACCATTTAGATGGAAAAACGTTTTTGGAACGAATATCAGAAAGAGATTGCAGACGACCACTTTTTTTATGAGCGGAGTTGCATTCGGCAGACCTTCTTCCCGGGTTCGGAAGCGGCCTTCCTGAATATTATGCGCAATGATTTGGGGAAGGATATTTACGACTCCTCGCACCAGCATACCTGTACGGGCATCGGCTACCACTCCGATGTGGTACCCTTTGAGACGACCATGACCATCGTGGCGCGCCTCTTCTCGCTGATGACCGAGAAGGGTTATAAAAACTATGTGCCTTCGTGTGTCACTTCCTTCGGTGTTATGACGGAACTTATTGAGAAATGGCAAGAGCAGCCGGAGATTTTGGAGAAGGCTCGCGAGTATCTGATGAAAGCCACGGGACGCACGTTTGAAATCCCCGAAAATATTGTCCATCCATCAGATCTGATTTTCAAATTCCGCTTCGATTTGAAGGAGAAGATGAAATATCAGCTCGTTAATCGCTTTACGGGCAAACCGTTACGTGGCGTGGAGCACATCGGATGCCACTACGCTAAGATATTTCCGAAGCATGGTGTCGGCAATGCGGAGTTCCCATACGTGTTAGCCGGTATGATTGAGGCTTGGGGCGGCGAAGTGGTTGATTACCCCGAACGTCGTCACTGTTGTGGCTTCGGCTTCCGCCAGTACCTCGTGCAGGAGAACCGCGGCTATTCCATCGCGAATTCCAAAAAGAAGTTCGAGTCGATGGAACCGTACGAACCCGACTTCATCGTGGCCAACTGCCCGGGTTGTACCATGTTCCTCGACAAGTGGCAATATACTATCGCCGAGATGGAGCACAAAACATACGACAAAGAAGGCTATGGTATCCCCGTGTTGAGTTACGAGGAATTGGCTGGCTTGCTGTTGGGCTACGACCCATGGGTACTTGGCCTGCAGTTGCATCAAGTACAGTGCGAACGTCTGATGGACAAAATCGGCATCGCCTACAACCCCGCCGACAAATACCGCGGCGCTTCTGGAAAGGTGCTACGCGCTCCGGAAAAACCGGAAGTGCTGAAAGTGTAGTTGTTGACTATGACTATTACTTTTTTTTCATCTCTTAACCTCAAACCTCTAAACCTTAACCCCTAAACCCTAAACCAAGCAATGAACATCGCAATCATAGGTGCCGGCCCGGCCGGTATAGAAGCCGCCTCCGTGCTGGCAAAACAACATCAAGTGACTCTCTTCGAGAAAGAGGAGAAACCGTTGTGCAATATCCGCGACAAGGCCTTCCTGTTCCCGGACTTCAGCTCCGCTGACGAGCTGTCCGACAAGCTGGAAGCCAAGTTGCAGAACAACAATATCACCTTCAAACCCAACTGCGCCGTAACGGCCATGAACCGCACGGGCGAGCAGTGGATGCTGACCCTCGTGGATGGTACCACCGCCACCTTCGACGCAGTGCTGCTGACCACTGGTTATAGAGTTTTTGACGCGCACCAGAAAGAGGAACTCGGCTACGGTATCTACCGTGGTGTGATTACTTCGCTGGAGATGGAGAAGATGATCAAGGAGAACCAAGTGCGCAACATTATGAACGAGGTTCCGAAACAGGTCGTTTTCCTGCAGTGCGTGGGCTCCCGCGATGAGAAGTCGGGCAACCACTACTGTTCGAAAGTCTGCTGCGTGACCGCCGTGAAGCAGGCCATTGAGGTGAAGAAGCAGCATCCTGAGACGGACGTTTATATCTTTTACATGGATTTGCGGATGTGGGGTCAGGGCTTCGAGGAGATGTACCGCGAGGCGCAGGAGAAGTACGGCGTCAACTTCGTGCGCGGACGTA
>Ga0310786_10002391_pt1 | contig 28791 bp, 21 predicted proteins | sample AusTroGonzalo_MG_FD_203881 | JGI IMG/M metagenome (GOLD analysis project Ga0310786, IMG submission 203881) | Bovine rumen microbial communities from tropical cattle in Woodstock, Queensland, Australia - Gonzalo_03 (v2) (version 2) | ecosystem: Host-associated > Mammals > Digestive system >...
AGAGGGACCCCATTGCATACGCACCGACCGCTGGAAGGTGATCGCCATCGACGACTTCACGAAGCCCGTCGAGGTCTACGACCTCGTCGCCGACCCCGGCGAAACCAACAACCTCGTCCGCGCCGGTGCCTCGCTTCCGAAGGAGGCGCAGGACCTGATCCCCCATCTAAAACCAAATGAAAAGTAAGGGGAAAACGAAAATGAAAACACTCGTCAAGATGATGGCAGCCGTCGTCCTTCCGGCCCTCGCGGCCGGCGCGGCGGATTGCGAACGCTCCCCTACCGCCGCATTTATATAAATCCGGCGGTAGGGGAGCGTGGTAAAATGAGTTGCCTCTATTGCGGCACTTTCCGCGGCAGTTTCCGCGGCAGAATTCTGGGAAAAGAGGTCTGACCTGTTTTCCCAAAATGGGACTGTGACTTCCGCGGCAGTTTCCGCGGCAGTTTGCGCGGCGGTTAAACAGGTTGAAAAGTTGAGAGGTTGGGCGGAGCCGGCGCTCCGCCGAATAAAGGAACAAAAGGGTCGGGCCCTTCTGTATAATGGTGGAAGTCACAAATTGTGACCTCCATTTGAGGTGACAAAATGGCGCAGCAAAAGTGATAATTTAGGTCTGACCTATTTTATCATGTTTGCAACACCCTCGCGGCACCTTGCGCATATCCCCCGAGCGGAGCGAGTCCGCGAAGCGGATGCCCTAGCGGATGCCCTGGCAGGGGTGCAGTTTACGCATATCCCCAAAGGTCGTCCGCAACGCGGATGCCCTGGCTGGGGTGCAGTTTTGGTTTAACACGCGGATTTGTTCGCGTCTAACGACGCTCACCTTTCGCGGCGGCGGAAATCTGCCGCGAAAGCCAACACGGAGCGCGGCAAAAATGGTATAATTCACGCGATGAAACCCCATGCCAAGACCGCGCTTACGCTCGCCCTCGCCATCGTGGGCGGAATCGCGGCTGGCATGCGCTGTGACGCGTCGGAATGGGTAGATAATTCGTCGCAGACCAACCCACGCCCTGCGGCATATACAGTAAAAGCATATACAGAAGGGTCTGACCCTTTTGTCCCTATGGCAGCAATGTTATGGTTGGAAGCATGCTGGCGCGTGTGTTTCGACACGGTGGTCTCCGTGGTCTAAATCGTGGTGAATGAGAAAAGAGGTTCCATATGGCCAATATAATACGGTTGATCGACTATGTCGATAAAAAGCGTTTTGTTTTGTACCTGATTTCGATTAGTATGTGTCTGGCCTTAGCTTACGAGGCTGCTTGCACAATTCGTGTTAAGGGCGGGATACTAAGTATCGAGTATAGTCGATTTTGGTCGTTGGCAAAAGATGTTCGCGAGTTGCCTGTGTCGGAGATAGACAATATTATTGTGACTTGGGGAGGGGGGGTAAGAGGATGTACTGGACCTCAGTTTGTAGAAATCGTTAACCGTCGTGGGGACAGGCTTGAGTTTGGCACTACGCTGAATGGTGGCGGGGCTTCGTTGGATGGGGTCGCCTATGAAGTTGAGTCGTTGCTGAAGCAGAGTATTAGAACCCATCAAGATGTTTGCCCGATTAGGGTGTTCCCTAATACAATATGGAATGGGGTCGCCTTTCTTATATTCTTATTGGGAGGCTTATTCTTTATATGGAAGAGACCTAGTGTGTAATGGGGACAGTCCCCGGGGTGTAACAACTTCGCGGTTGACAGATGGGCAGAAAAGTTGGTACAATACGCGGCAAATGAGCGGAAAAGTTGTTACAGGCGGCAAGCCGTACCAGTCAAGGCTCGCCCCGTACGAGGCGGAGATCGACCGGCTTAGGCTTGATGGCGCGAGCATCCGCGGCATTGCGGCGGAGATGTTCGCGAGGCATGGGCTGGCGGTTTCGCACAATGCCGTTGCCTCGTTCCTGAAGACTCATCGGCTTGGACGCCGGAGTTTCCTTGATGGCATAGGCGAAACGAGGAAACGTGAGCTTCTCCGGCAGCTGAGGGCGATGTGGACGCACGACTCTACGTCGCTCGAGGGCAACACGCTCACGCTGGGCGACACGATGGCCGTGCTGGAATACGGGCTTACCGACTTTACGGTTGAGCCGATAAATGAGCCATTAAACGGTGAGCTGGACGAGCGTTTGCTGAAGCTGGCCAAGACGCATCCGGGCGCTCAGTTGCCGTACATGAAGTCCGTGGTCGGAAAGAGCCTGGCGACCGTCAAACGCGCCATAGCCGCGCTCGTCGCCGCGGGGCTGATCGAGCACCGCGGCAGCAAGAAGACCGGCGGATATTATGTGAAGGAGGTCGTATAACGATTTCACACGACGGCATTCGGGGCAGAAGTGTGGTATAATACGCCCCATGAACGGAATCGAACGGCTACATGAAATCATGACGCGGCTGCGGGACCCCGAGAAGGGCTGCCCGTGGGACCGCGTCCAGACCCTGGAAACGCTCAAGCCCTGCGTCCTCGAGGAGGCGTACGAGCTGCTGGCGGCGATGGACCGCCCGGAGGACGTCGACAACCACATCGAGGAACTGGGCGACGTGCTCTTGCAGGTGATGTTCCAGGCGGTGATGGCCGAGCAGGAGGGGAAGTTCACCTTCGACGACGTCGCCAACGCCGTCGCGGACAAGCTCGTCCACCGCCACCCGCATGTCTTCGGCGACACCGTGGCGGACGATCCAGCCACCGTGCTGCGCAACTGGGAGCGCATCAAGCAGTCCGAGCACCGCAAGGAGGAGCGCCGCAGCGCGCTCGACGGCGTGCCGTCCACCCTGCCCGCACTCCTGAAGGCGCGGCGCACGATGGAGAAGGCGGCGCGCGTGGGCTACACCGAGGACATCAAGCCGCTGCCGGTGGAGGGAGATCCCGGCGAGTTCCTGCTCCGCGCGGTCAAGTCCGTCGCCGACCTCGGCGTGGACGCGGAGGCGGCGCTGGAGAAGACGGTTGCCGCGTTTGCCGCGCGCTTCCGCGCCTTCGAGGACGCCAGGCGCGAGAAATGAGGCGGATGGCGGCGATGCAGGTCGAGGCAATCGAGCCGCACGGAATGTGCGCGGGGGTGAACGGGGCGATCGCCAGGGCGCTGGAGCTGGCGAAGTCGCGTCCGGCCGGCGACCGCTCGCCGATCTACTGTTTGCATGAACTCGTCCACAACGAAATCGTCATCGGCGAGCTCAGGGACCTCGGCTTCAGGTTCGTCGAGCGCGTCGCCGACGTGCCGCGCGGCGCGACGGTCGTCTTCTCGGCCCACGGCGTGCCGCCGCAGGTGCGCGCCGAGGCGGAGCGGCGCGATCTCAAGGTGGTGGACGCCACCTGCCCATTTGTCGCCCGGGTGCACCGTTCTGCGCGCGATTTTGCGGAGAAGGGGATGGAGGTGTGCGTCCTCGGCGATCCCGCGCACGCGGAGGTGAGGGGGATTGTCGGCGAGGTGGAGGACGCCGGCGGCCGTGCGTTCGTCGGTCCGCATGGCGTGGCCGCGGCGAAGGCGAAGGGCGGCGCGGCGCCGCTCGGCGTGGTGGCGCAGACGACGATGAACTCCGACGAGGTGGAGCGCGCGGTCGCGGAGCTCGCCCGCGCGCGCCGGGTGAAGACGATGGCGAAGGTGTGCGGGGCGACGAAGGACCGCCAGGACGCGGTGCGTCGCTTCTGCCGCGGGGCCGGGCCGGGCGCGGGAGTGCTGGTGCTCGGCTCGAAGACGTCCTCCAACACGCGGCGACTGGCGGAGGTGGCGGAGGACTGCGGCGCGAAGGTGTTTACGGCCGGGGACATGGAAGGGCTTTCGCGCCTCGACTTCTCCGGCGTCGGACGGCTCGGGGTTACAAGCGGGGCTTCGACCCCGGAAAGGTTCTTCATGGAGGCGATGAGATTCCTGCGGCGCGTGCCGGAGCACGTGGCGATCATCATGGACGGCAACGGGCGCTGGGCCAAGGCGCGCGGCAAGGCGCGGAGCGAGGGCCACCGCGCCGGCGCGAAGACGCTGGAGAGGGTGCTTGACTGGTGCGGCGAGCGGGGCATCCGCTACCTCACCGTCTATGCGTTCTCGACCGAGAACTGGAAGCGTCCCAAGGCGGAGGTGGACGGTCTCATGGCGCTCTTCGCGCGGATGCTCAAGACCAAGGAGCGCGACTTCGTGGCCAACCGCGTGCGCTTCCGCATGGTCGGCCGCCGCGGCGACCTGAGCCCCAAGCTCCTCTCCATCGTCGAGTCGCTCGAGCGCAAGACCGAGGCCTTCGAGCGCCAGCTGATCGTCGCCATCTCCTACGGCGGCCGCGCGGAGATCGTGGACGCGGCGAACGCGGCGGTCGCGCGCGGCGAGCAGGTGACCGAGGAGACCTTCCGCCGCCACCTCTACGCGCCGGACGTTCCCGACCCGGACCTCGTCATCCGCACCAGCGGCGAATGCCGCGTCTCCAACTTCCTGCTGTGGGAGAGCGCTTATTCCGAATACTGGTTCACCGACACGCTCTGGCCGGACTTCTCTGAGGCCGACTTTGATCGCGCGCTTGAATCGTACGCCGCACGCGACCGCCGACGCGGAGGGGCGTAAGTCTTATATGCGCTTTCTTCCGCCGCTCCTTGCCGCTGTCGCCGCCGCGCTGGTGTTTTTCGCCGGCGTCACCACCGGCCACATCAGCATGGACGACTGGGGATATATCTACGGTTGCCCGTTCGTCCGCGACGGGCTTTCCGCCGCCAATGTCGCCGCGGCATTTTCGCAGTTCGGCTACGATGCGTTCTGGATGCCGCTCACCTTCATCTCCTACATGGCCGACATCACGTTCTTCGGCGGCGGCTGGGCGGTTCACCACGCCGTCTGCGTCGCCATCCACGCGGCTAACGCGGCGCTGGCGTTTGTGCTTCTGAAGCGGCTCGCGTCCGTCTTCGCGCCGGAGGCGTCCCCCCGCGAAACCGCGCTCGCCTGCCTCGCCGCCGCGCTCTTCTGGGCGCTGCATCCGATGCGGGCGGAGGCGGTCGTCTACATCGCCGCGCGCAAGGATCTCCTCTGGACTTTCTTTGCGCTGCTGGGGCTGATCGCCTGGATAGGCCACATCCGCCGCGGTGGCGGCGTGTCGCTGGCGCTGGCAACAGCCTGCTGCGTGCTTGCCTGTCTTTCCAAGCCGACGGCGGTGTGTTTTCCGTTCCTCGCGCTGGCGCTCGAATGGGCGGCGCTCGGACGCTTTCCGCGGCGGCTTTGGCGTTATGCGCCGATGCTGGCGACCGCCGTTCTGGTGGGGGCGATCACGCTCTACTGCCAGTCCAATCCGATCGACCACGAGCGGCTGGATGTCTTCGGCGAACCGCTGTGGTGGCGCGTTCTCAACGCGGCGGTGGCCTCGGGCATGTATCTCTGGCATGTCGTCGCGCCCGGCGGCATCCGGTTCGACTACCGGGCGGTGTTCGGCGGCTGTCCGCTCGACTGCGCTTTCGCGCTCTCCGTTCTGGGTTTGGTGCTGGCGCTTTTCGCCGTTTCCCTGCGCTTTGCCGGCTCGCGCCTGCGCGCGGCGCTTTGGCTCGCGGCGGCCTGGGCGATCCTGTCCATCGGCCCAGTGAGCGGCGTCCTCGGCACCGTCAACGGCGACCACGCCTACGCCGACCGCTACTCCTACTTCCCGGCGCTCGCCGTCTCGCTCGTCCTCGCCGCGGCGCTCCTTGAACTGCGCCAAGGTCGGCGCTTCGCCGTCTGCGCCGCGCTCGCGTTTGCCGCGGTCGCCGCGATGTGCCCGTTCACGATCGCGGTGGCGCGGTCGTACCGCGACGACTTCTCCGCCTTTTCGCGGACGCTGGCGAAGGACCCCGACCACTGGCGTGCGCTGCGGGTCGTCGGCAGCGAGTACTGTGCGCGGCTCGGACGCATGGACGAGGGGGTGGCGATGCTCAAGCGCAGCCTTGAGTTGCGTCCGAGCCAGCGCACGGCCGACGCGCTCGCGTACGTGCTCGCGCTCCGCTGCGCGCCCGGAGATGTGGCGGAGGTGCGGCGGCTAGGCGCGGCGGTGGCGAGGGACGAGCGGCTCGACCGCACCGGCTTCATGCTCGAGGCGCTGGGTCTGGCCGATCTTGCGGAAGGGGACGACGAATCCGCCGCGCGCAGGTTTGCCGCGGCGCTCAAGGTCCCGGCGCGCGCCCATTCCGACCTCAATACACGGCTCTGCCTCGGCTATGCGCTCGCCAACCTCGGGCGGACGAAGGAGGCGCTCGCGCTTCTTGACGCGCTGCGCGACGCCACCGACGGCGAAGTGCGCTTCAAGGCAGCGGCCGCCGCCCGCCAGATCCGCAACGGCCATGCCCGCCGCTTTTGCCTCTGAGCCAGCCCGGCGGGTTGACGCGCGGCGGCGGATTTTGGTATACTACACACAAGTTTGCACCTGTTGGGGATATAGCTCAGTTGGTAGAGCGTCTCAATGGCATTGAGAAGGTCAGGGGTTCGACTCCCCTTATCTCCACCAACAGGAAGACGCTTTGACATGAAAAACGCACTGTTCTCGGTAGGGCTCTTCTGATGGGCGCGCGGGCGAGCTGGTCGGGCCAGCTGGCGTTCGTGTTGGCGGCGGCGGCATCGGCAATCGGGCTGGGGAACCTCTGGCGGTTCCCCTATCTTGCCGCCAGGTACGGCGGCGGCACGTTCATCGTCGTCTACCTCGCGCTCGTCGTGACGCTCGGCTTCACGCTGATGCTCACCGAGATCGCGATCGGCCGCAAGACCCAGCAGTCGCAGCTGACCGCCTACTCGCGCCTGCACGGCGCGTGGGGGTTCGTGGGGCTGCTGGGGACGATCGTCCCCGTGCTCATCACGCCATACTACTGCGTGATCGGCGGCTGGGTGCTCTACTACCTCAAGGCGTACGCGGTGATGGCGTTCACCGGCGCGTCGCCGATGGGCGAGGCGGCGGCGCAGTCTGGCGCGTTCTTCTCGGGCTTCATCTCCGCTCCGTTCGCGCCGTTCGGCTACGGGATGCTTTTCGTCGCCGCGTGTTCGGGGGTGATTGTGCTCGGGGTCAAGAACGGCATCGAGAAGTCCAACCTGGTGATGATGCCGGTCCTCTTCGTGATGGCGATCGCGATCTCGGCCTACGTCGTCTGCCTGCCCGGCTCCGGCGAGGGGCTGAAGTACTACCTGGTGCCGAACCTGGACTGCCTCCGCTCCGCCGACGGCTCGTTCTCGCTCGCGCTTCTCGGTAAGACCGTCCTCGGCGCGATGGGCCAGATGTTCTACTCGCTCTCGCTCGCGATGGGCATCATGATCACCTACGGCTCCTACATGAAGAAGTCCGACTCGATCGAGCGCTGCGTCCGCCGCATCGAGGTGTTCGACACGCTGATCGCGGTCGTCGCCGGCCTCATGATCATCCCGGTCGTCTACATGTTCGCGGTGAAGAGCGGGATCCCGGTGAAGGAGGCGATGAACGCCGGCCCCGGGCTCATGTTCATCACGCTGCCCCAGGTGTTCGCGACGCTCGGCGCGGTCGGCCCGTGGGTGGGGCTGGCGTTCTTCCTCCTGGTCACGTTCGCCGCGGCGACGAGCGCGATCTCGCTCATGGAGGCGTGCGTCGCGTCGGTGTGCGACGTCCTGAAGCTCGAGCGCAAGTCGGCGACGTTCTTCACCGCCGCGCTCATCGCGTTCCTCGCCACCTTCTCCGCGCTCGGCTACGGCCCGTGGAAAGCCGTGACCGTCTTCGGGATGCAGTTCCTGGACTTCTTCGACTTCATCACCAACTCCGCGCTGATGCCGGTCGTCGCCATCGCGACCTGCGTGTTCGTGGGATGGGTCCTCACGCCGAAGGCGGTGGTGGACGAGGTGGAGGAGGGCGGCTGCGCGTTCCGCGCGAAGCGGCTCTACGTCGCGATGGTCAAGTACGTCGCGCCCGCGTTCATGGCCGCGGTCCTCGTCTCCGAGATCTGCCGCGCCTTCAAGATCGGCGGCTGGAGCATTTGAACCGGACTGGAAAGGAGTCTTTGACAATGACCGCAAAATCGTTCATCGCAGTGCTGGCGCTGGCCGTCGCGTCCGTGGTGTCCGCCGCCGAGTGGACCAACCTCGACGACGCGAACAAGCGCGGCGAGCGCAAGCTTTCCGCCGCCTACCTGACGGGCAAGGTGGTGCTCGTATGCCGCGCCCAGGAGCACGCGGAGCGGCTCGGCGAGATTTGGGCGAGCTTCCGCCGCAAGAACTTCGTGGCGCTCGGGTCCTTCGCCAAGGCGCCAGCGGGCGCGAAGTATCCGGTCTACGCCGGGGCGGGGCCGGAGGGCTGGAACCCCAAGGCCGCGCTCTGCGTGGTCGACGCGAAGGGCGATGTGGTCTACACCGGCGGCGACATCTCCCAGGCGACGGAGGCGGTGGTGGAGTCGCTCACCGCGTTCGTCGCGGCGCCCGACTACAACACGTGGCGGCAGTACTTCGACTTCGAGGCGCGCGCGCTCCCCGGCCGCGCGATCAACGATCTCGCCGAGGTCAAGAAGGACAAGCGCGTCTCGGCTTCCGCCGGCTACAAGGCCGCGGCTAAGGAGCTCGCCGCGCGCGAGAAGGAGCTCAAGGCGAACCCGGCCTACGTGCGCCTCGCCAAGCTGGAGCAGCTCGCCGCGCAGGTGCGGGAGTACAATCCCGCGAACAAGCGCGCGCGCGTCAAGTTCACCAGGGCGAAGATCGAAGCCGAGGCCAAGAAGTACGCCGATTTGAAGGAATCCGAGGACCCGGTCGTCGCGCGCGAGGCGAAGAACTGCCTCGCCGACCTCGCCTGGGCCGCCGCGGAGCTGTAGTTTAACCAAGGAAGGAGCTGCCATGAAGGATGAGTTCGCCAACATCACCGAGATCCTCGAGCGCAACGCGCGCGAGTGGCCTGACGACGTCGCGCTCGTCGAGATCAACCCCCAGGAGCTGGAGTCCCGCCACACCACCTGGCGCGAGTACTCGCTCATCGAGTCTTCGCCGATCGAGGCTTTTCGCAGCGAGATGACCTGGCGCGAGTTCGACGAGAAGGCGAACCGCTTCGCCAACCTCCTGCTGAGCCGCGGCTACAAGCGCGGCGACAAGGTGGCGATTCTGCTGATGAACTGCCTCGAGTGGCTGCCCGTCTACTTCGGCGTCCTCAAGGCGGGGTGCATGGCCGTTCCGCTCAACTTCCGCTACACCGCCGAGGAGATCAAGTACTGCCTCGGCCTCTCCGACGCCCAGGCGCTCGTCTTCGGCCCGGAGTTCACCGGCCGCGTCGAGCAGATAGTCGACCTCGTCCCCGCCGTGCGCGACCGCTTCTACGTCGGCGACGACTGCCCGACGTTCGCCATGTCCTACCGCGCGCTGCTCGGCTACTGCTCGTCGAAGTCCCCGACGGTCAAGATGGTCGCCGATGACGAGGCCGCGATCTACTTCTCGTCCGGCACCACCGGCTTCCCCAAGGCGATCGTCCTGCAGCACCGCTGCCTGCTGCACAGCTGCCGTTGCGAACAGAAGCACCACGGCCAGACGAAGGACGACGTATTCCTCTGCATTCCGCCGCTCTACCACACCGGCGCGAAGATGCACTGGTTCGGCTCGTTCCTGGTCGGCGGCCGGGCGGTGCTCCTCAAGGGCGTCAAGCCGGAGTGGGTGCTCCGCGCGGTGAGCGAGGAGAGGTGCACCATCGTCTGGCTGCTCGTCCCCTGGGCGCAGGACATCCTGGACGCGATCGAGCGCGGCGACGTGAAGCTCGACGAGTACCGGCTTTCGCAGTGGCGGCTCATGCACATCGGCGCCCAGCCGGTGCCGCCGGCGCTGATCAAGCGGTGGAAGAAGGTCTTCCCGCACCACGACTACGACACCAACTACGGCCTTTCCGAGTCGACCGGTCCTGGCGCGGTGCACCTCGGCGTCGAGAACATCGACCACGTCGGCGCGATCGGCGTCGCCGGCTACGGCTGGCAGACGAAGATCGTCGGCAAGGACGGCATCACCCCGGTCGAGCCGGGCAAGGTGGGCGAGCTCGCGCTCAAGGGCCCCGGCGTGATGAAGGAGTACTACCACAACCCCGAGGCCACGGCCGAGATCATGAAGGAGCCGGGCTGGCTGCTTACCGGCGACATGGCCGAGGAGCGCGACGGCTTCATCTACCTCGTCGACCGCGCCAAGGACGTCATCATCACCGGCGGCGAGAACCTGTATCCGGTGCAGATCGAGGACTTCGTCCGCGCCAACCCGAAGGTGAAGGACGTCGCCGTGATCGGCCTCCCCGACGCCCGCCTCGGCGAGATCGCCGCGGCCATCGTCTCGGTCAAGGAGGGGATGTCGCTTTCCGAGGCCGAGTTCAACGAGTACTGCCTCGGGCTGCCGCGCTACAAGCGTCCGCGCAAGGTGATCTTCGCCGACGTGCCGCGCAATCCGACCGGCAAGATCGAGAAGCCCAAGCTGCGCAAGATGTACGGCGCCGACGCGCTCGTCGCGCAGCAGAACGGCATCGCGCTGGAGGCGTAGGGGGATTAGACCGGAGATGGCGGCCAGGACGAGAAGCCGCACCGGCGCCGAGGCGCTGGTGGAGAGTCTGGAGAAGGCCGGGGCCGAGGTGGTCTTCGGCTATCCGGGCGGCAACGTGGTGGACGTCTTCGACCGCCTGCGCGAGTCTCGCCTGCGCTTCGTGCTCGGCCGCCACGAGCAGGGCTGCGTGCACATGGCCGACGGCTACGCCCGCGCGAGCGGACGGCCGGCGGTCGTGGTGGTGACGAGCGGCCCCGGGCTCACCAACACCATCACCGGGCTCGGCGCGGCGAACATGGACGGAGTGCCGATGGTGCTCGTCTGCGGACAGGTCCCGCTCGACCAGATCGGCACCGACGCCTTCCAGGAGGCGGACACGACCGGCCTGACCCGCGCCGTCTCCAAGCACAACTTCCTCGTCCATTCGGCGGACGAGATCCCCGAGACGGTGGCGCAGGCGTTCTACATCGCGACCCACGGCAAGCCCGGCCCCGTCGTCATCGACATTCCGCGCGACTGCCAGCTGGCGACCACCGCGGCGACGTATCCCTCGCGCGTGTTCCTCAGGGCCTATCATCCCGAGGTCTCGGCCACGCCGTCGCAGGTAGCCCGGCTCGCCAAGCTCGTGAACGGCGCGAGGCGCCCGGTGATCCTCGCCGGCGGCGGCGTCGTCGCCTCCGGCGCGTCGGGCGACGTCGCCGCGCTTGCGCACAAGGTCGGCATCCCCGTCGCGACGACGCTGATGGGCATCGGCTCGTTCGACGAGACCGACCCGCTCGCGCTCGGGCTCGCCGGTCTCCACGGCGAGTTCGCCGCGAACGCCGCGATCGCCGAGGCGGATCTCCTCCTTGCGCTCGGCGTCCGCTTCAACGACCGCGTCACCGGCAGGAGCGCGGCGAAGTTCGCCCGCCGCGCGAAGATCGTCCACGTGGACTGCGACCCCGCTTCGATCAACAAGAACGTCACCGTCGACCTCGGCATCATCGCCGACGTGAAGGAGCTGCTGATGACGGTCGACTCGCGGATAATGCCCGCTTCGCATGACGACTGGCTTGCGAAGATCGCCGCGCACCGCCGTCCGCGCACCGAGGGCCTGAAGCCGCTCCACCGCGGCGTCATCATGCCGCAGGCTGTGGTCGAGTCGGTCTACGCCGCCACCAAGGGCCGCGCCGTCGTCGTCACCGACGTCGGCCAGCACCAGCTCTGGGCGGCGAAGCGCTTCCGCCACACCCGTCCGCGCCACTTCATCAGCTCGGGCGGCATGGGCGCGATGGGCTTCGGCATCCCCGCGGCGATCGGCGCGGCAATCGCGCGGCCGGACCGCAAGGTCGTCGCGTTCCTCGGCGACGGCGGCGCGCAGATGACGGCCGAGGAGCTGGTCGTCGCCGCGGAGCTCGGGCTGCCGGTCACTTTCATCGTCTTTTCCAACGGCTCGCTCGGGCTGGTGCGCCAGATGCAGCGCCATCTCTGCGGCGGACGCTACTTCGCGACCGACCTCCGCTCCCCCGACTTCGTGAAGCTCGCGGCCGCCTACGGCATCCGCGGCGTCCGCGTGACGGACGGGAACAGGCTCGACGCGGCGGTGGCGAAGGCGCTCAAGTCGAAGGCCCCGACGCTCGTCGAGGTGGTGGTGGACAAGGAGGCAGAGGCATGAAAGGGGAGATCCACCGCATCAACTGCTACGTCGAGAACAAGCCGGGCGTCCTCGCCCGCATCGTCGGGCTCATCTCCGGCCGCGGCTACAACATCCAGACCCTCAACGTCGGCCCCACCGAAGACGGCACCGTCTCGCGCATGAAGATTGACGTCCTCGGCACCGCCCGCGTCGTGGAGCAGATCATCCTCCAGCTCCGCAACCAGGTCAACGTGATCGAGGTCTCCTCTCGCCGCCGCTGAACGCCGCACTTCGCTTATGGACACGGCAAATCCACGCCTGACCTCCCTGTGCTACATCGAACGGGACGGCTGCTGGCTTGTCATGCACCGGACGAAGCGGGAAGGGGACGAGAACCGCGACAAGTGGATCGGCGTCGGCGGGAAGTTCGAGTACGGCGAGACGCCCGAGGAGTGCGCCATGCGCGAGGTGAAGGAGGAGACCGGCCTCACGATGCTGAATCCGCGCTTCCGCGGACTCGTCACCTTCGTCTCCGACGAATGGGGCGTCGAGTACATGCACCTTTTTACCTGCACGGAGTTCACCGGCGAGCTGATCGAGTGCGACGAAGGCGAGCTTGTCTGGCTGCCCAAGGCCGAGCTGCTCGCCAAGAACATCTGGGCCGGCGACAAGCTGTTCCTCCGCGCGCTCGAGGAGAGATCCGACTTCTTCACCCTCAAGCTCCGCTACGAAGGCGAGAAGCTCGTCGACCACCGCTTCGGCTGACCACCAGCCCCGCCACGCCCCATCCTCCGCGGCACTTTCCGCGTTATTTGATTTCGTCCGCACCGTAATCTCCGTAGCGGATTTGTCTCGCGCGAAGTTCGCGAAGTCCGCAAAGAAGCTTTTGCGATCTTTACGACCTTTACGGCTAAAAGAAACTCGGATTCTGCGGTGTCACGGCAAGATTGTCGCGAGAAGCGTGACATTTTGCATGTTTAAGACATTCCAATCCGTGACATCCTGAATATTATAAATATCCCAATCCGTGACGCGACGATTGACGCGACTGAAGAAAATATGCTGTACTACGCGTGAAAAAACTTAAAAGGAGTTGGTTATGGATGTTGTGTTTGAGAGAAAATTCTTATGTGATCACTTCTACAGGCTATTTTCGCGAAGGCGGGATTGAATACGTTCCGATTTACATGGTGCATCTGATCGTTGATGCGAAAGGCGTTCCGCCCTTGAATCTGCACCACCGCGAAGTGGCTGTTTCCGCGCGGTGACATCCAAGCGCAAGCCGGTGCCTTGAATCTCCGCAGTAAACGATGCGGCTATATTCCATTGGATTTTCAGATAGTCAGTTTTTTGGAACCACTGCAAATTTTCTGCCAAACAAATTGCGCTGATTTGTTATAATACATATAGCAATTTCAGGCACATTCACCACTGCACGCAATGGACATCGTTGAGGAAATACGGAAAGACCGAGAAAACGGGGCAAAAAGGCTTGTCAGCGAATACAAAAACGGCCTTTTGACCCTGGCTCGTCGCTTTTGCAGCGATGTGTCGGACGCCGAGGAGCTGGTAAACCGCACCTTTGCCGAAGTCCTAGCCAACATCGACCACTACGCCGAGCAGTCGGCCTTCTTCGGCTGGATGTGCCAGATTCTTTCCAATCTTCACGCCAACGATTGCCGGCGCAAGTCCAACGCCAATACAGTCTATCCCGGCGATGTTCCTGATGTGGCGGACTGGAGCGCCCAGGAGGCGATCTTCAGCGGACTGGACCACGAGTCCTTGCGTGACGCAATCGAGCAGTTGCCCAAGGACATTCGCAAGGCGGTAATCCTGCACTACTTCGAGGAAATGCCGGTGCGGGAAGTGGCGCGAATCCTGAGCACTCCTGCCGGCACCATCGCTTGGCGCCTCCACTGCGCCAGGGAGATCTTGGCCGCCAAATTGAGTGCAGGCGCAAAGAAGGCAGTCAGCAAGTCTGGCGCAAAGGCGCTGCTCATTGCGCTTGCGCTAGTTGCGGTGGCGGCGGTTGGCGCGGTCGGCGTGGTGGCGATCCGCTCCGCGGCAGAGCCAGAGGCAGAGGAATCCGAGGTTGTTTTTAACGCAAAGAGCACAGAGAACACAGAGGGTTCTTTGGAAGTGTTTGAGGGCTTGAGTGAAGAGTGTTTGAGTTCGGGCGCAGACCCAACGAACCACGAAATCAATGGGGACAGTCCCCAGCAAAATGAGGCGATAACTGCCAATTCTGAAACCAATAACGAGGAAACCACCATGAACACCCAATTGGTCAAATCTGCCGCGGTCAAGGCGATGGCGGCGGGCGCGATGTTGATGGTTGCGCCAGAGGTCCAGGCCGATTTCTACTATCTGCGAGGCAATGACAATACCGATGCAAATAATGCCTCGGCGCTTGACGGCAAAAACCGAGATGGAGTGCAAAGATCATACGGCGGGTGGACGAATTCAACTGGGACTGTAGACTGGGGAATGACCGGAAGCCACTCGTATGTCGTGAGGAACACAGGCTCGTACAACTTAATCTACACGCCATTCGTGACCGTAGACTGGCAGGCGCCTGCAAATGCATCGTTTGAGATCGAGCCCGGAGGCGAACTGCGCCTGGCAGCCAAGGGACCGTATCAGGAGGGAATTGTTGACTTTTATGTGACTTTCGGGGATGTTGCAGTGGGCGACGGCGCACTCTTGTCCTTGGTGCCGTCGTATGGCATTGATGATTCCACCTGCACGCATTACATTGGCGGAAACTTCACGTTGGGTGCCAACTCTGAGCTTCGGCTCCAGCATCAGACCGTAGCGAGCAAAAACAGAGTGTCCCAGTTTGCACTCGTGGCCACCGTCGCTGGGCGCGGCGCAATCACCTGCGTACCCATGGACTCCACCGCCGGCGCCACCCGCAACACCGTCATTACCGGTGATCTGAGCCGGTTCACCGGCGACATTGTCCAGTACGGCAGCGGATTCGTCCAGAACGGTGCAAGCCGGCTTTGGCTGAATGGCGAGAAGTCGCTGCCAGGAGATCCACCGGCTGGAGAGACGTCCTCAATGGTGGTCACGAACAGTGGGGCGCTCATCATCACTCGGGACTGGGTTTCGGGCGCGAACAGAAGTTGGGCCTTCGGCGACAGCGGGACTCCTGTTGTCGGCATAGGTCTGGGAGCCAAGGTTGAAATACGCGGACGGGTGACTGGTTCCTGCGGATTCTCCAAGATAAATTTCGGCACCGTTGTGTTCGCGGGAGAGGCCGAGTTGTCGGGGACGATTTCGGTTTTGGAAGGCGTAGTCGACGTGAGGGAGCCGGCGGTCTCGATGTGCACTTCGGTGACTTGGTCGGTCAGCGACGGCGCGGCTGTGCATTTCCCCGACTCGATCGAAATGCCAGTCCGCTACCTAATGGGAACGGACGTTGGCGGAAGCTCATCCATGTCGGGCGCGGGTTCCTGCGCGGGCTGGGCGGAAACGGACGGTGGGGCGCAGGTGGCGAAGGGCGCATCGAGGTCGACAAGATACATTCTTGACCACGACTATATACTGCGCCCGCCTGCTTCCCGGAACGCGCACTATGCGTTTCCGGGCAACACCCTGACCGTCAAGACAGGCAGGATCGCACATGTGCTGTCGTCATCCGGGAACTACAACTTGACGTTTGCCGAACTGGCGGTGGCGGAGGATGGATTCTGTCGAATGATCTGTGCCTCTGGAAACCACCACTACGGCTGGGACGGCATGTACCGCCTTGGTGAAGGGGGCGTGATGTTCTTCTATCCCCTGGGGGCTCAAGCAAATGACATTTACGCCACGATTTCGGGGACCGGCACGCTGCGCTTCGGATACCATGATAGCACTGCATCACCGACTACCGGCGACAATACCCTCTATGGTGACCTCTCGGCGTTCACCGGCGTCATCGAGACCTATGGCCTCGGGTCGAGCGAGAGACCGACGCTGGGGTTTGCGACGGCCCAGTCATTTCCGGGCGACTGCGCGGCGGCAACGGCGGACGGGTTTGTTGTGACGAACGGCGCGCGGTTGGCGTTCGCGACCTCGGGCGAGATCGGGCCTAAACGTGGCGTCCTCTTCGGGAGCGGCGTGCGGCCGGTCGTAGACGTCGCGGCGGACGAGACGGTGACGGTCAATTCTGCCGCCACGGGCACGAGCGGTTTCGAGAAGACCGGCTCTGGCACGCTGGTGTTCACTGGCAGCCTGCGCAGGCTCTCCGGCGTGGTGAAGGTGACGGCGGGCACGCTGGTGCTGCCGCACAAGTCGCGCTGTGGCGCGTTCACGCTCGATGTGGCTCCGGGCGCCAGCGTGGTCTACTCCAACGCCGGCGTCGGCTCGGTCTACTACATTCTCTGAGTGTTTGGTTTTCGAAGTCTTGACCACTTGTGAAACACACATTAACACACAGCGGATATTCGTTATTCTCGCTTTTAGTTTGTCTGCCATTGTGTGCGGCAAGCATGGAGCACAAGGTGGAGGCTGTGCCGCTGGTGGGCATTGCCGTCGCGCGGCAGGATACGGACGAGACGGTCTACGGCGCTGACTCCGACATGATCGACGTGATGATCGCTGAAGCGTGCGTACCTGGCGGGAGGCGGATTGTCACTCTGGGCAGGAATCCAGGCAGTCCAGATGGCGCATGGATGATCACGCGCGCCATTCTGCTGCCGGACGACTTCACGTTAGTCCTTGACGACTGTCGTGTCGAACTCGCCCCAGGAACGCGCGACAACATCATTCGCAATGCGGGGGCAATCGGTTACATGCGCGTCACGCCGAACCGCAACATAAAGGTGATCGGCCGCGGAAACGCCGTCCTCTGCGGCGGGCGCTCCAACCACTACGAGCCCGTTACGAGCGGCGACCGCAACGGATGGCGGACAATAGGCATCCTGTTCTGTGCGGTCACGGGCTACGAGCTTGCGGGTTTCGCAATGGAGGAGACGCAGTGCTGGGGCATTTCGCAGGAGAACGGTTGCGCCAACGGCTGGATTCACGACATTCGGTTCGCCGACTCCAACAAGATGCGCAACCAGGACGGAGTGGACATCCGCAAGGGGTGCCATGACATTCTAGTTGAGAACATCTCCGGCGTCTGCGGCGACGATGTAGTGGCGCTGACGGCGCTTCGGCGCAAGGCAGGGACCAGGCGAGCCGGCGGGAAGGCCTCGCTCCAGGTCGGTGGCGACTTTCCGAGCCCCGACGACGATGTCTACAACGTCGTCGTCCGCAACATCAAGGCGCGTTGCTCTGGCGGACACGGAATCGTCCGTCTGCTTGCCCAGGATGGCATCAAGATGCATCACGTCATAGTCTCGAACGTCGTCGACACAACCGACGTCGCCAAGGGAGAGCCGCGTTGCCGGGCGACAATTCGCATCGGCGACACCCGCTTCTGGAGCCTTCGCCGCAGCGAGCCGGGTGAGATGCACCATATCACTGTGCGCGACGTGGCGGCGGCCGGATGCGCCGCCGTCTGGATCGAGGGGCCGCTCGTCGATTCGTCCGTTACCGAGATCCGCTGCCTGGCCGGCGGAAAGAAGTACGAGGTTACCGCACCCATTGCACGCGTTGATCGAGACCCAGAATGAGGGTCAAAAGGCCGAGATGCTCACGGCATCTTGAGCGGCAGTATGCGCGGCGGATTGGATTTCGTTCGCACCGTAATCTCATCTTCCTTCGTCCTCTTTTGTCATGGGACTTGGTTCGCGCGACATGGCTCATATACCCGCTTGACATATTACGCCAAAGGTAATATATATACTACGCGCAGAATGAAGATCAAGAGGCTGATACCGGTCTTTGCGCCAGAGCACTCCGCCGCAGTCCTATGAGAAACCAGCGGCAGGTCCGGGCGGTCGAACCAGCGGCCACAAATCGCTGATAAGCATAGATATATGGATATGTCAACCATAGTCAAGATAGTCGCGTTGGACTTGGCCGCGATGTTGGCGTTTTCTGCTTCGTGCGGGCAGGCGCCGTGCGACCATCCCGTCAATCAGCGCCTGGAACGGCGGATACTTGACCGGCCTTTAGCCAATCTCGCTTGCGAGGCGGTGGGACATTATGGCGCGACAATATGTCACACTTGGAGGGGACAGTCCCTGAAAACTTGAGGTTTGTCGCGTAGAATCTGGGATTTGTTCCAGTTGGCCTGACATTGGCACGCCCTCTGCTTTACACATTGGTGATTGCTTTCGATCGGCTTTCGAGGGCGGTCGAAGACAATCTGAAAGGAGAAAAAGAAAATGGCAAAGGTACTTGGAATCGACTTGGGCACGACCAACAGCTGCATGGCGGTGATGGAGGGCGGCGAGGCGACGGTCATCCCCAACAAGGAGGGCGCGCGCACGACGCCTTCGATCGTGGCGTTTACGAAGAATGGCGAGACGCTGGTCGGCCAGGCGGCGAAGCGCCAGGCGGTGACCAACCCGAAGTCGACGATCTACTCGATCAAGCGCTTCATCGGACGCCGCTACAGCGAGATGGGCGACGAGATCAAGATGGTTCCCTACGAGGTCGTGGCGGCGCCGAACGGCGACGCGGCGGTCAAGGTGAACGACAAGGTGTACACCGCGCAGGAGATTTCGGCGATGATCCTCCGCAAGCTGAAGGACGACGCGGAGGCGTTCCTGGGCGAGAAGATCACCGAGGCGGTGATCACCGTCCCCGCCTACTTCAACGACCAGCAGCGCCAGGCGACGAAGGACGCCGGCCGCATCGCCGGCCTCGACGTCAAGCGCATCGTCAACGAGCCGACGGCGGCGTCGCTCGCCTACGGCCTCGACAAGAAGAAGAACGAGAAGATCGCGGTCTACGACTTCGGCGGCGGCACCTTCGATATCTCCGTCCTCGACATCGGCGACGGCGTCTTCGAGGTGAAGGCGACGAACGGCGACACGCACCTGGGCGGCGACGATCTCGACCAGGCGATCATGAAGTGGATGATCGACGACTTCAAGGCCGCGCAGGGCATCGACCTCTCGGGCGACATGATGGCGCTCCAGCGCCTCAAGGAAGAGGCCGAGAAGGCGAAGTGCGCGCTCTCGAGCGCCGGCACCTACGACATCAACCTGCCGTTCATCACGGCGGACGCGACGGGCCCGAAGCACCTCACGGCGACGCTCACCAAGCAGAAGCTCGAGACGCTCACCATGGACCTCGTCAACCGCACCTCCGAGCCCTGCCGCAAGTGCATGGCCGACGCGGAGCTTTCCAGCGTCGACGAGGTGGTGCTCGTCGGCGGCCAGACCCGCATGCCGCTCATCCAGGAGAAGGCGAAGTCGCTCTTCGGCAAGGAGCCGCACAAGGGCGTCAACCCCGACGAGGTGGTGGCGATGGGCGCCGCGATCCAGGGCGGCATCCTCAAGGGCGAGGTGAAGGACGTCCTCCTCCTCGACGTCACCCCGCTTACGCTCGGCATCGAGACCCTGGGCGGCGTCCTCACCCCGCTCATCGAGCGCAACACCACGATCCCGACGAAGAAGTCGCAGGTCTTCTCGACCGCGGCGGACAACCAGCCGGCGGTGACGATCGCCATCTTCCAGGGCGACCGCAAGATGGCGCGCGACAACAAGGCGCTCGGCAACTTCAACCTCGACGGCATCCCGCCGGCGCCGCGCGGCGTGCCGCAGATCGAGGTGACGTTCGACATCGACGCGAACGGCATCCTCAACGTCTCGGCGAAGGACCTCGGCACCCAGAAGGAGCAGAAGATCACCATCACCGCCGCGGGCGGCCTCTCCAAGGAGGAGATCGAGCGCATGCGCAAGGACGCCGAGGCCCACGCGGCCGAGGACGAGAAGCGCCACGCCGAGGTGGAGGAGCGCAACAAGGCCGACGGCCTCGCGTTCCAGGTCGAGAAGACGCTGAAGGACGCGGGCGACAAGATCGCCGCGGACAAGAAGGCGCCGGTCGAGGCCGCGCTCAAGGAGCTCAAGGACGCGCTTGGCCGTCAGCCGCCAGCCCCGCTCGACGAGATCAAGTCGAAGCAGGAGGCGCTGATGAAGGCGATGGAGCCGGTGGCGCAGGAGATGTACGCCTCGGCGCAACAGGCGCAGGGCGCCGCGGGCGCCGGCGCGGGCACGCCGCCCCCGGGCGCGGGTACGCCGCCGCCGAACAACGGCGGCGACGCCAAGAAGGGCGACGACGACGTCGTCGACGCCGACTTCACGATGAAGTAAATTTCTAGAACCTCTAGAAACATAGGACATCTAGACAACCGAAAAGGAGAAACCAAAAAATGAACATCAGACCACTGGGCGATCGCGTTCTCATCGAGCCGATCGAGGAAAAGGACCAGGTCGTCGGCGGCATCATCATCCCCGACTCGGCCAAGGAGAAGCCCATGCAGGGCAAGGTGCTCGCCGTCGGCAAGAAGGTCGACAAGGAGGGCAAGGAGATCAAGTTCGACGTCAAGAAGGGCGACACGGTGTTGCTGCCGAAGTACGGCGGCACCGAGGTGAAGCTCGACGGCAAGAAGCTCCAGCTCGTCCGCGAGGAGGACCTCCTGGGAGTGATTGAGAAGTAACCAAAGGAATTGGAGATTAAAGAAAATGGCTAAGCAAATCAAGTTCGACGCCGAAGCGCGTCAGAAGATCCTCGCCGGCGTCGAGAAGCTCTCGACTGCGGTGTCGTCCACCCTCGGCCCGTCCGGCCGCAACGTCATCCTCGACAAGAAGTTCGGCTCGCCCCAGATCACCAAGGACGGCGTCACCGTCGCCAAGGAGATCGAGCTGCCCGACCCGTTCGAGAACATGGGCGCGCAGATGGTGAAGGAAGTCGCCTCGAAGACGAACGACGTCGCCGGCGACGGCACCACCACCGCGACGCTGCTCGCCGAGGCGATCTACCGCGAGGGACTGAAGAACCTCACCGCCGGCGCCAACGGCATGGCGCTGAAGCGCGGCATCGACAAGGCGACCGCCGCGGTCGTCGAGGCGATCGCCAAGCTCTCGAAGAAGGTGAAGTCGGCCGACGAGATCGCCCAGGTGGCGACGCTCTCCGCGAACGGCGACGCCGAGATCGGCAAGATGATCTCCGAGGCGATGGACAAGGTCGGCAAGGAGGGCACGATCACGGTCGAGGAGGCCAAGACGCTCGACAGCTCGCTCGACGTCGTCGAGGGCATGCAGTTCGACAAGGGCTACCTCTCGCCGTACTTCGTGACCGACGCCGAGTCGATGGAGTGCGAGCTCGAGAACCCGTTCATCCTGCTGTTCGAGAAGAAGATCTCGAGCCTCCAGGACCTGCTGCCGCTCCTGCAGACGGTGGCGAAGTCGGGCCGTCCGCTGATGATCATCGCCGAGGACGTCGAGGGCGAGGCGCTCGCCACGCTCGTCGTCAACCGCCTGCGCGGCACCTTCCAGGTCTGCGCGGTCAAGGCCCCGGGCTTCGGCGACCGCCGCAAGGCGATCCTCGAGGACATCGCGATCCTCACCGGCGGCAGGCTGGTCAGCGAGGACATCGGCGTCAAGCTCGAGAACGTCGGCGTCGAGATGCTCGGCCGCGCGAAGAAGGTGGTCGTCGACAAGGACAACACCACCATCGTCGAGGGCCTCGGCAAGTCGGCCGACATCAAGGCCCGCGTCGAGCAGATCAAGAAGCAGATCGAGGACACTACCTCCGACTACGACCGCGAGAAGCTCCAGGAGCGCCTCGCCAAGCTCGCCGGCGGCGTCGCCCTCATCAAGGTGGGCGCCGCGACCGAGGCGGCGATGAAGGAGAAGAAGGACCGCGTCGACGACGCCCTCCACGCGACCCGCGCGGCCGTCGAGGAAGGCATCGTGCCCGGCGGCGGCGTCGCCTACCTCCGCGCCCAGAAGGCCATCGACTCGCTCAAGCTCGAGGGAGACGAGGCCGTCGGCGCGAGCATCATCTCCCGCGCGATCGAGGCCCCGCTCCGCAAGCTCGTCGACAACGCCGGCCTCGAGGCCGCGCTCGTCATCGCCAACGTCAAGAAGGCGACGGGCAACAACGGCTACAACGTGCGCACCGGCGAGTACGTCGACCTGTTCAAGGACGGCGTCGTCGACCCGGCCAAGGTCACGCGCTCGGCGCTGCAGAACGCCGCGTCGATCGCCGGCCTGCTGCTCACGACCGACTGCATGGTCACCGACATCCCCGAGAAGAAGGATGCCTGCGGCTGCGGCGGCCACGGCCAGCCCGGCATGGACGGCATGATGTAATGCCGCATTCGGCGGCCGGCGGAGCCATCTCCGCCGGCCGTTTCGCTTTTATTGCAACCAGGAAAGGGCAGGGAAAATGGAAAAGAAGACCAGCAAGTTCAAGGCCGAGATCGCGGAAATGCTCGACCTCGTCGTAAATTCGCTCTACTCGAAGAAGGAGATATTCCTGCGCGAGCTGGTGTCCAACGCCTCGGACGCCATCGACCGCGCCAAGTTCCTCGCCCTCACCGACAAGTCGATCGCCGCCGACTCGCCGGAGTGGAAGATCCAGATCGCGGCGAACGCGTCCGAGCGCACCCTCACCGTCTCCGACAACGGCATCGGCATGGACGCCGAGGAGCTCGAGCGCAACCTCGGCACCATCGCCAGCTCCGGCACCAAGAAGTTCCGCGAAATGCTCAAGGAGAAGGGCGGGGAATCCCTGCCCGAGCTGATCGGCCAGTTCGGCGTCGGATTCTACGCCGCGTTCATGGTCGCCGACCGCGTCACCGTGGAGACCCGCAAACGCGGCGGCGACGCGTCCTTCAAGTGGGAGTCGGACCTCTCCGGCTCGTATTCCGTCTCCGACGGCGAGCGCGACTTCCCCGGCACCTCGGTCACCCTGCATCTCCGCGAGGACCAGGCCGAGTACCTCGACTACTGGCGCGTCTCCGAGCTCATCCGCAAGTACTCCGACTTCATCGCCTACCCCGTCACCTTCCGCCGCGTCGACGTCCCCGCGGACGAGAAGGAGGAGGACCGCAAGTCGCGCGAGGAGCGCGAGGCGAAGCCGCTCAACACCATGGTCGCGCTCTGGAAGCGGCCGAAGAAGGACGTGAAGGACTCCGAGTACGCGGAGTTCTACCGCCACCTCACCCACGACTGGGAGGAGCCGTTCGAGACGATCCCGTTCTCCGGCGAGGGCGCCGTCGAGTTCAAGGCGCTTCTGTTCCTGCCGAAGAAGGCCACGATGGACCTCTACATGCCCGACCGCAAGCGCGGGCTCTCGCTCTACGTCAGGAACGTCTTCATCGGCGACGACATCGAGATGCTCCTCCCGGGCTACCTGCGCTTCGTCCGCGGCGTCGTCGACTCCTCCGACCTGCCGCTCAACGTCTCCCGCGAGATGCTGCAGGACGACGCGGTCATCCGCAAGATCAAGGACGCCGTCGCCGCCAAGGTGCTTTCCACCCTCGAGGAGATCAAGAAGAAGGACCCGAAGCGCTACGACGAGTTCTACGGCGCGTTCGGCAGCCTGCTCAAGGAGGGCGTCCACGTCGACTACTCCCGCGCCGACCGGATCAAGAAGCTCCTGAAGTACCCGACCGCGCGCGGCGAGGCCGGCAAGTCCGTCTTCCTCGAGGACTACGTCAAGGACATGCCGTCCTCGCAGAAGGACATCTACTACATCCTTGCCGAGCGCGAGGGGGACGCGCGCCGCTCGCCGGTGCTCGAGTCCGCCCGCCGGCACGGGTGCGACGTGCTCCTGTGGTGCGACCCGGTGGACGAGTATCTCGTCGAGTCGCTGCGCGAGTTCGACGGCCACAAGTTCGTCGACGTCGGCCGCGGCGACGTGGCGTTCGGCACCGAGGAGGAGCAGAAGGCGGAGAAGGAGGCGTCAGACAAGGCCGCTGGCGACCTGAAGCCGCTTTTGGAGGCGGTGAAGGGCGCGCTCGGCGACCGCGTCAGCGAAGTGCGCCTCTCGACCCGCCTCACCGACTCGCCGTGCTGCCTCGTCAGCCAGGAGCACGCGCTGCCGCCGTCGATGGTGCGCATGATGCGGGCGATGAAGCAGGACGTCCCGGAGGAGAAGCGCATCCTCGAGCTCAACGCCTCGCACCCGCTGGTCGAGAAGATGAAGGGGCTCGAGGGCGACGCGCTCGCCGACATGGCCTCGCTCCTCTACGACGGCGCGCTGATCGCCGAGGGTTCGCCAGTGGCAGACGGCGCCGCGTTCGCCAAGCGCCTCTCCGACCTGCTCCTCAAGTAATCACTTGATCAGCCAGTTGCGATTTTATGGTATAATACACCAAATGTCGCAAACAATGAGAAAGACAGTCGGATGGGTGGTGTTCGGGGTGGCGATGGCCGCTCTGGGCTGGTTTGGTCGGCAGCTGGTGCCGTCGAGCGCGCAGGCGCATGCGCCCAAGGGCGAGGAGACCGTGTCCGTGGCCGTGACGACGGCGAGGATGGTCGAGTTCAACCCGCCGACGGAATATGTCGGGCACGTCGAGCCGGAGGAGGCCACCGACATCCTGCCGCAGATCGACGGCTACATCAAGAAGGTCTGCTTTGCCGAGGGCGCGAAGGTCGCCGCCGGCGACCTCCTCTTCGAGATCGACCAGGAGCAGTACGGCGCCTCGCGCAACCTGCGCTATTCCGAAGTGCGGAGCGCCGAGGCGAAGGTCGAGGTGGCCAAGGCGGACCTGGAGCGCGCCGAGCGCTACTACCGCCGCCTGGCCGCCGCGGACGACCGCGGCATCACGGCGACCGAGCTGGACAACGCGGAGATGGCACTTTCGTCCGCCAAGGCCACGCTCAACTCCGCCGTCGCCGCCGTCGAGCAGGCGAAGGCCGCCGCCGCCATCGCCGACTTCAACCTGAAGCACACCAAGGTGTTCTCGCCGATTTCCGGGCGCATCGGCCGGGCCTTCCACCATGTCGGCGACTACGTCTCGCCGTCCAAGTCCGCGCTGGCGCACGTCGTGAAGCTCGATCCGATCCGCGTCGTCTTCCCGATAACCGACTGCGACTACGACGCCTGGCAGTCCGCCGCGGAGCGCCGCGGCACGGAGCTGAACGGCTCGCGCCGCTTCCGCATCAGGCTGCCCAACGGCGAGGAGTACGCGGAGTGCGGCGTCGTCGAGTTCGGCGACAACGTGATGAGCCGCGAGACGGGGACGCTGGTGATGTACGTTTCGTTCCCGAACCCGACCGGGCGGCTCGTCCCCAACGCGTTCGTGAGGGTGCTGTCCGACGAGGCGAATCCGCCGCGTGCGCTGGTGGTGCCGTCCGGCGCCGTGGTGCTGGGCGACGACGGCGCGCGCGTCTGGAAGGTCGACGACGGGAACAGGGCGCATTCCGTCCCGGTCGAGGTCGGCAGGACCTGGAACGGGTCGACGCTCGTCAAGTCTGGGCTTTCCGAGGGCGACAGGGTCGTCTCTGCGGGCGCCTTCAAGCTCAAGGAGGGCGCGGCGGTCGTCTGCCACGAGGGGAACGAGGCCAGATGAACGCGGTCGCCCTGCTGGTACGGCGTCCGTACTTTGCGATTGCCGTCGTCCTCCTGTCGGTCGTCGTCGCCGCGATGTCGTTTCCCCGGGCGCCGGTGTCGCTCTACCCTAACGTCGCCCGCCCCGCCATCTCCGTCTCGTGCACCTATCCCGGCGCGAACGCGCGCGAGGTGATGAACACGGTCGCCGGGCCGATCGAGGAGAAGGTGAACGGCGTCGAGGGCATGAGCCGCATGACCAGCTCGTGCTCTGACACCGGCGCCTATTCGCTGACCGTCTACTTCCACGTCGGCGTCGACCGCGACATGGCGCTTACCAAGGTGCAGAGCAAGGTGCAGCAAGCGCTTTCGCTCCTGCCGCAGGAAGTCAAGAACACCGGCGTGACGGTCGAGTCCGGCTCGACGGAGGAGTTGGGTCTCCTGACGCTGCGCTCCGCCGGCGGCAAGCTCGCGCGCGAGCAGGTCGTCGACTATGCATACGGCGTCGTCAACCCCGCGATCCTGCGCGTCCCCGGCGTCGGCAGCTCGACGGTCAAGGACAACAAGGTCGCGATGCGGATCTGGCTCGACGCGAACAAGATGGCCGCGCACGGCATTGCGTCGGATGAGGTCGTCTCGGCCATCAAGTCGCAGAACGTCCAGGCGTCGCTCGGCAGCGTCGGCGCGAGCCCGACCGAGGAGCCGGGCTGCCGCGTCGTGTCCCTGATCTCCAGGGGGCGGCTCGACGCGGCGGAGGAATTCGAGAAGATCGTCGTCCGCACCGAAGGCGGCGGCGGGCTCGTCCGGCTCGGCGACATCGCGCGCGTCGACAAGGGGTTGCAGGGCTATTCCTACTCGGCGCTCTACGACGAGACGCCGGCGGTGTTCATCCGCATAGTCCAGCTTCCCGGCGTCGACGTGCGCAAGACGATGAAGCTGATCAAGGCGGAGCTGAAGAAGCTCGAGCCGTCCTTCCCCGGCGACCTCGCCTGGGACATGACGTACGACACCACGCTCTACATGGACGCCGCGCTCGGCTCCGTCTTCAGGTCGCTTGCGCTTGCCTTCGCGCTGGCCGTCGTCGTCGCGGCGCTTTTCCTGCGCTCCGCGAGGTGGGCGCTCATAGTGGCGGCGGCGTCGGCAGTGCCGCTGGCGATCGCCTTTGCCGTCATGGTCGCCGCCGGCTGCTTCCTGAGCCTCGTCTCGCTCTACGCGTTCATCGTCGCCGTCGGCGTCTCGGTCTCGTTTTCGGCTTTCATGGCGTCGCGCATCCGCGCCCTGGCGGGCGAGGGGACGGAGACGGGCGCCGCCGCTGTGTCGGCAGCGGTGCGCTATGCGCCGCCGGTCTGCGCCGCCGCCGTCGCCATTGCGCTCGCGATGGTACCGGTAGCGATGGTCGACGGACTGCAGGGCGTCGTCTACCGCCAGTTCTCGCTGGTGCTCGCCGCCGCCGCGCTGGCGTCTGCGCTGGCGGCGGTGGTGGTCGTGCCGGCCTTTGCCGCGGCGCTTCCAGTTCATGCGAAGACGCGCATCCTTCCGTCCGCGGCGCGGCAGATGCCGCTTGCGCCGGCGGTCCTGTACGTCGCGCTGGCGGCCTGCGCCGTCGCGGCGTGGGGAATCGGGAAGGGGCTGCCCGGCGAGTTCATCCCGGCGGAGGACATCGGCGAGATCGTCGTGGACTGCAAGATGGCGGAAGGGACCTCCATGCCGGTCACGGCCGACGTGATGCGCGGCATCTACAGAAAGGTGCGCGGCATCGAGGGCATCGAGAAGTCGACGACGCTGCTCGGGGAGAGCATCGTCAGCGGCTACGGCGAGAACAACGCCAAGATGTACCTCGTCCTCAAGGACTGGGCCAAGCGCGGCAAGTCGATGTTCGAAATCGCCCGGGAGGTCGAGAAGGCCGTCGCCGACGTGCCGGAGGCGCAGGTCTTCACCATCTGCCCGCCGCCGGTCCAGGGGCAGGGCAACCAGGGCGGGCTGACCGTCCTCGTGCAGTCCATGGAGGACGCGGACCCGGTGCGCTTCGCCAACGAGATGCAGAAGTTCCGCGCCGCCCTCGCGCGTTCGCCGCTGGCGGCCGACGCCAACTGCGGCACCGTCGCCGACGTCCCGCACCTGCGCGTCCACGTCGACCGCGAGAAGTGCGAGCTGCTGCAGGTGCCGATGCTGTCGCTCTACACGACGCTCCAGCACGCGCTTGGCTCCGTGTACGTCAACGACGTGAACCTCGGCACCCAGGTGAACCGCGTCACCGTGATGTCGGACTGGTCGGCGCGTTCTTCTGCCGACCGCGTCGGCGATCTCTACGTCCGGTCCAAAACCGGGGACATGGTGCCGGTCAGCGCGCTGGTGACGTTCAGCGAGGAGCTTGGCGTGCGCGACTGCTACCGCTGCAACCAGTATCTCTACGCCACCTGCCAGTTCCTGCCGAAGAAGGGCGTCGCGTCCTCCGAGGCGATCAAGGAGGTGCGGCGGATTTCGGCGGAGAGCCTTCCGCGCGGCTATGTGCAGGACTGGAGCGGGCTCATCTACGAGCAGTTCCAGAGCCGGGGCGACACGGGGCTGCTCATGGGGCTCTCCGTGCTTGCCGTGTATCTGGTGCTGATGGTGATGTCCGGCTCGCTCGTCCGTCCGCTGGCGTGCCTGGCGCCGGCCGCCGCCGCGACGCTTGGCGCCGTGGCGCTCCACCTGGCGACCGGGGTTCCGATGTCGCTCTACTCCCAGTTCTCGGTTCTGCTGCTGGTCGTGGTGTGTTCGTCCCTGGCGGTGCTTGCGGATCCGCGCGATGGCATGGCCGGCCGCGCCTTCCTGCCGCTGCTCATCGCCGTCTCCTTCCTTCCCCTGGCGCTGTCGTCCGGTGCGGGCGGCGCTGGCAGCCGTTCGATGGGCGTCGCCCTGCTTGGCGGCTTCGCTCTCTTCGCGCTTGTCCGGATGCTGGGCGGCGGGATTGATTTTTACCGGAAGCGCGCAACGGGGCGGGAAAATATGGTATAATACGCCATATGAGCGAGGAAGAGACCGTTGCGCCCGTTGACGCCGCCGCCGAGGGCGCGCACGAGGACGTGAATATCGAAGTGGAGATGTCGAGGGACTACCTCGACTACTCCATGAGCGTCATCGTCGGGCGCGCGCTGCCGGATGTGCGCGACGGCCTCAAGCCGGTGCACCGGCGCTGCCTCTTCGCGATGCACGAGCTCGGCACGACCTCGAACGTCAAGCACGTCAAGTCCGCGCGCGTGGTCGGCGAGGTTATCGGCAAGTACCACCCGCACGGCGACTCGTCGGTGTACGACGCGATCGTCCGCCTCGCGCAGGACTTCTCGCTGCGCAACCCGCTCGTCGACGGCCACGGCAACT
>Ga0310786_10002393_pt1 | contig 28770 bp, 6 predicted proteins | sample AusTroGonzalo_MG_FD_203881 | JGI IMG/M metagenome (GOLD analysis project Ga0310786, IMG submission 203881) | Bovine rumen microbial communities from tropical cattle in Woodstock, Queensland, Australia - Gonzalo_03 (v2) (version 2) | ecosystem: Host-associated > Mammals > Digestive system >...
GTAATTAGCCGTCTTCGAAGCGCTGCTGGCTGTGCCACTCGCCACCTTGATCGTATAGTTACCATTGGACGGAGCACTATAGTTGACAGTATAGTTATTCGCAGTCCACTTGGTGTAGAGGGTCTGATTGCTGGTAGAGATCCACTTGCTACTTGCGTCCGTGTACGTCTTGCTTGCCTGCAATGCACCGGCAGCCGTTGCTACCTTGTTCGTGCAACCAGCCTCCAGATAATAACCTTCTACGCTGTAACCGGTCTTCGTCGGAGCGCTTATCGAACTCAGCGTGGTAGCATCATAGGTTGCTGTCGCCGAGCCATTGGCATCACCGCCGTTCTTGTCCAACGTAATCGAATAGGTGTTAGCCGTCCAAGTAGCCGTTACATTTGCATCGGTCTTCGTCGCTTTGATGTTCGTCGAAGCATTAGCACTATTGCCTATCGTTACATACGAAGCATTTGTACCGCCCTTCGTCCAACCATTGAAGGTATAACCGGTGCTGGCGGTTGCCACAAGGGTCTTGGTCGTGAAGTGATTAACCTTGGCAGTACCGCCATTGGCAACCGTAACACCGCCGACAGCTACCGTTCCGTGACCACCGTTGTAGAACGTAATATCATAACTATTCTCTCCCCAGAACGGATAGAGCGTGATAGCAGCATCGGTTGAATAAGTGCCACCGAGGTTGTATGCCTTACTACCGCCGTCGGAGGTACTCCAGCCAGTCTGCGTGTAACCGGTGCGCGTGAAGGTAGAGGACGACAATGTAAAGTCATCGCCTTGTGCCTTCGTGCCGTCAGCAATAGTGCCTGTACCATTAGCGCCCTTATCGTAGGTAATCACATAACCGGTTGTTACTTTGTAGTTATATGCACTTCCCTGTGCCGTCTTGTCGGCTGCAGTTGTCGCGAATACATACTTCGGTGCAGTGACGTGTAAATCGAGACGATTGTTGTTGGAATAATAACCACCTTGAATACTCAAATTGGCAGTGGCAGATGATTGGTATGCTATATATGCGGTGGCATTTGTAGAACTGATGTCGAACTTACCACCGGTAACGGTCAATGTTCCACCTGCGCGAGTTATGCCGAATGCGTGTTTATATGCTTCTACTTTAATAGTACCATTGTTGATGGTCGTTGTGCCGTTTCCGCTTACGCCATAACCAATCATACTGGTAGCAGACACATCCACTGCGCCTCCATTCATTGTAAAGGTCTGTGAACCTCTAACAGCTACGCCATAAATGGTATCCGTACTGCAGCTTACTGCTATCGTACCGGCATCCAAATTGAGAGTGCCGGCATATACATACACAGCGTATGGATTTACATTTTTGCCCGAGCCACTAAAACTTGTAGTTATATTCAGTCGTCCCAACTTACTATCTGTCAAGTCCGTGATAGTGAGCGATCCGCCTGACGTCCTGACGATAAATGGGTATTGCGAACTCGTTGTACTCGTTATTGTATGTCCGTTGAGGTTAAGAGTACAGTTTCTATTTTCTGAATTGCCAAGGCGCAACACAGTCGTAACCGATGCATCCTTCAATATGGTCATCGTTGACGTGCTGGTAGTTGCACTCGCTGCAGTGAACGCCTCAGCAACAGTCGCATAGTACGTTGTTGCACCGCCTACCTCTAGACTCGCCTCAGCCTCTGTCCATGTAGCCGTGTAGCTTCTGTTACCCGTCGAACCGGCAGGGATAGTGACTGTTGTGGTTGCACCACCTAAGTCTGTACCTGTCCAACCGGCGAAGACGTAATTATCCCTCGTTGGGTTGTTCAGTGTGATAGCACTGCTCTCGATCGTGTAACTTGTCGGGTTAGGTGTTGCCACACTACCACCTGCAAGGTCATAACTGATGGTGTAGTTGGTTACTACCCAATGCGGATAGAAGGTCTGATCAGCATTCGTTGTGTAAGAGCCGCCGAGATTATAATCCTTACTGCTACCTGCCGCATTCGTTGACCAGCCATCGTAGGTGTAACCCGTACGAGTGAAGGCCGAACTACTGCTTGATAAGGTATAAGCTACGCCATGCGTCTTAGAGCCGCCTGCTAACGAACCGGAGCCATACGTACCCGCTGCGTAAGTAATATCATAGGTGTTAATAGCGAAAGTCGCCGTTACCGTGACATCATCTGCCGGCATCGAGAACTGATTGCTGGTGACGGTTACTGTACCGCCTCCGGCTTTCGTCACCGTCCATGATACGAAGTGATATCCCGTGCTCGGAGTAGCCGCCAGAGTGATCGTCTGCTGGTAATTAGCCGTCTTCGAAGCGCTGCTGGCTGTGCCACTCGCCACCTTGATCGTATAGTTACCATTGGACGGAGCACTATAGTTGACGGTATAGTTGTTCGCTGTCCACTTGGTGTAGAGGGTCTGGTTGCTGGTAGAGATCCACTTGCTACTTGCGTCCGTGTACGTCTTGCTTGCCTGCAATGCACCGGCAGCCGTAGCTACCTTGTTCGTGCAACCGGCCTCCAGATAATAACCTTCTACGCTATAACCGGTCTTCGTCGGTGCACTTATCGAACTCAGCGTAGTGGCATCATAGGTTGCTGTGGCTGATCCGTTAGCGTCACCGCCGTTCTTATCCAATGTAATCGAATAGGTGTTAGCCGTCCAAGTAGCCGTTACATTTGCATCGGTCTTCGTCGCTTTGATGTTCGTCGAAGCATTAGCACTATTGCCTATCGTTACATACGAAGCATTTGTTCCTCCTTTCGTCCAGCCGTTGAAGGTATAACCGGTGTTGGCGGTTGCCACAAGGGTCTTGGTCGTGAAGTGATTGACCTTGGCTGTACCGCCATTGGCAACCGTAACACCGCCGACAGCTACCGTTCCGTGACCACCGTTGTAGAACGTGATATCATAACTATTCTCTCCCCAGAACGGATAGAGCGTGATAGCAGCATCGGTTGAATAAGTGCCACCGAGGTTGTATGCCTTACTACCGCCGTCGGAGGTACTCCATCCGGTCTGTGTGTAGCCGGTGCGCGTGAAGGTAGAGGACGCCAGCGTAAAGTCATCGCCGTGTGCCTTATAGCCCGCAGCAACCGTACCGGTACCGTTTGCACCTGCGTTATATGTGATCACATAACCGATAGTTACCTTATAGGAGTTAGAAGGCATGTCTTGTGCCGTACACTCGGCAGCTGACATTTTAAACGCATAATAATCCCAAGGTGTCTTGGTCGGAGCTACATAGTTAGTCAGCCCATTGGTGACGCTATAGTAACCGCCTTGTACAAGTAATGCCGTGACGGCTGCAGATGTATTGGTTGCAAAAGCCTTCGAAGAAGTTGCAGCTGTTACTTTAAACTTACCGCCCGTAATCGTTGCCATCGGAGTTGCATCCGGGTCGGTGTACGCTGCTGCCACATTCACACCAATTGCATTCGTGCTTGTTTTATTCGTGTGAACCGTAAATGTACCGCCGTTGATAATTGCCGTACCGGCATTATGATAAACGGGATCTGTGCCTTTTGTTCCTCTATAAACATCCACACCATATGCCACTCCATTAGATGCCGTAACGTCAATTGTTCCTCCTTCGATAGTTAAAGTACCATTGTATGTGTTCGCTGTACCAGCATATCCACCAATTCTTGCGCCGTAAGCTGTGGTGCCGGATACATCAATCGCCGCAGGCGCATAAATCGTTGTCGTGCCATACGGAGCATCAATACCACAACCAGCAGCAGCAGATTCCACCTTGATAGTACCACTGTTGATGTTCGAACTACCATACGAAATTATTCCATAAGCAGGACGTGCGGTTGTCACTGCATGTACCTTACCACCGTTCATGGTGAACGTTTTACCGGACTTGACATAAACAGCATACGCACTCTTATCAGTCTGTTCGGAATTGATATAAATAGTTCCCGCATCTAATTGCAACGTACCATTATTTACATACGCACAATAGGTGGCTGCTGTACCTGCAATCTCCAGCGAGATTTTTCCGTTTTCACTTCCGCCTGTATTGATGATCGTCAATTTCTTGCTGGAATTGACATACAGCAACTGAGTTACCGTACCGGCTATTGTATGGCTATTGAGGTCAAGTGTACAGTTCTTGGAACTATTGGTGAAACTCAACTTTGTAGCGATACCCGATATGTCTTTCAATACCTTGATTGTCGGCTCATAAGTTGTTGAAGCGTTGGCTGCCGTAAATGCTCCAGCAATAGTCTCATAATAGGTCGTAGCGCCATTGATAGTGACACTCGCCTCTGCCTCATTCCAAGTAGCCGTGTATGAGCGATTGCCCGTAGAACCAGCTGCAATGGTAACGGTTGTTGTCGCTTCGCCCAAACCTGTGCCCGTCCATCCGGCGAAGACGTAATTATCCCTCGTCGGGTTGTTCAGCGTGATAGCGCTGCTCTCGATGGTATAACTCGTCGGATTAGCGGGCGATACCGTTCCGCCATTCAGAGTATAACTGATGGTGTACGGATGCGCCGTCCAGTTGGCTGTTACAGTACCCGCAGCAGTAGCTGTGATGCTTGTCGAGGCACTCGATGTATTGGCGATAACGGCACCACCGGTCTTAGTCCATCCGTTGAAATCATAACCCGTACTTGCTGTAGCTACAAGGGTCTTGGAGTTAACCTGTGTGATGGTTGCAGAACCTCCATTGGCAATCGTCGCCCCGGCTACTGCTACTGTTCCGTGGCCGCCATTGTAGAACGTCACGCTATAACTGTTCTCTGTCCACTTTGCATAGAGTGTCCGTGCTGTCGAACTCGTCCAGTTGCCGCTGGCATCGGTATAACCGCTCACATTTGCTTGTAGTACGCCAGAGGTGTTGATAACTAATGTACCGCTACCATTATTGCTTGTTTCACTGGTCCAATAACCGGCAAAGGTATAACCTGTTCTAGTTGGAGCAGACCAATCGGTGAGCGTACTGGAGTTGTACGTTGCCGTTACTGTCGACGAGCCCGTTCCACCGTTCTTATCTAACGATATAGCGTGTGTCCATTTCGCATAGAGATTCGTATTAGCGGTAATAGTGAACGATTCGCCTCCTGCCGAACCGTATGTAGTACCGGTAATATGCTCTGTGGTATTCCAACCGCTAAGAGTATAATTGCTCTTTGCCAGATAACCTAAATTACCTTGTACGTTCACGGTCTCACCACTCGCGTATGGCGTAGCATCTGTCGGTACGCTTCCGCTCGTCGAACCGTTGCCATGATACGTCACGCTGTACGCCGTCGGGAAAGTAACCGTCAGTGCCTTTGTCGAGAAGTTATACGTAAAGGTGTACGTACCATTCGCACCGGCGGTGAAGGTAATATCATTACCTCCGTCGGGTAGGGTGTAGGATGTTCCGCTGGATATATCGCTTGTCTCGGACGTACCGCGCCAGTAGCCGGAGCCTTCCATGAAATAGACTTTGAACTTGTACCGCTTGCCGCGTTGCAGCGTTGCCGTGTACGTGCCAACGCCTGTTGATAGGTTCGGCGTGAGAATAGCTGTCGTGTTATCCCAACCTGCCAAACCGCCGTTACCGCTATCATCATACAGACTACCGCGGATGACATAACCCGGGGCGAACGTCGCCGTTGCTGTGCCGGTCGAGCTGGCAGTGCCGTTACCCTTGATCCTTATCTGCTGATCCGTCAGGTTTCCACTGACTTTCACTGTTGATCCTCCGATTGCCCACGTGGTGAACATATAGCCGTTCTTGCCGGCCGCACGGATGTCTTTATACGTGTTCGTGCCCAAGTCAATGGAAGTTCCCCATGCTGTAGCTGCACCACCAACGGTCAGGTCACCGTAATTGGAGTTAGCTGTATTGATGGTGATCGTCGTGGCATTTTCTTTGAAGAACGAATATACAGATTTATTCGCAGTAATGTTTGAGAGCGTCAACGTACCGGCAGCATCGTCTATTGCTACATATGTGCCTGCCGTATATGGAGTAATTGTACGACTTGCAGCCACAAAACTGCTGCCCCATTTATCCCATGTATAGCCGGAAGCTGCAGCGGAGTGTGTGAAAACAACCGTCTCTCCGCTCTTGACATATTGCGTACCATGCGCACCATCTACTTGCAATGCACCGGTTACGCTTCCTACTGCCGAAGTAATATTTCCGCCTACAGCATTGGCTGCAAGAGTGGTTGCAGTGAAACTGCCAACCGTCGGTTCAGTACCGAAACTCAGACTAATCTTATACGCCGTATGCGGATAAGTGACGGTCACTTGACTACTTGATACATCCCAAGTGAAGCGATAGGTGCCGGCTGTGGCAGTACGAATCTTCTGATTATTGGTGCCGCCACTTCCTTCTGCGGCCAAACCTTTAGCTGTAGCTCTATTCGCATAATTGATTTCGTTGCTTGCTGTACTTGATCCCCACCAGGTATTGGTCTGCAAGTTCACTAACTTAAACTCATAGTCCGTGTTTGCCGCCAAGGTTATATCCACGTAACCGGAAGTCATGGAGCCGGCAGAGGCGGTGATGTTGGTTATCTGATGAGTGCCGGTGTTCCAACTATCCATATTACTAGCCACCGTCCATATGGGCGTGAAGTTTGCGGTTATGGTAGCGCCGGTATTAGTTGCTTTGATGGTCGTCGAAGCACTGGATTCACTAGCAATGGTCACCGCGCCGGTGTTCGAACCGGACTTCGTCCAACCCGTGAAGTAAAATCCCGGGGCAGGTGTTGCCACCAAAGTCTTGGTCGTGAAATGATTCACGGCTGCTGTACTACCTGCAGCTACGGTTGCATCGCCTACGGCTATCGTACCGTGACCGTTATGTGTGAAGGTCAGGTCGTAGGTGTTCTCTGCAAAAGTGGCTGCCACCGTTGTTGCGCCCGTTACCGTATAGGTGTTTCCGCTCGTGTGAGCATTTCCGTTTACCGTCAATCCGCTTAAATGATATCCTGTTGCACCAGTACCTGTCGGAGTGATGATACATGTGTGCGCCAGATTTTGGGAGCCACTCGTGAACGAAGCAGCCGAACCGGACGTATTGGTATAACTAACCGTAATCGTACCATTAGTTGGTGCCGTGATCGTCACAGCATCGGTCTTCATACCGGAAGTTATCGTTTCACCATAGAAACTACAGTTGTTATTTTCATCTGTTCCTCCCGTTGAAGGACTTGAGCCCGGAGTAACCGTGATGGTGGCTGTTACAGCGTCACCATTATAGTTCGTGGCACTCGTAATTGCCGGAGTGTTCTTCGTGTTATAGATACTCTTGTTGGACCCCGTTCCACCTTGCGCATTGGCAATGAACCAACTCGAGAAATTGTCATATGCAGTGGTTGTAACTTTATATAAGTTAGCAGTACCGGTCACTTTCGTCATTGCTGTTGCCTGACTATGATTCGCCCGACCAATACGGTACCACACATTCGCCCACTTCAGTACGTTATTGTCGAAATAAATCGTTTTACTTGCCACCTGATTATTCTGCGGATATGTGACGCTTACTACCGGTGCAGCAAGATTGGAATAGTTGACAGTAAAGATATATGTAGCCGCATTGGTCGTGGTGAGCGCGCATTGCGTTGAAACATCCATCGTCCAACCAGTACAGTTGCTTTCTGTCATAGTTCCGTTGTTTCCATAGTAGTTTCCGCAACCATCACCTATACTGAAACCGTATGTCCACAATAAGCCAAGATCCATAGTCGCGGTTGCTGTCGTACCATCTACCTTAGTGAAATCCACATCTCCGTAAGGATCACCATTTCGCGAACCATTGACCCACAAATGCAGAATCTTAACGTTATATGCAGTACTATTGTCCGCCCAATGAGCGTTGCCTCCCCATGTTACCTTGCAATAGTATGCCCCCGCGTCATCATAGGTACAACTTGCTTTCGTGTATGTAGCACTCGTGGCTCCGGAAATCGCATTGCCACTGGCCGTTCCTCCTTTATACCATTGGTACGCCTTGTCTGCACCATCATCACCCATCGGAGTAACTGTCAAGGAAATCGTCTCTCCCGGGAAATAATGGTACGTACCGGTTATCGTAGCGGTGGCAACAGAGATGCGGTTTTGAGAATTGTTCCATCCTGTGATTTCAACGCCGTTATGGGACGCATCGTACATCAAGTCTGATGTTTGATTCCATCTGTGAGAATCATTGAAATCATTGGTAGCATCAGCACCGTTCATACGGCAGAATATAACGTATCCCCAGTTGCCGGATGGTACTGTTACAGACCAATAGTCTGACTCACCCACTCGCGAACAATTTACCCACGTATTACTACTTGTGCCGTAGAAATAGGCTGCGAAACGTGCGCCATCACTCTTCCAATCAGCGTTCGGTTTGAGATATAGTACTTTACCGGAAGGGAAATTTTGTGTAAAACGCGCAGTGATAGTTGTTGCTGCTGTTGGGTAATAAGTGTAGCTTGTTCCTGTTCCAACGCTACTTGATCCATCGTGCCAGCATACAAATGTATAGCCGCTTGATAATGATGAATAAGTTATATCTGTTTTTGCCGTAAAACCGGCACTTTTGTTGACAGAAACCGTTGAGCCTCCGGCACTAATGCTACCTGACGAACTCGTATTACATGCAGTGGCACTACCGAATGTTTTACTGGAGTACGATAGCGATGCCGGCGCTGTTGCCGGATTGCTATAGGAACTTCCGCCATTTGTGGTAACCTGCACTCTAAAGGTTTGAGTACTGTTTAGCGAAGAGTACCCAGTTCCTTTGTGTCCATAGGGCGAATCAGAACCCACAGCGGCCTTATTGGCTGTCGAAGCGGCTTTGAAGACATAGTAATTGCCGCTATTAAGGGTATAACTCTCTTTTTTGGCTGACTTCCATGTGTTGCTTCCTATGCGAGAGTAGTAGTCCTGACTTGCTGCTCCCCAAGTGGATGTGCCGCTTGCGAATGCAAAATAGGTTGCATCACCCCAACCTGTAGCTGAGATATACCATAGTTTTGTGTTAGTGATTTTGGACATGGTATATGGACTACTATACCCACTATGACCAATCCAAAACTGCATGTCGCCAGCACCGGTATAGCCGGAGTTAAGCTCGTCAAAGTAGATATAACCACCGTTTACGGTGCTAGCCGCCTTCATCTCTCCTACACCGAGGGTGAAGAGCATAGTTAGGATTAGGCATAGACCGGATGCGTGCCGGCTGAACCTCGGGGTTGTGACTTTCGTTACGAAATTCTTGATAAGGTTGATAGTAAACGTTTTCATTGTATTTTGTGTTTTTAATTACGTATTTTGGGGTTAGAGTAACCACTCTCTCGCGTGTGCGCTTATGCCTCTGCAAGGCGCACACGTGCATATAAAGCCCACAAAATTACAAATAGATTTGTAATAATGCAAATTTTTGTGCAATTTTTTGCCAAAACAGCGGGAAAAATGCCATTTTTATGCAAAATGGCGATTTTTGAGGGTTGGAACGATCAAAAAGTTAAGTTTTTTTTGGCGGTGGATGATGCTCTTTGAATAATGCTGATGTGATATGTACCAGATAAAATCAATCATCACAAAAATACCAAAAATCAATAATGTACCATAAAATTAAACAAACATATACGAGCGCGAAGCCTGCATTGAATGCAGGCGAAATGGACGGAGAGGGATGAGACACCGAGGTAGACGCGCTCATGGAAATCGCGCGCACAGAACACTCAGGGGCGAGGTCGGCAAAAAAGCGACCCACGGGAGTGAGTCGCTTTTGGGGTTAACGGGTTAGCGGTTTGGTTCGCAGCACGAGGATATAGCCCAGCGCCATCAGCAACAGCGGCAGAACGGCATCGCCGAGGGGCATTGGATCGGTTCCCGGATTAGGAGGTATTATACGGCGCGGGTTACGCGGCACATCTGTCGAGGTGCTACTGCCGCTACCGCCACCGTATATCGCTTTGCCGTCCGCATTCAATGAGGGGTTGAATGAGTGGGGACTGCCGCTTGGGGTCATACAGCTTGTGGAGCGGAACGCCGCAACAGGTGCTTTGATTGGAGCGAATGGGGTAGTAGCAGTATTCCATTGCGCCATGGCTGGCAGTGCGAACACTGCCGCCATGATGATCACAATCGTTCTATTTATTCGGCGCCTCATAATTCATTGTCTTTCTGCGTTCAACTTATTTAACCGTCACACCTGTCACGTCGTACATCTGACCATTGCGGATGATGAATACGTGATCGTCAATCACCATCTTCTTGACATCTGACTTCTGACTTCTTTCAATCGGCAGAGCCGTGCTGACATCTGTATTCTCGATTTCCGTCGCTACATGCTGTATCGGCGTCTGACTGATGATGAAGCGTGCTGCCATGTCCTCATCCGAAGCCATGAACATGTACGTGCTCTCGGAGTTGATGAGCGTGGATGTCTGCTCCCGGAGGTCGTTCAGATACCACGTGTTCTCGCCGTCGTACTCGAACGTGAAGGTATAGACGTCGTCCTCTGTACCTTTGCGGAAGCCGAGTACTGTTCCTTCGAATGTCGGTACGCAGTTCACAGCCATCTCTCCGTCCGGTGTGATAGCGTAGAGTTGCGGTGCATAACTCTCGCCGAACAGCTTGCGACCGTCCCAGCCGTTCTCAAATCCTTCGGTGAAGTCTGCGCGTTCCCACATGTAGAGCATGTCGCCAGAACCGTCTTCTGTACGTACAAACAGTCGCATCTTATCTGCCTCGTCTTCCGAAGCACCGGCACGCTTCGGAGTTTTGTTCGCTATCGGTGTTGTACCGGCTACTGCCGGAGCATATACGATTCTGTTGTAGTCCAGAGTTACCGAAGCAGTGTTGCCGGTAGTGAATACCGAGAATGACTGCATGGCGGGGATTAAGTCTGTCTCCTCACAGGTTCCTATGGTGGCCGTACTATAGTTACCTTCAAAACCTCCGCTTAAATAGGAAGTACTATCCGTGGAATTGAAGATGTAGATTGTTGCGTCTGCGTTGACGAAGTCGGTTGTCTGCATCGCTTTGATCTTAATCGGAGCCATCCACGAGTTAGCGAGCAGGTTCTCGTTGTTACCATTGGCAGCGCCCGAACCGCTCTCCCAGTTCAGACCCGAGCATGTGTGGTTAGCGCTGGAAACGAGTGTTCCCTGCATCCAGTACGTGTGACCTGCGTCATTACCCCACGCATCAGCCGAGAATACGCAGTAGCCCTTGAACGGAGTCATGCCATCGCCTTCATGCATGAGCTCCCAACCAATGACTTTATTATCGTAAACGATTTTATATACCCACGAGTTGTACCAGTTGTACAGGATGTTCGTCTCGTCGTTGAACGGCGTGCCGACATACTGGGCAACCGATGTTTCATTTTTCTTACCGGTTGACTTCGTGTAGAAGTTCACGGTTGCCTTGTTCGTGCCGTTGTGTTCACCCATGACGAGTGCACCAAGACCGGCTGCAGATGTCGAAGCGAAGACAAGATCATTCTCGCCTGTAGCCAGACGGTTGCTGCCATCGGTTGTCTTGCGCAGCGTCTCAGCCACCACAAGTTCCTTACCTGCACTGATCTGCAGACAACCGGTATTGGTGCTGCTTTGGTCAAGAACCACACTCTTGGCTTGGGCATCAGCTACATCAACTACGCACGGCTTTTCGATGGTGACATACGTCTCAAGCGTAGGCAGCGTACCTTTTGTCCAGTTGGCTGCTGTGCTCCACTTGTGATCATCCGTTGCATCGGTGAAGGCATTCGTAAAGTCGCCGACTTTCCACAGGTACTCTTCACCCACGATAGCCTTATCTGCTGCAGTAGTTGCTTCTACTGTGTATGGCGATGAAACATGCGACGCGAGGTCAGTATTGTGCACATATACACCGCCTTGGAGCGTGATTGATCCGTCACCTGTCACATAAACCTCTTTGCTCTTTCCGCAGAACCGGCCGCCATTAATGGTTGCAGAGCCTCCTGGAGCGGCATCTGAGTATTGGGTCATAGCGATCGGGTATACATCCGTGCCGGCGCCTGTTGCGACATATGTACCGCTATTGATGGTAAATCTACCATTCTTATCAGAGAATACAGCGTAACAATTATTGGATCCGGAAGCTGATACAGAATCAGTAACATTGGACAATGTGGCTGTTCCTTGCGTATAGATGCCTCGAATATATCCGGTACCGCTTGCTTTCACTTTACCACCTGTCATAGTTAGTCCACAATTGCTTTGTGTGTACAGACAAATAGCATACGCATAGGTTTTCGAACGCTTAGCTTCGACTGTGCCGCCGGATATCGTAACGGATGCTGCTTGAGTGTTGGCGGAAGCATAATATATACCTATGGCACGATAACTTGAACCAGCTGTTGAGTATGTATTCTCTGCATAGATTGTGCCACTTTCCAAATTCAGTGTACCGGCAACGAGGTTGATACCATGCAGATAACCGGCACAGTTAGCTGTGTGATCAATCTTTCCGCCTGTATCGCTGTCTGTGATTGTGACGGTTTCGCCCGAAGCGTTAATCTTGAACACGCCCTTATCTGCGGTCGTTTCCTCACTGGAGATTGTTGCGCCGTTCAGATCAAGCGTCATGGCAGCGCTGATGGTTACCTCGCTGTCAACAGAAGCGTCGCGCAGCATCGTAACGGTCGGGTCGGTTAGCGCATTAGCCCGCGTGACGGCAGCGGCAACGGTCATGTGGTAACTATCCCAAACACCACCTACTGATACTTCAGCAACAGGATTCAGAGTGGTGAAGGTTTGCGAGTCAGTCCACGGGCTGCTCTCGGCGTAGCAGTCATTGCGAACTTGCACCTCATACTCGGTGTTCAGGTCAAGACCTGTCATCGTATAAGTCTTGGAGGTCAGTTCGTTCACCTCAGTCCAGTTCTCGTCAAGATCTTCGTCCGCTGTCTTCTTGTAACGTACGCTCCACTCCTCGGCACGGGTATCCGTCCAAGTGATCGTAGCACTGGTATAAGATACCTCACTCGGCTCGTTCGCCGTCGGCTTGGTACACGGCTTCACCGTAACGGTTATGTCGTCGATGTAGAGGTTTCTTTCGTAGGATCCTGATGCTCCAGAGAATTGCAAAGCAATCTTTTGTGGCGTATCTGCGTAGCCATCAGACGGGTACTCGTATTCCACTTCTTCAAACAATATGGTCGGAGTATATGTCTTCTTGCTAACGAACGTGCCGCTTGAGTTGATATAACCGATTTGCAGTTTGCCGTAATCCGGGTTAGCGTAATCAATCATGCAATACAAACTAATCTTCAAATCCCTGAACGGAATAGCGAACTCCGGAAGGATAATGGTGCGTTCTGTATAGCCGCCGTATAATTTAAGAGATTTCGAGCCACTATTTGCATATGCATACGCAGAATATACACCAACGTTGGAATCATCCGGCGTTCTTGTCCAGCAACTTGGGATAGAATTTACTGCAATGTCCTCAAATCCGTAGTGTGACTCGATAGCGTGGATTATACCATCACAGGTGGTTGTGAATGATGTGGAGTTACTCCATGCACCCTCGGAGCCTGCACCACATACAGACTTCACTTGTACCTCGTAGTTCGTACCGGGATCCAGTTCGCTAAGTGTGTAGGGGTTGGTGGTTATATTGTCAACCTCTGTCCACTCGCCACAATCCGAACGATAACGCAATCCCCACTGGCTTGCGCTACTCGTCCAAGAGAGGACTGCACTGCTACCGCCAACCGAACTGTTACTCAGACTTGTGCAATTGTCTGTGCAAGAAGATGCTGTGATGCGCACATCATCCAGATAGAGGTAAGCATCGCCAGAGCCGTAGTTACTGGTACCCTTGAATACAATAGTCAAGTTCTTTGCTGTGCCTTGAGAAGGAATAGTATAACTCTTCTCTGCCCAGCTGGCTTGTGTGCCAAGGTTGGCAAGTTGGGTTGTAGTCGCTCCTCCATCGAATGAGTAATAGACGGTCATGTTTCCACCAGCTCCATTCTTATACTGGAACGACAGTGTGGCAGCTGTAGAAGCCGGCAGCACAACAGTGCGAGTTTTGAGGAAGTTTGTGTAACCGTTCGGGTTACTATATGAGTTAAATCGTAGACCAGCGCCGGTTACACCTGATGCGTAATAAGTCCACTTGTAACTGTCCGTGGTTGTTGTTCCTTCCGAGTTGTCCCAGCAATCGGGGATACCCTCAGTTAGACAATTGAAGTTCTCATAGAACGGCAAAGTCTCTTTGAAACAAGGTGTTGTGAACGAAGTGGAGTTACTCCATGCGCCTTCCGAACCAGCACCGCATACAGACTTCACCTGTACTTCATAGCGGGTTTTGGCGTCCAGTCCGTCAAGGGTGTAGGGCTTGGTGGTGATGTTATCAACCTCCGTCCACTCTCCGCAATCCGAGCGATAACGCAATGCCCACAAGCTTGCACTGCTCGTCCAAGAGAGAACAGCGCTATTCGGTTCAACCGAACTGTTGCTCAGGTCTGTGCAATTGTCTGCGCAAGAAGATGCGGTAATACGGACATCATCAATGTATAGATATGCATCGCCAGAGCCGTAGTTACTTGTTCCTTTGAAGACAATAGTCAAGTTCTTTGCAGTGCCTTGAGATGGTATATTATAACTTTTTTCTGCCCAGCTGGCTTGTGTGCCAAGGTTGGCGAGTTGCGTTGTAGTGGTTCCGCCATCGAAGGAATAATACACGGTCATATTACCGCCTGCTCCATTCTTGTATTGGAAGGTCAGTTTGGCAGCCGTAGAAGCCGGCAGCACAACAGCGCGGGTCTTGAGGATGTTGTATTTTCCGCTTGTTGTATTGTAGGAATTGAATCGTACGCATGCTCCTGTTGCGCCTGTTTCGTAATAATTCCATCTATAATTGTCAGATTGCCCAGCCATGTCTCCTTCCGAGTTGTCCCAGCAATCAGGGATACCAGACGTGAGGCAGTTGAAGTTCTCGTAGAACGGCAGCGTCTCCTCTGCGCACGGCGTAGTGAACGAGACGGGGATAGAGCACCAACCGCTCTCATCTTCCGCTGAGCAGACAGCCCGTACACGTGCATAGTACGTGGTAGATGGCGTGAGTCCGGTGATAGTAAACGGATTGCTGTTGGCATCAACGGGTGTACTGATGATGAAGTCGGAGAATTCGGAATACTCGATTTGCCAACTTGTTTCGCTATCTCCGGCTGTCCACGAGAGCGTTGCTGTCGAACTCGACATACCTGCGCATGTCAGATCCGTCGGCCTCTTACAGGTCGGCGTTACTTCCAGACTGATGTCATCAATATAGGCTGTATGTCCTCCTAACGAACCATTAGAATAACTGATGACCAGACGTTTCTTCGTTGTCGGGAAGTCTTTCAGATCTACTTCGCCCAAAACATAACCATTGTAGCGAGGAACTTCTGCTACCGCAGTGAATGCGGTAGTCGGATCACCGTCTGTAGCATAATATCCAATTTCGAATGAAGCATAGTCAGCATCCGTCGAAGTATTGTTATAGTAGAACGACAGCGTCAAGTCTTTCAAGTCTCTATCAAACTTTGGCAAAATGATACTTTGTTGACTAGAAGAACCACCTCCGTAGAAATTTAAAAATTTTGAACCTCCATGTGCATAACTGCTATAATCACGCACGTACGGATATACCGAGCCGGATGTATATGTTTTGGCTTTCCAGCACTCAGGAATTTTTCCGCTACCGGTAGCGTCACTCTCGAAGTCATATTCCCAGGGTAAAGTGTTGTCAGCGCATTCGGTAGTGAAACTTGTGCTAATAGCCGAACTTTGTACGGTTTCGCTGTAGTAAGAACGGACATAGAAGGTGTAACCGGTATTCGGAGACAAGCCGGTGACTGTTACAGTACGCACGTTAGCGGCTAAAGGAGCACTCCATGAACCGGTTCCCACTTTCCACTGGTACTGCGTTTCTACGCCATATGTCGATTTCGACCATGAGAATGTAGCGCCCTCTGAAGTGATGTCGCTTTTGTTAAGACTTGTAGGCTGTTGAGCAACAGTGGTGAAGTCTTTCGTCTTAGCATCACTATACAGCGAACCCGGGTACACGGCGCGTACGCTGGCTGTGTATGTTACCCCTGCGGTCAGACCGCTGAGGGAGGTGTTGGTAGTACCTGAACCCGTTGTCGCTGACCATGAGGGTGCATTACCGGAGACTACACAACTATATTGATAGCCGATAGCACCTTCGGCTGACATACTTGACCACGAGGCTATAGCTCTGTCATCGTAAATGTTAGAAACGGTGAGTACGGATGGTATAGCACAAATCGGGGTGTAATCTATATCACGCGGCGAGGCATCACAACCTTCCGCCGTTACACGGATGGTATAGGCGGTATTTGTTGTCAATCCGGAGATTGTATGTCCGGAGCGGGACGTAGTATTCATTGCCACGTCTGTCCAGTTAGCAGGAACATCTTCTGCGGCTTTGAGTTTGTATTGCAGGTTCCAGTGATCCAACGTACCGCTGGCTGCCCATGCAACGCTTACACTGTTGTATGTTTTGCTTGACAGCGTGATAGCACCCGGTTGTGCACATGCCGGGGTATAGGTTATTGTGCGGGCAGCACCGCCTTCGCAGCAAGCAGCTGTCACTTCGATGGTGTATTCCGTTCCGGATGTCAAGCCGGAGGCGATAGTGCATGTGCGGCTCGTGGTAGCTGAAGCTACATTCGTCCAGTTGGCAGGGATATCCTCTGCTGCGGTCTCTTTGTAGCGTACGTTCCAACTATCCTCTGTGCCGCCCTTTGCCCAAGAGACTATCACACCTTTGTACGTCTGGCCGGACAATGTGATTGTTCCCGGCTGCGGACAAACCGGTGTGTATGTGTTGGAAGCCACACCTGTATTCCAATCAGCTTGGCAGGCGGACTGTACTTCCACGGTGTAAGTCGTTCCGGCAGTGAGACTGGTAAGATTGTACGTCCTACTGGTCAATCCGTTGGCGTAAGTCCATGCACCATCGCCCGCTTTGTAGCGCAGGTTCCATGACTCTTCACAGTTTCCGGCTGCCCATGTGACGGTCGCGCTGTTGTATGTCTGATTGGAGAACGTGGGAGTACCCGGTGTCGGACATAACGGTGTATAGGCACCAACTGTAGTCCATGCACCTTCACAATCTGCCTGAACCTGATAATAATACGTTGTGCCAACAGTCAATCCGGTCAGGTTGTATGTCGGCGATGTAACATGGATAGGGTCACAATATGAGCCACTACCGGCTTTGTAATGCACGTTCCAGCCAGTCTCACCGCCTCCTGCAGTCCAAGTCAAAGTCACTCCGCATGCGGTTTGGTTGGACTTGGTTACACTGCCCGGTGTCGGGCAGCCCGAGGCTGTCGTGAACTGGCAGACAGCCGACACATCGCTGTACTCGCCTACGCCGCACACGCAACGAACATAGAAATCGTACGTAGTGCTTGCTGTCAAACCGGACAGATCAACAGAGTTCGTCTCAGTTGTCAAGTTTCCGCTCCAGTCCGGATCTTCATCCTCACCCACAACGCAGTACTGGTAGGAATCAATACCAGGGCGTGCCGTCCACCCCACATGCGCCGTGCGATCCAAGATGCTGGATGCCGTCACGCTTTGCGGCTGTCCGCAGTCAACGATGGACGATACTGTTATGTCATCAATATACAGATACCTATAATCATAAGAACTGCTACCTCCCGAAAATTGAATGGCCATTTTTGAGGGAGTAGAGGCAAACGGAGGCGTATAAGTGTATTCAGCCTTCGTATATGTGGTAGTAGGCGTTATTGTCTTTAATGCGACAAATGTGCCACTGGTGTTGATATATCCAATCTTTACTTTTCCGTATGAATCATTAGCATAATCTATCCTATGGTAGAACTCTATCTTCAACTTGCTAAGCGATTCTGCAAATTCCGGCAAGATGATGGTGCGTTCTGTGTAACCTCCGTATATCTTCAATGCCCTTGTCCCAGTTCTTACAGGAGATGTTACTGCACCCACATTGGTGTCGTCCGGCGTTCTCGTCCAACATTCTGGGATAGCATTAGCTGTCACTCCCTCAAAACCGTAGTTCCATGGCAGTGTTGAAATGGGGCCACATAGTGTTTTGAACGTTGTGGAAGTACTCCATTCACCTACCGAGCCGGTGCCACATACGGCAGCCACTTGCACCTCATAAGTGGTGACGGGTTCAAGACCTGACAGAGCATATGGTTTAGCAGTTAATCCTTTCACCAGTGTCCATGGTTCGTCACCTGCGCGATAACGCAACCACCACTCGCTCGCACTGCTTGTCCAAGAGATGCTGGCGCTGTTGGATGTGACAGAACTATTGGTGAGTGACGTGCACTTCTCAGAGCAAGAGGATGCAAACACACTTATGTCATCTACATAAATGTATGCATTTCCACTACCATAGTTGCTTGTGCCTTTGAAAATGATAACAAGGTTCTTCTCACTTAGCTGCGATGGGATAGAATAAGTAGCTTCTGTCCAGGAGGATTTGCCTGTAAGTCCTGTGGCGAGTTGACTTTTGGTAGTTCCTCCATCGAAAGAGTAATACACTGTCAGATCTCCACCGGCCGGGTTCTTGTAGTAGAAATGCAATGTAGTGGCTGTAGAGGCAGGAACCGTAATAGGAGGCGTATAAAGGAAGTTAGTAAGGCCATTGCTATTATTATAGGAATTAAAACATAAACAATGATCTGCTCGTCCGTCAGCATAATAATTCCATTTGTAACTATCCGTCGTGGTTGTTCCTTCTGAATTATCCCAGCACGTAGGAATTCCTGAAGCAAGCTGTTTGAAGTTTTCAAAGAAAGGCAAGCTCTCTTCCTGGCACGGAGTGGTAAATGATAATGCACTTGTGAACGAACTTAAATCGTCCTCGCCACATACAGCCTGTATCTTAACCTGATAACTGGTAGTCGGCACTAATACATCCAAAGGATAGGGATTTTCTGTCACACCGGCAATCTCCGTCCAATCAGCATCGCCATCTGCTTTGTATTGGATATTCCATTCTTCTTCCGTTCCACCTGCCGTCCAAGACAAGTCAACACTTGAGGATCTCAAATTGTCGTAGGCGAAATCTGTTGGCTTAGGACAAGAAACACCTCCTGCTGCAGCGTAAGTGAAAGTTGTCTTAGGTATTACTCTGCCTTGATTGTTTGAAGTCGTTATACTTGCTAAAGAACTTGAGTTGTGTCCCTCTACACAATAAATAGTACCAGAATATACCGCAGCTGGACCATAGAACGAAGCATCTTTGAAATTACCTTTGGTAGTTTCCTTAAGATCATACATAAGGTTACCACCACTATAGGAGAATGGCGTGTCAAATTCAATAGTCATTGTACTACCCGTTGCATCTAATGCTCCGGTATACACGGTCGTAAGTGAGGCCGATTTAAAACCTAACTGATAACCATTATCTCCAAAATCTGCGTCATTGATTACAGCAAGTGAAATCTGAAATGTTCCTGTCCACTTGGCCCCAGCCTTAGACTTGACATAAAATGTCATCCCCTTAATCGTTCCACCTGCCATTTCAGATATACTAGAAGACGGGTATATGATTTGTACGTGTTGATAATAATCGGCATAATTACCATATACAGGGAAATACGCAGAACTACCCTCTGTAGAGTTCGACACTGTCAAATCCTCATCTGCCCACGCACGATTCGATATGCCACAGAGCATGGCGGAAAGGATTAATACAAACGAGTAAAATTTTCTCATATCTTTAGGTGTATTTAGTTTCTGTTAGTGGTTTTCTTTTTAGTCAACAATTTTCCTTAGTTTATACTCCTTTAAACAACACGATGCAAAAGCCATCCGGTAGTGCCGTTGGTTTTTGCATGGTAGTGAATAAAGTGTTAATTTGCTTTTGTAAAGCAGAGGTGGCAGTTTTAGGGCTTAATTGAGCAGGTTGTATATATGCTAAAATCGCCTATTTATAGGTGGTCTACTACGGGCAACTATTTATAATTGTGAGCGTTAGATTGTAGCCCGACGCCTATAAAAATAATAAATCAGACACAAATGTATAGAAAATTTATTGAATATGCAAATTATTTGGGGAATTTCGGAGGATTGCAAAGTTAAGTGTGCAGGTCAACGATGTGCCATAAAATTAAACAAAAATAGTGCTGGCGCGATAACTTTAAGAAAAAATACCAAAAATATACGGAGAGGACAACTCTACGGGAAAAACAATCACAAGCAATAAACCTAAAAAACATGTACGCTTCAATCCTATCGGGCGGGTTGGCGGTTGCAGAGGCGGAGGAAGGGACAGTAGGTCGAACACTTCTCACACTGCGGGAAGTCGCGCTCGGTGACGATGTCAGTGACCATCCTCTCGACAAGCGAAGCGTAGTCCTTGTGCGTGCTGCTGTCGTAGGTGAGCGGCGACTTGTCAATCATCACGCGCGTCTGGACGCGATCACCGGTCAGATCCTGCGAGGTGAAGTAGAGGTGAGGCTCTATTTGGCCATTAGCCATTAGCTGTTGGTCATTGGCTGATTTGTGATTTTCTTGTGAGTAGGCGACGTAGCTGTAGAGGAGGGTTTGGCGGACATAGTCGGTGTCGGACTTCTCGGGCGTGAGCAGGTCGGCGCTCTTGGCGGACATCTTCGCGACATCGTATCTGCCGCACTTGTAATCGACGATACGCGTCACCTCCGGCAGACCGTTCAGCCCGCCGATACGATCCATGCGGTCAATGCGGCCGCCGAGACTGATGTTTGAGAGTTGAGTGTATAGCGGTTGCTCGAGGAGGAGGATCGTCAGGCCGCGGTGCTCGGCATCGTAACGGTCACGCGCGAGCACGTGCTGTATATAGGTGTCGATGACGCGATTTTCGAGCGCATGCTCCTCGATACGATAGATCGGCGTCGCACCCTCGTGACGGCTGACGTAGTCGTCGTTCAGGCGCTGGTAGGCGACCTGCAAAGCCCGGCTGCGGCTCTCGGGGGTGTTCATCTGCTCGACCTGATTCGGGTAGATACGCACCGGAGCACTGTTGTCGCAGTGGCAGTGCGTCTCGTACAGGTAATGTACCGCCTCGTGGACGAACAAACCGAGCGTGCGGTTGGAGAATATCACCTCTTGCTCGTCATCCTCGCGGAGATCGAGCACGTACTGCAAGTAGAACTTCCGCTTGCAGGCGTAGAAGGTGTTGATTGCCGAGGGCGAGAGGCGGGCGGGTTGGCCATTAGCTTTTGGCCATTGGCCGTTGGCTATCTCAATGGTTTGGGCGGGGCGGAGGGTGTTGCTCTCCGTGAGGGTGAACTTCTGCACGGTGAACTCCTTGGGGCATACGAGCATCTGCATCACGAAACGCGACATTGTCTTCTTCGTCATTGCCGTCTGCGACTGACTGAACAGGATCGTCACGTCCTCTGCACGCCGGAGCAGACGGAAGAAGTTATACGCATAGACCGACGCGCGCTCGTCGTGGGTCTGCAAGCCGTAGGCCTTGCGCAGGTAATACGGCAGGAACGACTTGTCCGGCTGGCTGGCGGGTATCACACCCTCCTCGACGTTCAGCAGCAACAGATGCCGGAAGTCGAGGGTACGCGTCTCGAGTACGCCCATGATCTGCAGGTCGGTCACCGGCTCGCCGTGGAAGGGTAGGGTTATCTGCTCCAGATGGCGTCGTATGAGCCGTTGCAGCAAGTCGGGGTGCGCCGTGAGTTCGCCGAGTTGTCCCTCCTGCACGATCGTGACGAACTGCTGCATCGCGCGGCGCGTCTGGTAGAGCGACTCACGACCGAGGTGCCACTGCCAGGTGTTAGCGCGTGCCTCGATGGACAGCGTGGACTGCTCGTCGATGAACGTGATGACGGTCTGTAAGGCTTGCGGCAGGTCATCCGAGTGGGAGCGGAAGGCGCGGTCGAGCTGCTTGATGACCTGCACGAAGATCGGCGTGTGGCGCAGCGGGTAACCCTTGGTGATGTTGATGTCTTCGGGAGTGTCGCTGCCCTCGAGGCGGATAGCAGGCAGGCTGTATATCACCGGCTCCAGTTGTGCCTCGTCGCAGATGACGATAGCCGTGGTGTCGCCCTTGCGGCGGTAGGTTTGTTGCAGCCAGCAGCCGGCGTACTCGGCTTCGGAGTGGATGGATGTAGCACTGATCGTGCGCACGGTACGCGGCTCGCCCCAATGACCGGCAGGCAGGGCGTTAGGCAGCGTGCGGATGTTCTGACGGATGAACGCAAACGCCTTGCTGTTCGTGCGGAAATCCTCAACATAATCCCAGAAGAACAGTGCTCGTCCCTCGTCTTGCAACAGCTGCATGAGCTGTCGCTCCACAGGCAGCAGGTAGTTGAAGCCGATGAAGCAGTACGTGCGGCTTGTGGCGCGGGTGCGGAGCTCATCCCAGTGGGTGATGACGTAACGCATGCGCTGCCCCTCATAGCCTTTGCCGGCTTGCATGAGCTCGTCGCGCAGCCGGTGGTAGATGGCAGGCATTGCGTGCCACAGCGCCGCAAAATGCGCTTGCACGGAGTCCGCTATGAGCGACTGCCGGCGTGCCTCGCCTTTGTACAGCAGGTCTTCCAGCCGCTGACGCACCTCGTCGTCGAGCTGGTAGGTGTCGAGGTCGGAGAGGGTGAGCGCGTTGCGGAAGAACGAGTCGATCTCCTGCTCGCGGATGCCCTGGTCGATGTTCGTGAAGTCCGATAGCAGCTGCCGTCCCCAGCCGTAGAAGCGGTCGATGTCCATGGCTTGTTGGCTAATGGCCTGGCTATAGATGCGATGGAGGCGGCAGACGGTGAACAGCTCGTCTTCCTTGCCCAAGGGGCAGAGGCTGTCAAACAGATCGCCCAAGGCGAGCATCTCGGGTGCCCACATGGCTGACGGGTGCTCCGCCGCCATACGATGCTGCAGTTCGCTGCGCATCACTACGCCCGCTCGGTGCATAGGGAACACGAGCGTTATATCCTTAAGTCCTTCCCACCCGAACCGACGGATGAGTTCGTCACATACCTGCTGTAAGAAATTAGTCATTGACTTGTACGAGTTGATTAGTGAATGCATACCACAGCCAGCCTTCGACATCGGTGTAGCCCATGTTCCGGAGCGCGGACATATAGTCGCGTACCTGCAGCACGTGGCCGGCGCGCTGCTGCGAGGTGAACTTATAATCGAGCACAATAGCCTTCCCGTCTTTGATCATCACGCGGTCGGGGCGGATGACGGCATGCGGCGTGAGGATCGCCGACTCGCGCATGAGCTGCCATGAGCCGTCGAACCACTGCTGCATCTGCGCGCCGCTGAACGCACGGCTGAGCAGTCCGGCTATCTGGCGGTACTGCTCGTTGTCGGCTATCAGTCCGCGCTGACGGTACTCATCCAGCACCTGCGCGGCATCCTCGGCGCGACGGATATGCGCAAAGATATCGTGGCAGAGCAGTCCGAAATCCGTCTGCGCCGTTGTTGCCTCTTCGCCCTCGCCCTCGAGGGTGTATTGCGTGGATTCCTGCGACTGCCGGAACGTCACCTGACTGCCGTCGCTGTAGAGCACGGTATCCAGCGGCGTTGCACCGGCGTAGTCGAAGGGCTTGACTGCTGATTGCTGATTGCTGATTACTGATTGCTGAAAGTTGCCGGAGGTGTATTCGAGATAGGGTGTTTCGCTCTCGGCTATCGTTCCCAGCGCGTCGCGTAGCTTGCAGTAGTCGAGCAGCGACGCGGCTACTGTCGGGTAACCCTCCTGGTGCTTGCCGACATCCGTCAGGGCATAGACGTACAGGTTGTCCGCAGCACGCGTCAGGGCGACGTACAGCAGGTTGTAGTTATCCACGAGTTGTGCCTCGTGTTCCTGTTTGTAAGCCTGATAGTACGGCGAGTCTTTGCCGGTGCGCTCCAGCGTGGCTTCCTGCTTGATCGGTATGAGCGGCAGATCATGCTCCGCCACATGCACCGCCTCCGACCAGAGAACATCGTCGTTGCGGTCGGTCTCGGTCTTCCATGCGGCATCGAGGATGATCACGGTCTTTCCCTCCAGACCTTTGGAGCTATGCACGCTCATCAGTCGTATGGCTTCGCTGCTGCTGTCGCCCGCTATGGCGGAGGAGTGCATTGTGTCTTCCCAATACTGCAGCAACGCATGCACATCGCTGCCGTTGGAGGCGATGAACGCTTGCACCTGGTCGAGCAGACAGTTGACGTACGCTACGTCCGAGCCCTGATAGAGCCCCTGCTCGCAACCGATGATCTGCAGCAGGTGTTGCAGCTGGTCGTACAGTGGCGCGTGGCGGTCGACGCCGCTGATGCGATCTAATATGTCTGATGTCTGGCAGTTGATGAACGCTGCTGCTGCCGCGCTGCCGGTGTGCAGGTACCGCAGGGCTTCGATGAGCATCAGCACGGTCGTGCAGGACTCCAGGCGGAACGAGTCGCGCGACACCATCTGCGTGCGGTTGAGCAGCGGGAAGCGTTCGCCCTGCTCGCGGCAGTAGGTCACCCACTCCTGTATCTGCTGGTTATAGCGCCCGAGCACGAGTATGTCTTGCGGGCGTTCGCCGGCTGCTAACAGTGACTCGATGGTGGCGCATATGTCGTCCCATAGCGCCAGCTGCTGCGGCTCTTTCTCCAGCTGCTCAGTGCCGAGCTTGGCAGAGGCACGTTTGTCGTAGAACGGATAGAACCGGCAGCGCACATAGCCGCCTTGGTGTTTGTCGGTGCGGTAGTAGTCCGTCAGCGGCTTGGAGGCTTGCTGCTCGTTGTAGAGCGTCACGCCTGTCGGTCGGTGGTCGTCCGCTGAGACGTTGTATTGCAGGTTATCCTGCTGCGCCACGCGTTGCATCACGCCGAGGTTGAACCGTACGACCTGCTCGCGGCTGCGCTGGTTACGGATGAGCGGCGCGATGTTCGGGTTGTAGGCTTCTTGGAGCTCGGTCTTACCCAGCGACTCCATGATCTGCCAGTTGCCGTTACGGAATCGGTAGATGCTCTGCTTGCTGTCGCCGACGATGAGCAGTGTCTGTCCGGGCGTAGCGATGATGTCGCGAATCAGGTGCATGAACACGTTCCACTGCAGCAGGCTGGTGTCCTGGAACTCGTCGATCATCAGATGGCGGTAACGGACACCTGTCTTCTCGAGGATGAAGTCCGCGTCCCCCGGACGCAGTGCCTCGGCGAGTGTGACGGCAGTGTCGGCGAGCAGGGCGGTGTTCGTGCGCAGCAACGAGCGTTGGATGCTATCCTCCAGTGCGCGCATCAGACGCATGTCATTCAGGTACGTGAGCGAGCATGTCAGCTGCCACCAGGTGTGGCGCATGTCATCGCCGGCTCGCTGCAGGGCGCTGAGCTGCGCATCGGCGAGGATGTCGCTCATGCCGTTGTCCGTCGCTCCGCGGAAGAGGTCTCGCTTCGGCATCGCGTCGGGGTCGAGCGACGACTTGTACAGGTTGTCGATAGCGGTCTTAGCGCTCTTGCCTTTGGTGTACGCTACGCCGGCATCCATGTCGCTCTTCGCCTGCGCCGCCACATGGCGGAAATGCTCCAGCGCCGCGTTACGCTGCCGGTAGAGCGCACTCCTGTAGTCGGCTATGCGCCGCTCGTCGAGGTCGAGGCTGGCATTACGCGCCTGCACGCTCTCCTTGTACAGCTGCCCGGCTATGCGGATGAGGTTCTGGCGAATGTCCCAGTTTCGGCTGTCGCCTATGCACTGCTCGACATACTCGTACACCGTGCGCTGGCTGCTGTCCGTGAGCTCGCTGGTGAGCATCGTATCCACGGCAGCGGTGATCACCTGATCGACATCCAGCGTGATGGCAAAATCCGCCGTGCGGTTGATGGCTTTCGCCAGACCGCGGATGAGTTGCTGCAGGAACGAGTCGATGGTCGTCACGCTGAAGTTGTCGTAGTCCTGCAGGATAGCGTGCATGTTCGCCTCGGCGCGCTTGCGGAGCACGTCGTCCGGCGCATCGGCATCGCGCAGCATGAACTCGCGCACCTTACTGAGGAACTCCTGCTCGCCGCCTGCGGCTATGCCGATCAGGTACGTCAGGATACGCTCCTTCATCTCTGCCGTGGCGGCGTTGGTGAACGTCACCGCAAGGATCGTACGGTAACTCTCGCCACTGAGCAGCAGGGCGATGTAATACGCCGATAGTGTGAACGTCTTACCCGTGCCGGCAGACGCCTTGCAGACTGTCAACGGATGTCGGATATCGATGGCACTCATGGTTTCTTAGCGTGATAGATGGTTGTTATCCCGAATGTCAGAGGCGTGGCGGTGATGTCCGTGAAGCCGGTGTCGCGCAGGTGGCAGCAGAACGCATCGCCGTAGGGGAAGTGCTTGACCGAGCGGTTGAGGTAGGAGTATGCACCTTTGTCGCGGCTGAACAGGTTGCCGATGAATGGCAGGATGTGTGAGAAGTACAGGTCGTAACTCCAACGGATAAGCCTGTTCGTCGGATAGGAGAACTCCAGGATCATCAACTCGCCGCCACGGCGCAGGACGCGGTGCATCTCACGCAGCCCTTCGTCCATGTCTGCGAAGTTCCGCACGCCGTACGCGCAGGTCACTGCATCGAAGCTCTCGTCTGCGTAGGGCATCTGTTGCGCACTGCCGTAGTCGAAGGTGACGCGTTCGGAGTAGCCGAACTTGGCTACTTTCTGCTCGCCGATAGCCATCATCTGCCGGCTCAGGTCGATGCCCGTGACATGCCGGGCTTTGCCTTGGCGGAGGATCTCGATCGTCAGATCGGCTGTGCCGATGGCAACGTCGAGACAGTGAATAGTTAATAGTGAGTAGTTAATATCCGAAAGAGTGCTGACTGCCTTGCGGCGCCAGCGTTTGTCGATGTTCAGCGACAGGACGTGGTTCAGCCGGTCATAGGTGCCGGCTATGCGGTCGAAGAGTTGACCTATATGTTGCTTCTCTGCTTCCATAATCGTCTGTGAGGGATTCGAGGACACCGACATTGTTTATGTTTGAAGGTACAAAAAAGTGAAAAATGCATTCCTCGAGCGAGAAATTTTTGCTCGCTTTACATATCCTGCATCGACAAGCCCAGGTGGGAGATAGAGTATTTCTTAAGCTGACGTGTTGCTATCAAAAATTCATTCACATGTGTTTCTAATGCAGTAGGTACAAGTTCCTTTGGCTGCCGTTTGACTTCGTAGAATACAGCTTGTTTGGTTAGTTCGTTAATAGCGATGATATCTATCTCCGTTTCGCCGTTTCTGCTCCACCAATTGTCGATTTGTGTGAATTGCTGTTCTTCTGCCAGTTTCTCTTTGAAATAGTTTTCCAACATCTTACCGGTGAACGTCTCATAGTCGCGCTTAATAATTTGCCGTAACGCATCAAACGCATCGATCTCCAGCATATAGTTGTATTTGAAGATAAACCGGAACCAGAAGATCAGAAAGTTGTCATCCAACCGGTAACGTACATTGCTGTTGGTGGTAGCAAAAAGCGGTTTGTGTTTGGTAATCAAGCCGTAGGTATCTTCCAGCATCGTGAGGTAGCCGCCTATCTCCTTACCAATGATATCTTCTATCTGACTCCGTTGCGAATGCCCGGAAGCGATAGCGGTCAGAATGGAGAAATAGACACCGTAGTCTTTGCCGAACTCCTCTATCAATAGGTTCTTACCTTCGGACAGGAAGACCGAATCCGGTTGAATAATAGTCTCTATCATCTTCTCCTTCGTGGTTGCGCCCTTGTCCATTAGTAGTTCTACGTATTTAGCTACGCCGCCTGTGAAACTGTACAAAGCCAACAAATCTTCAGATGTGTAATTTGGATTGTGGTTTGCCAATATCTCCTTTAGGATTGAAGGCGGGAACTTTTTGAGCCTAATCATCGATGTCTGACGGTTATAGAGTGGCTCCTTCTTGTTCTCAAATATCTGATGAATCATTGTTTGCACCGAGCCGCCTACTATGAGGTTGATATGCGCCTCCTCTTTGTTTATATCCCAAATCCGCTGCATATCGCTATAAACCGAGGCGTTGATACGCATGAATTCTTGGAACTCATCAACGAACAGCGTGATAGGTTGCTGTTTCGATAGTTGCATGATATACTCAAAGATATCCGCAAAACGTGTCACACGACCTAACATCGGGATACCTAACTTAGTCGATATCTCTTGCTGATAGGCTGTGCATAACTCGCTCTCCGATTTTTTACTCACAAAGAAATACAAGAACGGCAAATCCTTATATGCATGGAATACGAGCGATGTTTTCCCGATACGTCTTCTTCCGGTCAGCACCGTAAACTGTGCATGCTCCAAAGACTGCTTTTGAATAGCTTGAAGCGATGCTGTTTCTCTTGTTCTGTCAACGAATTTCATAAGCCGTAAAATTTGCAATCGCCATTTCCGAAATGGCCATTACTTTTTAAATTCGCTGCAAAGTTACGAAAAATAATTGATATTTGCAAGAGCTGGATGCATTTTTTTTGCTTGAAGGTACAAAAAAGTGAAAAATGTAAGAAAAAGTGCCCCCTAATATTATCGCATCAGTACTAATAAGAAATATAAAATCTAAATTTCATTTAGACACGAAAAGAGACGATTTTTGATAACAAAAAGGCACAAATTGATAGCATTTTCTTGGCAAAAAATTTGCAAATATCAAAAAAAAGCAGTAACTTTGTAGCGTTTTTTGAAAAAGCAACAAATTAACCAATATTTATTAACTTAAAACAAAAACATTATGAGAAAAATCTTTACATTTCTCTGTGCCGCGCTCATGAGCGTAGGCATGTTTGCAACCACCGTAACGTGGGACAACAGCACCTTATCAAGTATCTACATTTACGATGGTCAATCATTCACTCAAGATGGTGTCACGG
>Ga0310786_10002394_pt1 | contig 28762 bp, 19 predicted proteins | sample AusTroGonzalo_MG_FD_203881 | JGI IMG/M metagenome (GOLD analysis project Ga0310786, IMG submission 203881) | Bovine rumen microbial communities from tropical cattle in Woodstock, Queensland, Australia - Gonzalo_03 (v2) (version 2) | ecosystem: Host-associated > Mammals > Digestive system >...
GACTCGCGCAACCATTGCAATGCCATCATGGAAACTGCCACCAACCGGCTCATTGCAGGGTGCCAAACCACTGTGGTACCCCAAGAAACCACCGCCCTCGCGTATGGAGCCTTCGAAGGATGCTGGCTCATGAAGCACATCCACCTGCCCGAAGGCATTACCAATATCGGCATTTTTGCTTTCAATTACAACATGTCTTTGACGTCCATCGAATTGCCCGGCACCCTAACCACTATTGAGAATGATGCCTTCAATTGTTGCAAGTTCATGTCCGTCATTTCTCATGCGAAGACTCCACCCACCTTTGGCGCAAACGTCTTCAATGAAATCCCCAACGACTGCATCCTCACCGTTCCGCAAGGCACCCGCACTGCCTACATTGCTGCTGGCTGGACCGAGGAAGTGTTTGGCGGTGGTGTGGTGGAAACTGCTCTGTAGCGACCATTTTTTCTCAAGCAATTCCCAAAACGTGGACAAAAATCCTTGTCCACGTTCTTTTTTTGTTCCTTCATAGCCTCAAAATTGCAAATGGACTGAGTGGACTGAAGAAAAGGACTAAAAATGTACGGCTGAATTGAATGAAAATCCGTAACTTTGTCAACAAAATCATTGAGTACCTATCATGTACTCTTTTTAAAATCATTCCAAGGATGACGCAACAACAGGAAAACTCTATACAAGATCATGATCTTTTTGACTTGCTTCGCGAACGTGTGGAGCAGGTGGTGGATAGGAAGATGAAGACTCCTAAGGATTATGATTATCTCTCGAAGTCCATCTTGGAGAAGCAACATGAGAACATCAGTGCCACAACCCTGAAACGCATGTGGGGCTATTTGTCTGAACCTGTCAAACCGCGCATTTCCACCCTCGACATCTTGGCATGCTATGTCGGAGCAGAGAGTTGGGAAGATTTCTGTCGACAAGAGCAAGTTTCTTCTCAGACAACAGATGACGAACCACAATCATCAAATGATGAACTTAAAGCAACAGATGATGAGTCACAGGAAACAGCATCTGTTCAGCAGATGACAGCTATTGTCCCCGATAAAAAAGGTCCGCTTCTTTGGAGACGGATAACTTTCATCGTTCTCCCTTTGTTGCTTATTATCGGATTGTGCGCATTTTTCTATTTTCAATCCAAGTCCAATATGATCACCTTTGCTGACCCTGCCGTGAAGGCACTTTGTGTTGCGCATTGGGACACAGATGGTGATGGCGAATTGAGTTATGAAGAGGCGGCTTTAGTGACAGATTTGAAAGATGTCATTCGCGAAGACACCACCATCACCTCGTTCAACGAACTTCAATATTTCACAGGATTGGAGACCATAGGAGAATATGCATTCAGCGGTTGTAACCATCTCACTTCTGTCATCCTTCCCAATCAGGTGAAATCGATAGACGCGTATGCCTTTGAATGGTGTCCCAAGTTAGCATCTATAACCTTTCCTGATAACGTCACACGCATAGATATCTATGCATTCAATGGGTGTACTAGTCTGACTGAGCTTCATATTCCTCAAAGTGTGACACACATTGGTGAGGCTGCATTCAACGGAACCCTTGGTGTGACCACCATCACCGTTGATGAGCGCAATCCCATCTATGATTCACGCAACAACTGCAACGCCATCATTGAAACAGCCGCCAACAAACTGGTGGCGGGATGTTGCGCTACCGTCATTCCAACCGACGTCACCATCATTGACAATGACGCTTGGGGAGGATGTTGGTCACTCAAATCCATAAGACTTCCTAAAAACATCCTTCGCATAGAACATGGTGCTTTTAATTGGGCTATCACTCTCAATGCTGTCGTTTCAGAAATCAAAGTGCCATTTCAATTCGAAGAGGAAGCCTTTGACCATATTGGTGGTGAATGTACTTTGACCGTCCCTCATGGAACTCGTGATGCTTACATCGCTGCTGGCTGGACTGAAGAAATTTTCAAAGGCGGCATCATGGAAGCGAATGAATAGTCCCCATAATTTTATGGTGAAATTACATACTTGTGATAAGGTGGGAAAAAGAGCTGAGTTAACTCAAATCATCGAATGAATTAACTCGATCGATGAAATGAGTTAACTCAGCGTTTTTAGGATGATCTCGAAAAATGTAGACGAAATAATTGCCTACATTTTCTTTTTTTGCACCTTTGGAGGTCTCAAAACTGCAAATGGACTAAATGGACTTGTGAAAAGGACTGAAAAGTAGTGTGTCGAAATGGACAAAAACCCATAACTTTGTGGCAGAATAACCAGAAAACCCCAAAATTTAATAATAATTATTAACTTAAACAACAAAAACTATGAAACGAAAATTATTACTTTTCATTTGCGCCTTATTGGCTTGTTTTACTAGCAAGGCGTATGATTTCGCTTCTGGAGATCTTCTCTACAACATTACAGATCAAGAGAAACATGAAGTGGAAGTTACTTTTCTGGAAGATGGTGACGGAAATGTGACCTATGTCAGTGGTGACATCACCATTCCTGGTAAAATCGTGAAGGACGGTGTGGTGTACACCGTAACAGGTATCGGCGAAAAAGCCTTTGCAAATTGCAAAAATCTGACTTCTGTTAAGTTGACCGACAATGTTAAAAGAATTGGAGGTGGAGCTTTCACGGGGTGCGATGGACTTACCTCTTTCGACTTGATGAGTGTGGAATATTTGGGAGGTGATGTTTTTTCATGGTGTGGTTCTTTAAAAAGTATGACCATACCAAGTACGGTGAAGATTATTGATGGTGGTGCACTTTTTGCTGGATGTGAATCATTAGAGAAAGTTGTCTTTGAGGAAGGTGTAACATGGATGTGGGTTAATGCTTTTGTTTGGTGCCCAAACTTGGAAGAAGTAATTCTTCCTTCTACATTGGAAAGAGCCTATCAAAATTGGTTTGGTGGATGCCCTAAACTGAAAAAAGTGGTCATGCCGATCAGTGATCCAGTTATTTCCCAGCGTATGGTTTTTAGTGAGCCAGATCCTACTTGCCCTATTACTATTCCTGATGGCTATGCTAAGACCTATTTACAGCGAGGATACTATAACATCTCTGATGTTGGTGAATTAGAGTGGATTAGAGAGGAATTTGAAGAGGAAGTAATCCGCATTGAAGCTCTGATGAATGATAAGGGATGTATCAGTGGCGCAGATGCCAAGACTGCATTGCAAGCCGCTATCACATCTGCGCGTGCTACTGCAAAGAGTGCGAAGACCTATCTTGCCATTTTTGAACAAATCGCAACCATTAAACAAGCAGCTGCAACATTTTTGAGCAAAGCCAGCATCTCGTCAGAAGTGGATGTCACCAGTCTGATTCGTAATCCAATGTTCAATAGGATTGACTTCGGATGGAAAATAAACTCTCCTGGCACTTGGTCGGATTTTGTTGACGGATTAGCTGATGCCAAGTGGACAAATGGTGATGTGACTATCGACCGTTTTGTCCAATCACATTATGAATTATATAATGACCACAAGCCAACATTAGGTAATGGTGAAATCTCACAAGTGATTAAGAATTTGCCAGCAGGTTTTTATCGTCTGGAAGCAGACTTGATTGCAACATGGCAGGATGATGCCAGCACGAAGGTGAAGGGTGTGTCATTGTTTGCCAACGGCAATGAGACGCCTGTTGCCACCAAAAATGAAAAGCCAGAACATTTCACAGTACGTTTTGCCAATCCTCAAAAAGGTGATGTTACTATCGGCGTAAAATGGAAAAACACCAATGCCAATTGGGTGGCTATGGATAATGTGCGCCTTATCATTGAAAATCCCGCTATGCCAATGCCGAATGGAACAGCTCTGAAGAGCAGTGAAACAGACACATTATATATATATAATAAGGATGCGGACATGTTCCTGAATGCGGGAAATAACTGGGGAACTCATGCCGTTCTGGCACCAGAAGGTTTACCTACGCGCTTGACGCAAGAGAAAGATGGCAGTTGGCGGATTTATTTCTTTGAGGGTAGCCACAACGATCAATATCTTTATAACATGGATGATGAAACGTACAATCAGGATAACAATCAAGTATGGGTGGATTATTTTGGAACAGGTCAGCCAGATTGGACAATTACTGACAATGGAGACGGCACTTATTTCATTCAGAATAAGGGAACTGCTACCACCTCTTATCTTGGGAACATACCAAGTCGCTTGGATTACGACTGGAATTCTGGGGAAACACTGACCACTCATGTTGAAGTGGTGAGCAATGCAACTGCTGGTGACAATATCCATTGGCAGTTCATCACGAAGGAGCAGCACCAAGCACTCATGGCTAAGCATGTGTTGATGCAATTGATTCTCAAGGCTAAAGACGCTGGTGTCGACACGCAATCAGTACAGCTTGTCTATGCAGATGCAAATGCTACATTAAAAGAGGTGGAAACTGCTATTCGGAGTCTGAACAAAGCGATTTCTGCCGTAACGATGGAGGAGAATGGAACCGTTTGTGTGACAGACCTGATTGCCAATCCTCGATTTGGGGATAACACAGCTTATGGCTGGAGCGGAAAAGAAGGTGGTGCTACAAGGGCTCAGACACATGAATTCTACCAAACGAATTTCAATATGTTCCAGACAGTTCATGGATTGCAGAATGGTGTATATCGCCTGAAATATAAGGGCTTCAGCCGTCCAGGATCGTATGTGAGCGCTTACAGGGATTATCAAAATGGTAATAATAATGTGACAGCTGTCATTTATGCGAATGGCGTGGAAAAGAAACTCAACCATATTGCTATTGGGGCTCAAGATGATGGCTGGATGGTAGATGGAAAGAATCTCCCCAATACCATGGAAGATGCTCGTGAGTATTTCGATGCAGGTCTTTATTCCGACTTCATTGATGTGGTGGTGTCAGATGGACAATTGACCTTCGGTATCCGTGATGACCATAATAACGATGCGGAGGATTGGGTGATCTTCAGTGACTTTGAATTGTACTATCTGAGCAACACGCTGGCAGTAACAGCGGATAAGGCGCTTATCTCTGTAGGAAAGGCCAACGTGTCGATAGATATGTATAATGATGAGCCTATTGCAGGTTTGCAGTTCATGGTGAAGTTGCCAGAAGGAATTACACTTCAGAAGAATGAGAAGGGCAATCTTGTTGTGACCAAGTCAGAGCGATTGGAGGGCCTGACGCTGACAGCAGCGGAAAAGAATGGTGGCTATCAAGTGCTCGTCTATGGTGTTGGTGGAGAGGCTATAGAAGGAAATAGCGGATCCATTGTTGACCTTAACCTGGCACTCTCAAAGTCCATCAAAGCTGGCAACTATTCAATCGAACTGACTGACATCGTTTTGACAAAGACTGATGGTACACAGATGAAGCCTCAAAATGTACAAGGTGTTCTTTCGCTGCTTGATGTACAAGCGGGTGACGCCAATGGTGACGGTGAAATCAATGTGGCCGATATCGTGGAGGTTGTCAACTACATCCTTGGCAGACCATCAGACATCTTCATGTGGGACGCTGCAGACTTGAATGGTGATGGAGAGGTGAATGTGACAGATATCGTTGCAATCGTCAACATCATCCTCACTGCCGATGTCAGCTCCGCAAAGATGAGAGGCATCGTAGAGGTGGAAAACACGGAGAATGACATGGTGGCATTGTTCCAGAAGTCCAACAGCGTGTCGTCTCTTGAATTGACCAATGAGGGCAAGTATGTGGCATCGCAGTTCGACTTGGTGCTTGCGGAAGGCCAGCGCCTGAATTCCATCACATTGAATGAGAAGCGGGCAAACGACCACAGCGTTTCATATTCGAAATTCGGAGAGAACACTTACCGTGTTGTTGTCTATTCCCTGAGCAATACAGCTTACGATGGCAGCGAGGGTGAACTGCTGAACATTGATGTGACAGGTGATGGAGAGTATTCATTGGAGAACATCCTCTTTGTCACAGCGCAACAAGTCGAGAAGCGCTTCGCTCCATTGGCAGGTGAAGCTACAGGCATCAATTCGACCGTAGCAGAGAAGACTTTCGACATCTATTCTGTAGATGGCATCCTCCTGTACAAGCAGGCAACCACCACAGAAGGACTTCCTAAAGGTGTTTATATTATTGAAGGCAAAAAATATCTTGTAAAATGAGACTGAATAAACTTATAATGACTATTGTACTGCTCGTCTTTGCGGGCAGTACATTCGCCGACAACCTGAGTGTCGCTGATGTGACCCTGGCGGCAGGCGAGAGCAGGAAGATCGCCATCGAGTTGAATAACCCGAATGCAGACTATTCAGCATTCCAGTTTGACCTTGTCCTGCCCGAAGGCATTTCGATTGACAAGAACAAGAAGGATAAGTTGATTGTCAGTTTGAATGCGGACAGAATCGATGACCACACACTGAACAGCTCGGTTGTGGGTTCCAACACTTATCGTTTCATTTGTTTCTCCATGAGCAACTCTGAATTTGAAGATTCAGAAGGCGATTTGTTGTATATCACCCTGAAAGCAGATGATGGCGTGAGCAACGGTGCGCTGACTGCCACCATCAAGTCGCAGGTGTTCACTCAAGGAGACGGCACACAGGTGAAATGGTCGGACATGTCCTTCACCATCACCACCAGCGGTGCAGAAGTGGCTGTTCCTGTCATCACGGCAGACAACAAGACCCGTGTGTATGGTGATGAGAACCCTGAACTGACCTATAGTGCTGACATGGAACTGACAGGTAAGCCAGAACTGAGCACCACTGCCACGAAGTCTTCTGCTGTAGGTGAGTATGACATCACAGTCGGTAAAGGCACGTTGACAGGTGACTTCACAGCGAAGAACGGAAAGCTGACCATCACGAAGGCGCCTTTGACGATCACTGCTTCAAACTTCACCATCACGCAGGGCGAAGAGTTGCCAACCTTTACAGTCTCTTCCTACACTGGCTTCAAGAATGGCGAGACCGAGAAAGCACTGGCTAAGCAACCCACTTTCACTTGTTCTGCCACATCAGCAAGCGCTCCAGGTACTTACGACATCACTATGAGCGGTGCAGAGGCACAGAATTATGACGTGAAGTACATAAAGGGAACATTGACGATTATAGGAAACGCAGGTGTCGATCATCTGAATGTTGATGATGTGGAGATCAAGGCAGGTGAGAGCAAACGGGTGGCGATAGAATTGGTGAATCCAAATGGGGACTATGCTGCATTCCAGTTTGACCTTGTCCTGCCCGAAGGGGTTAAGGTGGATGAGAACAATAAAGGTAAACTGCTTGTCAGCCTGAATGCAGATAGGATAGATGACCACACGCTGAACAGCTCAGACGTGGGTTCTAATACCTATCGTTTCATTTGTTTCTCCATGAGCAACTCTGAATTTGAAGATTCAGAAGGCGATTTGTTGTATGTCACCTTGAAAGCCGCTGAAACGGTAGGTAGCGGTACAAAGACAGCCACCATCAAGTCGCAAGTGTTCACTCAAGGAGACGGTACGCAGGTGAAGTGGTCGGATCTGTCGTTCACCATCAAGACCGATGTTGCAGAAGTGGCAGTTCCTGTCATCACGGCAGACAACAAGACCCGCGTGTATGGTGATGAGAACCCTGAACTGACCTATAGTGCCGACATGGAACTGAACGGTAAGCCAGAACTGAGCACCACAGCCACGAAGTCCTCTGCTGTAGGTGAGTATGACATCACGGTCGGTAAAGGCACATTGACAGGTGACTTCACTGCGAAGAACGGAAAGCTGACCATCACAAAAGCGCCACTCACAGTTGGTGTACAGGATGTAACCATCACTGAGGGAGATGCCATTCCGACCTTCACGTTAACCTATAGCGGTTGGAAAAATGGAGACACAGAGGCTGATGCCTTCACGGCCAATCCTGCCGCTAAGACCACTGCGACCACAAGCAGCAAGGCTGGCACATACGACATCACCGTAAGTGGCGGAACTGCCAAGAACTACGAACTTGCTTACACAAAGGGCACGTTGACCATTCTAAAAAAGGAAGAGCCAGTGACGGTAACAGCCAACAATCTGACAATGGTGTATGGTGATGACATTCCTGCACTCACCTATAAGAGTGAAGGGGCTGAATTGAATGGCACGCCACAACTCTCGACGACAGCGACCAAAGCATCTGCTGTAGGTACATATCCAATCGAGGTGGAAGCAGGAACAGTTACGAATACGAAAGCGACTTATGTGAACGGCACGCTGACCATCACGAAAGCCCCATTGACAATTACAGCCAAAAGCTACACGATCAAGCAAGGCGAGGCACTGCCAATCTTTGCTGCCACTTATAGCGGTTTCAAGAATAATGAGACAGAAAGTGTGCTGACCAAGAAGTCAACCTTCGCTTGTGCAGTCCCCTTAGATATGACTCCTGGCACTTACGACATCACAGCGTCTGGTGCAGAAGCTCAAAACTATGAGATTTCGTATGTGAAGGGAACTTTGACGATTGAAAAGAAGGATGAACCTGAGCCAATCACACGCAATCCCTTCAAGGGAAAGATTCGTCTGCCAGGCACCCTTGAGGCGGAGAACTTTGACAGGGGTGGCGAAGGCATCACCTACCACGACAATGATCCCGGAAATAATGGTGGAACAAACTACCGCAGTGGCAATGACACTGGTGTGGACATCGTGACAGGCAATGGAGGATATGCCGTCGGGTGGACCAATGGCGGTGAATGGATTGAATACACCATGAACGTAACAAAAGCTGGTAAATATACATATGAGGCCATCATCTCCAATGGAACTGGAGATAATGGAGGATTCAGCATCAGCCTTGTTGGCAATGACGGAAAACTCACGAAGTTGGCAGATGTCAGCGTTCCTTCAACAGCTGGCAATTGGGAAAACTACCAGCCAGTGGAAGGTGAACTGCTCCAAAATCTTGAGGTTGGTTCGCAGATTTTCCGCATCACCATCACGGCAGGCAATTGCAATATCGACAAAATCAAATTTGAGCTGAAGAAGGATGAGCCGGAGCCAGAACCCGAACCTGCTTATAAGGTGGGTGATGACATCACCTCCCTCGCTACTACGGAATGGGAAGGAAAGACGGGAGATTATGGAGGTCTCGCCAATGCTTCTGTGGAGCGTTACACGCATGGCGCACCTGCAGATGTAGACGACATCCTGACACAGACCGTCACGGGTCTCAGAAACGGGACCTACAAGGTGCAGCTGGATGTGGCAGCCTCCTTCACGTCTGACAGAGGTTTCACTTGCCCGACAGGCAACGGGCTCTCTGTTGCATTCGCCAATGGAACACAGCGCAACCTTGCCGTAGTTGAACGAGGTTGGGTCGATGAAGGAGCACAAAAGATTGTCACCCTCACCGCCACTGTCACCGACGGCACACTGAAGTACGGCATCAAGAACCTCGCTCCATCGGGTAACTGGTTCATCGCAAGATTGAGGTCCATCGTCTATGTATCGGAAAGCAACCAGACCCCCAAGACCTATGCCATCAGCATCGCTTCCGAGAAGAACGGTACCACTGTAACCGACGTGGAAGCAGAAGAGGAAGGTTCAAGAGTGTTCATCACAGCAACTCCTGATGAAGACTGCACATTGGAATCCATCAAGGTCACCACGACTGGTGGCAAGGAGGTGGAAGTGACGAACAACTCCTTCATCATGCCAGCATCGGCCGTGAAGGTGAGTGCCACCTACAAGGAACCTGTTGTAGATGCTATTGAAGATGTTATAGCAGATGATGGTGAATATCAGATTTACTCATTGGATGGCAAGCCAATAGAGACTTTGCAGAAGGGTGTGAACATTATCAAATACATGAATGGAAAAGTGAAAAAGGTGGTGATGAAGTAATACTCATATCATACAAAAAAAGCTTATTCTTACAAAAAAACTTAAAAGACAAGTCATTTCGTGGTGGCTTGTCTTTCTTATTTGGGATTTTTCCGTACCTTTGCCGTTTGAAAGCAGCCGGACGGTCTGTCGCTGGCGGCTCTACGGGGTCGAAAGAGGAAAGTCCGGGCAGCACAGGGCATCCCACTTCCTAATCTAGAAGCAGTCCGTGAGGGTTGAGTAATGCAGAAGAAAATAACAACAGCTTCGGCTGAAATGGTGAGAAGGTGAGGTAAGAGCTCACCAGCGGCATGGTGACATGTCGGCTGTGCATCTTGGGAGCTGCAAGTTCATGTAAACCACCGCCACGAGGGTAGCCCGCCCGATTGTTCGGTGGAGGGTAGAACGCTTGAGCCATGGGGCGACTCATGGAGTAGATAAATGACAGACTCATGTTTTTAGTTGACAGTTGACAGTTGATAATTGACAGTTGACTGTTGACAATTGGCATGGACAGAACCCGGCTTATAGCCCGACTGCTTTCTTTTTTATGATAAAGTATGTTAAACTATTAATATGGATATTAAACTTTTTAAGTTTAACGAGTTCAATAGACTCGGATAACAAAACGACAAACAATGAACAAAAAACACTTACTGGCGACGCTATCCATCCTGCTGACTGGTTCTGCGGCATGGGGGCAAAAGGTCTGGACGCTGCAAGAATGTCTGGATTATGCCCTTGCCAACAATATCCAGTTGCAGCAGAAAAGGATAACGGCAGCTTCTGACCACGAGGATGTGTTGCAGAGTCAAGCAGCATTGTTCCCCTCCGTGTCGTTCAGCACCAATCAAAACGCTTCGTGGCGACCTTTCGCCGAGACAACCATCAACCTTGCTGGCGGAACCATGACCACGAACAGTAACTCAGTGTCTTATAATGGTTCCTATGGCATCAATGCCAACTGGACGGTGTGGAACGGCAATCGTAATATGAACACCATCAAGCAGAACAAGCTGACGGAGAAGATGGCTGAATTGGGTATTGAACAACAGGCCAATACCATTCAGGAACAGATTGCGCAGTTGTATGTACAGATTCTGTATGAAACAGAGGCTGTGAATGTGTGCAGAGAAATCATCAAGTCGAGCATGATGCAGCGTGACCGTGCCAGGACGATGGTGGAAGTGGGTCACCTTGCACGTGTGGATCTCGTGCAGTTGGAGGCACAGGTGAGTCAGGATGAGTACTCATTGGTGCAGGCTCAATCACAGCTTGCCAACTACAAACTGCAACTGAAGCAGCTGTTGGAGATTCATGATGATGACGCTTTTGAAATTGCTGTTCCAGAGGTGACGGACGCACAGGTGCTGTCAGTCCTTCCTAACGAACAGGCTGTCTATAATGCAGCGCTTGAAAGCCGTCCAGAGATTCAGTCAAGCAAACTGAATGTCCAATCATCAGAAATCGCCATCAACACTGCCCGTGCAGGTTATAAGCCCACCGTTTCGATGACGGCTGGCATCGGCTCGAACAACTCATCGGGTCAGAACACGGACTTCTTCAAGCAAGTGAAGACCAACATGAACAACTCGTTGGGTCTGTCGGTGTCTGTGCCAATCCTTGACAATCATCAGACTCGCACGAACATCCGCAAAGCGAAATATGCCTTGCAAACCAGCGAACTGAATCTGCAAGAACAGCAGAAGCAGCTCTACTCCACCATTGAAAACTATTGGTTGAATGCCACGACTTCGCAACAGCAGTTCATCTCTGCCAGAAACAATGTGAAGAGTATGCAGGAGAGTTATGACCTCGTCAGCGAGCAGTTCAACCTTGGACTTAAGAACATCGTGGAACTGACCACTGGCAAGAACAACCTGCTGCAAGCCGAACAACAACTGCTGCAAACTAAGTACACAGCATTGCTGAACAGCGCCATGCTGAAATTCTATGCAGGAGAAAGCATCAAATTTTAAGAGACTTCAATTATTCAATTTTTCAATTCTTCAATTCTAAAAGATAATGAAAACAAGCAATATATTCGCAACACTCATCCTCGCAACGACCTTTGCCGCATGTAGCGAGGGAACAAAGGTGGAGTACTCCACTACTCCTGTAGAGAAGCAGAACATCAGCACCAGCATCACTGCCACAGGTACCATTGAACCTGTGACGGAGGTGGAAGTCGGTACACAGGTGTCTGGTATCATCGACCGCATCTACGTGGATTACAATTCAGAGGTGCATCGTGGTCAGGTGATTGCCGAACTCGACAAGACCAACCTGCTTTCCAAACTGGCATCAGCGCAGAGCAATCTCTCTAATGCACAGTCTTCACTCAACTATCAATCAGCCAACTATAAGCGCTACAAAACCCTTTACGAAAAGGGACTTGTGTCTGCCAATGACTACGAGAACGCCAAGCTGAGTTACGAGCAGGCTGTGCAGCAAGTGAGAGTGCAGCAGCAGAATGTGACAGAGGCGCAGACCAACTTGGGTTATGCCACCATCACTTCACCTATCGATGGCGTGGTGCTCTCTAAGGAAGTGGAAGAAGGACAGACCGTGGCTTCTGCCATGACTACCCCTACCCTCTTCATCATCGCTCAGGACTTGACCGACATGCGTGTGATTGCCGACATCGACGAAGCTGATATCGGTGGTGTGAAGGAAGGTCAGCGTGTCACCTTCACGGTGGATGCTTTCCCAGACGATATTTTCGAAGGTGCTGTCACTCAGGTGCGTCAGCAGGCTACGACTGAAAGCAATGTGGTCACTTACGAGGTGGTTATCTCCGCTCCTAACGATCAACTGAAACTGAAGCCAGGTCTGACGGCTAACGTCACTATTTATACATTGGAAAAGAACGGTGTGCTGGCTGTTCCTGCCCGTGCATTGCGTTTCACGCCTAACGAAGCGCTCCTGCAAGAAGGTGAGACCGTGGAAGATGTTCAGGCTCCTTTCAAGGTATGGACCAAGGAGGGTAATGTATTCAAGGCTCATAAGGTGGAAATCGGCACCAGCAATGGTCTGCTCACTGAGATTGTTTCAGGTGTGAAGGCTGGTACTGAAGTACTCACCGACTTCACCATCATCGGTGGCGAAGAAGAGGAAGAAGAGCCTGCCACCTCAAATCCATTCATGCCTCGTCCACGTGGTAACAGAAATCGTGGCGGCGCTCCTGGTGCAGGCGGAGCTAATAGAGGTCCTGGTGCAGGTGGAGCAGGTGCTCCTGGTGCTGGTGGTGCTGGCGCTCCTGGCGGTGCTCCTGGCGGCATGGGAGGCGGCAACAGACCAAGCGGTAATTTCCCCAGATAATGAACGAACAGCAAGATAGAAAATGAACGAACAGAAAGATAATCGTAAAGTTGTCATCGAACTCGACAACGTGAAGCGCTACTTTCAGGTCGGATCAGAGACCGTGAAAGCCCTGCGTGGTGTCAGCTTCAAGATTTACGAAGGCGAGTTCGTGACCATACAAGGAACCTCTGGTTCGGGTAAATCGACCCTGCTCAATCAGCTGGGATGCCTCGACACGCCTACCTCTGGCGAATACTATCTGGACGGCACTCCCGTCCGCAAGATGTCCAAGAACCAGCGTGCCAAACTGCGCAACAGGAAGATTGGTTTCGTGTTCCAGAACTACAACCTCTTGGCAAAGACGACCGCTGTGGAGAACGTGGAGTTGCCATTGATGTATAATAATAAGTATTCAGCCAAGCAACGTCGTGAAGCTGCCATCAAGGCGCTGCAGCAGGTGGGACTGGGTGATCGTCTCGACCACAAGAGCAACCAGATGTCGGGTGGTCAGATGCAGCGTGTTGCCATTGCCCGCGCTTTGGTGAACAACCCAGCCGTGCTCTTGGCAGACGAGGCAACAGGTAACCTCGATACACGCACATCCTTTGAGATGCTGGTGCTCTTCCAGAAACTCCATCAGGAGGGACACACCATCATCTTCGTGACCCACAACCCAGAAATCGCCACCTTTGCCTCACGCAACATCAACCTGCGTGACGGAAAGATTCGCGAAGACACCATCAATCCTAACATCAAGTCGGCAGCTGAGGCACTCGCAGCCCTGCCTAAACCACAAGACGATTAACCAATCAACGTGTTGGGCGTATGTCCTAAATGGTAAATTGTAAATAGTAACTTGTCAAATTGTAAATAAAACAGTGAATATACTAAATCTATTCAAGGTCAGCATCAATGCTGTGGCGAACAACAAGATGCGTTCGTTCCTCTCCATGCTCGGTATCATCATCGGTGTGGCAGCTGTCATCATCATGATGTCCATTGGACAGGGTTCGAAAGAGAGCATCCGTAAGGAACTCTCCACGATGGGCACCAACCTGCTCACCATCCGTCCTGGAGCTGATATGCGTGGTGGTGTGCGTCAAGACCCCTCTGCCATGCAGACCCTCAAGATGGCTGACTACCAACGCATTGTTGATGAGAAGAAATTCGTGAGCTATGTGTCCCCCGAGGTTACCTCTTCTGGACAGGTCATCTATGGCAATAACAACACGAACTGTACCATCTACGGCGAATCAACCGAATACCTCGACATCAAGCAATGGGGCTTGGAAGAAGGTTCGAACTTCACAGAAGAAGACATCCGAAAGGCATCCAAAGTGTGTGTGGTGGGAAAGACCATCGTGAAGGAACTCTTTGGCGAAGGAAAGGAAAACGAGGCCATCGGCAAGAATATCCGTTTCAAGTCTATTCCTCTGCGCATCGTCGGTGTGCTGGAGGGCAAGGGCTACAACTCATGGGGTATGGACCAAGACAATGTCATCATTTCGCCCTATACCTGTGTGATGAAGCGTATTGCCGCACAGACTTACTTCTCTTCCATCGTCTGCTCTGCACTCACAGAAGAACTCTCTGATGCAGCGATTGAGGAACTCACCCAAATTCTGCGCAGCAACCACAAGCTCAAGGCAGAAGCTGTGGATGACTTCACCATCCGTTCACAAGCTGAGATGATGGAAACCATGTCCTCCACCATGGACACTGTCACCGTCATCCTCGTTGTGGCAGCAGCCTTCTCATTGCTCGTGGCTGGTATCGGCATCATGAACATCATGCTGGTGTCTGTCACAGAGCGTACCAAGGAGATTGGCCTACGTATGGCAGTAGGTGCTACAGGCTTGGTCATCTCCCTCCAGTTCCTGATTGAGTCTGTGCTCATCTCTCTCACTGGCGGACTATTGGGGGTATTGTTAGGAGGACTCGTCAGCAACTTTGTCGTCCCGTTGATGGGTATGCCGTCCAGCATCCCTGCATGGTCCATCTACGTGTCCTTCGCTGTCTGCACCTTCATCGGCATCATCTTCGGATACATCCCTGCCCGTAAAGCAGCCAACATGGATCCAATCGAAGCAATCAGACATGAGTAGTTGACAATTGACAGTTGAGAGTTGACAGTTGAGAGTTGACAGTTGAGAGTTGACAGTTGAGAGTTGACAGTTGACAGTTTAAGGAATATGAAAATGATAAGATTATTAAGCTTTCTGTGTTTTCTGTGCTTTCTGTGTGAGATAAGCCACGCACAGTCGCTGAAAGACCTCTTTCTCAAGATGCCACAGGAGGTGTGTCCAGTCCTGTCAGAATACAATCGGTTGGAGATTGTTGACAACCAGAAGAATGACAAGACAATGCAGACACGCAACCTCTTCCGCACCTTCTCCGAGATGAAAGAGTTGACAGACGACTATGCACATCTGGTCATCTCCAAAAACTCGGAGAAAGAGATGAAGCTGCTCACCAAGAATGATGGCACACGCATTATCATGGTCATCAGCACCATCTTATGCGATGGCATCCCAGACTCCTCCGTCGCTTTCTATTCGACAGAGTGGAAGCCCCTGCGTACGCTCGATTACTACACCCTACCCCCTATCGACAACTTCCGTAAAGTGACTATCGATAAGGCAACCAGCCAATTGACTGTGACCACCACCAATGCGCCGCTTATGCTCAGCCATGATGGTAGCAATCAACCCAAGGAGCCTTACACCTTGACGAACACCTTCCGATGGTCCAATGAGGAAAGTCGATTCATCCTCAATGATTAACAGGTAAATGGTTTGATATAAAAAACGCCCCGCAATGGCAGGGCGTTTCTTTTTGTCTATCCTCTTATCGGATGAAGAGGAGTTCTCTATACTTTGGCAATGGCCATGCCTCGTCATCCACGATGGTCTCCAGTTTATCGACGTGGTAACGGATTTCCTCCAGAAGAGGCGCTACCGTATCATGGTATGCAATGGCTTTCTCACGCTCTGACTCGATGCGGTTTGCCACCTTGCGGGCTTCCACCATCTTTTCCACATTCTCCACGATGAAACTTTCATGGTCAGAAATGAGTTCGATGAGGTGGAGGTTCTCCTTGGAAATCTTCTGCGTCTTTTCAGCAGGGAAGATGTCACGCACCTTATGTACATTGTCGATGAGCACAGATTGGTAGCGTGTCACAACAGGGATGATATGATTGAGGCAGAGGTCACCAAAGATGCGTGACTCAATCTGTATCTTCTTTGTATAGGTCTCCCACTTGATTTCGTTACGAGCCTCCAGTTCGAAGCGGGTCATCACGTTCGTCTTCTCGAACATCTTGACTGATTCTTCCTTCAGATAGTTGTCGAACACGATAGGAGCAGAAGTTTCACAATCCAGCCCACGCTTAGCAGCTTCTTCCTTCCATTCTTCGCTGTAACCATTACCATTGAAGATGATGGGCTTAATATGCTTGATGTCCTCACGCACCACCTTCAAGATGGCAGCTTCCTTGGCCTCTCCTTGTTCAATCAAAGCATCCACACGTGTCTTGAAATCCATGAGGGCTTCTGCGACAGCCGAATTAAGCATGAGCATGGCAGATGCACAATTGGCTTCACTACCAACAGCACGGAACTCAAAGCGGTTTCCTGTGAAGGCAAATGGACTCGTTCTGTTACGGTCGGTATTGTCAATGAGCAATTCTGGAATAGATGGCAAATCCAACTTGAATGCCTTCTTGCCAGCCATGGAAAGGTTGTCATCATCAGCCTTCTCCACATGTTCGAGCAGATCAGTCACCGTCTTACCCAAGAAGGAAGAGATGATGGCTGGAGGAGCCTCGTTGGCACCCAAACGATGTGCGTTGGTCGCACTCATAATGGAAGCCTTGAGAAGTCCGTTATGATCATAGACCGCCTTCAATGTCTCGACGATAAACGTAACGAAACGCAGGTTGTCCATCGCTGTCTTACCAGGTGCATGGAGCAAAACGCCTGTATCTGTCGCCAATGACCAGTTCTCATGTTTGCCCGAACCATTCACACCCTTGAAAGGTTTCTCATGCAGCAGACAGCGGAAGCCGTGCTTGCGAGCCACACGCTTCATAATCGCCATCATCAACATGTTGTGGTCAACGGCCAGATTGGTTTCCTCAAAGATAGGAGCCAACTCAAACTGGTTGGGAGCTACTTCGTTATGACGAGTCTTGCATGGGATGCCCAATTGCAAAGCCTGAATCTCAATATCTTTCATGAACTCTTCCACTCGGGCAGGGATAGAACCGAAGTAGTGGTCATCCATCTGCTGATTCTTGGCAGAGTCATGTCCCATTAGGGTGCGTCCTGTCATCACGAGGTCTGGACGTGCTGCGAAGAGTGACTCATCCACCAAGAAGTATTCCTGTTCCCAACCGAGGTTGGAAATCACCTTCTTCACGTTGGGATAGAAATATTGTGCCACAGCCGTTGCAGCCTTGTCAACAGCGTGGAGAGCTTTCTTGAGTGGCACTTTGTAGTCGAGTGCTTCACCTGTATAGGAAATAAAGATGGTTGGAATCAGCAGGGTGTCGCCAATGATGAAGACAGGAGACGTAGGATCCCATGCTGAGTAACCACGAGCTTCGAAAGTAGAACGGATGCCACCTGAAGGGAAGGAACTGGCATCTGGCTCTTGTTGGACGAGAAGTTTTCCTTCAAACTCTTCCACCATACCACCCTTGCCATCGTGTTCCACAAAGCCATCATGCTTCTGTGCCGTACCTTCGGTGAGGGGTTGGAACCAGTGCGTATAATGTGTGACACCATTCTCAATAGCCCATTTCTTGATGCCCTGAGCCACAGCGTCAGCGATAGCACGGTCAAATGGTGCTCCATTGTCTATCACGTCACACATCTTCTCATACACCTCCGCAGGAAGATACTTAGCCATCTTCTGCCGATCAAAAACATACTTACCGAAATATTCACTTGGACGCTCTGCGGGTTGTTCCACATACACAGGGGCACGCTTGAATGCCTCATCTACCACCTTAAATCTTAGTCTTGCAGCCATAATCTGATGTCTTTTTTGCTTTTCGGCTGCAAAGTTATAACTTTTTTAGCAAAAATCATTGCTCATTTCCCATTTATTCCCTATCTTTGTGCCGAATTTATACAAACACCAAATTGCAAATACATTATTAATTATTAAATAAACCAAAAGCATATGAAGAAACTATTACTCATGGCTGCTCTTGCACTCGGTTGCATGAGCGCATCTGCTCAGAAGACGCTGACACTGAGCACTTACAAAGGTACAGATATTGAAAAGTACGATGGCCAGACCATGAACGTGTCAGTCAGCCGTTACATTTTCAAGGGCTGGAACACCATTTCACTCCCCTTCGCAATGAGTGAAGAAAAAGTGAACGAGGTTTTCGGTAGCGATTGCAAGCTGGAAAGACTCGTGGGTGTTGAGAACAATGGTACAAATGTCATCCTCAACTTCCAAGACTGCAAAGAAAAAGGTATTCTGGCTAATGTGCCATACATCCTTTATTATTATGGCGAGAACGAAAGCAAGCAATTCACAGTAGAAAACGCGCTGATTGAAGCAGGCTCTTCATCTGTTTCCTTCACGGCTGAAGGTAGTGGCGAGACTGTGAAAATGTCAGGCGCTCAACAGCAGACAGAACCTCAGGGTCTGTATGGCATTCTTGCAAAGGCCAACAGTGAAGCTGAATTCGTGAGCGTAGATGAAACCACCAATGGTTTCTATGCTACTCGTTGCTTTGTGGAGATGTCCAGCGGCAATTCTACGCCATTGAAGACCAACCACATTGCAGCAAGCGAAGTGACGAACATTAAGTCTGTTGCCAAGGCAAACGATAAGGTGGAAGTATTCAATCTTTCAGGTATCAAAGTGGCTGACAGCATTGAAGGTCTCGAACCTGGCATTTATGTCATCAATGGTAAGACTGTAGCTGTGAAATAAGGTGTAAAACGACAAATTATCATAAAAAAAGGAGAAATTTCGTTTCCGTAGCGATTTTTCTCCTTTTTTATTTGTCAGTTTGAAAGGAAAGTTGTTACTTTGCACTCGAAATATCAATTTCATTTGAAATGACAAAGAAGTTTAACGCATATTGGTGGTGGCGTAACTTGGGATTCAAAAAATCGTAAGTCCAATGGTCATACCCCTATGCAAACTAAACTACAGCATAGCACAAAAGAGCCTGTCGTACTTGCGATAGGCTCTTTTTTTGGATGTAAAAATATAAGATCAATTAAATATATGACGTATCAAGTAGATGAAAATGGCTTCTACGGACAGTTCGGTGGAGCCTACATTCCAGAGATTCTCTACAAGACAGTGGAGGATTTGAAAAAAGCTTACCTCCCCATCTTGGAGAGTGAAGAATTCAAACGTGAGTATCATGCCTTGCTGAAGGACTACGTGGGTCGTCCTTCCCCACTCTACTATGCCAAGCGCATGAGTGAGAAGTACGGGTGCCAGCTCTATCTGAAGCGTGAAGACCTGAATCATACGGGCGCTCACAAAATCAACAATGCACTCGGTCAGATTCTCTTGGCCAAGAAATTGGGCAAGAAACGCATCATTGCCGAGACGGGCGCCGGTCAGCACGGTGTGGCTACAGCTACAGCCTGTGCGCTGATGGACATGCCTTGCACAGTGTATCAGGGTGCCTTAGATGTACAGCGTCAGCACGTGAATGTGGAGCGCATGAAGATGTTGGGCGCAACGGTAGTTCCAGTAGAGAGTGGTAACAAGACCTTGAAAGATGCCACCAACGAAGCGATTCGCGACTGGTGCTGTCATCCTGCCGACACATTTTATATTATAGGAAGCACAGTGGGTCCTCATCCTTATCCTGATATGGTAGCGCGTCTCCAGTCGGTCATCTCTGAGGAAATCAAGTGGCAGCTCAAAGAGAAGATTGGTCGTGACTATCCTGATTACATGATGGCATGTGTGGGTGGAGGTTCGAATGCCGCTGGCACCATCTACCACTACATCGATGATGAACGTGTGAAGATTATCTTGGGTGAAGCAGGTGGTCTTGGCATTGATTCAGGTCAGACAGCAGCCAGCATGCAAGTGGGTACAGTGGGCATCCTGCACGGAAGCCGCATCAAGCTGATGCAAACAGAGGATGGACAGATTATCGAACCATATTCCATCTCAGCAGGTCTTGACTATCCTGGCACAGGTCCTATCCATTGCAACCTCTACGAGACAGGTCGTGCTCAAGTGCTCCCAGCCAATGATGACGAAGCCCTCGAGGCTGCTTTCGAATTGACACGCATGGAGGGTATCATTCCTGCACTTGAGAGTGCACATGCTTTGGCACTCCTGCCAAAGGTGAAAAATCAGTTTACCAAAGATACCGTTGTCGTCCTGACTGTCAGCGGAAGAGGAGACAAGGATTTGGAAACGTATTTGAAAGCTAAAAAATAACAGTCAACTATCAACTGTCAACTATGTATAACTATCATACCGCCTCGAAAAAGATTTTGGGCGACCTCAATACTCCCGTGAGCGTCTATTTGAGAGTGCGCGATGCCTATCCGCAGAGTGCCTTGATGGAATGCTCCGACTATCATGATGGTAAGAATTCCCGTTCGTTCATCTGCTTGCACCCCATTGGCAGCGTGTCGGTGGAGCATGGTGTGGGTGTGATGAAGTTTCCCAACGGAGAGGAATCACGTAAGCCCATCACGAACACAGAAGAAACAGCGAAACTCATCAATGACTTCCTGAGCAGCTTCAACATTGAGGGTGCCAATAAAGCTGATTGCGGCATCTTTGGCTACACGACCTTCAATGCTGTCCGCTACTTCGAACACATTGATGTGAAGGATGAAACGCAGGCAGAGAACGATGCACCTGACCTTCTTTACATTCTCTATAAAGACTATATCGTCTTCGACCACTTTAAGAACGAGGTGACCATCATCGAGTTGTTGTCAGACGGTGAAGAGGATGATCTCGATCAGTTGGAACACGATGTGAACAATCGCCCCTATCAGCAGTATGGTTTCCATCCTGTGGGTGACTACACTTCCACGCTGACCGATGACGAACATCGTGAGAACATCCGTCGAGGCATTCGTCATTGCCTGCGTGGTGATGTGTTCCAGATTGTACTGTCACGCCGTTTCAAGCAGAAGTATGAAGGTGATGATTTCAAGCTCTATCGTGCGTTGCGCAGCATCAATCCTTCACCCTACCTCTTCTATATGGACTTTGGCGGTTTCCGCATCTTCGGTTCCAGTCCTGAGACCCATTGCCGAATTGAGGAAGGCCGTGCATACATCGACCCCATCGCTGGCACCACCAAACGTACAGGTGATGCAGAGCAAGACAAACAAAATGCGCTCTATCTGAAAAACGACCCGAAGGAGAATGCCGAACACGTGATGCTAGTGGACCTCGCCCGTAACGACCTCAGCCGCAACTGTCACGATGTGCAGGTGGATTTCTACAAGGACATGCAGTTCTACAGTCATGTCATCCACCTTGTCTCTCGTGTGAGTGGTACATTGAACGAGGGTGCAGACCCTGTCAAAGCCTTTATTGACACCTTCCCTGCAGGCACGCTCTCAGGTGCACCAAAGGTACGTGCTATGCAACTCATCAGCGAGTATGAGCCACACAATCGCGGTGCCTATGGAGGTTGTGTGGGCAGCATCGGATTCGATGGCAGTCTCAATCAGGCTATCACCATCCGCACCTTTGTCTCCCGTAACAGCGAACTCTGGTTCCAGGCAGGTGGAGGCATCGTGGCAAAGAGCGATGTGGAATACGAATTACAAGAAGTGAATAATAAACTTGGAGCTTTACGTAAAGCCATTGCAATAGCTGAAACATTATGAAAGTAGTCATCATTGATAATTACGACTCATTCACATACAATTTGAGTCATCTCGTCAAGGCCTTAGGTGCAGAAGTGACGGTCTATCGCAACGACCAGTTCCAGATGGAGCAACTCGAGGCATTCGACAAAATCATCCTCTCACCAGGCCCTGGTATCCCTTGTGAGGCGGGACTCCTACTAGATGTCATCAAAGCCTATGCAGGCAAGAAACCTATTTTGGGTGTGTGCCTCGGTCATCAAGCCATTGGCGAAAGCTTTGGTGGACATCTGACCAACCTCAGCGAGGTATATCACGGTGTGGCTACTCCAGCCACCATTACTGTTCGTGACTGCCTCTTCGAGGGACTTCCTGAGCGCATCGAGGTGGGACGCTACCATTCATGGGTGGTTGACACCGATGGACTGCCTAACTGCCTCGAAGTGACCAGCGTCAGTGATGAGGGCTATATCATGTCCCTGCGTCACAAAGAGTATGACATTCGTGGCATTCAGTACCATCCCGAGAGTGTGCTTACAAAAGAAGGTAAAACAATCATTAATAACTGGTTAAAACACTAAACACAATATGAAAAAGTTTCTTTTACAACTCATCGAGGGCAATACCCTCACACAGGAAGACACCCACGAGATCATGCTCAACATCGTGGAGGAAAAGTATAACGTCCAGCAGATTGCTGCCTTACTAATGGCTTTACAGACACGTGGAGTGACTGTTGATGAACTGCTTGGTTTCCGTCAGGGACTCCTTGAGACAGGTAAATATATGGACTTCACCGAGTACGACACGCTCGACATTGTAGGTACTGGTGGTGACGGTAAGAACACCTTTAATATTTCCACCTGTTCCGCTTTCGTCATTGCAGGCGCAGGCTACATGGTTACTAAGCACGGCAACGGCGGTTCCTCATCAGTGAGCGGTGCCAGCAATGTGTTGCAAGGGCATGGGGTGAAGTTTACGGACGACATCAACCAATTGAAGCGCACGCTCGATGAGGCAGGTATCTGCTACTTCCACGCTCCCCTCTTTGCTTATGGCATGAAGTTCGTGGGTCCTACCCGCAAGGCTTTGGGCATCCCAACCTGCTTCAACTTGCTCGGTCCTCTCGTGAACCCTTGCCATCCAAAGAACTCTCTGCATGGCACTGCCAATCAGGCACAGTTACGCCTCTACACCAACTTGCACCAGAAGATTGGCGACAACTTTGGCGTCATCACTTCCTATGATGGCTACGATGAGATTTCCCTCACCAGCGGTTTCAAAATTTGCACTAACGACTTTGAGAAGGTACTCACACCTGTTGATTTGGGTCTTAAATATGTCAAACAAAACGACATCTTTGGTGGCGAGACAGCAGAGGAAGCCATGAAGATTTTCGACAGCGTTTTGGAAGGCACTTCCACGGAGGCGCAGAAGAACGTAGTTATCGCCAACGCTGCTTGTGGTATCAGCATCATGGACAAGAACATGTCAATGGCTGACTCGGTAGCTATGGCACGCGAATCACTCGAAAGCGGCAAAGCCCTCCAAACTTTCAAGAAATTCATTGAACTGAACTCATAAAACCTCATTCGACCCATCAATCTCATGGATATACTCGAAGAAATCGTCGCCCATAAGCGTATCGAAATAGAGCAACAAAAAGTCATCGTTCCCCCTCCCACCTTATATTATAATGTGGAGCAGATGATGGCTGAAGATACAAAGCCCCATCGTTCCATGCGTGAGAGCCTTGCAACCTCAGCCTCAGGCATCATTGCAGAGTTCAAACGCAAGAGCCCGTCGAAGGGATGGATCAAGGAAGAAGGGAAGCCTGATGTCATTCCTGCCTCTTATAGCGAGAACGGTGCCAGCGCTATCTCTATCCTCACCGATGAGAAGTACTTTGGCGGCAACCTCCGCTATGTGCGTATCGCTCGTCCTACAGTCACATGCCCCATCTTGCGCAAAGACTTCATTGTGGATGAGTACCAGCTCTTTCAGGCCAAGATGGTGGGTGCAGATGCTGTGCTGCTCATAGCTGCCGACCTCTCACGGAGCGAGTGCAAAACTTTGGCGAAGAAAGCCCACGAACTAGGACTTGAAACCTTGCTCGAGGTGCATTCGGAGCCAGAACTGGAATATGTGGGTGAGAATATTGATATGGTGGGTGTGAACAACCGCAATCTCGGCACTTTTCATACCGATGTCGCCAATTCCTACCGCCTTGCCTCTCTGCTCCCCAAGGACTACCTTTTGGTCAGCGAGAGCGGTATCAGCAACCCACAGACCGTGCGTGAACTACGTCAAGCAGGTTTCCGAGGTTTCCTCATTGGCGAGACCTTCATGAAGACTGCCGACCCTGGTGCATCATTAAAGGATTTCATTACCCAAGTAACCCAATAACCCTATTCAACTTCATAACCTCATGATAGTGAAAGTATGCGGTATGCGCGATCCTGACAACATCCGTCAGATTGACGAATTAGGATGTGTAGATTGGATGGGCTTCATCTTCTTTCCGCCTTCTTCAAGGAATGTGGAGAATTTGCCAGACTATCTACCTCAACATTGTCAGCGTGTTGGTGTATTTGTCAATGCTGCGCCAGAGGAAATCCAACATCGCCAGAAGGAATTTGGATTCAACCTCATCCAACTGCATGGCGACGAAACACCCAACTATTGTCAAGCACTCCGTACACGTCTTGGAGAAGGCACGAAACTCATCAAGATGATTCCGATAGCGTCGTCTAAAGAGTTGGCAAATACACAAACCTACGAAGGCATCGTTGATTACTTCCTTTTTGAGACTAATTGCAAGGGGTATGGTGGTAGTGGCAAGCAGTTCGACTGGGAGATCCTAAAAGGTTATCAAGGGCAAACACCTTTCCTCCTCACTGGTGGTATTGGACCTGAGGATGCAGAGAAAGTACGAGCGTTTCTCACATCTAACCTCTCACATCTCACCTCAAAATGCATCGGCATCGACATCAACAGTAAGTTCGAAACTGCCCCAGCCTTCAAGGATGTAGAAAAGATTAAAGAATTTATCAAAAAAATTATATAAAAATGAACAGAATCAATCAATTATTTGCCACCAAGAGCAACAATATCCTGTCCATCTATTTCTGTGCAGGACACCCCACATTGGAAGGTACGGCTGACACTATCAAGACGCTGGAACAGAAAGGCGTCGATATGATTGAAGTAGGCATTCCGTTCTCTGATCCAATGGCTGACGGTCCCGTTATTCAGGACGCAGCCACCAAGGCGCTCCGCAATGGCATGAGTCTGAAAAAACTCTTCTCACAGTTAGAAGACATTCGTAACGAAGTTAAAATGCCCCTCATCCTCATGGGCTATCTCAACCCTATCATGCAGTTTGGATTTGAGCCCTTCTGCCAGCGTTGTGTGGAAGTTGGTATTGATGGTGTCATCATCCCCGACCTCCCCTTTAAGGACTATCTGGAAGAGTACAAGCCCGTTGCTGACAAGTACGACATCCGCATCATCATGCTCATCACCCCTGAGACCAGCGACGAGCGTATCCACTTCATCGACGAGCATACCGACGGCTTCATCTACATGGTATCTTCTGCTGCCACTACAGGTGCCCAGAAAGAATTTAGCGATCAAAAGCAGGCTTATTTCTCACGTATCAAGTCAATGAACCTCCAGCACCCCTGTATGATCGGTTTCGGTATCAGCAACAAGCAGACCTTCGAAACAGCCCAAGCCAACGCTGCCGGTGCTATCATTGGCTCTAAATTTGTCAATCTTTTCGAAGAAACGGGCGATGCAGGAAAAGCTATGGACAAGTTGTTCGAAGCACTGAATCGGTAAACAATCATCCCCAATCGTATAAAAAGATTTCATGTCGAATCGATATTGAAAATAAAGCGCTCGTGCAACATCATCATTGCACGAGCGCTTTATTCATTTATTTGTCTTTTCCCTTAATCTTTGCATTTCTTGTTCAGTTCCTCCATCAGTTTGATGTCAGACTTCGTGAGAGGATGATAAACAGTATAGACTTCCTCATATTCAGGCTTGACAAACTTCAACTGGTTGTCAGTCACTGACCACCAATAGGATTCGATCACAGAGTAGTCGGCAGGATCATGGAAGACAATCTTCTGCCCATCCTCTTCATCAAGGGTGCTGACGGAGCGGGAATAGATGGTGCGGGTGACATCATCCTCGTAAACAGAATAGCGAGTGACAGTCACACCGCTATCCTCGTCAAGATCGAGCAAGACATGGGTAAACAACCCGCTGTGCTCATTGGTCACGAACCACTTACCCACGTAGTCATCGCCCTTCAACTTACTGTCATACATGCTGAACCTCGCCAGTTCGTCCTTTGTGGAACGGTGGAAGGTGACCGTCTTCGTAGCCACATCCTTTTCAGTGGTGGAGAGGCTCAACTTGTCACCGGAAATGCTGTACTTGACGGTGGCATCTTTGCGGGAAAGGTTCTGAGTTGTGATAGTTCCAGCAGCCTCGTTCACAGTATAGATGCCATGCCGAAGCATACGCTCCCAATACTCGAGAGGGGTGCCTGCATTGCCCATGTAAACCCTTTGGGTGATGACGCCATCTTCGCCAAAGTTGAGCAGCACATACTCAGAATAACCCCCGACGATTTCATCGTCTTCGTCATAATGATTGACCTGAGCGAGCCAATCGCCCTTCAGCGTTTCCGTCTTTCCTGAGCCCTGCTGCTCAGAGTCGTTATCTTTTGAACACGAGGTGGTAGTTGTCACTGTGAGGCCACAAATCAAGATGGCGACTAACATCCATTGGAATTGTCTTCTAATCATAATAATTTTTGTTTTAAGTTAGCTGAATTGTCATTTTGTTGGCAAAGATACACCAAATCAGCAACACAACCAAATTTTTCAAAGAAAAAATCAGAGAGGCATCGGAATCACTCCGATGCCCCTCTTCATTATCTTTGTAAAACAAACCCCAATTTCCGATTAGTGGTTACGGAAGTTCCACTTGGAATTGTCGCTGTTGAAATCGTATTCAGCGAGAGTTGGTGTGCTATCACCTGCTGAGTAGAGTACATACTTGGTGTTGATGCCTTCCTTGCCTGGAATCTGCTTTGGCATGATGCGGAAGGTACCATCGGTAAGCTGCTCTATACGCCAGAGCTGTTCAGGAGCACCAGTGTAGGAAGGCACAGTGGTCACTTCCACGTCTTCTGTAGCTGCAAGGGCACGGTCAGTACCTGCGATGGTAATCTTGAAGTATGGGTTACTCAGGTAACCACCAGCCTCTGGAACAGCGGTGATGGTCCACTTCTGGTGAGGACGGAACATGTAATCGCCGATACGGGCTGGGATGTTGCCAGAAGGCCATGTGCTAATGACATCCTCAAGTTTCTGTTCAGCCACTGGCTGTGGAGGAGCAGCATTGGCCTGCTGACCACCACCGAAGCCTCCGAAACCACCTGCACGAGCCACGTTCATACGAACGAAATCAACTGCAAGTTCGAGGGCGTAACCACGACGTTCTGACTCAATCTCATAAGTCCCCTCCTTGAGTTGATCGCCACCTACTGGCCAACCATTCTTCCAAAGCAAAGGACGAACAGCCAATGTAGAACGGCCACCCATGTCGAAGTCTGCCTCCCAGTGGAATGACATCACCTCAACACCTTCGTCAAGGATAGTGCGTCCAAAGTGTCCCGCACCAGTCTTGCGGTCGCCAGCAGCAATCACCATCTTACCGCCACCATGATACATGTCACGACCTACGTTGTCGATGTAAGGACCTTCTGGACTCTTGGAACGACCTACTACAATATTATAAGTAGAGTTCACACCATCACAGCAAGTGCCGTGCGTACCAAGGAGATAGTACCAACCATCACGGTAGATGAGGTCAGATGCCTCACAGTCGATAGCGATGTCCTTCTCCTTGTTGCCGCTCTTACGGAAACCTGTAGCAGGATCCAGTTCTATGAGACGGATGGTACCGAAGTAAGTACCATAACTTACCCACAGACGACCAGTTGTTGGGTCAAGGAGTGCACCTGGGTCAATGGCATCCTGGTCTTCCATACCATCGGAATAACATACCTCTACGCCTTCAGACCATTTGAAGTCAGGAGACTTGGGGTCGAGGGTCTTGTTCCACATGGTGAGGATGCGGCCAGCATGTCCACCACCAAGACCACCACCTGTGGCACCATAGATGCAAAGGTAACGGTCGCCAATCTTAATCATATCTGGAGCAGCACCACCACCAGGACGCTCTGCACCACTGTGCCAGTTCCATCCGTCGTCGGTGATGATACCGCCACCACCTGTACCGAATGTGTACCACTTACCATCACACTCTGCCAGTGTGGAAGGGTCATGAATGAATGGTTGTCCTGATTGCGCTGAAGTTGTAGCTGCCACAAGCAATGCGCTGGCAGCGAATATATTGCGAAGTATTTTCATGCTCTTATTTGTTGTTTATGATTGAATAGTTAGTAACAGGATTACCTTTCTCGTCGAGGAAGCGAACACAGAAGTCGCTCATGCCAGGACCATTGATGATGGCACCACGCAGCACGTTGCGTCCCTTCTTCAGAGTGACACGTGAAGACATAGCGTCATCCTTCACCATGCGGCGGTCACCAGAGAGCAAGAGAGTCTCTTCGCCATTGAGCCACCACATGGATGCAGAGTTAGAGCCGACAGCCAGACGTACGTCCTTGATTTCCTCAGGACAGTCAATGATAGTGACAGCCCAGAAGAGCACACCATATACCTGCTCGCCCCACTTCTCAGCAAAGCGGAAGAGCTTCACGTTCATGTTTTCAC
>Ga0310786_10002395_pt1 | contig 28759 bp, 42 predicted proteins | sample AusTroGonzalo_MG_FD_203881 | JGI IMG/M metagenome (GOLD analysis project Ga0310786, IMG submission 203881) | Bovine rumen microbial communities from tropical cattle in Woodstock, Queensland, Australia - Gonzalo_03 (v2) (version 2) | ecosystem: Host-associated > Mammals > Digestive system >...
TGGACCGAGCTCACCGGCCTTCTGCACACATACGGCACATTCTCGCCGCTGACCCTGGTCCCCACCAAATTCCCGCGGGGGATCCAATAAATGCCGTACAATAAAAAGCCGTCGAGACCCGCTTCGCGTGACGCCTTCCGTTTTCGGAGCGATCGCGCTCCGAAAACTGCCGAAGTCCAGGCGCTAGCTTGGGGCCAGCGCGGCCTGAGCGCCATTGTGCAAAAACTTTTCGGCCGCAAACCTGCCGGATCCCGCCGGATCGCGGTGTATGACCGGTACGACGCGGTCAAACACTCCGGCAACCGGCCGCGCCGTCTCATGGACCGCGGCTCCGAGGAGGCCGAGTTCCGCAAATACGACCGGATGTATGCGATCTCGCTCGGAAGAGATATGCACAGAAATCAGGCGCGCTTCGTGGCGCTGGAGCGGCAGATCGCGCGCATGACGGCTGGCACTGTCCGCTGCCAGGTGAATACCGAGGACCGTGCGTGGAATACCGCGGCCGAACGGCATTTTAACAAAATCTTTGCGCGCGACTGCCTCATGACGATCCCGCGCACGCACCTCTCCGAGCTCTGCGAGCAGCTGATCTCCTCCCTGATCCGGGAGGGCGACGCGCTGGTGGTTTTCGACGACGGCCGCGTCCGCGGATCCGGCAAGCTGGTCGTATTTGAAGCGGACCAGCTGGTCACCATGGCCAGCGAGGATTTTAAACGGCTGTACCCGGGGTACACCCAGGAGGCTGGCGTGATCCTCGACGAATACGACTGCATCATCGGCTACATCACCAGCGCCGTCCGGTACACGGACGAAATGGAGGCGCACCGCCCGAACACGCTCTCCGTGCTCCCCGCGTCCGAGTGCGTGATGTACGATACGGACCAGGCGGTCCTGCTGGCCGCACGTTACCGCCCCGGACAGGTCCGCGGCGTCCCGGAGATGCTCCCCGTGAGCATTTGCTTGGATGACGCAGACGACATGATCAAAAGCGAGCAAATCACCGCCAAGCGCGCGGCCCGCTGCTATGCCACCGTCCGACTCGGAGACGCGTCCGCGTCCGCCATGGTGGACTCCGAGCTCATGCAGGCAGTGGAGCAGCAGGAGGCTCTTGGCCACGTAGATCCCGAGACCGGCGAACTCGTGAACCCGGAACCGACCCCGCGCCAGGAGCGGCCGCATTACGAGTCGATTGACAACGACGACTCGGCGATTGTGACGTATCTTGACGGCCACGACCAGCTGGACATCCACGATCCTCAGCGGCCGAACCTTCACACGGACGAATTCTATCGTGCGAGAAACGCCGACGCGGCGGCCGCCCTCGGCCTCGCCCGCGGCTATGCGGAGATGGCCGTCACGAACAGCTACACCGCCCACCGCGGCGAGTCGCTCCTGACCTGGGCGGCCATTCACGATAGACAGAAACAACTGGAGCGCACGCTCCTCGACTGGCTGGCCGTGAAGGTGCTGGACCGGGCGATCCAGCGCGGCGAACTCGCCCCGGCCCCGTCGCCGGAGTGGCGACACCTGATCTCCTGGGATCTTCCCACTATGCCGCCAATCGACGAGCGCACCGCCGTCGAGGCGCAGGCCGTCAGCCTGAAGGCCGGACTCTCGACGTACAAGGATCTGCTCGGGTCCGACTGGGAGGAGCACATGCGCGAATACTCCCGCGAGATCGCCCTCGCCCGCGAACTCGGGCTCCCGATCTCCCCGCTCGAAACCGTCTCCGGCGCACCAGCTGAAGCTACCAACCCGTCCCCGAGCGAAGCCGGGGACTACAACCCTTGAGGAGCATCCTCATGAATTATTGCTACATCTCCGGCCCCGTCGCTTCCGGCGGATTTTTCGGCACCGACGCCGCGACTCTGCGCGAACGCATCACCGCCATCCGCGCCGAATCAGCATCCGCGCCGATCACGGTGATCGTGAACAGCGAGGGCGGCGACGTCTACGAGGGCGTCGCCATTTATAATCTGCTCCGGGCCGAACACGTGGATGTGATCGTCTCCGGCATGGCGGCCAGCATCGCCAGCGTGATCGCCATGGCGGGCGAACACGTCGCCATGTACGCGAACAGCCTCATGTACGTGCATCACGCGTGGACCTGCGGCGACGGCAATGCCGACCAGCTGCAGCAGCAGGTCGACCAGCTCCGGGACGCCGACCGCATCCTGATCGATGCTTACCGGGCGAAGTCCGGCCGCACCGAGGAGGAGATCGTCGCGCTGCTGGACGGCCCGAACGGCGACGGCTCCAGCCTTACGGCCGACCGCGCCCTCGAGCTCGGACTGATCGACGAGGTGCTGGATCCGGCCCAGGCCATCGCCGCCCGCCTCACATTCGCTCATACGTTTGCAAATATGACCTCACCAACCAAACCCACAAACCAAACCAAGGAGCCGCATATGGACCCGAAAGAAGATCCCGCAGTAACTGCTCCGGAGGCCGCATGCGGCGAGCCGGAAAAGGCTGAGGAAGTCGTCGAAACCAAAAAGGAGATCGAAAAGAAGGAGGAAATCCCTGAAGTCGATCCCCGCGAGGAACGCATCGTCGAACTCGAAAAGAAAGTCGAAGAGCTCACCAATAAGCTCGCGACCATGACCGAACAGCTCGAAGCCCAGGCGAAGTACCGCACCGTCGTCGCGTCCGCGCACCAGACCAAAAAGGCCGACGCTGACAAGCCGCAGACCTGGCCGGAAGCTCTCCGCAAGCACGGCTATGTCGACGCATGCGCCATGTTCCCCGAGCTTCGCGCCGCCTACATCGCCGAAGCCACCGCAAAAAACAGCTGAACAACTCACCCAATCAATACCAACACAAAACAGTCCCGCGCGCTCGCATAGCAGCGCACTGCGACAGTTAAGGAGCTATCCTTATGGCAGCACCCACCATCATGAATTCCAGCTGGATGACCGACATCGGTCGTCGTCCCGACCTCGAAGCTCTCGACGTGAACCCCCCGATCTCCTACATCGGAGACAGACTCTACCCCCGCACGAAGGCGCGTTTCGCCGCCGGTTCCATCTCCGGCATGACGCTCCCCACCTATGCCGCCGCGCAGACTGACCGCGTGGACGGCGCCGCCCCGAGCGTCACGCTCATCACGAACAACGCCGTCAGCTACAACTGCACCGAGATCATCTCCCGGTATGGCAAGACCGCGTCCCAGGTCATGGATACGATGGACCTGTATGCCTGCGACCAGCAGGGCGCGACCGGTGCCGTGCGTTCGATGATGTACAAGCTCGAACAGGCCCGCATCCTGAAGGCTGTCACCCCGGTCTCCGGCGACTACAACCTCATCACCATGACCGGAAGCGACAACATCCTCGACACGATCACCAGCGCCCTCGAGGCCATCCGCCTCTATCAGGGCAAGCGCGTCCTGGTCATGGGCGCCACCACCCTGCAGAAATTCGGCCGCGCCACCGCGCTCACCGATTTCTACAACGGCGCGCCGCTGATCCGTCGCGAGGGTTACCAGGATCTCCGCGAGCGCATCGTCACCGCCATCCAGAGCGTGTTCCTCTTGGATGAGGTGCTCATCGCGGACGAGAGCATCCTGAACCTCGCGGGCAACGCTTCCGCGATCGACAACTACATCGTTGCCGCCGTGATCCCGTCCGAAACCGAAGTCAATGAATTCAGCTACACGCTGAATGCCGAGCTCGGCCGCACGGTCGTTTACCAGCCGTACGAAGGCATCAAACCCTACATGGTCGAGTCCTGGCCGAACGGCAACACCCTCACCAACGAGTACACCGCCAGCACCCGCGCCGCGGTCGTCGAGCTGAATGCCTACGCGAAGCGCATCATCGACACCTCCTCCGCGAACTGGGCGGGCGGACAGCCCGTGAACATCACCGGCGGCACGGTCGTCACCATCGACGGCGGCACCGTCTCCGCCTGACCTTTGCGGCATGAGCAGGAGCGCACGAGATGAGTTTTCGCGACGTAATGGCCAGCGACCTGGCCAGCCTCATCGGCCAGCTGCCCGTCTACTGCGGGTACTCGGCCGACGCGCAGACCATCCCGTGCGCTTGGATCTCGCAGGACGACTCCGTCCGGTTCTCCGTCATCGGCCAGCTCGGAGCCGAGCCCGTGGGCATTATTGTGGCCCGCTCCGACATGCCGACCCCGCCGGAACCGGACAGCGTCCTGTGGGTCTCCGGGCACCGGTACCGCGTGACCAGTGTCGCCAAGATCGACATCGTTTCCCTTCGAATCACCCTCGACAGATCCGACTTATGAAGTACAATGTCAACACCGAAACCGCTGCGTTCGAACGCAACATCACTGCGCTCGCCGCGATGACGAAGCGCACTGCCGCGCAGTCCGTGCGGGACGGTGCCGTGATGGTCCTTCAGGCCGGAGCGAACATCATGCCGCAGCATCCAAAAAAGAACCGCGACGTGCTCCGGTTTGTTCGGCGCTATCGTCATGGTGTTGAGGAGCTCATTCGGGACGGCCGCGTCGAGGCCCCCGGCGATAAGCTTCTGTGGATGATCCGCCGTCCGCGGAACCGCCGCCCGATTGCCCGGTCTGGCGACCGAAAGTGGTGGGTCTTCGAGTCGAAAGAAGCCGCGCAGCAGCACCGTGTGATCAACTTTCAGGGCGTCGCGAAGGCGGGCTTCTGGTCCCAGCTCCCGGCGCTCGGGAAACCGATCCCAGGAAAATACACGCGTTTCGAGCATCTGCTCTCCGTTCCCGGACTAAAACAGACCACCGGCAAGCTTGACGGCATGACTCCGTCCGTGACGCTGGTGAACCAGTCCACCGCGATCGGTTCGTTCGCGAGCGCGATGAAGGGAAAGATCCTTGAGCGCGTGAACAACCGGATCGCGGGAATGACGAAGCAGTCCGCCGAACATCTCGCGCGCTTCCGCGAGGCTGGCGGCGTGGCATGGAATCAGGAGACCCAGGCGTATGAATAACGATGTATCCAGTCTCCTGTCCGCCCTGGTCGAGTCTGTGCTCCTGGCGCAGGCCGACCCGCGCGTGACCGCCGTCCTGCGTTCGTGGGACTGGTATGCTCCAGGCGACAAGGCGCAGGCGCTCGCTCCATTCCTCGGGGTCAGCGTGACCGACGCCGTCGAGATCGTTCCCGACGGAACGCTCTGGACCGCCGTGGTCTCCATCGACCTGATCGTGAACTGGGCCCCGGCCATCCGGGAAGTCCTCGCAGACGTCCGTGCGTCGGTTCGCTCCGCGCTTCACGGCCTGCCCGGCCGCTCCGCCGGAGACCTTACGGTCGACGGCGCGATCGAACAGTCCAGCAGCGACCCGACGGCGGTGGCCGAGACCGGCGACAAGACGTTTATGCAGACGCTCACCTACCGCGTGTGGTTTACCGCCCCGGCGATCTTCTCCGACCCGGTGCTCCCGGAGCCGTACCTGGTCGACCAGGCGGACGCTTACACGATGTACCTCACCTACGGCACAGCCGACCCGCGCAGAATCCAAAAATGGATCTTGCCCCCAGGCGAACCCGTCACCGTCTCGTATGGCCTCGGTAACTGGGACGACCGCGCAAGCATCAACTACTCGCCGCCGCTTCCGCCTCTCTCAACATCGATCTCACGCAATTTGAACATAAACCCCGGTGCGCTCGCGTAGCAGCGCACTACTACAGTTAAGGAGTCCTCCTTATGGCATTTGGTTTTAACGGGCTCGTCTCCAGCGGAGGCGACTATTATGGCAAAGCGCTGTCCACGCTCTCCAGCGCGGGCGCGTGCAACACCACCGATCTGCTCGACGACGAGGGCAAGATCATCGATCAGACCTCGATCCAGGGCGCGGTCACCGTCAGCGCCGACTACTATCTGAAGACCGGCGAAGCGTGGGTCAACGGCGCGACCGCCGGTCAGTCCGGCCCGAGCGTGATCACCGCCTCGGCGATCAATGCGTCAAACCAGGGCTACCAGCACATCACCGAGACGCGTCGCATCCTGCCGGACTATCCCGTCAGCTCCGGCGGCGGTGCATAAATTGAGCTCGCTCCCTGCGGGCGGGGTTTTTCTCCAACGCGACCGAGATGCCGACTTCCGTTTTCCCTCGGCATCGGTGCAGGATTCCGGCCCGGCACCCGCGTCAACTTTTTCCCCGCTCCGCAGTCCTTTTTCAATCTCTCACCATAAAGCATCATGACCAGTACCGAACAGAAACCGAAACCGATCCCGGTAAAAATTCCGGCCAGCATCGTGCCGCGCGCGTATGTGAACTACGACGCTGAGGTGCGGGCATGCCTGGGGCTGCCGCTGGTGCTGTCGGACGGCTTCGAGATCCCGCCGTTCACAGCCGGACGACTTATGGCGTGGGAGGTCATTTCGACTCCGTTTTTTCTTCATTCGGATACGTGCGACCCGCTGGACGCCGCAGCCGCGATCGTGCTCGCGACATGCGACCCAGCGCAAATCCCGGACCTGCTCACGGAGGATCCCGCCGCTAGTGGTATTTATCCGAGACTAAAAAAAGCCGCCGCCGACTGGCTGCTAGCACACGGCGCCGCGCTCGCGTCCGACTACCAGCGGATCTGCGAGTGGCTGCTGGTTATTCCGGCGACCGGGTTCCTTATGCGGAATCAGGATCACCCGTCCGCTCCGCGCGAGTGGTGGTTCGAGGGGTCCTTCGCGGGCGGCGTGCTGGCTCCGGCCTGCCGCATGCTCGGGGTCTCGTACAACGAGATCCTGTGGTACGTTCCCATGTGCGTAGTCGGGCACGCGGTGGCGCAGCATGACGCCAGCGTCGGCGTGAAAAGCATCGAACGCCCGCCGGATCGTGCGGCGCTGGACCGGATGATGCAGGAGGCAGAGGAACGCGAACGCCGCGGCGAGTTGCACCCCTGGCAGCACCTCGACCCGATCAACTATCCGCTCACGTCGACCCAGGCCGAGGCCAACCCCGACCTGATCGGCCAATTCCAGGACATCGTCGAATCCTGGCACCGCAAGCATTCCCCGGCTCCGCCACCCAAAACCGACTCCGAACAACCGGAAAACCCCGACCCCTGCGAAGCGTCTGCCGATCCGTTGGCGGATCGGGACGATCCGGCGACTGCCGAAGTTGAGGCGCTAACCTCAAGCCCGCGCGACTCGAGCGCAACAATCAACCAGGACATCGGCTTCTATGTCTGATATTTCAATTACCATCACAGCCGACCCTAATCAGGCGGTTCAGGCCATCGACACCGTAAAGAAGAAGACGGTCGAGCTCTCCGTCGAGGCGAAGAAAGTCGCTCAGGAGACCAGCGGCGCTGGCGCCGGTGCGTCCCAGCAGGTGCTCACCGCGACCGAGGTCACGAACGCTTTAATGTCGAAGACGATCACGCAGGCGGGCGACCTGGGCGGCGAGGTCCGCACCATCGCGAAGGCGGCCAGCAGCGTCTCCGGCGCATTCGGCGAGTCCATCCCGGTGATCGGCAAGCTGGGCGGCTCCCTGCAGGCGGTCCTGACCGGCCCCATCGGCGCGATCACGGCGGCCATCACCGGCGCGATCATGTTGCTGAAGAAGATGGGCGACTCCATCCAGGAGCTTCGGGAGAAGAGCGCGAACATCGCGAACGCGACGGCGAAGGCGGCGCTGAACGACCTGAACAAGGGCCGGGAGGAATACAAGCAGCAGCTGGAGCTTATCAAGCAGATCCGGCAGATCTCCGAACAGGCGAAGACAACCCCGCTCACACAGACGGAGATGAAGCAGCTCTCCGAAATGGCCGTTCGCGCCCGCATTTCTCCGGCGGCCGTCACCAGCTCCGGCATCGACACGTCGGTGATCGATCAGGCCGCGCAGCAGATCCGGGTCGACCGCGAGACCGCCGCGCGCGACGAGTATTATGACTACGTGAACAAGATCGACACGGTTCTCATCAAGGCCATCACCGACTCGAACCTGCGCGACTCGGCGAAAAAGAACCTGCAATCGCTGAGCGCGTACGACAAGTATCTGCAGCTCGAGAATGCCGTGCGGACGGGGGCCGGAGCCAATACGAAGGAGCAGGCCGAATACGCGAAGCTCTTCGAGCTCATCAAGCCGCTCGGCGAGGTTCGCGATACGTACCTCATCGACCCGCTCCAGGGCCGGACGCAGCAGGAACTCGACCGCGCGAAGGCGGACGAAATTGCGGGCGGCATGACCGACCGCCAGCGCGTGGAGGATGAGAACCGGCGCGCCGCGGAAGCGGCCGAACGCGAGGCCCAGGCGCTCGCAGACGCGGCCGAACGCGAGAAGGAATCAGCCGAACGCGAAACGCAGCGCCGCGAGGACGCGTTCCAAAAAGTGATCGACGGCATGGAGAACCAAGCCAAGATCCAGGAGCTCATCAACCAGGACAAAAAGCGCGAGGCTTACATCCTTCAGCAGCAGATCTCCGCCCAGCAGGCGTATGGCGAGGCGCTGTCCGCCGAACAGCTGGCATCGATCGCGCAGACGGCCGGGACGCTCTACGATCTCCGGCACCCGCAGGAGCCCAGTCTGGCCCCGATGGACCCCGGAGCCCCGGCGAGCGCCGCCCGCACCCGCACGCGCCAGCAGGCGTACACCATGCCGCTGGACCGGCTGGAGCGCATCGGCGCGAACGTCACCAACCCGGCGACCAACCCGGAAAAGCTCACGCTGGACCGGCAGCTCTCCGTCCAGGAGTCCATCCGGGATACCTGCCGCCAGATTCTCGCCGGGACCAATTCATCCACCTCTAACACGATGGTGTTCCCATGAGCACAAAAGTCATCATTGCAGGCAAAAACACATGGACCACGGTAGGGCATAACAGCCTGGCCGGGACGCGCCGCACCGTCCGCCTGGTCTGCGCGAAGGCGGACGCCGAGGCGGTCTTCGACGCGATCACCAATGGCGCATGGTATCAAACACTGGGCACCGGCGCGTACTATGTGGACGTCAAGGGATACTATGACAAAAACGCCAGCTCCGTCATGATGAATGAGGCATACGCCACGCTCAACCTCATTTTTGACAGTCAGTCCGTCCAGGATCTCACCATCGGGACGGGCACCGATGCGAACCGCTACAATCCCGTCTACAATCTTTCCACGAATACTGAGGAACGCGCCATCGAGCGCCATCCGAATTTCCTTTGTAAATGGGCCTATAATCTCTATGAGCTGATCGACGTGATTGGCGGCACGCCCTCCGCGGTCCCGGTCTGGGCGGATACAGACAACAACCCGGCGGGCGGAACCAGGACGACCCAGGTCACACGCCAGCCGCAGTATCTCTGGAGCCGCACACAGCCAGCATCTCCGGAGGACGGCAAATACTACAAGCAGGTCCTGCCCGCGGAGAAGTTCGGCGTGGATACCTATCTCATCCCGTCCAGCGTGGTCACGTCCGTGATCTATTACACGAACAGAAATATCAAAAACTCCGATCTCTATAAAGTGGGCACGCTGAAAGCTCCGGGATATACCTACAACATCTCGAGCACCTCGGCGAATCAGTATTGGCTCATCACGGCGTCAAACGTTCAGGAGGCCACCAAGGACCTCATGGTGGTCACCACGAGCTACCAGTACGCCCCGGCCGCCTGGGACACGGACATTTATGCTTATGCTACCTGATAGGAGGTCATGATGTACGGTTTTCAAGTCCCAGTCTCGAATAAGCCCATCCCCCGCGGATGGTTTGCGGCTTTGGTCCGCTTCATGAACAGCCTGATCCTCCGCGGAGACGGCCAGTATTTTTCCGTCACCCACACCACCGAGGGCACCACCATCAACCCCACCCCGGCGCTGCTCCAGGCGCTCGAGCGTGCCGGCGGCGCTGCCCCGTCCGAGGGCGGCGGAGGTGGCGGCGGGGGATCAACCGATTTCCCTGGTATTTTCAAAGTCAGCCACTCGACAAACTTTCTTATAAGGGATACCTGGTACCAGGCAAATTCCGACGGGTTGCTTTATGTCTGGATGTTTTTGACAACTGTCGAACAAAATTATTTCTACTATTGGGCGTATATTGCCACCTTGGAACAAACCGGCTACCAAAGCGAAGGAGTTGAGCTAGCATCGGCCATCCAGAGTATCCGTGCAAATGGCGGCGGAGTTTCGCAGCTTATCCCCATACATTCGGGTCAGAAATTCATGATCCGGGCAGAAGATTCAAACGGTACAAGCCAACCGACTTACGGAAATATCTCTGGTATTTTTTACGGTCAGTTTACAACAACCACCGCCCCATCCTAAAACAATTTCAAAACAACCCTCACCAAAGGAGATCACCCATTATGAGCACCACACGTTACGACCGATACGGCCGGCGCGCCGGATACATCAATCCGATCGAGGCGAAGGTCGAACCCTTCGAGATCAATACCGTCAGCAGCACGCTGCAATACATCCGCTACTACCCGTCGACCAACTCTGCCGGGACGCAGGCGATCCGCCGGATCAGTACCAATGAGTCCAAGACCGTCCAGCAGGTCGCGGTCGGCTGGGGCGTCTGGGGCCAGGAGTCCGACATGGACTTCTATCCCGTGAACTCGGTTTTCGTGGTCAACAACGAAACCAACCAGCTGGATCACGTCGAACCGAACGACACTCCCGTCGACATTCCCACCTGATCCTTCATCCGATTTTCGTTTTTTGGATTTGAGAACCACGTCCGCAAGCGTAGCCGCGGACTACAACAGTTAAGGAGTTATCCTTATGCCGATTATTACAGGACCCGCGGGGATGGACCCCGTCCTCGGCGAAATGCGCACCATTGACATCTCCGGCGGCACCGGAGGCGGCGATTACACGTTCAACACGTCCGAATTCACCGTATCCGTTACCGGCCTTGTCTCTCTGAAAAACATCCCGGTATCCAAGGTCGACGGCGCTGTCACTGGCATCGACGCGTCTGTCTCTGGCGGCACGGCGACCATCACGGCGACCGGAAGCACGACCTCGGTCAAATTCACTGGCACGGGCGGCGTGGACGTGAAGGGCAACACCACCACCGGCGACATCGAGCTGGATATTCATGACGTAGCTGACGGCACGCAGTCGGTCAGCAAGGATGTCAAAAACGCGATGGATATTCCTGATAGCTCGACGCAAAATGCGCTCACGTTGCTTCACTTCTCAGATATTCATGCTGATTCTGGTGCTCTTGGACGTATCATGGCGGACAAATCCGCCCTCGGAAACCTCGTCAGTGATGCTATCTGCACCGGAGACATGGTAGAAACTACCTACGGCTCCATTAGCTCTTGGTGGATTCCGTCTGTTCTGACTGTTATTGGCAATCATGATGTCAAGGTAGGCTCCTCCACCAATGCCCTGAGCATGGCGGAGCGCGACAGTCTCTACATTGCCCCGTTTGAGGCAAACTGGGGTGTCGTGCATACAAGTGGAACGAGTTACTACTACAAGGACTACAGCACGCAAAAAGTTCGCCTTATCGTGCTCGACAATCAACTCTGCATGGGAAGTTCGTACACCGCTGAAGCCGCTGCCATGCTCTCATGGCTCGCCGACCTTCTTGCTGGCGCGATTACGGGCAATCTTCACGTGCTGATCGCACTGCACGCACCGACGGCAAACGCCGCATCGCTAAAATGCTCTTTCAGCCGCTTCGACGGGACGGTGCCGCGATACAGCGTGTACAGCGTTACCTCTGCATCAATCACGGACGTTGTTGCCGCCGCGATCTCTAACGGACTGCAATTCGTCGGCTATATCTGTGGTCACGAACACCAAGATGGAATCTGGGATGCGACAGGAGACGGAACTCAGTTGATGTATGCGGTCACGCTGGCTTGCACCGTCGGTGCTAAAGGAACTGGGCATACGTCGGACCAGTATCGTGATGCGTCAGGCAACTTTGATGCTTTCAACCTCGTGACCATCGACACTACCCACACCCTCGTGAAGCTTGTGCGCGGAGGCGGGGCCAACATCGACAACCGCATGCGTCCGCGTCAAGCTATCTCCATCAACTACTCAACGGGAGAGATTATCGACTACGAGACTGACAGCACGCGATATGAACCAGTTTTTGCGGTAAGCGGTTCTACCGTCACGCTTCGTGCTGGACGGTCATATCAATTTACCGCAACGGATGCGGTCACGCTCGTGGCCGAAACAATGCCGGAGGACTCTTACGGACAAAGAGGCGCGCTCGACATCGACATCAATGGCGGTACTGTCCTGACTGGAACCAATGTCGTACTTGCAGACCCGCTCACGGCGGATAAGCGGAATGTTTGCACAGTTGAGTTTATCGACGAACTCGCTGTGGTCAAAGTGCTTACAGTGCTCACGCATATCCCTGCGGATGCCTACACGGTTACAATCGCCACAGGGACGGGTGAGGGCAGTCTCTATTACGGACTCGCTACTAGCGACAAAACTGACATCTATATCGGCCGATCGCTCAACTATCAGACCCTCGATCTTGGCGGCGTAACGACTTCGGCGGGGCCCAAAAACGTCATCGGAAATGGGTATACGAAGACCATTGTCTCGGGCGGGATTACCTGCACCTCAGACACAACCTTCTCTAACCTTGGGATGAATGGTGTTGTAATAAGCAGTGGTGAGACGCCTTTCTTTACAGATGTGTTTATTGATTCCGGTGCGACGGTCAGCGCATTCACCGGTGACGTATCTGTTGAGAATATCACGGGTAACAATGGGGTTATCGACTTGACGAATGGGGGGCATGTTGTCATTGGAAGTTCTGCGACAATCACTGGTGTATCAGTTATTAACGGCTCTAGTACCAACGGCGGATTAGTCTATGTCGGTAGTAGCGCTCTTGCTGTTTTTACGGATGTACAGTTCACGCATGGTGAGGTTGCTTCCAATGGGGCCGGACTGTTCATTGGCAACACGGCATCCGCACGCATGACGAGTTGCGCAGTGGCATCCTGCGGGATTGCTACTATGCCCATTTCCGGTGGCGGTGTTCTGCTCGCAACCAAAGCTAGAAGCACACTGTCGGCCTGCGAAATCTATTCGAACAAAGTTACGTCTCTTGGCGGAGGTATTTACTGTAACGCAAGTGGCGTACACGAGTTCACATCCTGTTATATCCACGACAACACTAATAAAGGAATATCCGGTGGTGGAATCGCACAAATGTCCGCAACAACGTGTACCTATGTGGATTGTGTTATTGTCAACAATTCGCCGAATGATATTGATACCGGGTGGGGGGCTGTTATTGTTCGCGGAGGCACTGTTGGAACGATTTCGCTCGACCACGGCGCACCTCTTACACTCGACGGGACAGTCAGTATTGGCTCGGTTATTCCACGAAACGTTTCCTCTGCGACAAGGCAGGGGACTGTTACCATTTCGTCTGGTGCAATTGTTTCGCTGACTGGCAGTATTGCTCCCGCCAGTACAGCACAAATTACCGTCCTCACAGGTGGTTGTGTCGTCAACGGCGCGACTATCGCAGAGGGCACGTACACCTCAATCGTCAGCTCCGGCGGTTCTGCAGTGGCGAGCTGACAACCAAATCAACTCCCGCGAGGAGGAAACGAATCGCGGGAAAGTTCAAAACAAAACAGGAGCTATAAACAATGGTTCCACCGGTTCAACACGATCGACTGGTCGTCGAGGTTCACCAGGCCGATGACCGCGGGAACGTCTACACGCTCCGGCAACCGATCCGCTGGTGGTCCGGTCTGACCATTCCGGCCGGATTTCAATCGGACGGGGCCAGTGTCCCGCGCTTCTTCTGGCGGGTAGTATTCCCGCCGGGCGACCCCCGCGCACTCTTCGCTGCATTCATTCATGACTACATCTATCGGACACACCCGCGCGGATGGTCGAAGGAGGATGCAGACGACGCCTTCCGGGATCTTCTTCTCCAGGACGGCATCCCCGCAACCCGTGCGAACCTCGCCTACTGGGGGGTCCGTCTGTTCGGCGGCCCCGCCTGGCGCGCAGGAGGACAATAATGTCAAACGTAGCGCAGACATTCGAGGAACGCGTGATCGCCGCCCTTGCTTCAATTGAGACGACGCTGAACTCTCTGAACAGCACCGTCAATGCGGAGGGGGGCGGCTTGGTAAACAAATTTCTCGAGCTCGAGAAAAAAGTGATCACGCTGGAAACAAAGATCGCTTCCCGCGACTCCGTTCTTTGGCGCGTGATGTACGTGGCAGCATGGATTGTTACCACCCTGATCGCGTCGTACAATCTCATCCAAAACCTCAAGAGGTGACCCATGATCTCTCGCATCCGCTCCTTCCTCGCCACCCTCGTCGCCGCTATGCTTTGTTCGTGCGCGACCACGGAAAAGCTCGCAGAAGGCATATCTGTCAAAAACATCTCTGGTAACGGTACGTTTGCCAAGTCGGCCATTGGCTTGAACACAGAAACAAAGATCCCGGAGATCTCGACGACCTTTGTAAGCGGCGACTATTCCTCTGCCCGCAGTGGATCCAACTCGGTCACATACCGAGAGGAAATCTCCGCGTCCACATTCAACGCAAAAGCCGTGACCAGGAAACGCTTTCTCGCCATCACCCTGGTCGACGCCGGCAGCGTCCCGGACGCGATCCATGCGGTGGCCGATGTCCTTCAATCCTCGAGCGCTGACTCTCCCCAGGAGATCCCGGCAGTCACTTCTCCCTGATTTTTTTTACAGCACCAGTAACACGTCCGCAAGTTCGCGCGGCATGCCTACCAACGGCCGCGCGTTCGTGTACTGGACTGAACAGCGATAATCAGCGAAGCATGGTTCGAACTTCTCCTGTTCAGGCTTTCACGGTATTGTGGCATATCGCGCCATTCGGACTAGCCGCTCCCCGGAGTTTCTTTAACGTTCATCTCCGGGGCTTTTTTGTTGCATACTATTTTTGCATACCACGCATTTTTATATTTTCGTTGCTTTGCGTTCCGTCTACCCTCGAATTTAAAATAATAATGGCGGAGAGAGTGGGATTTGAACCCGAAGGTGTGAGGGGGATTTTCGGAGTGCATACCGTTTTTGCATACTTTTGGAGACAGAAAAAAGCGGGTGGGGCTGGGTGTGTATGGATGTGTCATGGCGGGAGAGAAAGGTTAGGAAACTGCTGGATCCGGCGGGCGGTATCGAGGTCCCAGGAATAGAGATCGGTCATGTCGTCGGTCGTATGTCCGACCATGCCGCGGATCGCATGACGGGGGACTCCGGCGGCGTCCAGGCGCGTGATGAAGGAGTCGCGCAGGGAGTTGAACTTCACGAGGCCGCGTTCGTCCGAGAGCACGCCGCAGGACGCGAAGAGGTCCGCCAGCGCGCGGCGCTGGGAGGGCGTGACATGTCCGGCGGGCGACCACTGACCCAGGACGTAATCATTCGTGCGCGGCAGCCGCGCCAGTGCGGCGGCTAGCTGCGGGTGGATCGGGATCTGGACTGAACGGCCGAAGCGCGCGGTTTTCCGCGGAAGCGTTGTGATCGTGTCACCATCGATGAAGCTCCAGCACAGAGCGAACACGTCGGCCTCGCGGAGGCCAGTGTGCCATCCGATCAGCAGTGCCGTGCGCCAGGGTTCCGGAGCAGCCGCATACAGCCGCAGAAATTCCTCCTCGGAGAGCGGCCGCTGGTGCTCGCTGTCCCGGCGGCGCGTCGGGATTTTCTCAACCGGCGAGCGGTCAAGGCCGGAGTCCAGCAGCGTGAGGCTGAAAATCCGGTTGATTGCCCCGCGGACATTGTTCGCCGTGTGGCCGCGCGTGTAGCCCGCGAGGTACCCGTGCACCATCTGCGGCGTCACCTGGTCCAAATACTCGACCCTGAGCGTCCGCGCGAATTTATTCCACACCTTCACCGCCGTGTATCCGATCTCGCCATACAGCCCGGCCGTGGCCAGCGCGTCGGAGATCTTCAGGCGTTTCGGCCTGTGATCCACGGTGGCCGGTGCGACCGTCGGCGGCTCCGTGCTGCCATCCTCCATGAGCTGCCGGGCGAAGGCGCGCGCACGCAGGCGCGCCCGGTTCTCGCGTTCCCGGTCGCGCAGCGTGAGATCGATCGCGGCGGCCTGCGACCGGTCGAAGGTATGGAGCGGGACGGTGTGCCAGACCACGCGCAGCGTGCCGTCTGGGCGTTCGGCAAGGCCTTTGTAGTACGCATACCAGGGGCCGCCGGGCTTCATTCTGCGGAGTGCCATCGGGGATCACCTCATGCGGCCCTCATGCCGGGCGGGCAGCAGGCCGAGGGCCTGCACCTCGGTAGTTGACGGGACGTGACCGTCCCGCCAACGGCGGCGGCAACGCTTCGCAGAACGGCGGAGGTTTGACTGCGGCAAGGTGAAAGGCTGGACAGCGTTGTCTTTCAGTTCCGGCAAAAAGTGAAAGGAAAACCCCGGTTTCTTTTCAGTTCTGCAAAACAAAAAGCACTCCTGCAGGACACATATTTTGACGGGGCTAAGCTCAAACATCATCAAAAACCATAGGCTGCAGCTTATATTTTTTTGCCAGTGAGATCTATCGATCCACACGGGCGCATGAGGTCACCGGCCGAATACCTGGCGCAGGATCGAAATAACCAGCCAGAGGATGCCGTCGATCACGGCAGCGGCCACCGAAATCTTTATCACGAAATCGAACGCCCAGGACCAAGTTATCGGCGGCATGGTGGTCGGGGTGAACGCGATCCCGGCAGCCCTCATGGTCTGAATATCGCGCGAGGCGGAAGAGGCGGCGGCGCTATCCTCGCGGGCATGGCGTGCGGCATCCTCGGGCTCCAGCACGATCTCTCCCCCGCATCCCGGGCACGTGGCCGTCTGGCCGGCCATGTCATCGTCGACCGACAGGAGCTTATTACATAGAGGGCATTTCATCTCAAACATCGTTTATTTCTCCTTATCCGAAAAAGATGTAGATTTCGCGCCGGAAATATGGTACGGCGCATGAGGATCGCGAGAGAAAACAACACCGGGAGGCGCAGGAGGGCGCAGCTCGCGCTCCAGCTCAAGCAGGCGGCGCTCCGCATCCAGTTCGCGCCGGATGGCATCCAGCTCCCGCCGCTCCGCATCCAGTTCGCGCCGGAGTAAATCCAGGTCACGGGACGCGGCAGGATCGTCCGGGACGCGCGCGGGCGCGAGCTCAATTTGAGCGGAGGGAAAAAGACGCAGGAAGAAATCCAGGGACATCTTCATCGGGTCACGCTCGCGTATCATGAGCTTTCGCAGATACGTGAGGGAAACGCCGGAGCTTTTCGCGAGCTCGGCGAAGGTGGCACCAGCCTGGTATCTTTCCCGAATGGCGGCAACAATATCGTCTGAAAGCCCCATCATTTCTCCTTTCGTTATGCGGAACAATTAAAGAAAACCGTGGAAATCTTCAACACAATTTAACCTCACATAAAACTTTTTTCAAGATTTTTTTCTGAAATTCACTTGATTTTTGTTCCATAGTCCAGTATATTATCCCGCAGAACAACAAAAAAACAGCAACCCAAGGAGAAAGACGTGTTCAAGCACAAAAAAGAACCGAAGCGTGCGGTGAACTTCTTCCTGGAGGAGAAGTATATCCGGCAGCTGGACGCACTGGGCGAGGCGCTGATCCGTCCGAGCAAGAGCGATGTGATCCGATTTCTGATCGCGGACGCGTCCAAAAAATTTTTAGGTAAGGATTGTTCTGTAGTCCAAAACGAACCGACCGCGGAGCACGCGGCAACCATGAGGGCGCAGTGATGAAACCTGGAACAGACAACTATATTTCCCCCGAGTTGCGCTGGGTCATGCAGAGCAATCCGAACTCCGAAATGCTGGATTTGGAGCAGATCGAACAAATACGCTTGCACTGCGACATCATCTGCTCCCGGATGAAACGTAAGCAGACCGAAAACGAAACACGCCCATGCCAAAGATGTATCCTGTACATCTCCGAATACCAGGACTGTATCCGCGTGAAAATCGCGAACCGGTATCACGGTCTCATCAAACAGATCACGAAAACGCTTAAACAACCGGAGGGCCAGCAGTGATGGTACATTGTTTATTCGTCAAGGCACCGTTTGCGGGGTGGATCGTGGACGGCGTGAAGCTGATCGAGTACCGCACGCGGGAGACCTACATCCGCGGCCGGATCGGGATCATCGAGAGCGGGACGGGAACCGTGATCGGAGACGCAGAGCTGATTGATTGCAACTGGAATCCCCAGCAGGGATTTTATCTGTGGCTGCTCCGCAATCCGAGACGCTACATCACCCCGGTCCCGTTTGAACACAAACAAGGATGGAGGACCTGGGCGATCCTGGACATTGACCCGGAACAACAGGAGATCGCGCCGCGCCTGCCGGATCGCGTATTCCATGCCCAATGCGGCGCATACCGGAGGAAGATTGACAGCTGGCTGCTGGAGCACACGCAGCACCTGGCCAATGGGAGGGTCGAATGATGACCGATCTGCCATTTGGAGCCGTGGTGGTACACGTGGATGGAGTGTTCGCGAGTTTTCTGGGCGCAAACGGCGAGGTCCTGGGGACCCGCGTGATGGGGAAGCCGCGGCGGTACTGCTGCACCGGATGCGAGAGTTTCTGCCGCATGGCCACGCTCACCGACCGGGCACCCGAATGTCCGAAACATGACATCCGGGCGGACTGGAAGATCGTCACCCCCGAGCAGGAGGCGCAGTAACATGGACATTCTGGACCGGTATCAGGAAGAGATCGAGCGGCGCCAAGCCATGCACGACAAGGGCCGGACCTTGGAAACCCGCTCAGCTTCGCAAGCGGACGAAGAGCAGAAGGTCCGGCGCCAGATCACGGTCATCGGGTGCATCCGCGGCGTGGACGGATGGTACCGCTGCGGCTTCGACGAAGACCGAAAACAAATCGTACCGCTGGAGCAGATCGAAACCTGCACCACGGAAGTCCGCTCAGCTCCGCTTGCGGACGAGGCCACCGCCTCGACTTCGGCAGTCCGCTCAGATTCGCTTGCGGACAAGGAAACCGAGGGAGCGTGACATGAAAAGCGCGGCGACACACACTCTGGCAGTGATCCTGATCCTGGGCGTAATCGTCCGCGCATGGATCGACCACCGAAACGACAACCTCAAATAAACCCCAAACAACAGGAGACAAAAATCATGACCATCGAAACCATCGACACCATCCTCACCGCCACCATCGCCGGCATCACCATCGGGAGCTTCCTGATGGGCATGGGCTACATGATCTGGAAAGGACTGTAAAACCATGCGAACGCGAAACAGGACAATCAACATGACCGTGCTGTCCGCCATGCAGCACGTGAGCCGCGATGAACGGATCATCCGCGAGAACGGCGGAGCGGAGCTCCTGGACGATCCCATGTACGCGCAGTACGTCCGGCTGGTCTCCGGCAGGCTGGTCATCACGGAGGCGCAGCGCCTGGACTACGCGAACATGTACACGCGCAGGGCCGCGGCGGCCAAGTACCACATGATCGCGATGATCCTGATCCGGACCGCAGGGAACTACCTGGAGAACTGGACCGCGACCGGCCACAAGCTCAACATGAAAGCATACAACGTGGCGAGCCACCTGTACAACCGCGCTGCATTCGCGATGCGTCAGACCTGGCTGGCGGAGCTCTACAGCGGCCACTGAACCCAAACCAAAACGAGAAGGACAAAAAACGATGAGCAAAGACCACGACTGCTGGACGTGTGCGAAATTCAAACGCGTCAATACTTTAACACACGAATGCACGGCCGACGTGAAGGGCGGCACGATGTACGAGGGCTGGGCTCCGCCGTGCAAAAACTGGGAACCGAAAAACGAGGAGCAGACCGATGAGTAAAAAACCGACATTGACGATCCGATACCCGGAGGCCAGCGAGAAGGCGCTGAAGCTGACAGAGGCGATGGTGAAGCGTTCTCCGGGCAAGCGCGTGGTGGAGACCGAAAGCGAGGACCCGATCTTCCCGGACGGCGGAGACCTTTTCAGCAGCTTCATCCGCTGCAAGACCTCGACCGGCGTGGATCTGACGTTGACCCTGAACCCGGCCAGCATGGACTTCGCCCTCGAAACGCTGATCCGTCCGAACCTGAACGCGGACGAACGAAAGCAGATACTGGGCGAGGACACTGCAAGCAGTGAGGAAGCACTGCCGGGACTGGCTCCGGCAGAAGACCAGCAAAACGGCGCTCAAGCCGCGCGGACCCCAGGGCAGGCCCTGGACGGCGGGGCCGCCACGCAGAGCGGGGAGCAGGCACTGATCCTGAAAAAAGACATTACAGCAATCATCGAAAATTCTCTACAGGACAATCTTCCAAACCTGGAACATACCAGCCGGATCGTGATCGCGGACGATCTCGCACGGCGGCTTAAACTGCACACGCAGATCGAATGCGATCCCAACAAAGGATACGACAGAAACTGCATCGAAATCGCTATAGCGACACTGATCTGCGCAGCCGGAAATAATGACTGGAGCCGCGATGATCTCGCAGAATGGGCCGACCACATCATTGACATGCTCAACCCGAGCGGCCGTTTGTGCATCTCGAACCCGTCCTACCTGGCAACCAAAGACATTTCCATGTACACGGCGAAAGCCGAAATACAGCTCGGACTCAAGGACATCACCACCGCAAAACGTTTGTCGGAAGAACTGGAACAGGAGGCATACCAGGAGCGCACGCAAAAAGATCAAGAAGAAAGCCAGGAGACGAAATGTCAGGACGCCAAACCGTCTAAAGCAAAAAGAAAGAAAAAACCAAAAGAGCCATCCTGGGATGACGTAGAAAAAGCGGCTCAAACCATCGGGCAGAAATCCGAACCGGCCAGCGAACCGGCCGGAGAGGCTGACCAGGACACCGACATCGAGCCCGGACTGCTGAATGATCTGGACGAGGACAAAAAGGAGGGCAGGGAAGAATGAGCAGCAAACCGAAAAAGTATTGTTGCACGTCTGGCATCTCCCTCGGAGAGGTTGTCATCCTGGAGATCACGGATCGCAGTCTCCGCGAACATATCGCCAGGGCAAAGAACACCAAATCCGCCGCAATCGCCGATTTTATCGCGATCATGCTGCGATACCTGGAGAGCGCATATCATCTGCTAGACGAAGAGCTCGCAGGGCATACCTCGATCGGAATCTCTGCGACTGAATTCGACTCCGACCCCGAGAGCGATGAGGCATGCGAAATCTCCGCATACGAAATGGATCACACCATCACGATCGAGCACGTAACGCCGCAGACAACATGGGCAAAGCGCGGACTCGCTCCGACACAGAAGGAGAAAACCGATGAATAACACCCTCATCACCATGGACGTGGCGGCCGCCGTGGCGGCCGCCGTGGCCGCGGAGCTCGAGAAGCATTTCGTGGTCGACGCGACCGTCTGTCTGGCCGAAGCCGCGAAGGCGCTCGGGATCTCGGAGCAGGTCATGCGCCAGCTCTGTCGCGAACGCAGGATCCGCGCGATCAAACTCGACAAGACATGGAGGATCCGCGTCCGCGATCTCAACGCGTACCTTGACGCGAGAACGCTGGAGGCGATCGCATGAGAAAAGAACTTTTTATCGCTCGGGCCGCGCGGCCCCAGGCTAGCGCCTGGACTTCGGCAGTCGTCAGCGCGTGCCGCGCTGCCGACGAAGCGGCAACGCAAAGCGGGAAGCGGGAGGCGTGAGATGACCGAGGACGAATTACAACAGAATGGGATCAACGATCCGCAGGAGCTGGATCCGATCGACGAAGGACTCATCCGCGCTGAAAGCACCGTGGTCGGCTGCGCGATCGCGCTCATGGCCGCCATCGCACTGATCCTGGCCGGGCTGGTCCTGGCCGGGCTGGTCCTGGCCGTGGGATATTTTACGAGGTGAGACAATGACTTTCATCAACGAAGACGGAAGCCGCGAGGAATACCGGCCGCTGAACCCGTGGATCGAGGCCGACCTAGACACGAAGGTCAAGCGCATACTGAAGAACCGGAGCCCGATGTGGGTTACGTTCAACGCCCTGCTGCAGATGATCGACTGGGGCGATAAGTTGTCACGTCAGCAGGAAAGCGACGCGCGGCTGCGTCTGCGCGACAGCGTGCGGCGTCTGCTCCGATCCGGGGCGATCCAGCGTCGGCACGAGGGCCAGGCTGCATACCGCGTGATCGGCACCGAGACGATGGATCTTTTTGAAGCGGCCCTCGTGCCGGGCAGGCAGCAGGCCGAGGGCCTGCACCATGGTAGTTGCTCGGACGTCCCGTCCGCGCAACGGGGTGGCAACGCTTTACAGGAAGCGAGGGGGTGAGTATGGCGAAGATCAACATACCCGAGGAGCAGGTGGTACGGCTGCGGGCCGCGCTCGAGTCGGCGGACCGTCAGCTCGGACTGGTGCTCGACAGCCGCGACGAGTACGGATACGCCGCGACTGTCTGTCTCTCCGCCCGTCGAAGGATACGCGCAGGCCTGAAGGACTGCGGGCTCCTGGAGCCGGAGCCGCCCGCCGAACCAATTTTGAACAAAAAACCAGACATCACGGAGCAGATCAAATGGTACAGAAAAAAGTGAAACCGAAACGCCGGAAGGAAAAACGGCCGGAGCTGCCGCAGCCGCCGGATCACCTGAAGAAGCGCATGGCCAACATGATCGAGGACCTGGACTGCATCCTGAATTCAGACGGCGTATGCAAGGCCACGGAATACGTCCGCATGCTCACGCACTACAAGGACGGCCGCTCCCCGCGCGTGACCACACTGATCGCCTACGCGACCAAGTGGAGCGTCGAGCTTACAGTCACCGATGAGACAAGCGCATATCATCTGGTCAACGAAGATCTGCTCCGAAACTGGCTCCGGCGCGCCCAACGTCAGCTCACAGAGAAATACCCGCGACATTTGGTCGCCGCGCTCGAGTCGCTGGGCGTGCGGCATTCGTTCAAAAACTGGTTCGGCGGAAAGATGTGCAGCCCGAGGCTGGACGTCTTCCTGACCGTCGCCCTGGACCTGGGATACCACGTGTACTGGTGGGCCCCGTGGTGGAGCGTCGGAGCACGTGCTCACGCGTTCGAGACCGCGCTCACCGTGCGCGGCGTAACCCCTGACATGAGAGGCTAAAAAATGACACCGAAAATCGTTTCTTATCTTTATACGGGAACCAACGCCGACGGGGCGTGTTGCCTGGGCGTGCTGGTCGCCATCAACCCGGACGGAACCGCTGAACTCTGGAGCCGCGAGCCGAATCTTGGAACCGTGGTGCAAATCGTCAAGGCCGACACGCTCGAGATCGCGTGCCCGATCCATGCGCTGCCGCGGCCGGAGACAAAAAAGGAATACGACGGGCGGCTCCTCGACGCGATGAACGCCTTTTTCGATAAAGTCAAACAGGGTCCGTCCTGCGCCGACGATCTCCGGGAGATCGCGCGCCTGGCGAACTATATGGCCGATCTCTGGGAGTTTGTGGATTATGGCGATGAGGCGCTCACGGCGCGCGGCCGCGAGGCTGACGCCTCGACTGAAGCAGTCGACGGAACGTGCCGTTCCGCCGACGGTTTCGCCAACGCAGAGCGGCAAAACTACGCTTTGATTGAAGCAGCGGACTGCTCCGCGAGTCTGCAGGAGGTGCAACCATGAGGCAGACACGATTGTCACTGGGCTGTCAGGACTGGCAGCGGATTTTATCAACCATCGGTCCGGTCGCGGCGGCCGTGCTGCTGAAGATCCGGCTCCTCATGCGTTCCATGGGGACCGCCGAGGTATCGCTGACCGCGGCCGAGCTGGCCGGAGATCTCAAGATCACCGAGGAGCAGGTCCGAGACGCCATCGCGGCCATCATCGATAACGGCCTGCTGACGGCCCAGGAGGACACCTGGGGCGTGGTGACGTTCAAGTCCGGGGAAGAAGCAACGGCCCTGCGGGAACGCGAAAAGAAGCGTACTGCAAAGGCGCTCTCTCGCCTTTCTTTTGCGGGCCGGGAAATTCCCCGGGGAAATTCCCCGGAAACGGTAGAAACAAAATACAAACCATACAAACGAGAGGAGGTTGTCGTTATGAACGGGAAATTCCCCTGCGAGCGGGAGCAAAAAGAAAAAGCCCCCCAGACTCCCCAAAAGATAAAATCTCTCACAGAGAACATCGGGCACGCGTACACCCACGCGACGGTCGTCCAGCCGGAGCTCCCAGCGGACGCGCTCGAGACAGAATACGCCGACGTGATCTGCATCATGACGGCCAGCACCCGGAAGGCGCTGCAGAAGGCCGACGAGGAGACGCGCGAGGCCTTTTATCTTTTTATCCGCGGAAAACGCGAGGAGATGGGCGACCGTTTCGGTTCCGACGCCATCCGGGCTGCATGGCTGGCGGCAGTCAGAATCCCGGCCGAACGCCGCGCAGAGTCGATCCTGGCCGCTCGTATGGGCGGGTGGAAAACGATCCGGGACTGCGGGTCCGGTGTTTATTTTGAAAAAGGGACCGGTCGCGTGGTGAGCCTGGTCCGTGGGCCGGTCGAGTATCAGCCGCAGAGCGCGAGCAGGAAGGCAAACGCAGACCTGGCCGTGAAGCTCGCGCAGAGCATGAGGAGGGCGTGATCGATGATGTGTACCGATACCTGTCACCGCTGCGGCAGTATCTTCGAGCACGATGTGCCCGCTTTCCTGATCGGGACCGAAAGCGAGATGATGATCCGAAAGCACGCTATCTGCGACCGCTGCCAGCCGATTGTAGACCGGGAGCGACAGGAACGCGAGGATCGGGAGGCTGTCGAAGAGGAACGCAGAAAACGCCTTGATGATATGAAGCAACGGATCGAGGAAAGCAACCTGAACCGCTACGAGCTCGGGTTCGATCCGGGGTTCCCGACGGCAAACAGCGCGCTTATGAGCTGGATGCTTCGCAGTGTCGAACACTGCGTGTGGGTGTACGGCCCGACCGGGCGAGGAAAAACGCGAGTCATTCAGGCTGCGGCGCGCGAGGCAATCAAGGAGCGGTCGGTCCGGTACTGGCCGGTTTACGACCTGGCGGCGCGTTTGACCGAAACGAGCAAAAGGCCGGAGCAGCAGCTGTTCGACACCTACGACGCCGATTTGCTGATCCTGGATGACCTCGGGGTCGCCAACATGACAGCGGCACGGTTGACCGCGCTCATGGCGATCGTGGATCGCAGGTACATCGGGTGGGACCAGGTGCGGCGCGTTCAGCATACCGACGACCCGACGTTTAACCTGTATTCGCTCAAGCGTCGGCGCGGATTGGGCGGGCAGCTCTGGATCACGTCCCAGATACCGCCGGAGGAGCTGGTCAAGGAGCTCGCGGCCGTGAACAGCAACGACGCGGCAGCATTGGTGCGGCGACTGGCAGATATGTGCGTGATCCATGAGGCGGAGGTGAACCGATGAGCGGCCGGATACCCCCCCCGGTCGGGTCCTTCCGGGGGGTCGCCCCGCGGCCGAGGTGCGGCGCCCGGGTCGGCTCTGCAAAAATTTTGACCTTCTAAAAATTCACGCGAAGATTGACTTATTGACACTATGACCGTTTCCGAGTTCTCATCGTTCTATCAGATCCCCCGCCGTCAGGTCGAGCTCGCCGTCACCCGCGCTCTCGCCGAGAACTACGGCCGGTTCGAGCTCCCGGGACTCGGCGCGTTCCAGGCCACCAAGCGCGGCACCGCCCGCACGTCCCCGGTCGACATTGAGCTCTACGACGTCCACACGCGCGCTCCTCGCACGGTCGCCGCTTTTTCCGCTTCGGAAGCGTCTCTGCTATCGCACCCCGTCACGGCCGCCGCGTCGGATGATGACCAAGACGCCGACCTTTTCCCGGAGACGCGGCCGAACGCCCTCGCGGACCTCACCGAACGCGATCTCAAGCGCCGCCTCACGGCCGCCCGCATCGACGCTATCGAACAGTCCACCGAGCTCGCGCGAGCCAAGCTTCGCGGCGAAGTCGTCGTATATTGTGCGAACACGGTCCAGCTGATCCTGACATCCCTGCGCGAAGAGATCGCCGAGCTTTGTCTCGCACCGGAGACCATGACCTCTCTGCGTGCTGCCGTCGGCAACGCTCTCGGAGATCTGACTGCCGTGCTGCCTGGGATCGTCAAGGGGACCCCGACCGAAGATCTCGAGGTCCTGATCTCATCCCGCCGGGCCGAACGCATCACCGCGGTGCGTATTGCAGCATCCAGCAAACTTGCTGAGCAGCGCACTGCAGAAGTCGAAGCACCAGACTCGCAACCAATACAGGAGCATTGACATGGTCGCGATCTCTCCAGCTTATTACGCAGGCACAGAAACCATCGAAACACAGCTGCAGACTCTGGCCGACTCTGTCGCCGCCAGCATCCTCCCGCGGCCGCACACCGACCCGGCGGCCTGGTGCGGCGAGAATATCATCTTCTCCAGTCCGCGCGACCCGATCCAAGGTCCGCTGAATCTGAATCTCTCCCCGTTCCTGGTCGACCCGATCCGGGCGTGGGACCTCTCCGGCGTCCGCGGCCTGCGCGAGGTGACGTTCGTCGCGCCGGAGCAGATCGGTAAATCGGCCACGTGGTACTCCGGTCTCTCCTGGGCGCAGGTCCACCACCCCGGCGTCGCCCTGATCTACTACACCAGCGAAACGAAGTCCCGCATCATCAATTCGACCAAGCTCCGGCCGATCATCGAAAACATCCGCGACCTGCGCGTGTATCTGAATATGCCGGGCTCTGCCACGGCGTCTCAATATAGACTCGGACCAGCGCAGATCTTCTTCGGCGGCGTGGGCGCTCGCATTAGCGCCGTGACCAGCATGTACAACGTTGCCGACGAGGTCGACGACTGGGAACCGCCCCGCGGCACGTCCCCGCTGGACGACCTTCGCAAACGTTCCCGCACTTTCACCCGGGCGCTTTTGTTTAAGGTGTGCACCCCGCTCGGGACAGCCAGGCAGTCTCGTATCTGGCGCGAGTTTTTGAATTCATCACAGGGCTTTTGGACGCTTCGCTGCCTGGGTTGCGGTGAACTTACGATCCGGTCCTGCGATACGTTCCATCTGAAATTCGAGATGGCCGAACAGATCGAACCCGGCGTACATGCGCTGCCGATCCCGGACAGCATCCGGCTGGTGTGCCCGAAGTGCCACCACGAACATCTCGAGACCGATCGACCGGCCATGATCCGGGGCGGAGCTTACATTCACAAGTACACAGAGCGCCTCGACAACAATCTCGGGTTCCAGATCGGACTCCTCGCCTCGCAGTTCCCGTCTGGATCCTGGATGACGATCGCGACCGCCCAGTGCCGCGCAGGCCGCAGCGGCGATGAGGAAGCGCAGCGATATTTCGATAACAGTATCCGCGGCTTACCGTTTAAGGCCCGTAAACTCGACACGTCCTGCTCGCGTGCGCTGCACATCCACCAGGTTCCGTACCCGGAGGGGTCCCAGATCCTCTGGCGCTTCCTGTCGGCCGACACCCAGGAATCATGCTTTTATTACGTGGTCCGCGGAGTGGACGCGCGCTTGAATACATACCTCCTGGACTCCGGCAAACTCGACACGCTGGAAGCGCTCCGCTCCGCCATACAGGCGCAGTATGCCGGACGGCCGATCACAGCGTCGATCATAGATGAAGGCGGCCACCGGCAGGACGAGGTCCGGTCGCTCGCGAATTCGCTTCCTCATGTTTATACGTACAAAGGAAACACGGGTATCCGAGCGCACTGGAAACTCTCCACCGATTATCCGAAGCTCATTCTCGGGCATGCTGATTATTGGAGGATCCAATTGCTCCAGAAAATCTATGCCGAGGCCAAGACGACCGACTATTACTGGTACACTACGGCCGAGGCTATGTCAGACGATTATATCCGCCAGCTCTCTGCCTGGACCAGGCCGACGTCCGGCAAGACATCGGACGAGCTCGCCGACGGCGACGTCTCGTGTTACCGGAAGGCCGACGGGGCGGCCGATCATTTATTCGACGCCGAAAAAATGTGCCTACTGTTAGTGGACTACGCCTGGCAGACTGCGATCAAACCATATCTCCAGAAGAAAATCGGAGGCTCACATTGAAATCCTGCCACCGCTGCCCGCATTACATGAAGCACCCAGGCGAACGCTGGGAGGACACGCCATGCGCTCACTGCACCAGCCTGCGCGCGGAGCTGTATCGCGTAAAACGCCAGATTATTCGTCCGGCGCGCGTTCCAGCTCCCGCGCCCGATGAGATCACGGCGCGCGAGACAGTCCTCGCCTGGACGCACGTCACGCGCGCTTATCCGGCCGCGGCGGCTTATGTCTTGGCGAAGCTCGGCGACCAGTCGCTCAGCTATCGTCAGATTGCCAGACGGTTCAAGGTATCACCCGCGACGGTCCAGTATCAACTATCTATGGCCGCCATGCTGGAACCGGCCATCCTGCGGCTTTTGTCGATCGATCGCACGCGCACCCGTCGCGACGCGTATCGGATCGCGAAAAAGCAGCCCTGATTTTCGTACGTCACATCACCCTCGCATTAGGCGCGAAAACTCCGGTTTTCGCGCATTTTTTTTGTACGTCAAGGGCTGTTTACGAAAATCATATTTTTTCACACGGAGACCACCGACATGTCAGACACTGCAGTCCCGGTTACCGGGAGCACCATGACCGTCCGCCAGCGGCGCATCCAGCAGCTCCAGTCTTCCATCGCGGAACTGGAGACCGCGCTGCAGACCGTACTCACCACTGGCAAGAGTTATTCTTTGTCGAACTCTCACGCGGTCACGCGTGCCGACGCGTCCAGCATCCGCGAACAGCTCACCGCCATGCGGACCGAGCTCACCGGCCTTCTGCACACATACGGCACATTCTCGCCGCTGACCCTGGTCCCCACCAAATTCCCGCGGGGGATCCAATAAATGCCGTACAATAAAAAGCCGTCGAGACCCGCTTCGC